>Ga0207646_10007538_pt1 | contig 11038 bp, 11 predicted proteins | sample KBSK5502metaG_FD_184343 | JGI IMG/M metagenome (GOLD analysis project Ga0207646, IMG submission 184343) | Corn, switchgrass and miscanthus rhizosphere microbial communities from Kellogg Biological Station, Michigan, USA - KBS K5-50-2 metaG... | ecosystem: Host-associated > Plants > Roots >...
GTAGCGGCCGTCCCCTAAGACCGTGATGATTTCACCCTCGACGTCCTCCTGGTTTTGGCGGAGCACGACGACGTCACCGGCTCGCAACTGTGGGCGCGGTGGCGGCGGTGGCTTTGGCTTCGCCATGATCAGCGCTCTCCGTGTGCTCAGCGGGCCGGGCCTGGCTCCTTGCTGACGACCCGAGTCGCTGACAGTTCCACCCAGGTGTAGTACCAGCCCTCGTAGATCAGGACCTGAAGCGAGCTACCCGGCTTTTCGTACACTTGCGTGGTGCCCTTCTCGGCAGCCGTCGTGGAGGATAGATAGCGCCAGCCGTTGGCCTCGAGGGTGGTCCGGAACGAGAGGGCGAGGCTATCCGGAGTGAGGCGGCCCCTGTAGAAGAGCCGCGCGGCCTTGATCGTTGGGGACTCGATGATGGTGGACCTGCTCAAGTCCAGCACCAGACCGTTCGGCACCGGAATGTCCTCGAATTCGCTGCGCTGCGCCCGGGGCGGCGAGGAGGCGCACGCGCTCAGCGTGCAAACGATCGCCATGAAGAGGACGAGACGTCGCATCGTGGGATCCCTCCTCGGGAGCATCCTACCAGCCGGAGCGCGCCCCCGCTGGAGGCGGCCTGGGCCTGGCCGTGCCTGCCTCTAGCCACAATCTCCTGCCCGAGTGGATCCCTTAGGAGGCCTTGGGCAAGGCTCCCCCGGCAGTCACCACCACGGCCATGGAGGCGTTCGGGGCTGATCCAGTACGGATCTCTGCTCAGGAGCCTGGCACCTCGCTTAGGATAGAATCGGCGAGCGGACCCCACGATGCCTGGCCACGCACCTCGGACGAAAGGCCCCCGCTCCATGAGCCTGAACCGGCCTGTCGCCTACCAGCTCAAGATCACCCTCGCGGATATCGAGCCGCCAATCTGGCGAAGCATCCTCGTCCCGGGACTCCTGACACTCGACCGCCTGCACCGCGTGATCCAGCAGGTGATGGGCTGGACCGATGCCCATCTTCACGAGTTCGTCATCGGCAGGCAGCGCTACGGGAAGCCCGATCCTGACGCGACGGTCTCCACGGTCTTGCCTGATCGGCGCGTGAGGCTCCAGAACTTTGCGCCGCCGCCGGACGGACGCTTCATCTACCGGTATGACTTTGGTGACAACTGGGAGCATGAGGTCGTGGTTGAGCAGATCCTGCCTGCCGACCCCCATGGCCGCGGTCCCGTGTGTCTAGCGGGTGCACGGCATGGTCCGCCGGAAGACTGCGGTGGGCCTGGCGGGTATGACGAGCTGCTGGCGGCGCTCCGGGATCCGGGCCATCCCGGGCATGAGGAGATGCTGGCATGGGTGGGCGGACGGTTTGACCCGGAGCACGTTGACCTCGACGCGATCAACCGAGCCTTGAGGAAGAATCGGTGACGTAGGCAGTTTCGCGTCCCGGGTCCTAGTACCTCTGGACCGCGGACTGGTCTGCCTAGGCCTGGCAGTAGGCACCTGGGCCACAATTCCTGAGGCGGGAGTGTTTCACACCAGTTCAGCAGTAACGCCGTCCAGCCAAGCACCACCAGGGCGTGGCAGGGTCTCCCTCCGCGCCGGATTCGCATCCGTCGCCTCCTGCTTGATCACAGGGCACCACGCTGGCTCGTTCGGGCCGACTGATGATCACTACTGACCCGCCGGGGTTGTGCTTCTGTATGAGCAGCGGTGCCGTTCGAGGGCTCCAGGGCGGCAAGCTTCTGCGCTGCTTCATGGAGATCGCTCTCGCTCACAATCGCGTAGCGCCGGTAGACGCTCTCGGTCTTGTGGCCGACGATCTTCATGGCGACTGACCGCGGGACTCCGGCTCGTTCTAGGTTGCGGACGGCGGTGCGGCGGAAGTCATGCGGGATCCGCCCTGGGATGCCGGCCTTTTCGCAGGCCGAACGCCACGCCCGCCGGAAGTTCCTGACGGGTCGGCCGTTGGGTCGAACGAACACCCAGGGGATAACTTGATCGGTCTTCCGCTGAAGCGCCTGCACGGCCGTGCGCTGCGCAACGAGGGCTGTGTACAAGGCCGGCGTCATGACGAACACCCGTCCCTCGCCTGACTTCGTCGTGCCGGGCTCCAGCCGGAGCGTGCGAACCGCCAGGTCCACGTGATTCCACTCGAGGGGAAGCAGCTCTGACCGGATCCGCCAGCCAGTGACGTACGCGGCCGTGATCAATGGCCGGAGGTACTCAGGGAGGTGTTGGAGCAGCGCAGCGTACTGTCCTTCTTCGACGAATCCACTCCGCGGTGGCGCTTCCTTTAAGAGCCGAATCCTCGGGATGGCATCACGGGAGACGAGCCCGGCATCGGCCGCGAGGATAAGGCTGCGTCGAAGGGTGGCCAATTCCCGGTTGATTGAGGCGTTTGCGAACCCAGCCGATTTGCGCGCATCGATGTAGCCCATGATGTGGGCCCCGGTCAACGATGCCAGCTTGACTGTCCCCAGAGGAGCGTGAAGGCGCTCAACGTTCTTGGCGGTTTTCCAGGTGGACTTGCGCCCATTGAGACGGGCGTCCTGCTCGGCCAAGGCCAAAGCCTGGGCGACAGTCGCGCGGTCCACCTGGAGGGCGATCGCGCCTCGGCGTTCGAGGTCGGCGATCAGCTGGCGGGCCTTTGTGAGGGCGACCTTCCGATCCGTAGTGCGGAGCGACCGGCGGAGCCGCCGCCCCCGGACGACTGTATCGACGTAAAAGGTCTTGTCGCCGCGGCGCCAGAGGAGCCCGTCTTCGGCCATCGGTTACCGCCGGTGCCTCCGGCGTCGCGTGCGGAGGTACTGGGCCACAAGGCCCTCGACCAAGGCGGTGAGGGAGGTGCCCTCTTCAACGGTTGCGATGGTCAGCTCTCGGTACATCCGGGGGGTCAAGTAGACGCCCAGCCTCGCCGTCCGGATCTTGGTCGTCGGCTCCTGCCGTCGGCGTCCCATAGGCTATTATAGTGTGATAGTACTATATGGCCATCTAGGCTGTCCACTACTAGTGGACAAGTCCCTCCAGCTACCAACCGACGTGCTCCTTGCTGCCCGCGATGAGCGTGTCGAGGTCCCTGATATCCACGAGGAGGCGCCGGGTGAGCTTGACCACGGGCAGCTTGCCGCTCGAGACGAGGCGACGCACGCTAGCAACGGAGAGATGGAGGACCTCGGCGGTCTCCGGGATCGTGAGGAGCCGGTGCTGTGACGGTCGGGCACCTGGCCGAGACACGCCGCTTAGCTCCATACGCGGCAATCGGCTACCATCAGCGCTGCAGGATGGAGGCAGGGCAGCCGTGAGCACCGGATGACGGAGCCGTTGTTCTCTTTTGGTCCCCTTTTTCTCCCTGGAGCTGGCCACGAAAAGGGAGAGTCGCCGCGCTACGGTTGGCCTGAGGGAACTGAACTTCTTTCTTTTTATTCTCTTTTTTCCCGTCCTTCCGTAAACGAGTACAGATCATCAGGTGCAAGGGCAGGCTCAGGTGGGGCACACAACGCGTACTTCTGAGGAGAAAAAAGAGAATAAGGAGAACAAAGGCCCTCACAAGTGATGTCCCGAGAGGCCGCATCACTGCGAGGCCTCCCAGATCACCGCGGGGCGTCCCTTCGTGCGCTTTGTGCTGGAGCGGACCTTACCGACGCGGGCCAGGGAGTCGAGCGCGGCGTGGATTTCCTCGGCCGTCCGATGTCGCCCGAGGAGCGCCCAAAGATCGGTCTCGGACATCGCGCCACGGGTCTGGAGCGCGCCCAAAATAGTATCGGCCAAGGGGGCTCCTAGGCGACCGCCGAAGATCCGCCGGGCGCTGGCCTCGGCGTACCGCCACAAAGCCAAGGCGGCCCGCAGATGGCGAGTTTCAATAGCGTCGGACCGATCGAGGAGCGCGTAGACGAGCGAGAGCCGAAGCACCTGGGCCTCGGCGCGGGAGAGGATCGCCCCGACCAAACCAGGCTCGCCTTCGGTTAGCCCAGGATAGACATCGGCCCAGAGCGCCTCGGCTTGACGGGTCCGGCTGAGGTCGTCCTGGCTTCGCGCAAACGTAACGGCGTCGCCAAGCCGTGCGATGAGGGGCTCGAGCTTGTCGTCCGGCACGGGTGCCCCGCGAGGGAGAAGCTTGGAGCGCTTGACGAGCAGCCACAGGAACCGGTTACCGAAGCCATTGGCCCGCTCCGTTTCGGTCAGGTAGCGGCGGAGTTCCTCTTCCGTGATGTGGGCGATGACACTCACGTGCGCGCCGGTGGCGGTAACCGGCGAATTCTTCGTCAGGGTGGCGAGATTGCCCGTATCCCACGCCTGGCGCATAACACCCGAGAGGCTGTTCCCCTCGCCGGCCATGCGTTTGAGGACGACCGCAAATTCTGGCTCGACGACGAGCAGCCGCTTATCGGGCTCGCCTTCATCGACGAGAACGCGCTCCTGTGAAGCTTTCCTATCCCGCCGAACGGTCTTCAGTTCTTCCCGCGCATCCCGTACGTGGTAGATGAGGCCCTCGCCCGAAGAGAGCCCCGTCTTGATCCGGTCCCGCGACCACTGGCGAGCTACCTGACTGAACACGTAGTGGACCGGGCTGAAGGCCATGCCCTTGCGGCCCTTCGAGGTCCGGCCGACGAAGGCGATGTTGAGGCGGGCCGGGTGCTGATCATGCTGGACGCGGGCATGAGGCCTATCACCGATGAGGTTGCCGAAGGCCACGACGAGGTGCCCTAGGACCGCCCCGGGATCGGCTTCGGTGTAGGGGTCGATGGTGACGACGAAGTCCCCGGCGAGACCCTGGAGGGCATCGGGGTCGAGGCGGGGCCAGAAATCGAGCCGCGAGAGCGCTTCTAAATCGGCCGCCGTCGCTCGGGTGTGCTCGATGAAGTCATCAGCGCCGACCTTAGGCACGGGGCAACTCCGTCGGGAGGACTATGAGACGTACGGTGGCGCCCCGGGCCTCGAGCGCCTCGGCGAGCCCGAACGCCCCGCGCTCCACGTTTGGGTTTGTTTGCCAGTCGCCGTCGGGAAGCAACTCGACGAAGCGACCGCGGAGGCGAATCCAGTCGAAGTCGGGGAGCAGGTCTCGGGAGCCCGCGACGTGCCAGCCTTCGATGCCGCAGAATCCCACGGCCGGGAGCCCAAGCTGGGCCACGGCCAGTGCCTTTTTCTCGCCTTCGACGAGGAAGAGTGGGCGATCGCTCTGCCGGGCCTCCTGGAGGGTCATGAGGGGAAAGAAGAGGCGTGCGCCGGAGCCCTTCGGCTGCAAGTACTTGATCGTATGGCCATCGGGGCCTTTGAGCGCTGGGAAGACCTTGACGCGGATCTGGAGCATAAAGCCTCCTGCCGGGTCCGGGTATGGGATGAGCAGGGTCGACTCGAGCCCCTGCGGGAGCCAGCCGAGGAGCCGGCGGACCAAGGGTTTAGGGACCGACTGAATCCGATGAAGCCGGATCGTCTCGTCGATGAGCCCGGACCGCCGAAGGTCATCACGGTGCTCGATGTAGAGCCGAGGATCTCGCTCATCCAAGAACGCGCGTAACAACTTCAAGGATTCATCCTGCGATGCCATCGCTCCGCCTCCCAGCGAGACCAGTACGCACGCGGGTGCTGGCCCTTACCTCGTACAGTGAGTAAAGCGGTCGGGCGCTGACTGGTGTCATGGTGCGAGGGTAGCCGGCCTTGGGGAATTTGCTGAGTACCCACCGAGCGGGCAAGACGGGGGTACCCGATTCTTGTCCGGTCCGACGGCGAGTTGGCTCGGACTACTGCGAGTTTGGCGCGGACGGAATGTCCCTGGGTGTTGGTGCGGACAGAATGTCCTTAGGCGCGTCGGGTTCGGCGTCGTGTGGCCAGTCCCGAGGCCAGCGAAGGAGCGGGGGGCTCATCTCCACCGCCCTCCCACGAGTTGGCGGTGGTGAGTACCGATGCGCTGAGGATGATGCGATGCGGCGCCTGCGCCGCGGTGCGACCCTGGACTTTGACGGGGCGAGGATGCCAGGCCACCCACGGATCAAGACCTCAAGCTCCTTCAATCGCTCCGGGTGGGCATGAAGCCACTGCTCATAGTTGGTCCATACTTGTCGGACGGGCACCTCACGACGCAGCCTCACCAGCCGTTCTTTGACGTCCTGGAAGTCATACCGCCAGGCACGCGCGAGCAGAACACGGGCAAGTTCCGCGGGCGGGCAGGATGATGACACGTAGTCAGTCCAGTCGTGCGGTACCGCGTAGGCCTTCTTTGCCAGGGTCACGGTTGGAGCGGAAAGGAGTCCCGCGACGGTCTCAGCCCATATGCGGCGGCGCGCAAACGCGGGCTGGGGCTTAGAATTACCTGGTCTCGCAGCTCCGACCTGCCTTTGCTGCTGACGAAGCTCTTGATAGAGGGCTTGGTATTCCGTGAAAAGGTGTTCATCGCAGGGCCCGTCGGACGAGGGATGATACAACCACTCCCGCAGGAACGTATCGTGAAAGCGGGCACAGAGATTCTCGACGCTGTTCGGATGATGCCCGACATAGGCGACATCCTGCTCTCGCATGGGGCCGGTGATCTCGGCCGGCCGATCTGCCGACATCATGGGGAACAAGCGACCGGCCCGCTCAATCACCGGATCGTCAATGGTGATGCACTGGAGAAAGACGATCAGGGACGGGAACCGGAGCCCAGCCAGAGCGCCCCGCTCCTTGCGGGTCCTCTCGGCCCTCATCTCGTCGAGGCGGTCACTATCCCAGAAGAGGAAGGCATCGCGGATTAGCGACCACCGGGCGTGCAAGCGCTCGCAGGCGATGCGGTGGATGTCTTCCGGTCTCTGCCGCAGAACCCAGCGGCGGTGGGCGATGTTTGATGGATTGGGAACCGGCGCCGGAACAGGACGAGCGGTGAGCATTCGATCGATAAGCTTGCGAGTCTTGGGATCAAATGGATCTTTGGCCCGGCGGCGCCGTGCCGGACGAGGGTGGAACGGATCGTGGCTGCTCATAGTCGATCGTGTGGGGTGTGTCACATGCCCGGCATCGAATCCCACCGCGGTCGGACGCGATCGCCCGCACAAGAGCCGCCGCCAAGTTACTCCACGCTCTGTGAGGCGCGGAGCACAATAGGAGTGCCATCGACACTGCACCGTCGCGCTACGAGGGGCTCCTCATTATCGCTTCTGAACTCGTTTGGTGCGTTGGTCCTCGTTGACCGCAGCCTGGGCCCGAGACCGGAGAATCTCCCCCCGGGCCTTGTCCTCGGCCCCGGTGTTTCGGGGCCGCAGGTTGCCAGGGATAACTAGTCCCGGGTCTTCCACCGCCTCCTACTCAGCAAATACATGATTCTATTACCATGGGACCCATTCCCAAAAGGGCCCTTGTGGACTAGGGTGTGCCAGATCCGCTCCTCACGGGGCCCCAGCGGCCCCAGGATAACGCCTCGCGTTATTATTATCTATCCCCCTACCTGGTTCCTTGTCGCGCTTCAACCTGCAGCCTCTGGGTCAGCGAGGGAGGCCTAGCAGGGGGCAGGGGACTTAAGCCTGCAAGGGAACCCTTTCCGGGCATCTCTGCCTTTTAGCAGATAGGTCAATACTAATTTAGTAATATAGTATCTACTTAATACTTAGGTGGCGACGATGACACAGACGGGAGCCGACCTATTGGTAGTTGGTGGTGGCCTCCTCGGCCTCTCCATCGCGTATCTAGCAGCCCGAAAGAACTATCACGTTCTCGTCTGTCGATTGTCGGATGCTGCTAGACCGCAAGCTGACACGCTTCGAAATCAGAGTTGGCTTCAATCGGGGCTTCGTTACATCGGGGCTCTTGATACCGATGAACGGACGCTCTTGGCTAAAGAGATGTTGGCCGGCGGGTTCGAACTGCATGACGAGCTCGGGATCCCACGACCGACCGGATTTGGCATCGTTCGTCTCGCCGACGACGCTGAAGGCAGGAAACTTGAGCGTGACGCTGAACGGATGGGTGTGGATGTCATGAAGCTCGAGAACGAGCCCGAACTGAGGGGGCTTCTAGGTGAGTTTTATGCACCTGAGTCTGTGTACTATGCAACTCCTGAGATCCCTTTCGACGAACCTATGCTGCTCAGGCGGCTGAGGGAAGGCGTCAAGGACGCACGGGGAGTCGTGCAGGAGATCCGAGACCCGATTGAGCTTAATTGGGAAGGATCAGGAGAATCCAGAGCGTTCTCGGTGATGGTCGATGGGCGCAAGCTCAGTCCGCCGCCCTTGATGGTGCTGGCAGCGGGCGCCGGGAATGCGCCACTCGTTGACTCGATGCGTCTGGATGCAGCTGTTCGCCTTCAGTTGTACCGCACTCCACTCCTCGTGGTTCCAACGACCGTGATGCGGAGAGTTCGCATCTTTCAGGACAAGGTCCGGGAATTCAGCGTTGTCAGTCACCCGCCATCGGACAACGTGCCAAGCGGGGCGATGGTCGTTGGGACGATTGAAGGAACCCCGACAGAGTTTTGTCGCGCTCATGAGCGACGAATCCCGCGCGCGGACTCGGAGCATTTCTGGAGAATCGATTGCCTCAGACGATTCCAGTCGACTGGACGTTTTACAGCGGGCTTCGAAATCGCCGCTGATGGGAAGCGCTCTGTCTACCCTTGGATTGCGAAATTGTCGTCAAACGTGCTTGCGGCTGTGCCTGGCCGCGCAACCCTTTGCATGCGAGTATCCAGAGCCATCGTGGAAGATTTGGCGCCTGCAGCGCCGGCCACATGGGAACGTGACATCGGCGTGGAATGGAACGGACCGATATACATGCATCATACGTATCACTACGAAGCGCTCAACGATCTAGCCGACACGGATCAAGCATGATTGAGGGATGACGATGCCAGACATGAATGGGGCGCCCAGTTCGTTTGCAGTCGCTTTGCGGACATTGCTAGACGCACCGAAGGTCCTTAGCCGCTCAGAGTGGGCAAGGCTCCTGGGGGTTAGCGAGAGTGCTATCTCTCAGTGGGTCAATGACGAGACATTTCCGAAGCCCGAGAACTTGAGAACTATCATCGATACATTGATGCATGATTCGCGCGTTCACGACGACGTACTCGTGGAGTTTGAGAAGGTGGCGAAGCGGCCACTAGATGAGATCTCTCCTCATGGAAGGCGGATTGGTAGTTCAATCGAGGGCTATGTGCTGCAGCCGCTGCGCGAGCGGTTCATTGGCGCACTAGCCGTCCTGCCGGCACGGTTTCAAGAGATCGTATTGCGGGAATCGGCGGAGCGGTGCTGGCGGCTACGTGAGACACGGCCCGCTGAGCCGACTCTTAGTGAGCGACGGCATGGCGGCTTTCGTAGTCTTGTTGCCCAGGCACTGCACGAGGCGGCGATCCCGGCTAAGACGAGTGAGGGAGGGCAGCTAGAGAAGAGCAAGAAGCGGGACGCCACGGTAGTTAGCGACCTCGTCGCAGCAATGCGGACCCGCTACGATGACCTTGAGGGTGCCTATCTGCAAGATGTCCTCGCTGCGGGGATCTTGACAGAAGGCAGGCAGCGCAAGCGGCAGGAGGTGGACGTAGCGGCCGTAGTCGATCAAGCGGTGGAAGCGGTTCAGGCAGCAGTAGAGAGGAAGGGTCTTGAGGTGCATAAGTCGATAGGCAGCAGAATTCGCAAGATTGCCGGAGATCCGGAAGGCCTGCATCACGCCTTTGGGTCGCTGGTATTCAATGCGGCGAGTGTGGCGCGTCCCGGGGAACGGATCGATGTTCGGGTGATGTCAGAACGCGGATCAGTGATTGTGGAGATCAGCGACAAGGGATCTGGATATCCCCCGTCCGAGCGGGGTCGGTTCGCCGGGCGTCTTGGTTGGGGACTGCTCCTGACCAGTCGAGTCATTCGGCTATCTGGCGGCATGCTTTCGACGGGATCCGGCGAGGATGAGACCGTCTTTCGAGTGACATTTCCGTCTCGGCGAAAGACGGCTGAGTCTACTAGCAAGTGAGCTACAGGGGAGTCAACCTCGGTTGCCCCTGCGTGGAGCTGACGGGGGTTCCAGTCCGGGCCGCTTTCAGAACCCATGGTGCTGGCTAGGCATACACGCAAGTCGGAGAGGGCGTCGAGTAGCGAGGATTCTCCTGATAGATAGAGGAAAGCAGACATGGTCGTGAGCGGCTGTTAGGCGCAAACTAATGGAAGTATCCGACTGCTTTGCCGAGCTCTACGTTGCCGGCCGCTTTGCTGACGCAGGGTGGAACATATACTTTCCGCATCGAGACAAGGGCTTCGACTTCATCATCTCGAAGCCACACAGGGAGGTCGGTCAGTTGATCCGGCCCGTTCAAGTGAAGGGCAAGTATCCGACAAGCGAGAAAGGAGACAAGAACGTCTACGGGTACATCGGGCGGCTGACACAAACACACCCAGAGATGGTTCTAGCAATCCCATTCTTTTCAGAGAAGCAGGCGTCCGTCCCCAGCTGCGTCGCATATATGCCATTGTCGCTCATTCGAAAACACCAGCGTGGGTTTCGATGCGAACCCGCATCTTTTCGCACTGCGTCCGCGATTCCGCGTCGGGACTGCATGAAATTCTTTGACGACGGTGGCCTAGCTTTGCTCGAGAACCTCAACTGGAAGGACAGTGTCGTCAGTGATCGCGCCTGACCACCGGGTTGAGCGGACCGAGTACGGATCCGGAACGGAGATAGTTCATCCTCTCTTGAAGGTCAGCAGGATTAGCTATCCTCGCCGCTTCGGAAGGACACCAGGATTACCTATCCTGAGCCTCCTGTCATACAAGTGCCTGCTACGCTTCGCTTCTTGCAGTCTGCTCGGCTCCTGTGTGACGGAGATTTGTGAGACACAGGGACCCGACGGCTGACCAGAGACAGCCCAGGTTGAAGCCGGGATCGCGGGAGTAGGTCTCCTAGCTGGACTAGCTCAAAGTCTCAACCCGGGCTGACCGGCTTCCACGTCGCGCCCCTGGCGTCGAGAGGTCCCGAGCCCCCGGGTGGATGGCTGAAATGCACGCGAAACACGCCGTCCGGCCGCTTCTTGAGCCAAAGGTAAGGTCGAGAGAGCCAGTACTTCTCTTTCAGCAGGCGCACGACCTCCGCCATCTCCGACGGCTCGGTGACGACGCGGG
>Ga0207646_10007540_pt1 | contig 11038 bp, 11 predicted proteins | sample KBSK5502metaG_FD_184343 | JGI IMG/M metagenome (GOLD analysis project Ga0207646, IMG submission 184343) | Corn, switchgrass and miscanthus rhizosphere microbial communities from Kellogg Biological Station, Michigan, USA - KBS K5-50-2 metaG... | ecosystem: Host-associated > Plants > Roots >...
CCGAACAGAGTCAGCGCAGACAGCAATGCGAGCAGCCGGACCTTCATCCCACTTACCTCCGACCATCGGCGCTGGACGGCAGCGCACCGTGCGGGAGTCTAAGCACGATCCGAAGATTCCGCCACTATGAGTTCAGGCCGGCCGGTACGCGATCAGGTCGCCGCGCGAGTTGCCTACCAGCACCGTATCGCCGCTGATCGCGGGCCCGCTGAATACGGCCGAGTGCATGTCGGTCAGCCAGAGCACCGAGCCGTCGCGGCTGGACAGGCCCACCACGCCGCCGATGTTGGGATTGCCGAAGACATCACCGATCCCAAACATCAAAACGCCCTGGCCGACCGCGGGCGCGGAGTAAACCGGCAGCCCGCTGTCGTACATCCATCGGGGCTCGCCGTCGGCAGCGGCGAGCGCGAAGACGCCGACGGGCATGCCCGCCGAGGGGACGTAAAAGTTGGTGCCGTCGAATGCGGGTGAGGCGAGCAATCCGTGCACCGCGCTGCCGTTGACGAGGTCCCGCGACCACACGACCGCCCCGGACTCGGCATCGAGCACCTTGAACACGCCGGCGTTGGATCCGACCGCGATCACTTCACGGCCTCCCAGTCGAAGGACGATGGGCGTGGCGCCCACGTCCACATCCCGACCGGCGTCGGGGTGGAAGCTCGCGAACCACAGCGGCTTGCCGGTCGGGACCTCGAACGCAAGCACACCGTCGTCGGGATTGCCCACGCCGATGTATCCGCGGCCGGTCGCATCGATCGCGGGCGTCGACCAGATACCGTCTCCCGGCTCGCAGGTACGCACGCACAAGGACCAAACCCTATGGCCGGTGGCGAGGTCGAGGGCGATGATCCTGCCGGTCTCGAGGGGGCTGTCGCCGTACTGCGAGCCTACCCCGACAAGCACCAGCTGCCCGTAGACAGTCGGGGACGACCAGATCGCAGGCTGAACGCCAGGCGCCACCGAATCCCAGAGCAGCGTGCCATCCAGACCGATCGCGATGACGTGACCGCTGAGCGTGCTGACGATCACGTGCCCGGCCGCGATCGTGGGCGAGCTGGACATGGCGCCGAGCCTGCTCAGCTGCCAGAGGCTGGCTCCGGAATCGAGCCGGTATGCGGCGACGACCCCGCCCGCGCTGGCGGCGACGACCACGCCCCCCGCGACCGCCGGAGTTCCGTTGATCGCCCCGCTCATCTCCACCTGCCATGCGGTTTTGAGGCGCTTGACGGCGGCGGCGTTGAGAGTCGCTTCAGGTGGATGGCCGTCGCGGGCCAGGTCGCCTCGATACATCGGCCAATCGCCGCCGGAATCCGCGCGGGGTGACGGCGACGGCCCGATCACCGTCCCGCACGAGACCGATAGAACCAGGAGCACGCAAGCGCCCGCCAACCGACGGAGATCGTCGGGACGCAGGCTACTTGCCGCCGTAAACGGGGCCGGGGCGCGCAGCCTTCGGTTCCCCGGCGCCGACCCACCGGTGGAACAGCGCCAGCGGGCGCGGAGACCACCAGTTGGCGCGGCCGAGGAGCCGCATCACAGCGGGCACGATGAGGATGCGGACGATCGTGGCGTCGATCGCGATCGCGACCGCTAGGCCGATGCCAATGGCCTTGATGATCACGATGTTGGCCATGCCGAAGGCCAGGAACACCGCGCACATGATCGCGGCGGCACCGGTGATGAGGCGGCCGCTCTTCTCCAGGCCCAGCGCCACGCCCGCCTGGTTGTCGCCCGTGCGCCTGTACTCCTCTTGAATCCGGCTGATCAACAGCACCTCGTAGTCCATCGACATGCCGAAGACGATGCTGAAGAGGATCACCGGGATGCTGGGGTCGATCGACTGGGGCGTGAAGCCGAGCAACCCGCTCAAGTGGCCCTCCTGGAAGATCCATACCATCGCGCCGAATGATGCCGAGATCGAGAACAGGTTGGTGATCACCGCCTTCAGCGGCAACACCACCGAGCCGGTGAGGAGAAACAGGACGGCATAGGTGATGACGATCACCGATGCGACCGCGACCGGGGTTCGCTGGAGGATGAAGTTGACGATGTCGAGGTCATAGGCCGTGCCGCCGGTGGCGAGTACCTGTCCATCCGGAACCTGGTCGGCCCTCGCCGCCTTCACGATGGCTCGCGCGTCGTCGCTCGTGTACTGCTTGTTGGTGACGACGTTGAGCACGACCAGGTGCGGCCCCGCACCGCTGGCGAGGGCCTGCTGCATCGCGGACGGCAGCTGCGACGCCGGCCCTGAGTACAGGCGCTGGTAGTCCGCCCTGGTCAAGCTCGGGTCGAGGTCGACGACGCTCGAGACCCGCAGGACGTTGGGCAGCGCGGCCAGGCGCCTGCTGAGGTCGTAGATCGCACCGACGTGGTCGGCGGTCATCGGGCTTCCGCCCGGGTAGTAGGCGACCACAGTGATGTTGGTCTGGTCCTGGCCGGGGAAATCCCGCACCAGGGTGTCATACCCCTGACGGGCCTGGTTTCCGGGCGGCAGCTGGTCGACGTCGCCGTTGGCCAGCCGCAGCTGCAGGAAAGGCGTGCCCGCCAGCAGCAGAAGCGCAAGCGCTGGAATCAGCACGACCACCGGCCGCTTCATCACCCAAAGGGCCATCGAATGCCACGCGCCGGTGCCGGCCGGCTTGAGCCGGCCGAGGAATGGAAGCCGGAGCCTGTCGACCCACGGCCCGAGGACCGAGAGCACCGCCGGCAGGAATGTGAGTCCGTAAAGGACCGCGATCGAGACCACGATCGTGCCTGCCGCGCCCATCGACGCTAGGAACGTGCCCTGGAAGAAGAGCATGGCCGACAGCCCGATCGCGACGGTGATGCCCGAGAACGTGATCGCGCGGCCGGCAGTTGACATGGATTTGGCGATCGCGTCCTCTCGAGTGGCGCCGGCGGCGAGCTCGTCGCGGAATCGATTGACCACGAACAGCGAATAGTCGATCGCGACCGCAAGCCCGATGAGCGTGATGATGTTGATCGCATAGGTCGACACATCGGTGAAGCGGGCGAGGAACAGCGTGCCCCCCACGCCGCCGACGATCGCGAGCAGGCCGACTCCTAGCGGCAGCGAAGCGGCGATGAGCGAGGCGAAGATCAGGACGAGCATCAGAAGGGTGATCGGCAGGGCGAGGTATTCCGCCCTCTTCAGGTCGCTTTCGAGCGTCTTGTTGAAAGCCTGGCTGATCAGCACCCCGCCGGTCGCGAGCATCGTGAGATCTCCAGGATGGATCTCGGCCAGCACTGCCGGGATGTAGCCCTTGGCCGTGGAGCTGCTGTCCTTGAGGGCTACGATCACCAGCGCCTCGTGCTGGTCGCGTGAGATGTAGCTGGCCTGCGCCACCGCGGGCACTGTGAAAGGTGTGGACACCGACGTCACCCGCGGGTCGTCTGCAAGAGGTGCCAGCGCGCTCTCGAGCGCGGCCTTATAGGCGGGGTCGGTGACTGTGAGCGTGGGAGCGCGGAAGATCAGCGTCACCTGCGAGCCGGTGACCTTCTTCTGAGGGTGGACCTCGGCCGTGATCAGCTTCTGGGCCTGCCCGGCGAGAAGGTCAGCGCCGAAACTGCCGCTGTCGGTCAGCGTGGCACCCGTGAACGTGGCCACGATCGAAACCCCGAGCAGCAGCGCCGACACGACGAGCACCGCCCATCGAAAGCGATACACGAACCGACCCCAGCGAGCGAACACGGCCACTGAAGATACAGACCGAGGCAACACGTTCCGACGACAACGCCCCCGCGGGGGTCAGGAGCTGGCGGCTAGTGCAGACCCCATTGAATGCTCGCCAGAACAGGGGCCGCCTCGGTGATGAAGTTGTCCTTGTTGGTCGCCAGCGTGAGCAGGACGATCCCGTAGTAAACGCTGCCATCGGCGTTGGCGCCCGCGAACAGCGGCGCCGCCGCCTGCACGCTCTGGCTGCCCGAGGTCAGCGTGAAGCACATCTGCCAGAAGATCCCGGGGGCCCCATTGACCGAGCCGTTCGTCACCTTGGTGTTGGCACACTGGTGCGCGTCGGGGGCTTTGGCCGCCAGGGACTTGTCGAGCGCGTCCTTGTTCTGCTGCGCGGTCTGCGGCGGGTTGGAGGTGCCGCTGGTGATCGCGACCGCGTTGCCGTTCGGATCGGTCAAGGCGATCGTCGTCGAATCTTTGCTGGCGATCACCCAGCCTGCGGGAACGGTGACCGTAAACGTCGCGTTGGACGCCTTGCCGCCGCTCGCTGGAGTCGCGGTGGGTGAGGCGATCGGGCTCGGGCTGCCGGCGGGCGACGGGCTCGGCAGCAGCTCGGACGAGCTCGACGAGCTCGAGTTCCGGTTGTTGAGAAACGCGTAGGCCGTCCCGGCGCCGGCCATGATGACCACCAGCCCGACCACGGCCGCGACTATGAGAACCCACGGCGTGCGGTGGACGGGCGGCTGCGGGTAGCCGGGGGCGGGCGCGTAGTACGGGCTCTGGTACTCGGGCGGAGGAGCACTCGGTGGAGGACCGACGACCGGCGGAGGCGGCGCCAGGCCTGGCGGCGGACCCATCGGCGGCGCTGCGGGCTGGGCGATGAAGGATGCCAGCGGCGTTCCGCAGGCCTGGCAGAACGCGTTGGTGTCAGGGTTCTGGGTGCCACATCGCGGGCAGGCGAGCGCCATCTAAGCCTTCTTCGCGGCGGACTTCGCCGCCGGCTCGGTGCGAGGACGCCGCCCCCGCCTCACCGAGGTTGGCGCCGCGCTGAGCGCCATGCCGCAATTGGGGCAGAAGCCGGAGGCGACGATGTGCATGTGGCAGTTGGGGCACACGGTTTCGGCGAACCCCATGTGCGCGGCTTCCTCGAGCAATGAGAAGTGCAGCAGGTAGCGGATGTAGATGAGCAGCGCTCCAACCACGACCGCCTGCCAGACAAGGATGAACAGCGGATTGATCCCGACGTCCTTCATCAACACGGTGCCGGTGGAAAACGCGACGTGGGCGATCACGGCCATCGCCACAGCGCCGATCTCGCGACCGCCGAGCCGCCCCCGCCGGAAACGCCAGATCGTGGCGACGATCATCCCGGTGGCGCTCCCCTGCAGAAGGGGTTGAAAGATGGCGAGGGTCGCGAGGTCGTAGATCCAGTTGCCCGGGGTCACGTGCGGGGGCAGGTTCGCGAGCGTGTTCGAGAAGCCGATCAACGTCTCGGCGACGCTGAATCCAAGGCCCGCGGCAACGCCGAACACGAGCCCGTCGACCGTCTCGGGAAAGTCGGCACGATTGGGTAGGAAGAAGGCCGGTATGGGTTTGAGCGCCTCCTGGATCACCGGAATCAGCAGCCCGAGGATCAGCACTCCGCCGACGCTGATGCCCGCACCGCCGAACGGGCTGGGGAAGTACTGGAAGGGGTTGTAGATCAGGCGCTCGAAGAGCGTGACCACGATGCCGACCACGACGCCGCCACCGATCGTGAAGCCAAGAACGATGGCCGGCTCGTCGCGGTAGACCTGGGCCTCGTAAAGGTAGATCAGATAAAGGACGGGAACGAGGAAGGCCGAGACCAGGATCGCGGCCGTGATCAGGCCGGCTACATACAGGAGCAGGACGCCGGCCAGGCCGGCGATGAAGGCCCACCGGAACTCGTGGATCTTGCTGTGGCCCAGGTGCGGGAAGAGCGTGGTGAATACGGACGGCTGTGCGACGTGCTCCCCCGGGTGGGCGGCGTACCGGTGCTCGCGCGACTTCGCCCTGCCTGATTCCTGGGTCGTGCCCTGGTGCGCGCCGCAGCGGGTGCAGAAGACTCCGTCAGGGGAATCCTGGGCGCAGTGGTCGCATCGCACGGCCCGTAACGATAAGGGGCGCCGCCGCTTTTGAGGCTGTTGTTAGTTACGCGTTAAGTAGCGCTTCCGGCTTCGGCGGGCTGGGCCGGGACCCAGCCGCGTATGAAGTGGCACGAGTAGTGGCCCTGGTGCTTGTCGAAGTAGCGCTGGTGGTACTCCTCAGCCCGCCAGAATGTCGCGGCCGGGACGATCTCGGTCACGATCGGCTTCTTGAAGTACTTCTGGGCCGCGGCCGCCGAACGCCGCGCCGCAGCCTCCTGCTCGGGGTTGTGGAAGAAGATCGCCGAACGGTACTGGTGCCCGTGGTCGGGCCCCTGGTAGTTCAGCGTCGTGGGGTCGTGCATATTCCAGAACGCGTTGAGCAGCTCGTCGTACGTGACCTTGCTCGGGTCGTAGGTGACCTCCACGGCCTCGGCGTGGCCGGTCCGGCCTGAGCAAACCTGCTCGTAAGTCGGGTTGTCGCGAGATCCGCCGGTGTACCCGGACACCGCGTCGATGACGCCCGGAATCTCGTTGAAGAGGTGCTCGACACCCCAGAAACAGCCGCCTGCGAAAGTTGCCTTTTCCATCACGTCCCAGAATACCCGGCTGTGATCGAGCCGAAACCGGAGGACCTGCGCCGGGAGTGGTGGCACCTGGCCACCGTCGACGTGACTCCGCTGCGGCGCCACCGCGACTTCCGCCTGCTGTTCATCGGCCGGATGGTGTCGTTCTTCGGCAGCATGATCACGTCGGTCGCGGTCCCCTTCCAGGTGTACCGGCTGTCGCACAGCGTGCTGCTTGTGGGCGCGCTGGGACTGGTGGAGCTGGCCGCGCTGCTCGCTTTCGCGTTTCTGGGCGGGGCGCTCGCCGACGCGCGCGACCGCCGCAACATGGTGCTCGGCAGCGAGGCGGCGCTCATGGCGTGCAGCCTGGCCCTGGCTATTAACGCGCTTCTCCCCCATCCCTTCCTGTGGCTGATCTTTGTCGTCGCCGCGTTGTGGGGCGCGCTTGACGCCTTGCAGCGCCCGTCGCTCGACGCGATGCTGCCGCGGCTGGTCGAGCGTCAGGAGCTAGCGGCGGCCGCGGCCCTGGGCAACATCCGCGGCACTCTGGGGATGATCGCGGGCCCGGCACTCGGCGGGGTGCTGATCGCGGTCGCCGGGCTGCCGATCACCTACGGCATCGACGTCGCCACGTTCGTGATCGGCCTGGGCTGCCTGTACCTGATGCGCGCCGTGCCGCCGCCGGTCGATGCCGAACGGCCCAGCCTGCGGCGAGTGGTGGAGGGCATCCGTTACGCGGCCAGCCGGCCGGAGCTCATCGGCACGTACGTGGTCGACATCGTGGCGATGTTCTTCGGCATGCCGATGGCGCTTTTCCCCGCCATCGCACAGGGCCTCGGCGGGCCGAAGGTGCTGGGCCTCCTCTACGCCGCACCGGCGGTCGGCGCCTTCCTCTTCTCGCTGACCAGCGGCTGGACCGCGCGGGTTCACCGCCACGGGATGGGCGTCATTGCGGCCGCAACGCTCTGGGGCCTGGCGATCATCGGCTTCGGTCTCATCCCTGGATTGCTGTCCGCGCTCGTATTCCTTGCTCTGGCCGGCGCGGCCGATGCCATGAGCGGCGTCTTCCGCCAGCTGATCTGGAACCTGACGATCCCCGACTCGCTCCGCGGCCGCCTCGCGTCGATCGAGCTGCTCAGCTACTCGGTCGGCCCATCGCTGGGCAACTTCGAGGCCGGCGCGGTGGCTTCGGTGTTCAGCATCCGCGTCTCGATCGTGTCAGGCGGCGTGCTTTGCGTGGTCGGCTGCGTCCTGTGTGCCGTCGCCCTGCCCGCTTTCCGGCGGTACGACGAGCGCGTCTGGCGCGCCGCGCGGGCTTAGTCCCAGCCCGCTGGGAGCATCGTCGCAACGATGCCGTGGGCACTCAGCTGAATGACCTGGTTCGTGCTCAGATCGACAACCGTCGGCGTGCCATCGGCCTTCTGATAGAAGCCCGTGACGAGATGGCTGTCGTCGAACCAGCCGACCCAGTCGCCGGCAGTGACGTCCACACTCACTACAGTCCTGCCACCGTTCTGATACCACAGGACAAGCTGCCCGGCTCCACCCGGATCAGGACAGCAGGCGGCGATCACTCGGCCGTTGGGCGAGAGCGATCCTGAGGCGCTGAACGAGCCATAGTCCTGCGGTGAGTTCCAGAAGAGGGGCTGACCGTTCCAATCCACGGCTTCGCCCTGAACAATCGCGGTACCGATCCTGTTGGGCAGCCCGCTCGCGCCTCCACCGCTGATGATGGCTTCGCGCTGAGCGGTGACAGGGTTGATGACGTGGTAATTGATGCCGCCGTACGGGTTCGGGCCGTAGGGATACCGCGTTAGGTCCCGACCGGAATAGTTCGCTTTCGCGGTCGTGCTGTTGAACGGGGTCCCTGAGGGTCCGAGGTATGCGACGACGAGCTGTCCCGCATGCCATCCCGCCGGCCACACGTACTTGGTCGTGGAGGTGAAGAGCACCGAGTGGTGCGCGCCACCGATGTCCTCCACGTACAGCGTGAGCGCGACCGGATTGACCGAATAGTCGAGCAGCGCCACGGCGATCCGCGCGTCGTCTGGAGTCACTGCGAAGGCGGCATGCACAGTCGCGCTCCCCGGCACCGACGTCACGAGGCCCGATGTGCCGTCCGCCTTCAGGTAGCGGATGTCGCGATCGCGGTCGAGGTAGTAGACGCGTGAGTTCGAAGCACTCACGTATGGAAGCTCGATGGCATCCGCGATCTCCGTCCTCTTCTGGCTATGTGCCCTGGCCACGACGCGCCCGTCGACCGCGACGAGCGCGATGTCGTAGGTGTTATCACCGGCAAATAGATCGACCATCACCGCAAGAGCCGACGATGGTGAAGCCGCCGGCGTCGGCTGCTGAATGACGCCCCCTCCGCCCGCCTGCGCAGACGGCGACGCGGCCGGTGTCCGCTGTGAGCTTTTCGCCTGCGGTTGGCCGCTGGACGGCTGCGTTTGGGCAACGGGCGACGCTGCGCACGCGACGACGAACACGAGCGCGAGCGCCGACAGCGCTTTCATGGCTACTTGAACGGCTAAGTCAAGCCCGAGTTACGATCTGCGAGCGCCAAATGGCGCCGGATCGCCCGCAATCGGGCGTCAAGCTTGGGGAGACCATGGGCTCAGAGCAGGTGTTGGTGGTGCTGGGAATCGGGACGGCGATCCTGGCGCTGTGGGCGGCGATCTTCGCCACTCGCGCCGACCTCGCCACCCGCAGCGCGAAGTCAGAAGCGCGCAAGCGGTGGGATGACAGCATCCGCCCCCTCCCCCATCTGACCTTCACGTCGGCGCCGGCGGTTGGTCAGTCGATCGAGGTCGACGTCGAGAACCTCGGCGGCGCCCTTGCCGCGGGCGCGGTGATCCTTCAGCACGGCGACGCGCTGTTCGCGGGCGAGCTCACCCTGCCCGAGAAGGCGCCCGCGCGCCGCATGGTCCTTCCGCCCGTGCTGCAAGCCTGGCAGCGAAGCAACCAGCCGCGCTGCCTCCTCCTCGTCGGCCGCGACGTCAGCGGCCGCACGTGGGACTGTCTGGACGGCATGAAGATCATCAAGGACCCGCGCCGGTGGATTGCCGGTCAGCTGCGCGAGATGCGACTCCAGGGCATCGTCGATTTCCCGTCGCTCACGGGCGGCAAGTAGCCCGAGCTAAAGGCGCCTTCAGTGGGCGGCGTCGAGCGTCGCGTGCAGCCTCAGCTCGACGTTGCCGTGCATCGCCTTCGACACCGGGCAACCCTCCTCGGCTTCTTTGGCCAGCTTCTGGAACTCGTCATTGCTGATCCCGTGTATGTGCCCGCTCACCGTGATCGTCGAGGTTGTGATGCCTGTGCCAGGGACGAACTCGATCTCCACCCTCGTGTCCAAACGCTCGGGTTTGTGGCCGGCCTTGGCGAGGCCGTTGGAGAAGGCCATGCTGAAGCAGGATGCGTGCGCGGCCGCGATGAGCTCTTCCGGGCTCGTCTTGCCGTGCTGGCGCTCGGCCCTGCTCGCCCAGGTGATGGGCAGCTCCGCGAATGCGTCGCTCTCGGGTTTGACATGCCCGCCGCCGCTCACCAGGTCGCCTTCCCACGTCGCATCCGCCCGACTGATCGCAGCCATTTCCAACCTCCGATGAGCCCGTAAATAAGGAGAGGGCCAGTGTAGCTCCGGTCCTGGTCAGGTCTTGCTTGCGCGCCTCAAGCTCAGACCGAGCATCGAGATCACAATGAGGGGCACGATCCACCACGCATTGATGCGGGCGGACACGAACAGGGCGGTGAGGATGAGGCCGGCGGCGACCGCGGCGGCCACGGTCCAATCGTCGCCGATGATGAAGTGGTACCAGAAACGCCCAAAGCCGGCGATCCAGGACCAGATCAGGCGCATCGTCAGGCTCCTGGGCTGAAACCGAGCACGCGCCGGCGCTCGATGCTGATGTAAGTGCCGGCCGTGACCAGGTAAAGCGCCAGCAGACCGAGGATGGCGCCATCTCCCGCGGGCCACTCGACGCCAAGGCCCTCGAGCGACCAGAAAGTGCCGAAGGTCGTGAGCAGTATGCCAACCACCAGCTGGAGCAGGCTGCGCGGGATCCTGGTCACGACTCGCTGCAGCAAGAGACCGATCGCGCCGATGACGACCACCGCCGCGACCCCGCCGATGACAGCGACACCGAGCTGGTTCGTGTTGGCGCCGAAAGAGACGACGATGAAGGCAACTTCGAGCCCTTCGAGGACGACGGCCTTGAATGCCAGCACGAATGCCGTCCAGTCGAAGCCGGGCCCTGTCCACTCGGCCGGCTCATCCTCTGGGGTGAGGCCGATGCCGGCGAGGCCGTGGGCCGCAACGCGCATCACGCCTTTACGGAACCACTGCAGCCCGAAGACGAGCAGAAGAGCGCCGACGATCAGTCGCAGGGGGCCGATCGGAACCCGGCTCAGCGCCAGGCCGGCGACCACGACGATGACCGCCAGCACCCCGAAACCCGCAACGGCGCCGACGATCGTCGCGCGCCAGCCGCGGGTGGCCCCGACGCCCAGCACGATGGTGACCATCTCGATGGCCTCGACCGCAGAGGCCAGGAAGGTGGTGATCAGCACGAAGAGGACGGCGGTCATCACGTCGATTGTGTGCGATTCATGGCTTGCGTCGTAGGCTGATCGTTGTAATGGCTGCTTGCAAACATCTCGATCAGATCCACGAAGTCACGGCTAGCGCAGACGGT
>Ga0207646_10007546_pt1 | contig 11033 bp, 5 predicted proteins | sample KBSK5502metaG_FD_184343 | JGI IMG/M metagenome (GOLD analysis project Ga0207646, IMG submission 184343) | Corn, switchgrass and miscanthus rhizosphere microbial communities from Kellogg Biological Station, Michigan, USA - KBS K5-50-2 metaG... | ecosystem: Host-associated > Plants > Roots >...
CTGGGAGTAGTTGACAACAATACGCACCGGCTGAAGCGGCCCGTTTGGACCCCGCATGACTCGTGCCGCTCGCTGTTCAGGCCAGCTGAGCTCAAAGCGGGTCACCAGACCGCCAGAACCATCTTCTTCGGGGCCGATCATCTGCACATTTCCAGTGCCGTTTAAGAACAAGGTATTGGCCTCCTCTAAGATCTCCACGGCGACTGACCTGAGCAGGTTGATACCCTGGCGATACACTACCTCTTTGGCACCGCGGCTGAGCCGACGCCAGGGTGCAGGATGGATTGGGGGGATGCGCTGGTGGTGCCCACCTTCTATAATCGCGAGCAGGAACTGGCGACGCTCTCACGCTGGGTGGTCGAGGAGGGCTGTCGGCTGGTGAGCGTACTGGGCATGGGCGGCATAGGCAAGTCGGCCCTGGTGGTATGCGCCATGCAGCAGCTGGCGGCGCACTTCGAGGTGGTGCTCTTTCGCTCGTTGCGCGATGCCCCCGACTGCTCCGCCCTGCTCGATGACTGCCTCTCGGTGCTGTCGCCCGCGCCGCTGGGTGTCGTGCCCCACAGCCTGGAGCGACGCCTGAGCCTGCTGCTGGAGGAGCTGCGCCGCAGGCGGGTGCTGCTGGTGCTCGACAACCTGGAAGTCCTGCTGGAAGAGGGCGAGGTGCTGGGGCGGCTGCGTCCTGGCTTTGAAGCATATGGGCAGCTGCTGCGGCAGGTGGCCCAAACAGCGCACCAGAGTTGCCTGCTGCTGACCAGCCGCGAGAAACCCGCCGCCCTGCGCGCCCTGGAGGGCAGCCGCACGCTCGTGCGCTCGTTGCGCCTCTCCGGGCTGGATGCCGCGGCCTGCGCGCAGCTGCTGGCCGAGCACGAGGTCACCGGCTCCCCCGACGAGCGCGCCCGCCTGGGGGCGGTCTACGCGGGCAACCCGCTGGCCTTGAACATCGTGGCCGAGACCATCGCCGACCTCTTCGGGGGCCAGATCGACCCGTTCCTCTCCGGAGGCACGACTATCTTTGGCAGCATCGCCGAGCTGCTCGACGAGCAATGGGCGCGGCTCTCGCCCTTGGAGCAGACGGTGCTGGACTGGTTGGCGATTGTGCGCGAGCCGGTGACCCTCGATCAACTGCTCGCGGTGCTGGCGACCCCGCTTGCGCACGTCCAGGTATTGGAAGCGGTGGATGGCCTGCGCCGGCGCTCGCTCATCGAGCGGGGGCAGCGGGCCGGCAGCTTCACCTTGCAGTCGGTGGTGCTGGAGTATGTGACCAGTAGGCTGGTCACCACGGCAAGTGAGGAGATCGAGCAGGGCCGGCTCGCTCGTCTCATCGAGCATGGACTGGAACTGGCCACTGCCCGTGAAGACGTGCGGCAGACCCAACAGCGGCTCATCGTGGCCCCAATTCTGGCGCGCCTGCGCAACGTGTACCCGCAGCGAGCCGAAGTGGAGGAGCACCTGCTCGCGCTGCTGGACCAGTTGCGAGCACGGGCCGACTATGCGCAGGGCTATGGACCGGCCAACCTGGTGGCGCTACTGCGCGAGCACCGGGGGCACTTGCGTGGCCTGGATTTGTCCCAGCTCGTCATTCGGGGCGCGTCTCTGCAAGGGGTCGAGATGCAGGACACGACGCTTGCCGGGGTCACCGTGCGTGACTCCACGTTTACCGAGGCCTTTGCTGCCACCAGGGCGGTGGCCATCAGCAACGACGGAAGCTATTGGGCTGGGGGCGGCATGAGAGGGGAAGTGCGAGTGTGGCGGCAGGAGGGGAAGCTGCTGCACCTGGCCTGGCAGGCGCATACCGACGCGGTTGCGGCCCTCGCTTTCAGCCCGGATGGACGCACCCTGGCCACTGGGAGCTGGGATGGTTTCATTAAGCTGTGGGAGTTGGAGCGTGGCACCCTGCTCTGGACGAGCCGGCATACCGACATCATCCACTGCGTCGCCTTTTCCCCTGATGGGCACACGCTCGCCAGCGGCGGAGATGGTGCCACCGTTCGCCTCTGGGACGCCTACAGTGGCTCGCACCTACAGACGCTCACTGGCGATAGCGGCCCGGTGTACTCAGTGGCCTGGAGTCCCGATGGGAGCCTGCTCGCCAATGGGAGCTTCGATGGAATCATTCGGCTATGGGAGATGCAGGGGGCACAGCAAGGTGCCAGCGTGCGGATGCTCGCGGGGCATACCAACTGGGTGTACGCTCTAGCCTTTGCCCCCGATGGACGCACCCTGGCCAGCGGGGGTTGGGACCGCACCGTCAAGCTGTGGGACATGGCAAGTGGGCGCTGTCTTCAGACACTCTCAGGGCATACCCACAGAGTGGGCACCGTGGTCTGGAGCCCGGATGGGCGACTCCTGGCCAGTTGCGGCCGTGATGAAACGATCTGGCTCTGGGACGTCGAACTGGGCAGCTATCGGACGGCACTGCACGGGCATACAGCCGGTGTGCGTGGCCTCGCCTTCACGCCTGACAGCCGCAGCCTGCTCAGTGGGAGCACAGATGGTACCTTACGGGTGTGGGACGTGGAGAGTGGGCAGTGTGTGCATATCATGCAGGGCTATGCGGTCTCGCTCTACGACGTGGCCTGGAGTCCCGCTGGCACACAGCTCGCCAGCGCGGGCACGGATAGGCTGGTGACCATCTGGGCGGTAGCCGATAGGACGCCGCTCAGGGTACTGCGCGGCCATAGCTGGAGCATCTATGGGGTGACATGGAGCCCCGATGGTCGGCTCCTGGCCAGTAGCGGCTGGGACAGTGCCGTTCGGCTGTGGGATGCGAGCACGGGAACCTGTGTGCAACTCTTGCGGGACCCTGACTACATCGACGCCGTCTTCTATGGCGTGGCGTGGAGTCCGGATGGGCAGTGGCTGGCCACTGGGAGCTATCAGCAGGGAGTGCAGGTGTGGGAGGTGACCACAGGCACCTGCCGGTGGGTCGGGCGTGGGCTGCCAACCAGGGTACGCCGTGTCGAGTGGAGTCCGGACGGGACGTGCCTGGCCAGTTGCTGCGATGATGGCAGCGTCTTCCTGTGGGAGGCCTCCCACGGCCGGCTTCGAGCTTCGCTGCAAGGGCATCGTGGCATGGTCATGAGCGTGGCCTGGAGTCCCGATGGGACGCGGCTGGCCAGTGGTGGCGGAGGCAGTGATAGTGAGGAGCTCTTCGTCTGGGATGTGCAGAGTGGGGAGCGCCTGCACACCTTGAGCGAGCCGGGCGCGGTCGTGTATGCGCTGGCCTGGAGCCCGACCGGCGTGGTGCTGCTTAGTGGCGGCAGCGATGGCATGCTGCGCTGGTGGGACCTGCAGCATAGAGAGTGCGTGCGAGTGCGAAAGGCGCATCAGGGGGCGGTCCATTCGCTCAAGGTGAGTCCCGATGGCCGCAGACTGGCTAGTTGCGGGGATGATGGGGCCGTCGCGCTCTGGGACCTGGAGCGTGGCGAGCATCTCCGCACGCTGCGACGCGCCCGGCCCTACGAGCGCCTGAATATCACGGGGATCAGAGGACTGACCGAGGCGCAGAAGACATCGTTGCGCGCGTTGGGGGCGATTGAGGGCGCTGCCGTGGACAGCCCCTAGCACGCTGCCCAGGTCTGGCTCCCAGGGCGTGCTGGCCCACCAGCAGCGCGCGGGCTAGCTGGGCACCGTGGGGGAGAGGGGCTGGTCCAACTGAGTTCCACCTGCCTGCCGGCTCTGCCGGCAACAGCTACGTGGCAGGCCAGTCGACCCAGTGCGCAACGCCGAGGAAGATCCATAATATGGATAAAATCGCAACTGGCATGAAAGTGCCTGGGAAAACTGCTCCACATCTCGTATACTTCTTCTGGGAATGGTAAATCGAGTTCTTTGGTTTGTTCCTTCTCTCGCACGTTGTACCCAATGGTCAAAAATACACGTCTGGGCCTTCAGAAACTTGAACGGCAGCCTAACTGCACCAGGGTTGACTACCGCAAGCCTCGGCGGCCCCCTGCTTTCCGTGATCAGGATCGCCCTGGGCAGCCGCACGCAGCAACTGCTTGAGTTCTGTGCTTTCCCCAGAGAGCTCGCCAATTGGGAAGAGGCCTCGCGCTTACCTGTGTGGCGACTGGGATGTTACGCATCTTCGCCCAACGGCGCGAACGTCTGGACGACTTCATACATGCCTGGCTCAAACGTGGCTATGGCTAACGCCTCCTGGAGAAACGGAAGAGGGGCGGGGTCCTGGCGCATGGCTTGATAGTCTTCGACGCTTCGCCACTGGGCATACATCGTGACCTTTGTCCCGTCGAGACTGCGATGGAGACTAGCCGAAACAAAGCCAGGCGCGTGGCGTACTGAGACCTCGGTTGCGCGGATGAGTAGCTCGACAAGCCGTTGCTGATGTGTGGGGTCAACAGTGAAGACATTGATCAGCGTCACGACGCTGTTCTTCGTGGATATGTGGATCATGAGGTCCGCTCCTTTTCAGTGGAATGCATGACGGTTTGCAAGCAATTCATGACATGCTTCTTTCAGGCTTACTTCTTGGTCGCTCCGACTTCCGCTGCTGCCTGGATCAGCTCGAACACCTGGAAAGGATGGGAGACGATCGACGCATGGCTTGAGGGGACCGAGATGGTTGTGGCCTTCATGCGGCTGGCGAACATCTGCTGAGTGGCCGGCGGAATGATGCGATCGAGCGTCGAGATCAGATACCAGCTTGGCAGGGTCTTCCACGCCACCGCTGTCGTTGGATCAGTGAAGTGGACCACGTTGCCGGGCTTCTGCACGGTGGCCATGATGCCCGCCTGAACAGCATCGACATCCTGTGCGAACGACTCGCGAAACTTCTGCTGGTTCAGAAACAAAAAGGTGCCGAAGTTGTGTGGATACGTCACCGGGTACAAATTGGCCGTCCCCGGCCCTAGTGGAAATTGGCCAAGCACCTCTCCCAGGTCGGGCGCGAAAGCCGAGGCGTAGACCAGGCCGATGACGTTGGGTTGACCGGCGCCCGCGTTGGTGATGACGGCTCCCCCGTAGGAGTGTCCCACCAGCACTGTGGGTCCTTGCAGCTGCTGCAGCACCCCGAGCATCGCGGTTACATCGTCCACCATGTGGGTCGTGAGCGGAAGCTGCGGGGCGAACACGGTATGGCCCGCAGCGAGCAGCAGCGGGATGACCCTGCTGTAACTGGATCCGTCAGCCCAGACCCCGTGCACCAGCACGACATTGACGCCGGACGGGCTTCCTTTGGGACTGAACTGAGCGATACTCGTTGCTCCTTTGTGGGTGGCCGCCAGGGCTGCAACGGGAGAGAGTGCCTGCGCACCTGAGACGAGAGCCGTGCTCGCGGCTCCCACACCAAGGTACCTGAGAAAGCTGCGTCGCGTCGAGCGAGGGAGAGCCTCTGACCCCCTATCGGTGTTCGTGCTAAAATGGTTTCGTAATCGCATGGTCATGCTCCTTTCTGATTGCATTCCCCTACCCGCGGGCAGGTGAGATACTTTAGACGACTTGCGTTAGCCAGTTGTGAATGTTGGCGGCGATCTCTTCCCAGCCATCCTGAGCAATAATCCAATGGGAGCGCCCAGGAAACTCCAGCAGGTCCGTGCGTGCCGAGGTGTGCTCGTAGGGCTTGTGGTTGGATCGTACGATGCCTGTCCATCCATTGAACCAAGCAAGAACCAGCGCGCCCTTCGAGCGAGATGCCGCGACTCCTAGCCGATCTTCAGCTGTTGCGCGATGAAGGCGAGCGCGGTCTCGGCCACTTCACGCCACCCATGGTCGATAGTCAGAGAATGCCCACGGTTGGGGATTTCGCGGAACTCCGTGACCGCGGGATTGTTTTGCTGCAACTTGTAAGCAGCAGTGACGACCGTCAACGGGACCGTATGGTCTTTCTCGCCCGCGATGAGCAAGAGCGGTCCACGCGTGGGGTTCTTGGTGTTGAGCTGGTCTTCCGTCCACGGGTTGAGGTTGGCGGCAGCGACCTGGAAGACTGGCGTGCCGGAACCGGGGACCGCAAACCTGTCGTAGAGGGCGTGCGCTTCGTCTTCCTCCAGCGTATTGGCAAAGCCGTACCGGAACTGCTCGAAGGTCAGTGCGACCGCTCGGTGGTAGTTGGCGGGATTGCTCAGGACTGGTGCGCTGGACTTGAGCTCGGGGAGAGGCAGCGGCAGCACGCCGCGAAACCCGGCCGGATCGATGGCGACCGTCACGGCGGATAGGCCCTCGTCGGCCAGTTGTTGGGCGATGAGGCCGCCGAAGGAATGGCCAATAACGGCGGGCTTCCTCTTGAGCTGGCGGATCGCGTCGGCGTAGTGATCGGTGACCTGCTTAATCCGCTTGCGGGCAAAGACCTCCGGGTCGTCATTCGCCTCTGCGACGGTCTCCGGGTCATCGGGCCAGCCGGGCGCGAGCGTGATGTAGCCCTGCTCTTCGAAGAGCGCGCGCCAGTTGTCCCAACTGCTGGCGAGCAGCCACAGGCCGTGGACGAACACGACCGGCTGCTTCCCCTGCGTGTTGGCGCGGTCGATTTCTTGCTGTTCATGGGTCGTGAGAACTGTCATTTGGTACTCCTTTGGGTGTGTCGGTTGGGTCAATCGGTGAGATTGTCCCGTTCACTTCTACTGCTTGCATTGATTCGCAAGGCTTGAAAAGGTCCTGGTTGTTTGGCAGCACATCTGCTATCATACAGGGATGAAGTCCGAGGAAAAGTCTGGAGTCACTAGTCCATTCCCCCAGACCTTCCTCAATCAGCGTGGACCCGCGTGGAGCGCATCCAACATCCATAAGTATACTGGGAAGGCCTGGGGAAGTCACCCTCCATTAGCTGGCGTGTCACTTCACATCGCTTCATAGTGTTGCGCTCCGCTGGGTCACGCGGAAGGGAGACCGCCGTGAAGAAATCCTTGTATGGTGAGCGCGACTATGCCTTCGGGCAGGTGATGCTGACCCTGCGGACGACCATCGGCCTGACACAAGCAGGACTGGGCGAGAGGCTTCGGGTCTCCCGGCGTGCAGTGGCGGAGTGGGAGGCCGGCAGCAGTTATCCCAAAGCGAAGCATCTGCAAGAGCTCATCGCGCTGGCAGTGCAACAGCAGGCCTTTCCCGCTGGGCGTGAGGCCGAGGAGATCCGTGCGCTCTGGCATGCGGCGCAGCAGAAGGTGCTCCTAGATGAACCGTGGCTGCAGGGGCTGTTGAGCCAGCAGCCTTCCCCCTTAGTGGAAGTCGCGTTCGAGCAAACCCGTGGCGCTGAGGTGGTCAGCACTCCTCCTGCTGGCAGTGGACCGCGGGTCGATTGGGGCGACGCGCTGGATGTGCCGAGCTTCTATGGGCGCGAGGAAGAACTGGCTACGCTTGAGCAGTGGATTGTCGAGGAGCGCTGTCGGGTGGTCAGTGTGCTGGGCATGGGCGGCATCGGCAAGTCCGCGCTTGCGGTGAGGGTGATGCATCGGGTGGCGGCGCAGTTCGAGGTGGTGCTCTGGCGGTCCCTGCGCGATGCCCCCGGATGTTCCGCGCTGCTGGAGGAGTGCCTGCAGGTGCTCGCCCCCCAACCGCTGCCGGAGCTGCCCGATTCTCTGGAAGGACGCCTCAGTCTCCTGATAGAGCACGTGCGTGACCAGCGTGTGCTCCTGGTGCTGGACAACCTGGAGACGCTGCTCGTGGAAGGCGAGGGCACGGGCCGCATGCGGCCCGGGTACGAGGGCTATGGTCGGCTGCTGCGCCGGGTGGGCGAGACCGCGCACCAGAGTTGCCTGCTGCTCACCAGCCGGGAGAAACCGAGCGGGCTGGTGCCGCTGGAGGGCAGCCACAAGCCTGTACGCGCCTTGCGCCTGGCCGGGTTGGAGACAGACGCCGGTGAGCAGTTGCTAGCGGAGAAAGAAGTGGTCGGTCTTGCGCACGACCGGGCGCGCCTGGTGGAGGTGTACGGGGGCAATCCGCTGGCCCTCAAAATCGTGGCGCAGACCATCGTAGAGCTCTTTGGGGGCGAGATCGCACCGTTCTTGGAGCAGGGTGAGGTGGTCTTTGGCGGTGTGCGCGAGCTGCTGGCCGAACAATTCGCCCGCCTCTCGGCAGTCGAGCGGACGGTGTTGCTGTGGTTGGCCATCCTGCGCGAGCCGGTGACGATCGAGGAACTGCTCGCGGTGCTGGGTACGCCGCTCTCTCGCGCGCAGGTGCTGGAAGCCGTGGAGGCGCTGCGACGGCGCTCCCTGGTGGAGCGTGGGAAACGCCCGGGATGCTTCACGCTGCAATCGGTGGTGCTGGAGTATGCGACGGAGCGGTTCCTCGCCGAGATAGCCAGCGAGGTCGAGCAGGGCACCCTCTCGCGCCTCATCGACCATGGCCTGGAACTAGCCACTGCCAAGGAATATGTGCGGCAGATCCAGCAGCGCCTCCTTGTGGCTCCGCTGCTCGCGCAGTTGCGCAACGTGTACCCGCAACGCGCTGCTCTCGAGCAGCAGTTGTGCGCGCTGCTGGACCAGCAGCGCGCACGGGCCGACTATGCTCAAGGCTATGGACCGGCCAACGTGCTGGCGCTGCTGCGCGAGCATTGGGGGCATCTGCGAGGCGTCGATCTGTCGCAGCTTGTCATTCGTGGAGCGTCTCTGCAAGGGGTCGAGATGCAAGATGCGACGCTTGCCGGAGCCACCTTGCGTGAGACGGTCTTTACTGAGGCCCTCGATGCCATCTGGGCGGTGGCCACAAGCCTCAATGGACAGTCCTGGGCTGCGGGCAGCAGGCGAGGGGAAGTGCGCGTTTGGCGCGAGAGTGGGAAGCTGCTGCACCTGGCCTGGCAGGCGCATACCAGCACGGTGGCGACCCTGGCTTTCAGCCCGGATGGACGCACCCTGGCCACTGGGAGCTGGGATGGGGCCATCAAGCTGCGGGACTTAGAGAGCGGCACCCTGCTCTGGATGAGTTGGCAGACCGACATCATCCACTGCGTCGCCTTTTCCCCTGATGGGCACACGCTCGCCAGCGGCGGAGATGGTGCCACCGTTCGCCTCTGGGACGCCTCCAGTGGCACGCACCTACAGACGCTCACCGGCCACAGCGGCCCGGTGCATGCACTAGCCTGGAGTCCTGATGGGAGCCTGCTCGCCAGTGGAGGGTTCGACAGGCAGATTCGACTGTGGGAGATGCAGGAGGCGCAGCTAGAAACGTCCGTGGGGATGCTTGTAGGCCATACCAACTGGGTGTTTTCTCTGGCCTTTGCCCCCGATGGGCGTACCCTGGCCAGCGCGAGTCTCGATCGGACCGTCAAGCTGTGGGATGTGGACAGCCTGAGCGTGCGTGAGACGCTCACAGGGCACACCGACCTTGTGTTCGCTGTAGCGTGGAGTCCCGATGGGCGGCTCCTGGCCAGTTGCGGCCTTGACCAAACGATTTGGTTCTGGGACGTCGAGCGGAGCAGCTATAGGACGACGCTGCATGGACATACGGCTGCAGTGTACGGTCTGGCCTTCACGCCGGACAACCGCAGCCTGCTCAGTGGCAGTGATGATGGCACTGTGCGGGTATGGGAGGTGGAGAGCGGACAATGCGTGCGCATCATGCAGGGCTACGCGGCTGCACTCTATGATGTGGCGTGGAGTCCCGATGGCACCCAGCTCGCCAGTGCCGGGACAGATCTGCTGGTGACCATCTGGGAGGTGGACGACAGGACGCCGCTCAGGGTACTGCGCGGCCATAGCTGGAGCATCTATGGGGTGGCGTGGAGTCCCGATGGGAGGTTTCTTGCCAGTAGCGGATGGGACAATGCCGTCCAAGTGTGGGACGCGAGCACGGGAGAGAGTCGGCAGACCCTGCGGGATCCCGACCACGTCGAGACCCTCTTCTTCGGCGTGGCCTGGAGTCCGGATGGGAAGTTTCTGGCGAGTGGGAGCTATCAGCGTGGGGTGCAGGTGTGGGAGGTGACCACCGGCACCCGCCGGTGGGTGGGCCGTGGGCACCCAACCAGGATTCGCCGTATGGCCTGGAGTCCGGATGGTACCCGGTTGGCCGGTGGCGGCGATGATGGCAGCGTGTGCCTGTGGCAGGCCTCCGACGGCACATTACTGCAGCAATTCGAGGGGCATCGTGGCAGGGTGGCGAGCGTAGCATGGAGTCCCGATGGGAGTCGGCTGGCCAGTGGAGGCGGGAGTAGTGGCAGTGGTGAGATCTTCGTATGGGATGCGCTCAGTGGGGAGCGCCTCTACACTTTGAACGAGCCGAGCGAGATCGTATGCGCGCTGGCCTGGGGTCCGACCGGATCAGTGCTGGTCAGCGGCGGCGGCGATGGCATGCTGCGCTGGTGGGACCTGCGGCACGGGGAGTGCGTGCGGATGCGCAAGGCCCATCAGGGGGCGGTCCAGTCGCTCAAGCGCAGCCCGGATGGTCTCCTCCTGGCCAGCTGTGGAGATGATGGTGCTATCATGATATGGGATTTGGAGAGCGGCGACCACCTGCGCACGCTGCGACGCGACCGGCCCTACGAGCGGCTCGATATCACGGGGATCAGGGGAGTGACCGAGGCGCAGAAGGCCACCTTGCGTGCGTTGGGGGCGATTGAGGGCGCTGCCGTGGACAGCCCCTAGCACGCTGCCCAGGTCTGGCTCCCACGGCGTGCTGGCCCACCAGCAGCGCGCGGGCTAGCTGGGCACCGCGGGGGAGAGGGGCTGGTCCAACTGAGCTCCACCTGCCTGCCGGCTCTGCCGGCAACAGCTACGTGGCAGGCCAGCCGACCCAGTGCGCAACGCCGAGACTTTTGCCGCGCCAGACCCCAAAGAGGCCGCATCACCCACCCAATGATCACATTTCCGTTCACAGAATGCCTCTTGTCCAATTTGGGTAAAAGAGCATTATCGGCCCTGCGTTTTTCCCCGCAGCCACTGCTCAATCGCAAGCTCATGGCTGTCGACGATAAGCAAGTTGTCGTCGATACTTTCCGGATCAAAATAATTAGCTTGTTGTTGACACCCTGTGGCCCTCACCAGAATTTTTAAAATACATCCCTTGGTAGCGCTGGCCTTTAAAAGCTGCCTGCGCGCCTCTTCGATACTTTCATGCTCTTTTTGCACCCTGATAGCTACCGGGGTCCCAAGATA
>Ga0207646_10007547_pt1 | contig 11032 bp, 13 predicted proteins | sample KBSK5502metaG_FD_184343 | JGI IMG/M metagenome (GOLD analysis project Ga0207646, IMG submission 184343) | Corn, switchgrass and miscanthus rhizosphere microbial communities from Kellogg Biological Station, Michigan, USA - KBS K5-50-2 metaG... | ecosystem: Host-associated > Plants > Roots >...
TCCTGGCCGACTCCGGCAGTAGTCCCGACCACGCTTATCCGCGCCGGAGTCGGCTGAGAGCCCGGCGTCGAAAGCCACCGAGGGCCGCGTGCGGTTACGAATTGCGGGGAGCCGGACTCGGACCGGCAGGAGGTGGAAGGCGATGTCTTGACGTGTTAGTAGTTGGTACTGCAACAACTGCCTAGAAGGTCCGCATTGAGTGATCTGGGCGAACGGGCGCGACCGAAGTTGCGGACGTCGATAAGCGGAAAGCCTGAGTTCAGCGGCTACAAATCGAAGCCGACAACACGCCGTCCTCCATCCTGACCACCCGGTCGGCGACCTCGGTCGCCGACTCGTCATGGGTGGCGAAGAGGATTGCGGCGCCCGAATCGGCCGCCTCCCGCAGCAGCGCCATGATGCTGCGCGCGGTCTCCGTGTCGAGCTGCGCGGTGGGCTCGTCGGCCAGCATCAGGTGAGGCGCCTTGATCAGCGCCGGCGCCACCGCCACCCGCTGGTGCTCACCACCCGAGAGCTCGTTGCCGAGATGCTGGGCCCGGGTGGCCACGCCCACAGAGTCGAGGGCAGTCAGTGCCGCTTTCAGAGCCGGAGCCGAGCACCGAGACTCGTTCAGGCGAAGAGCTGGCGATCATGGACCGGGCCGGCCGGCTGCAACTGCCGCGTGCTTACGTGGAAAAGCTGGGCCTCGGGCGTCGCGTCCGTTTGGTGCTGCGAGACGGACACATAGAGATCCTCCCACTGGCCAGCGTTGACAGGAAGCAGGAACCGACCGAGGGTTCGTAGAACCCCAGAGGTGCGCCGTCGTTTTGGCTGTCAGCCTGGACGGCGGTAGGATTCAGGTCGACGCTGGCTGGAACCTGGCGAACGCGACTAACGTATTTGGTTGCAGCGAGATGCGGCATATCTTGGTGTTCGAGGCGTGGGCTGGCTATTGGCAGTCGCTTCGGGGGCTTGGAGCGATTCCGACGAGTGGCACGACTGGCAAGTCGACGGAGTCGGTTCCAGCCCCGAGTTTCGTTTTCAGGCTGGGTAGTTGAGCATGCCAGTGCGCGGCGCCGGCCACCTCATCATCTCGCGAGCTTGGGTCGGGGCCTTGACAATTGGCTGGGCTCTAACCGCGTGCTCGCTGGGTCCCATCGGCGCGACGCAAGCACACAACCCAGTGCAGACCGCGCATGCAACGTTCGATCAACTGCGGAGCAGGACCTTGCACTCTCCCCCACTGCCGGCAACCGCCTCCTGCCCGGTCAGCCACCTCTCCGCGATCAGACTTGGCAATTCGACGCCGCTTCTGGCGCGAGGTGCCCGGCCCTTCTTCTTCGGCCCTTATGGCTGGCCGATACAGGCGGGGTACGAGATGAAGACACCTTGGTCGGTCGATGCAGGATATGGCGGCCGCGTTGTGGTCCGGGGCCGCCGCCTCGACGGTCCGGACGTCGTTGGCTTCGGTTTCTGGCCACAGGGGTATGGGACGCCCGCAACGCAGCCAGGGGTACCGGTTCTATTCACCCATCCAGACCAGGAGGGTCGCACTGTCGAGTACCAGGCCGAACTCGATGTGGACGCGCCTGCCGGGGGAAAGGCCGACGGACACTACTGGGCCTACCCCTCGCCGGGCTGCTACGCGATCCAAGCGGACGGGGACGGCTTCTCCAACGTGACGATCGTCTCCGTGACCGCCTGAACTACATTGAATCGCGTTCGGAGGTTGAGATGGCGAACTCCGCTGACCTCGATGGCGGAGTAGAGAAGCCTTGCCACAGCGGGCAGGGCTGCAGCCACGAGGATCGAAGCCGCGCCCAGGGCAGGCCAACAGTATCCGCCGATCGGCGCCGCCCAGTGCCCGGCGACGATGTCGCGTTCTACTGATCCCAGCCATCCAAAGAGTGGGCAAGCCGCAAACAGGATCGCCAATCGGGAGTTCATTGCGGAGCCACGCCTCTTTGCCAAGAACGCTAGGTGACCCGATTCCTACGCATGAGGAGCAACGGCGTGGCAGATCCATGTAGCAACGCGTGAACCAACCCGGGCGGCCCTAGGCGGTCTGAGGCGAGCCTGGGCAGACCGCAGTGGAATACGGGGCCGATGCCTGAAGGGCGCCTCGTCAGTTTCGGGATCGTGGCCCCGGTTCACATCCGGGTCCCCAACCAAGCGCCCGTTCGCTGTCTGCGGGGTACAGTCGACCGCCTCTGCAGGATCCTTCGATACTTCGGCCGCGACAAGCCAGGCGCCTGGCGAGCTGGTGGCCTGATGATGCTCCCGTTTGGCGTCCTGCTGAGCGGTTGGCTCTTCATTGTTGCCATCCGGGCTCCCTTCCGGCTTCTTGACCGCCGTGCGGCGGTGGCGGTTCTGGTGGTCGTCGGATGTCTCGGCATTGGAGCCTACGCCTACGTGCGGCGAAAGGCGATGCGAGCGAGATAGGGCGCCAGAGCGCGCGAAGCACATCGCGAAGGGCCAGCTTATGGATGGCCTACGAGAGCAAGCGCGAGCCCCAATAGCAGTGCAAGTGCGCCGCCGGCAAGGCGAAGGCGTGGACGGGGCCCCCTTTCGGAGTCCCCATCAGGAGATCAGCGGATCCCGGCAGCGGATGCCCTCCGTGCGATCCGGGACTTCATGCAGGCTGGCGGTCGACCGTCGATGGCGGAGTCGTGGACGGCGACGGGGATGACGCCGAGCGAGAAGACCATCCGGCGGCGGTTCGGCAGCTTCCGAGAAGCGGTTAGGCAGCGCGCCGAGTCTAGGGATGGCCCGTCAGCCACAATGGGCTAATGGGATCTCGCATCTCGCGGCGAGTCATTGGGCAAGTTAATAACATCGCGAATCAAGTCGCCCAGATCGCCACCGGGTTCAACGCGATAAGCGATGGCCCCGTCCTCTTGGCGGAGCAAGCCACCTCCGGTCGCTACGTCATCGACGCGATCAAGGGCGTGGCAGTGGTCAACGGGCACGACGTCGAGCTAGGCATGGCACATGTCCTCGCGCAATGGATTGAAGGTGAGTTGCAACGTCTGGGTCGAGGACCCGACTGGTTGAGCGAGGCCGAAGTTGTCGTGGACTACGAGCTGATACCGAGCGACCAGTTCATGGACAACCACGTCGATTACTGGACCTCAGCTGCCTTTGTTGCGACGCTGTCGGCCGCGGTACGAGTCGTGACGCAGGACAGCATCGCAGGCGCCCGATTTCAGAATGTCCAGGCGGTCGCCGGCAAGATTGCCGATCCCGTCAGGCCCATCCCAGCTCGCTACGCGAGGGTCCCGCCCAGGGGTGGTGGCGCCATTGAGATCAAAGGAAAGTTCGGCTCCCGTCCTTCTGACCAAAGGAGCTGAGCTTCCTGATCCGCACTTCGGTATTCGAGTTGTGTATTGGTGGTTTGGTCAGTCTGAACTCGAGAAACAGGTGGTGGCCCAAGCGGGACGCTCTTCGAACGGTCTGGCCGAACTCGAACGGCACCTGAGGATTCGATGGCGTCCCGTGTAGTCGAGCAGGTGACCGGTCACCGGCCGGAAGCCGTGGCTCGTCTAATCGCTTGGCAGAGAGTCCCGGACACCCGATCTGTTGGTCGCGTCCCACGGGCGCTGTAAAAGTGAAACGACGTAGTCTCCCGCGGAAGGTCTGACCAACCACCGCAAGGAGGACTACGCCGTGCAGAAGAGATTAGCGCCCAGCGCCGCCCTGGAGGCGGCCATTGATGAGTTGCTGAGCGAGGGACTCGGCGACGCCGAGAGGCTGGCCGAGGTCGGCCGGCTGGGAGCCCGACTCGTGCTGCAGCGGGCGCTGGAGGAGGAGGTAGCCGAGTTCCTCGGTCGTGCGCGCTACGAGCGGGCACCCGAGGCTCGGGGCTCGCGCAACGGCGTGCGGCCGCGGCGGGTGCAGACCGCCGAGGGCGAGCTCGAGGTCCAGATGCCGCAGCTGCGCGAGACCGCCGACCGCTTCGTCAGCAAGATCCTTCCCGACGTCCGGACGGTGGTCAGGACGCGGCCACTGGAGGCGCTCGTCATCGGCGCCTACGTGCGCGGTCTCTCCGACCGCGACATCGAGAGCCTGATCCAGGAGGCAGGGCTGGGCAAGCTCTCCAAGAGCACCGCCAGCCGGGTCTGCCAGGAGCTGCGCGAGCGCTACCGGGCCTTCCGGGCCCGCACCCTGGCCGAGGTCAGGCTGCTGGTCCTCTTCCTGGACGCGATCTACCTGCCCACCCGGCCGAGCGGGGCCAAGGAGGGCGTGCTGGTGGCCTGGGGTTACAGCGAGAGCGGGGAGCGGGTGCTGCTGGACGTCTGCCTGGGTCTCCGCGAGCGCTACGAGGACTGGCTGGAGATGGGCCGTGGCCTGACCCGCCGTGGTCTGCGAGCGCCCTGGCTGGCGGTGGTAGACGGCGCCCCGGGGCTGAACAAGGCGGTCGACGAGCTCTGGCCGGACAGTGATCGCCAGCGCTGCACGGTGCATCGGTTGCGGAACGTGATCGCCAAGCTGCCCAAGCGCCAGGATCTTCACAACCGGATCCGCGACGCCTACTGGGCGGCCCTCGACCAGGCCGGCTCGGCAGCCGACGGGGAGGCCCGACTGCGCGGTCTGGTGGGCGAGCTGGAGATCGAGTACCCCGGCGCGGCGGCGGCCCTGGCCGAGGACCTGCCGGCGCTCTGCGTCCATCTCGGCTACCCGCTCCGGCTGCGCAAGCGGTTGCGCTCCACGAACCTGCTCGAGCGCTCATTGGGCGAGGTCAAACGGCGGACCAAGGTGATCGGTCGCTTCCCCGGCGAGACCAGCTGTCTCAGCCTCTGCTGGGCGGTCATGGACCTGGTAATCGCGGCCGGTCGCGGGCTTGCCCTCACCGATTTCGAGCATCAACAACTCGCTCAGATGCGCGCCGCCAGGCGCGCCCAATCAGACGTCGAGATGACCGCTTAAGATGCTGACGCCGCGCGGAGAAACGTCTCCGCTTTTACAGCAGGCTCGGGACGCGGCCCAATCTGTTAGACACGCTCCGTCATTATCCTGAGCACGGGACTGAAGGATGAGAAACCAAGCCCTGACGCTAACGGACGAAGAGAGGCGTGAACTGGAGGTGGAGTTGACCCGCTTCGGTGGACACCTCAACACTTGGGCAGCCAAGCCCAACAAGGAGGTCCGCCGTGCCCCAGAGGTTCTCTCGTCCCTATCCGCCAGAGTTCCGCGCCGAGGCGGTCCGCCTGGTCCGCGAGGGCGGCCGGGAGGTCAAGGATGTGGCCCAGAGCCTGGGCGTCTCCCAGGAGTCGCTGCGGATCTGGCTTAAGCAAACCGACCTCGATGCTGGCGTTCGCAAGGACGGTCTAACCAGCGACGAGCGCAAGGAGCTGGTCCGGCTGCGGCGGGAGAACCGCGACCTCCGTGAGGACCGCGAGATCCTAAAAAAAGCCGCCGCCTTCTTCGCCAAGGAGACGCGGTCGACCCGGTAGCGGTGTTCGAGTTCGTGCGGCGGGAGAAGGCGAATCACGAGGTGCGACGGATGTGCCGGCTGCTCGGTGTCTCGGCCAGCGGGTTCTACGCGTGGACGAGGCGTCCGCTCTGCCCGCGCAAGAAAGAGGACGCGGGCCTGCGCGAGCTGATCATCGCGATTCACCAGCGCTCCCGCGGCAACTACGGCGCGCCTCGGATCTGGGACGAGCTCCGCTACGACCACAACATCCGCTGCTCGGGCAAGCGGGTGTGGCGCCTGATGCGTCAGCTCGGGATCAAAGGCACCCATCGCCGCCGCTATCGCAAGACCACCGAGCGCGACGCTTCCCTGCCGGTGGCGCCCGATCTCATCAACCGCGACTTCACGGCCAGCCGGCCGGACGAGAAGTACGTCGGCGACATCACCTACATCCGAACCTGGGAAGGCTGGCTCTACCTGGCCATCATCCTCGACGTCTACTCGCGCCGGATCGTGGGTTGGTCGATGGGTGCCAGCCTGCACGCCCGGCTGGTGGTCGAAGCCTTCGAGATGGCGGTCCGCCGGCGCCGGGCCAAGGGCGCCATCACCCACTCCGACCAGGGCAGCCAGTACGGCAGCCTGACCTACGGCCGCCGGATCCGGGAGGCGGGTCTGCTTCAGTCCATGGGCAGCCGCGGGGATTGCTTTGACAACGCCATGGCGGAGTCGTTCTTCGCCAGCCTCGAGTGCGAGCTGCTGAACCGCCAGATCTTCCAAACTCGGGCCCAGGCCCGGCTTGAGGTCTTCGACTACATCGAGGGCTTCTACAACAGCGAGCGCCGCCACTCCGGACTGCGCCGGCCCGCCGGCGGCATGCTGTCGCCGGCGGCGTTCGAACGCCAGTGGCTGCTGGCTCAAACCGCCTCCGTGTTACGAAATGAATATGATTCGTAACACGCGATGGTCTGCATCATCTGCGGCCTTAACCTCCCGAGGCGAGGGCAGGGACGCCGGCGTCTCTACTGCTCCAACGCCTGCCGGCAGCGCGCTTTCCGCCAGCGTGAGGATGAGCGTCTGTGGCGGGTCAGCGATCCGCAGCCGGCCGACGTCGACGACGTCGCTACGCTTCTCAACGCGGCCCTCAGGCCGCCGCCCAGGAGGTGATGTCCGACACTATCGCCGCCAACCCCGAGGGTGTCCACGAAACCGGGTCAACTCCAAGGAGCTAACGCGTCGGGCAGCTGCAGATCGCGACGAGGGCGGTTGGTTCAAGGACGAGTTGGCCGCGGGGGTGAGCGAGACGATTGCAGTCTTTGCTACAGCTCACGGGGTGATCGGTTTTCAAGCGGTGGGTTGGTCCGTCGAGCGAGACGGAAGCAATGTGAAAGCTTGGGTTGTCTTTCGCGATCCTGACGAGGCGCGCAGTTAACAGCCGCCTCTGCCTGTCACTATCGCGAACAAGCTGGCTTTAGCCATGGCGAGCCCAACGTCTGAGACCTTCGTCAGGACGTAGCTCGCGTGCCGGTGGCGGCCCAGGCCGGATTCCGGCGAGACGACGTGCAAGCCTGTCTTTGGCTAGGTTGCGTGTCGGCGCGTGGATGCGGAGAATCCAGCCTCGGTTGGTCATTTGCTGGACCTGCCAGCCCTCTAGAGGTCGAGGTGCTTTGGTGATTCGCCATTCGGACCCCTCCGAGTCGACGTATCGCATACGAGTCACACTACGATTATCGGTCGCGCTTGTTAGATGTGTGCGTCATTATCGACAGCACACCTAGTATCCCAACTGTCAGCCCCGGCCGCCCTCGCAAACAGCCGCTCCTGGTTGCGCTCAGCCCACGCCCGCCGAGCTTGGAGCAGCCGCTCCCGGTGCGCCTGGCGGTACTCCCCGGCGTTAGCCCGGCGTGCTCTAGGTTGGCCGCCCGCCGGCGGTGCTTCCGCTCGTTGACGGCCGGTTGCCCGCCGACATGGCACTCCGTGCGAATTTGATTCAGTTAAAGGTCGTACTGAATTGATTCGATCCAGTAAAGTCTCAAAATCCGCGATTTATCTCACAGTCTGCTAGAGGCGGCCAGGATGGGCGCTGCTACCGGAATACTTCTCTTGTGCGGTGTCGGGCTTGCGGCGTTTGGGGTCTCATTTACTATTCGACGGCGGATTCCGACATGGGTATCCGGGCCACTCGCATGGCCGCTTGGCGCTCGTCGTAACCAGAATATTGCGCGGGAGCTTGGACTGGCAGGAGTCGCCAGTGGCGTCGGGGTCGTCGTAACGGCTGTCGGAATCCACATGAATGGATGGGAACGTTGGCTATACCTGGTGCCGGCTCTCCTCCTTGCTGCTGTGGCCGCCTGGCTTCTCGGATTGGCGGTCCGTGAATCGCGCGTGGGGGTCGAGACTTCAACATAGGTCTTAAGGCTCATCTCCGCCTGCCGGTCTATCAATGTGACTCACCGGCTCGGATCCGATTCGCTCCGCCGGGAGATCGCACGCGTAGCGCGCCCTCGCACCGGTCATCGCCGGCCTCGCCGCAGCCGTTCTTTCTTGCGGAGGCGGTCCGTCGCTTGCCGGCGTTCTTGGACCGCCATGCGCATAGTTGCGGATAGCGGTAAGTCTTCGCCCTCAGCTGGCGGCGAGGGGATGACCGACTCGGCGCTCAGCTGCGCATCTGGTCACACGGTTCCTTGAACCGGCAGGTCTACTGATGGCCGGCTGTTCGATTGCGCCAATCAACGTCAGAGCGATGGCCACCTGTGACCACGTCATTTATGCGACACCGGATCCGCGGTTTGCGCCTCCTTATGCTGTGCATAGAGTCCGGCGAACCTGCTGCCCTTCCTGCTCATATTGGGTGGCGGCAGGTCCCGGCCGCCCGGCAACTCGCTTGTTGATAGCCGCCGCGTTCCCCGCAATGGCCATGGGCATGGCCGCGTCAGTGGTGCTCCGACTTGCCATCTTCGACCTAGGAGCATCGAGTAACTCCCTGCGAAGTGGTGGCTCTCCGTCGGCACGGACCGCTCGCATGGCTTCGATATCGATCCGGACGGCGCGGCGGTCTTGCTATGGATCCTTGCCGTTTGGGAGCTGCTCCACTAGCCTTTACGCCGGCGAAGGTAGTAGCGGCGGCCCCGCGACCATCGAGCCGTAGTAGATCCGTTTTGAGCAGATGGGGATGGGTATGGCGCGTCAGTCTTTTGGCAGCCGGTGCAATCTTGTTAATCCCATTTTGGTTGGCCCTAATCACTGCGGCCATGCAATCCTTCCCGTTGGATCCTCAGCGGCGCATCAGGACGGTCGCCTCTCTTGTCTTGGCAGCTGAGGTTGTTGCCATCGCGCTGAGCGTCTGGTTTGCTCGCGCCGAACCAACACGAGCGATCGGCACCGCAGCAGCCATCGTGTGGCTATGCGATACGTTGAATCTCGCGTTGGTCGTCATGTTTCCGGCCGTATTGTGACCCCCGAGCTGCGTCAGACGCAGCTCGGGCAGCGCAGTAGGAGTCTGCCGCCCGGGCGGCGACTAACGGCACTTACACACTTTGGAGCCTCAGACAGTCGGCTTTCGGTCTATCGGCTTGCTCAACGGTTCACAGAATCCTTGGGTGGTCCCATTCAGCGGGACGTGACGGACAATGGGACTGATGGATCTCGTCGTGCTGGTCGGCGTGTGCATCGCGGTCGCTGTTGCGGCGGCCGCGATCGTGGCCCGAGTCGGCTGGCGCGTACGGGCTGGTCGTTCTCGCTCAAAGCGTCGGCAACCTCGAGGTCGGTGGGAACCGCCGGAAGAGCCTCCCAGCCGTTACTGGGGGTAGTTCGCCATGGGCCTTCCTCTGGCGCGACGGTTCTGTGAACCGTCGCGCGGTTAGCCTCGAGCGGGGCCGGCAGGCTAGATTTGCGGCGTGCTTCCCGCCGGTTCCCGTCTGCGAGTCTGGCCGAACAAGTTGCGCAGGCGCCTTGGTGGCTCCTATTACTACGCACTTGGTCAGCGCGCCTTTCGCGTAGGGCAATTCGAGAAGGCACTCCAGCTGTTCCGCGATTCAGAGGCCTGGGTTGTGGCGCTCCACGGACAGGTGCATCCTCATCGCGTAGGCGCGATTCTCCGCCAAGCAGCGTGCTTGGCGAGGCTCGACCGTCAAGCGGAAGCCTGTGAGTTGTATGACCGGGCTCTTGATATCGTGCGCGAACTTGGTGCCGGTGACACCGCCATGGGCAAGGAGATCAGAGACTACCTCCGAGACGCCTGCGGTTAGGGTGGCAAGGCTCCAAGCCCGACTCGCAGTCACCCCAGCGATTCCTAGAACCGTCCGGTCTCCTGATCGCTGCCGGCGCAACTATGAGCCGGTGCCACGGAAGACTACGATAAGCAACAGCCCCAGCCCAACGACGAAGCTGGTGACTCCTGGCAGGATAATGATCCTTGCCCCGCGGCGACCGATGCGCCGCTCAAGGATTCCGGGGGAATAGGGTCAAGTCACAATGCGGACGGAGGTCAGTGTTAACAACCCCCCCACGATGACGAGAACCGTCCCAATCAACGTCAGAGCGATGGCCACCTGCGACCACGTCATTTATGCGACACGACGAACCGGATCCTAGTCGCCGCCACGGGCGAAAGGTCCTACCAACCCCAACATCGCCGAGCCTCCTAGGCAGCCTTCCGCCGGTCATCGGTCGGCGAACGCCACTTTGGCTGTGGTGCGGCCGCCCGCAGGGTTGGGGAACTGGTCTCGCGGACCAGGTGTAGATATGGTCAGCGTGAAGTTGCGGTGCGCGATCGCGGGAGGTCTACTGATGGCCGGCTGTTCGACTGCGCCATCAGCGACGCCTGCGCATCGGGCGACGGCGTCGGTGACTGCGATCGTGCCTGTCTCCAGCCCGCCTGCAGGGGCGCAGCTCGTGGCCGAAGGCTGCGGCCAGTCCCCCATCTACAGCGGCGGCCAGCTGCCGGAGTGGGCGACCGTCAACGCCCCCTCCCTGCCCTATGTGGTGGCGAGGCCGGGGACGATCCTCGGCTACCTGTTCACGCGCCCGCTAAGGGCCGGCAGCCCCGAGAATCCCTCCAACAAGATCCTCTGGTACGTGGCCACGCCACGGAACGGCCAGGCCCTAGATGCGGAAGGGCGCCCGCTGGGCGCCGACCAGCCCACGGCCCGCTTCACCCAGACCGCCAACTCCTTCCCTGGTGAGATTTATCCGTCCGGCCCCACCGTTCCCACCCCGGGATGCTGGCGCTTCACGCTGACCTGGCTGGGCGGAGCCCAGCGGGCGGAGGTGGACCTCAGCTTCACTTAGGCCGCGTGGTCGCTCTTGCCTATCCGTGGACGAACGCAAGCGACGAGGCCCGCGCCCCCAGGCGGGCACTGTCACCTTTCCAGCGCCGCACCCCCGATGGGGCCAATCGAGTGAAGGCGGCAGGGGAACTTTCCATTAACGACGTCAGTACTGGCAGAACGGCTATAGACCATTTGGTGCATCGACTTCCCCACTCCCTACTCCCAATCCGCCGACTTGGGGGCCAGAATCTGACCCCTCCCTAACGTGGAAGGCGATGTCTTGACGTGTTAGTAGCTGGTACTAGGAGGGGCAGGCGAAAATCGGCTCACCGGTTCGAATCCGGTTGAGGCGACCAGTTTCTGAATTCAGAAT
>Ga0207646_10007548_pt1 | contig 11030 bp, 7 predicted proteins | sample KBSK5502metaG_FD_184343 | JGI IMG/M metagenome (GOLD analysis project Ga0207646, IMG submission 184343) | Corn, switchgrass and miscanthus rhizosphere microbial communities from Kellogg Biological Station, Michigan, USA - KBS K5-50-2 metaG... | ecosystem: Host-associated > Plants > Roots >...
GGCGCGTCACGCTCTAGCGCGGCGCGAGGGTGATGAGATGGGGTTTCGCTGGTGCCGAAGGGGGGACTCGAACCCCCACACCCTTGCGGGCACATGACCCTGAAACCGAGGGGCGGTGATGAGCCGCCCCTCAGTTTTTCTGTGCACTTCCTTCTAACTCGTGGATCCTGTTCGCGCAACGTTCCGCTCGTCTGCCGGACTCTGAGGGACTCTCGGAGCGCTGAGGGATGCGCGGTGCGGCCGTTGGCGGGGTCGAATCACTCAAGATCACACAAGTCGCCTCGGCTCTCCACGCACGTGACTATTCGACAGGTGGATCAGCCGGTCAGCATTCGCCGGATCACGCAAATCACTCAAGCACCCTCGCCCGGCTCAACCTCGCATTCTCCCTGGTAACGTCGCAGCCGGGGCAGGGACGGGCGGGACAGGATTGAACCGCCGACACCAGGATTTTCAGGCCCGTTGGCGGTATTGAAGATGCCCGGTAAGTACGGAACTTGCCGGGCATCTTTTTTCGCAGACATCCGCTGGAGAGGGCTGAAAAGGGCCTGAATCGGCCCCCGATGGTGACAATTTGGTGACAGTCCGCTCGCCTAACTCCACTGCCCCACGCTGAACCGTCCTCCAGGCCGGCAGATCTCTCGAGTATGACTGCGACCCACAGCACCGCGCTGGTACACCCCGAGCCGGTTTGAGCACTCCTTGACCCGGCCCAGCCAGCCAACTAAGCTCTCGCCACCTGTCCGACTGTTCCCGGCCCGGCTTGCTGGGAGGTCCGGCATGCAGTGTCCTCGGTGTCAGCAGGACGCCCCTTCGGACGCTGAGTTTTGCCCAGAGTGCGGTACGAAGCTCGTCGCCGTCTGTGCGCAGTGCGGGACTGCGAATGCGTCCGGGCACAAGTTCTGCAAGAAGTGTGGCCAACCTCTGACCTCCACTGTGGGAGCCAGGCCTGAAGGCGGGCGGTTCGGCTCTCCCGAATCGTATACCCCCAAGCACCTCGCCGAGAAGATCCTGACGTCGAAGTCGGCCCTCGAAGGCGAGCGCAAGCAGGTGACGGTCCTCTTCGCCGACCTTAAGGGTTCGATGGAACTACTCGCCGACCGCGATCCCGAGGAGGCACGCAAGCTTCTGGACCCCGTTCTCCAACACATGATGGAAGCCGTCCACCGCTTCGAGGGCACGGTCAACCAGGTGATGGGTGACGGGATCATGGCCCTCTTCGGCGCGCCCCTCGCGCACGAGGATCACGCGGTGCGAGCGTGCTACGCCGCTCTCCGCATGCAGGAATCAGTGAAGCGGTACTCCGAGGGAGTCCGGCACTCCCACGGTATCGAAGCCCAGATCCGCGTCGGTCTCAACTCCGGCGAGGTCGTTGTCCGGTCGATCGGGAGCGATCTGCACATGGACTACACGGCGGTCGGCCAAACCACGCACCTGGCCGCGCGCATGGAGCAGCTCGCCACGCCCGGCACCATTCGTCTGACGGCAGACACGCTGCGGCTGGCCGAGGGCTACGTCGAGGTCAAGCCACTCGGCCCCGTCCCGGTCAAGGGGCTGGGCTTGCCGGTTGAGGTATACGAGGCCATCGGGGCGGGCTCGGTGCGATCTCGCCTACAGGCGGCGACGGCCCGGGGGCTCACTCGGTTCGTTGGGCGCGACGCCGACGTCGAGCAGCTCCGCAAAGCCCTCGAGCAGTCCGGAGCCGGGCATGGTCAGCTGGTGGCGACCGTGGGCGAACCCGGGGTAGGCAAATCACGCCTCTTCCACGAGTTCACCCACTCTCACCGGGTCCAGGACTGGCTCATTCTGGAGTCGGGCTCGGTGTCCTATGGCAAGGCGACCAGCTATCTGCCCGTCATCGATCTACTCAAGGCCTACTTCAAGGTGCACGACCGCGACGCCCACCGCGAGGTCCGGGAGAAAGTCACGGGCAAGCTCCTCACGTTGGACCGGGCCCTCGAGCCGACCCTGCCTCCTCTGCTGGCGCTCCTGGACGTGTCCGTCGACGACGCCGTGTGGCAGGCCCTCGATCCGCCGCAACGACGCCAGCGAACCCTCGACGCCGTCAAGCGACTCCTGCTCCGCGAGAGCCAGCGGCAGCCCCTGCTCGTGATCTTCGAGGACCTCCACTGGATCGACTCCGAAACACAGGCGTTCGTGGATAGCCTGGTCGAGAGCCTGCCGACCGCAAGATTGCTTCTCCTGGTCAACTACCGGCCGGAGTACCAACATGGCTGGGGGAGCAAGACCTACTACAGCCAGCTCCGTCTGGACGCCCTCCCTCCCGAGAGCGCCAGCGAGCTACTCCTGGCCTTGCTGGGCACCGATGCGACCGTCGAGCCGCTCAAGCCCGTCCTCATCGCCCGGACCGGCGGCAATCCGCTCTTCCTCGAGGAAAGCGTGCGAATGCTGCTCGAGACGAATGTCCTCACGGGGGAGCGCGGCGCCCATCGACTCGCCCGGCCCCTCGACAGGATCGACGTGCCCGGCACGGTGCAGGCGATCCTCGCCTCGCGGATCGACCGACTGGCGCCGGAGGACAAGCAGCTCCTCCAGACCGCCTCTGTCATCGGCAAGGACGTGCCGTTTACCATCTTGCTCGCCATTGCCGAACTGGCCGGGGAGGCCCTGCGCCGTGGGCTAGGCCGCCTGCAAGGCACCGAGTTCCTTTACGAGACGAGCCTCTTCCCTGATCTCGAGTACACCTTCAAGCACGCCCTGACTCACGAGGTCGCCTACGGCAGCCTGCTCCACGAGCGCCGCCGCGCGCTGCACGTGCGGATCGTCGACACGCTCGAGGCCATCCCCAGAGACCGCGTCCATGAGCAGCTCGAGCCGTTGGCTCATCACGCGTACCGCGGGGAGCAGTGGGAGAAAGCGGCTCGATACGCTCGCCTAGCCGGAGACGAGGCCGCCGCGCGTTCTGCGCATCGCCAAGTGGTGGAGTTCTTTCGGCAGGCCATCCACTCACTTGAACAAATGCCGGAGGCGCGAGCGACCCTCCTCGCCGAGGTCGAGCTGCGTTACGGGATGCGCAGCGCCCAACTGGCCTTAGGTGATCTGGATTCAATCCCCGCGAACATGCGTCGAGCCCTGGCGCTCTCTGACACGCTGGACAACAGTCTATGGCGCTCCCGGGTCACGTCCGCGCTGGCCCACTACCACTGGCTGATTCGGGAGCTGCCTCAAGCCTTCCATCTCGCTCAGCGCGCCATCGACTTTGCCGAGCGCACGGGGGAGGCCCTTCCCGTTGCTCTCGCTCGAGGCATCCTCGGACGAGTGCACTGGGCCCGCGGTGAGTACGACACCGCCGTGGCGCTGTTTCGGAAGAACCTCGAGGTCGAGCCGAGCGAGGTCCCGCGCGGGACGGGCGTGATTCCCGCCATCCCTTCTGTCGTCAGCCAGCGCTGGATGGCCCAGTCGCTCGCCGAACTCGGCTCTTTCGAGGCAGCGATCGCTGCTGGGCGCGAGGCGCTGCACACGGCCGAGGTGAAGAACCATCCGTACAGTCTGGCGAATGCTTACACCGGACTTGGGATCGTCATGCTCAGGTGGGGACGCTTCGTCGAAGCCGTCAACCTCCTCGAGCGCGCCACTGAGGTCACCCGCGCGTTCAGCTTCCGCGAATTTGTGGGCACTGGCCGTGCCCTACTCGCGACCGCGTACGCCTACGCAGGGCGGCAGGCCGACACCTCCGTAATCGTCAATGCATCGAGGGAGACTCAGGGCCGATCGTCGTTCGACAATGTGCGCATGGCGGAGGCGGCGCTGGCTGCCAGGGCCCTGCCACAGGCCCGTGAGCATGCCGAAGTCGCGCTGGTACTCAGCCGAGAGCAGATGGGCGGCGGAGATGAGGCGTGGAGCTTCCATCTCCTCGGGGCGATCAACGCCAGCGAAGAGTCTGCCTCGGTGACGGTCTCCGAGGATCACTACCGCCATGGTCTCGCGCGCGCCGAGGAGCTCGGCATGCGCCCCCTCGTCGCCCACTGCCACCTCGGGCTCGGTCGACTCTACAGGCGCACGGCCAAGCGGGAAGAGGCCGCGGAGCACCTCACCACCGCGACGGCGATGTACCGCGAAATGGACATGACGTATTGGCTGGAGCAGGCGGAGGCGGAGATTGCGCTGCTGGGATAAGACACACACTTTGTTTCCTGACTGAGGAGGAGCGGCACTATGTGCACCTGTGGCTACTCCGAGAAGGACCACGCGCCCTGCGGGAAATGCCTCGTTGAAGGATGCGAGTGCGAAGTGTTGGAGAAGCACAAAGCCTGAACGTTCGATCTCGTGGCTCCCACGTCCGTCGAAGACCGGCCCGGCAACGATGTTCCGCGAGGTGCACATGCGGTTCTGGCTGGAGCACGGGGAGGCGGCGATGAGGGAGTTGGCCTCACCTGGGGAGCGGAGTGATGGGCAAATTCGTCAAGATCGCCACGACCGATGAGATGGGTGAGCAATCGGTCAAATGCGTCGAGGTAGACGGGAAGAAAATTGCCCTGTTTGACGTGCAGGGCGAGATCTTTGCCTTAAGCGACACGTGCACGCACCGAGGCGGCCCCTTGTCTGAAGGGGAGGTGGAGGGAACGACGGTAACGTGCCCTTGGCATGGCGCCGAGTTCGACGTGCGGACGGGAGGGGTCTTGGGGCCGCCTGCCACGACCGGCGTCAAGAGCTATCCGGTCAAGCTTACGGGGAAGGATATCGTGATTGAGATCTAAAAGAGGAAGCTTGGAGCAAACCCACCGGCCGGCGCGTGGCAGGCGTTCACCTGGTTCAAGGTTTGAGCAGCCCGCACTAGGGTGAGCGTGAGTGGCAGCCAACGGGCAAATCGTCGTCCCAAGCGCGGCCCCACTGATGTAAGTGCTCTTTCTCATCCCGCCCTTCAGCGCGGAAGACGGGCGCCGGCTGTTCCTCTGCTCCAAGCGTCCTTTCGCGACCTGCTCGGCCCACGACCACTCGTCGGGTTCGGACTTCACGAGTCAATAGGCCATCGCACTGATCCCTCTGACTACGGGGCAGGGAGTCAGTGAATGATAGAACAAGTCGCAGTGTCATCGCCGGCCACGAGCCCGGCGGCGTCGCCGCCGGTCAGGCCCCGAAGATCACACGTGTGCCTGTCGACGGCATGACGAGCCTCTTCGGCATCTCCCGGTGGATGGCGCTGATCGCGTTGATCCCGGTGCAGTGCATGGGAATGATGTAGTCGGGATTGAGGTTCTTCAAGGCCGCGACGGTCTTGGCGACGATCTCGTCGGGGGCGGGGGCCAGATGGAAACCGCCGACGATCGCGTGAACCTTCTCAATGCCGGACGCCTTCTGGACTTGACGGGTCGAGTTGATCACACCGGCGTGGCCGCAGGACGTGATGACAACAAGACCGCGGTCTTTCACGTGATAGGCCGTGGCGTGCTCGCCCTGGAAGGTGTCGACGACAAGCTCGCCCGGCTTGACCTCGACCTTCGTCGCACCGAAATGGGCCGCCGAGCAGGCGGAATCGACCGGCCCTGCGATCAGCCGAGCAGAGGCAGGCGACTGTTCGAAGTCCGTCGGCCTCGGGATCTGTCCCGAGGTGAAGGCGTGGCCGGCGACCACCGCCGGCTGCTTGGCGAGCATCACCTTCAAGCCCCTGCCCTCGAGCCCGGCGCGGTCGAGCTGACCGTAATCCTGCGCGACGCCCATCGGGTTCACCACCATGCGGTGGCAGAATGTGTCCTCGCCACCGGCATACAGCGTGAGGCCGGGCTTCCAGCGGCCTTGGGCGACGAGGGCGAATTCCGGCAAGCCGCCGAAGTGGTCGACGTGGCCGTGGCTGATGATCAGAGCATCCGCATTCGTCGGCTCCAGCCTGAGCACGGCGTAGTTGTGCGTGAGGGTCAACGTGCGGTAGCCGAAGTCCAGCAGGACCTCGCGCCGCTCCGTGGCCCGCACCGATTCGAAATGGTAGGCGAGACCGTGCTCGGCCAGGAGAGGACGCCCGGCCGGTAGCGAGGTGCGCTGCACGGTAATCGTGTCGAGCTTCCCGCCCCTGGCGAAGGCATCGTAGAAGTTGTCGACGACGCTCGTCATGACGAGGCGGTCCACCGTGGGCACCGCGCCACTCTGCGCCGACGCTGCGCGACCGCCCATGCGCCCCACGCCGCCGAGCGCAACGGCGCCACCCGTCACGGCTCCAAGCTTCAGGAACCTGCGTCTGTTCATGGTTTCCTCCGTGTTAGTCTATATAATGAAAGAGCAATTCGTCCCCGCTCTAAGCTCCCCATCGACATATTGCTGCGGGATCACCAGGTTCTACGAGAAGATCACGCACGACGGCGTAGGCAGCTCGTCGCTAGACGTGATTTGTTGCCGGCGACGCAAGAAACTCAAAAGCCACCCCTCAGTAGAAGGCCGCCCGAGCGGCACGCTGCCCGGACGGCCACGTTCCCTCGACGACTTACTTCCTTGCTTCCAGTATCAGGTTGAACGGCGTCTCCGTCGCCCGCCGAAACCTTGTGAAGCCTCCCTCCGCAAATACCCGCGCGAGCCGCACTTCGCCGGCCTGGGCGCCGAGCCCGAGACCCACTTCCTGCGACAGGGAGTTCGGCGTGCAAACCATGGTGGACGCCGCGTAGTACAAGCGCCCGACCGGCGTCGAGTTCTCGGCGAGACTATTGCCCGCGAATGGCTCCACCAGGAGCACAGTGCCGTCATCCTTCAACGCTTGTCGCGCGTGGCGCGTCGCCCCGACCGGATCGCCCATGTCGTGCAGGCAATCTAAGAAGCAAATCAGATCAAAGTCCCGCTCGGTGTACGTCTGCGCCGCCGCCGTGGTGAAGCTGACCCGACCACCGACCCCGGCGTCGGCGGCACGCTTGCCCGCGATCTCGACGGAGGGCTTGTGGAAGTCGATACCCACGAACTGCGAGTTGGGATAGGCCTTTGCCATGACAATGGTGGACGCGCCGTGGCCGCATCCGACGTCCGCCACCTTGGCGCCGCGCTTGAGCTTGTCGACCACTCCGTCGAGGGCGGGGAGCCATGCCGTTGTGAGATTCGCCTGGTACCCAGGACGGAAGAACTGCTCCACGCCGTGGAACATCCGATGGTGATGCGCGCCCCAGGGGAACGCGCCATTGCCCCGGAAAGCTTGCAGCACCTTGTCGAGATCCATGAAGCACGAAGCGACGACACTCTGACCGGGCGCCACGAACACCGGAGAGTCTTGGTTGGCGAGGGCCATGGCCTGCTCCGGCGGGAGCAGGTAGGCGCCATCGGCGGCTTCAAGGTACCCCGAGGCCACGTTGGCATCGAGCCACTCGCGCACCAGACGGGGATGGCAACTGCACCTCGTGGCGAGAGACTCCGCGGTTGTCGGCTTCCCGTCGGCCATCGCTTTGTAGAGCCCCAGCTCGTCGCCGATCAGGACCATGGCCATCATCCAGGCGCCACCCATGTCCGTCACGACCTTGCCCATGAACTCATGTAGTTTTGCCTCGTTCATTCGTCACCCCTCCTCCATGGTTCGGTAAATTGCTCTTCGCCGCGCACTTTAGGCCGCCATCAATGTGCCGCGGGGGAGCCAGGCGGCGATCTTCCGCCAGTTCTTCGCAACCGGTTCCGCCCGCCGGTCACGAAGCTAGGTCCCTCTTGCGTCACGGAGCCCGTCCACAAGCTTCTGAATTGACTCAGCGACCTGGTGAAAGAACGCTACGACAGGATCGGTGGTTACCGCGGGCAGACACATCGAGAAAACGGGGACCGAAGGAGGGGCGGGAATCGTGATGCGCCCAGTAGCGTCCTTCCCCGGCGGCGCCCGCCCTCGAACGGTCATCAGAGTCCGAGCCACACGGGCTGACCAAGAGTCCCCCAAGTGCGGCGTCCGGGCATCCGTCGCCCGCAATGGAGGAGTGCTCCTCGGGGGAAGGGCCTCGTCAAGACAGACGTCGTCTCCGTCCTTTGCATTGTAGATACCGAGAGTCGCGGCATCGGGAGGAGTGGCGTAGGCAAGCACAACGACGAGGACGAGTGCGGTAATGACCGAAAAGAACAGGAGACTCCGCGCGCGTCTGACCAGACGCTGGAGACCATCGGCGGAGTGCTCGAGCCTCTGGCGATCGGTCGCGCGCACGCTGCGTCCTCAGGCAGACGGTCAGGCCGGTGCGGAGACCATAGGTGCCCACCTATCCGTTGTCAAGGTCCTCAGCGCCAGACTCCGGATCGAGCACCGATTTCCTCGGGGCGCCGCCACGGCGGATGGCACATGCCGTGCCCAGACGGGGCAGGCCCGCATGAAAGACCCCGGTTCCCCGCTACTTGTCTCTGCCGATGGCGCGCAGTGACGCGGGCGCCAGCCCTTGAAACATCCTGTCTGCATCCGTCAGACCTTTCGCCGGCCAGCGCGCTGCGGCAGGCATACAACGCTCCGCTATCACTTTGACCCAGCGACTCAACCGATCGTCTTCACCCCTGTACTGCCCAACTATTCTCCCTTCCTGGATCTCAACATACCGACGGAGTACGTAGGCGATAAGGTCTGCGACCTGAACAAGAAGAACTTCCTTCGAATCGCCAAAGAACGGAACATCGACGATCTGGTCCAACTGGGCTTGTTTCTTCCCACGGCTGTAATATTCATCAGTCCACCCAGGAGGCTTGGCCACTAGAGCGGTCAACGGTGCCTCTTCTTTTGGCTCCCGATCGAAAAACAAAACTGTATGACCTTTGTTCCGCTCCTCCCGCTGATGCTGTTTCTGAATGCTCAAAATTAAGTGCAGCGCTGCGGTTCGCCACGGTGTTTCGCATCCGGCCAATAGTGCCCCATCGGCCAATCTGAGAGCATGCTCTGCTTTGTCGATTGCTGTGAATGTCACACCGTGTCGACGTTCTGCCCACCACTTGAAGATTGCGTCAATAACCTCTGCTCGATGCGGTCCAGTCATTCCACGCCATGGTCCGTTGCCGGCATAGAAGTCGCGCGTATGAAACTCGTGTATGGTCCGCTCCGTCACCTTGCTGAGAATAGACAGGAGATCTGTCCAGTCATCCTTTGTGACGTGCATTCTCTGCGCATCGACAATGACGCCCGCCATGATCAGATAAGGCTCCACACCCAAACCACTCTCATCCGAGTAGCAGAATTTCAATTCGCACTCCGACCAGCCAGTCGCACTGATCCGGTCCTCCTGATTGCAAAACACCGTGTTCTAGGGACTCGCGGAGGGATTGCTAGGCCATCTCGCCGATCTCCTCGCTAGTCGGCAAGACATCGCCATACTCGAGTCGTTCGAGGGTCGGGGCACCCTGGTGAATTGTTCCAACCACCCGAAGCTCGTCGGCCGGTCATGCGAATTCGCGGCGCCGATCTCCTCGGTTCCGGAAATCATGGCACTGGCTTCTTTTCGATTCCCGCCTCGTCCAGCGGCTCGTCCAGGGCGTTTCGGAGCCAGGAGGCCTCGTAACCCTGCTCGCAGGTCCCCTCGACGCGAATGGTGATCTTCCCGCCATCCGATTTGTCGGCGAGGTTGGCGATCGCGGGGAAGGCCTTGAAGACCTGCTCCCGTGTTGCCGTAAACGCAACCTGGACCATCTTCCGGGTGTCTTTCGTGAGGGCCGACGAGCCGCCAGCTGCCGGGATCGTCACGGGAGGCTCACCGGCACCGGCAGTTAGATCGGACGGGCCAACCGCCGGCTGCGGCTGGCCGCTCGTCAGACCTGGGGCAGGTGCCTCGGCAGGAAGCGATGCGGGGACCATCAGGAAGCCGGAGTCGAGATCCACCTCGTCCTCTGCCAGCGGGCCGAACACGACCTTCTCGCGCGCGATCTGGAAGCGACCATCGGCCCCAAGAGAAGGCACGCTCCCGCTCACATACGCGACGACACGCTCCGAGACGCCGCGAGCGATCGCCTTCGTGATCGCCGCGGCTGAGTCAAGTCGTGGCGGCTCGAGATTCTCAAAGAACGCATCGCGGACATATGCCGCGCGAATACCCAGGCGGGGTGCCTCGCCCGGAGCAAGTGCCTCGCCCAACCGCACCCGTTCCACGAGCTTCCGCGGCGTGACAGACCCATGCACCCTCGGCGTCCCGACGCTGGTCAGGAGCTCCATGACGCGCTCGTGGACGCCGGTTGCCTGGAGAGGACGGCCACCAACCTCGACGTTTTCCAAGGTCAGCGTCCCACCCTCCATCCTCGGCAACCACACAGCTGCGTAGAGCGCCCGCAGAGCTGATTCGATAGCTGCTTCCTCAGTCCGCCGGCGCTCTCGGAGCTGGTCGAGCTGGTCCTTGGTCAACCGGAGCTGCTGCTTCCGGGACTCGACTCGCTCTACTGCCAGCATGTACCGAGCGGCGCGACGCAGGGCCTCGATCTGCTTCTTCTCCGGAATGGCCAAGGAAACGCCGTTCTTGTACCGACGAGGCTTATCGCCGTAGTTCGAGAATAGTTCGCTCGCGAGCTTCTCCTGCTCGGTCTTGGTTTCCGCCGCGAACTCGAGCGGCAAGTAGCCCACGAGGAACCTCGGATCCTCGTCAGGCAGGTCGAGCGGCTTAGCAGGCCATATCACGGCCGAACGATGCCCTGCAAGGCGTTGGTCGAGCAGTTCGCGGATTCGCCCCCTCACGGGCCCTTGGCCCTTACCCTGCGTCTCCTCGCGGCCAACCTCTTGCTCGGCGTCCTCGATGAGCTTGGTGACGTTCGGGTCCTTCTTGAAGCAGTACCGGATCCCGTCGTGGTGCAGGTAGAGGCACGAGCTCCGAAGTTCGGAGAGCACCGCGGTTGCCGTAATGTTGTCGAGGTCGGGGCCGACGCAGGTCGCCAAAAGATCGCTTTCCGTCACCCCGGGTGGTAGAGTCTCGCCCTCGGCGGCGCCGGGCCGGCGCAGACCGCCGAAAGAGTGCAGCAGAATGGCCGTGGCCATCCGCGATGCGGGTCTCACGCTCGCCAGAGCGGGCGTCTCGCGCGCGAGCCGCTCGTCGATTCGCCGCGCCCTCGCGTTCGGTCCGTCTATGTCGGCTGTGATGACCGGGTCGTAGTCGTTCTGGGCGCCGAGCTCC
>Ga0207646_10007549_pt1 | contig 11028 bp, 12 predicted proteins | sample KBSK5502metaG_FD_184343 | JGI IMG/M metagenome (GOLD analysis project Ga0207646, IMG submission 184343) | Corn, switchgrass and miscanthus rhizosphere microbial communities from Kellogg Biological Station, Michigan, USA - KBS K5-50-2 metaG... | ecosystem: Host-associated > Plants > Roots >...
ACCGGTTGCATGATGAATGCAAGCCGTCGAAGCATACACTGCACTAGCCCAAAGCTTCGCTCGCTGACCTTGTAAATGAGTTTTGTAGGAAAACACATGAAACATACGATAGTTCAAGATGAGATCAAAAAGTTGTCTGCTGTCCCAACTCTCCTGGCAGAGGCCCAGGAAACCCTGAACTCCACATTAGAAGCAACCACTACTCTTACCCGCACCTATCAACCCTATCCGTGGCAACTTGCGAATCAAGCGCTGGATTTTGTTGACGAAAAAACAAGTGGCAAGGCTGGTCAAATCCAACGTATTCTCAGTTACCTCTTGTTCGGTGGTCTGGCTGCGGTGGTCAATCTGGTGATCTTTGGCCTGGTCTTATACCGCTTCCATTTCCCGATTAGTGTCAGCACGCAAGTGCACAATATCTTTGCCTTTACCATCGCGGCAGAATGTTCGATCATGGCCAACTTTCTGCCTAACGACCGCTTCACTTTTATTAGCCTGCCCGGCGCAAAACGCCCCTGGTTGCAGCGCTGCCTGCGCTTTCACGCGACGTGTATCGTGGGCACTTTGTTGACCTTCTTGCTGGAATTTGCCTTTTTTTCCCTCGTACATACGCCTGAGCTTCTCGCTGAGGCGCTGGCTATTGTGATTGTGCTGATCTACAATTTCACCTTTCACCATCTCTTTACGTATCGGCGCATCAAACAGTCCTGATCTTTGCTTTGGTACGGGTGCGTTTCATTTTTTTGCACACGCCTCTCCCGTACGCACAAGGGTGGAAGGAGGACGCCGGAGAAATGGTTTGCGCCAGGAATAGCCAGCGCCAAGCGGGCGAGAATGCACTGGACCCCAGAGGGTTTAGACGCCCTCTTACCCTTGCGCACCGCTGCCCTCAATCGCACCTACGATGCCTTCTGGCAAGACCGCTCTGTTGCCCTTTCCTAATTCCGTAACAACTAATTCATACACCAAATATAGCTATTAGGCTTGCATTTTCTGCCTTGTTTAGCTAAACTACCCAATGGTCATTACTACTTCAGCTCAGTTCCTTAGTGCGAGATCAGTAGTTTAAACGTTCATATTCTAGCAGCTTATTTTGTCGAGGGAGGTAAATGTTATGCTCTATCAGGGATTGACAACATTAGAGATACTAACAGAGGCAAAAAACTACAACAGGTGGATTGCAGATAATTTTTACCCTTATATAAAAGCTCCGCTTTTGGAATTTGGAGCTGGGATAGGCAATATTAGCGAGTTGCTTAGTTCTTATACGCCTTTGTGTTTAACAGATACGGATGCGAGAATGTTAGCTCATCTAAAGAACAAGTTTTCTCATATCAATGATGTTTCCGTGAATTTTCTTGACATCACTCAACCACCTCCAGAGGACTTGGTTGGAAGTTTTCAAACTGTTATCGGTATCAATGTATTGGAGCATGTTGAGGACGATGAGAAGGCTCTTTTTCACTTAGGAAATGTTCTGAAACCGTCGGGAAGACTATTATTGCTGGTACCCGCAAAGAAGTGGGCTTATACAGATCTTGATAGGCAATTAGGTCACTTCAGGCGTTATGAAAAAAAAGAACTTGGAGAAAAACTTGCCAAAGCATCTTTTTGTATTGAAAAGCTCTATTTTTTTAATATTGTTGGTTTAATGAGTTGGGTAATTCGAGATAAAATCCAACGATCTGGAGGCTTGAGGCCATATCAAATTTCTTCCTTTGATACCATTGTTCCCATTTTGAAACGCATTGAATCGAAAGTCAGTATGCCAATAGGTATTTCTTTGATAGCAATTGCACAGAAAATATAACTACAACGTAACTTGGTAGTATACGGTTGTGTTGCAAGAAATATCTTTCGCTTTCCTCTCCACAGCTCGTTACGGCAAACACCCACGAAACGACTGCTGAAACAGGCGGGCAGAGGCCGGATTAGACGGCGAAAGGGTACGATTCAGCGGAGTCACGACCAGCGCGTCAACGCCGGGAGCAGAGTAGAAACGCGCAACCCGATAGGTGACATGATTGGCATCCAACTCGCGCAAGAAATCCGGATGATGATCGTCATGCGCCGCCAGCGCGAGCACACTGGCGCGATTCGCGTGCATCAGGGCTTGATAATCGGACATAATACGTATGCCAGTTTTCGTCGCCACAATCGAACCGTCGGTCTCGAATGTGATATGATCGCCTACCCAATTGTTGGCCCAGACGTAATGAATATGCTGGTTCTTCAGGTAATTTACGATAGGATCAACATTTGTTGGATTTCGCGAGAGACAGCCGGTGGCCTGGAATGTATAGTTCGGGTCAGCCTGCGCATAGGCAATCCCTTGCGCACCGAAATAGAGCGCCAGCACCACCAGCAGGCCAATCTGGGTCACAGCCAACGACTGTGATCTCCTGGAAGTGGTGAATCTGAGAGCACGCTGCGCATCTTCACCCTGTTGAGCCTGGCTCCGCTGCCTCTCTCGCAAGACCAGTCCAGGGAAGACGATGAGCGTGGCAATCAGAAATGGCAGCGCGTCCACCAATGGCACTACATAGCGTCCCGCGCCATCTGATGGGCCACACCCGCCGGATCCGAGTGCAGCAGCAGAGTTAGGCGTGATGCAGAAGATGATTGATACACAGAGCATGAAGAGCAGGGGCAGCGCAGTGAGCTGCCGGACGCGCACAAACACCGGGTGCCGTTTGGCGAGAAAGAGACCGGCCACCCCGAGCACAAGACCCGAGAAAACAACGAACAGCCCAAAGGTCACAAGATGCGGATTCGCCGTCGTGACATCCGGCTGTGTCGGCAAAGATCCACCCAGGGCTCGCGGAGCTAAACAGGAGGTATACATTTTTGTGACTCTCGCTATGGTCAGCAGACGGCTAGCAGAGAGCGTTCCTCCAAGATGGAAGAAGAAAAACACATTCGCCCAGTGGTTTTGCGCACCCCAGATGAGGCCGGGGAGAAAACCAACCAGCAGCGCAGGCACCGCACTCAGAACGAGCAACCCTTCTTCATAGAGCAGCGCCAGCCGCGACCACCCAGAAGGTTGACGGGGCAGTTTCACCAGTTCTAAGACAAAATACCCACCAATCCAGATGACGATGGCCGCACAGGCATAAATAATCAGCTGGTCAATCCACAAACCCAGGCCGACAAGCAACCCAATGCCAGCCCAGCGCAGAGCAAGCTCACACTGGGACGCCTGCTGGCCCCAGCGTTGTGTCAGGCGAAACGCGCAAAACAGGAGCCAGAGCATAATGACAAACGCTTCCATATATCCCCCCACGCGCAACTCCATGATCATATCATAGAGAGGAGGAAAGGCAGCTACCAGGGCGGCGATCGTCATGAAAATCGTTTTCAGCCGGGCAGACAGGTGCGCGGTCTCCGCCAGAATTGCCGCGAAACGCCAGGTAAGATAGACCAAGAGCAGGCTCATTGGTATCATCTCCAGGCGCATAGCCCAGACAGCGGGGCCGGTAAATCGAAAAATCAATGCGGCTAAATAGGCATCCAGGCTGCCCAAATAGGGCTGGCCAAAATAGTAGAGTGGGAGCTCACCCCGCAAAATATGCTCGGCTTGTAGACCCACCTCCAATTCGTCCCCCGCCATAACCCCATACGTATGCACAATTATCCACACCCGCGACAGGATCGCGAGGAGAAAACAAAGCCATAAAGGAGAATAAATCGCCTTCAGCTTCCCAGACCTGCTGGATGTGGTCGTGGAAAAGGCTAGATTTTCTGAGACTTCCATCATTATCTTGCACCTATGCTTCCCTATTCCTCTGCCCGATTATCCCCCGTTTGGCAGCTTGGCGCTGCTCCTTCTCTTTCGGTCCAAGCCCTGGGCTTGCCCCAAGTCTACCACCTCTTTGTGTTGCCGTCTAGTTGCGCTGCTTTCCCATTAGCGCAACTCCCTGCCCAAGTATAGCCTACTGGTAGGAGATGAGCAACTTAGAGAAACAAACAGGAAAGTACTATCATCTTCTGGCATACTCCCAGTTAATGTCGGTAGCAGTAGTGAGAGTGGCAAACTGAATGAACCGCAACCAATTTCTTCTTTTTATCACTCTGTCTTAACCTGACCTTCACTGATATACCGCCCCTTTCTCTCTATGCTTACTCTGATGGATTGGGCAAAGAACTAGTCGCCTGTTACCAACAAAGGAAAGGGAAAACTATGCACTACGCGACTATTATGAACTCCCGGCGCAGATATTATCTGATTGGACTCCTCCTGCTCTGTATCCTGCTGGCTGGCATAACATTTCTCCCAGACAGAGGCAAGGCACATGCTGCCACACCCTCCTCCTATGATCAGCTGACCTGGTGGGCCAAGTACCAGGCACTCCTGAAAGGGAACTTAGGCTCGGCAGCCACCAGTAAGCCGCTCTCGGTTGGTCCAAACGTTGACGTAAGCAATGAGGATGGGCCACAGAGCGAGACCTCGATCACTGTGAATCCAAACAACTCCAACGCGATCGTCGGCGGCTCCAATGAAATCTTTCGCCTGCCAATGCGCGGTTATTTCTCTAGCGATGGCGGCAAGAATTGGGACGCCGTCGACCTGCCACTGCCGCCTCCCGCAACCACCAATGGCACCGACTTCGGCTCTGACCCTGGTGTCGCGTTCGATACACGTGGCAATGTTTATTATTCCTACATTGTCGTCTTCTTCAACCGCTTTTTCAAATCCATTCAAGGGACCGAGATGGCGGTCGCTAAGTCATCCGATGGAGGCAAAACCTGGCCCCAGGTCACCTTTTTCAATTTCAACAGCGGCACTGGTCAGTTCAACGACAAACCGATGATCGCGGTGGATACCAATCCACTGAGTCCTTTCCGCGATAGCGTCTATGTTGCGTGGGATAATGCTTCCTTTAATGCGGGCAAATCGTCCGCCAATAATGCCCTACTCTTTGCGCGCTCCACCGATGGTGGCCAGACCTTCAGCAGCCCGCTAGCCCTGAACGCACTGACGGGCGGCCCAAATTCTGTGATTGGTGCTGATCCTTTTGTCGGACCCAATGGCGAGGTCTACGTGTCCTGGCATGATATACAGAACAACCGTCTGATGATCAATAGCTCATTAGATGGCGGGGTCATTTTTGGTCAGCAGCGGAGCATTGCGCAGACCGTTGTGGCCTTCGATGACGGTATCCCAGCAATGGCCAGCCGGCGTGCCCTACTCTATCCCGCATGCGATGCCGACCGTAGCAGTGGTGCGAACCGTGGCACACTCTACTGCTCATGGATGGACGAGACAGCCACGAACGGAACTGACGTCTTTGTGGCGCGCTCAACCAATCGCGGCGTGAGCTGGAGTGCGCCTGTGCGCGTCAATGATGATCCAACCGGTGTGCGCAAAGATCAATTCAACCAGTGGCTTTCGGTTGATCCGACCAGCGGTTCGATCAATTTGAGTTGGAACGATGCCCGCAATGATCCCGCTGACACCAAGACCGATATCTTCTTCGCACAATCAACAAATGGTGGAGCATCTTTTGCTCCCAATGTGAAGGTGACGACTGTGATGACTGACGAAAGCGCGGCAAATCCCAATGCTGACGCTGGCAACCAGTACGGCGACTACGAGGGCATTGTTGCATTCGGCGGCATCATCCACCCCATCTGGACGGATGGACGGTTTGATGGAACCATTGATCCCAACACCGGGCAACTGATCGGAGAAGAAGTCTTTACAGCGGCGATTACGGCATAAGCGAACCAGCGTCTGCCCCACGGGATGCTGTATGACTTTCCGTCATCGACACTTCAGGCTGAGTAGGGTTCATGTCTTCAGCTCCCGGCTCGACGGTCAGAGTAAATGAGGGTAATTGGTGCGTCCCCAGAATGGCCAGGCCCAGGTGTTGTTCCCCACCGGAAACGACAGCCCCTGTGTTCTGGGAAACAAGATAGGCCGTGCTTGAAGCGGCAGCATATTGCGGAGAGGCCTTCAGTGTCATGGTGACCGGCAGCTCGCCACGCGTGCACTCCACGATTCGTATCAAGCTATAGTGCGCCTTCTCCTCACCTGCACCGGTTGTACCTTTCATTTCCTGAAGCGGCAGAGCGCTCAGGGTCTCTACAGGCATGAAATCAGTCAGCGAGATTTCACCGAAGAGGCTGGTAAACCTGGTCTGAAGGATGTTACTCCCGGACAGGTAGTGCTGCGTGCCTGGAATTGAAGCATCGGAGGGGGCTATTTGAAAGTACCCCCCATGCTCTGCATCTAACAAACGGCAGAAGATGGCCGGGCTATCAAAATCCGGCAGGCATCCCCAATCCACTGACCCGTCTGGCGCAACCAGCACGACAGAACGACAATCACCAATTACACCATAAGAATTGATCGGTTGGTATGTACGAACGTCTGCATTGAAACTACTCATTATATGTACTTCCTTGAATAATAGCTATTTTTAGAAATCTTATAAAATCTAGTTCATTTCGCGGAAGAAATATTTCTTCCGCTGACTGAGCCCTCTCCACTGCTTTTCAGGTTCTCACCCGATGGTTAATTTATAGCTGGATACGGGTATAAATGCAGTCAAATAGTCAACACAAGTGATATTAAATACGTCACAGTGCCTCTCCGAAAAGCTTGACAAACAAGTCTCAAGGCGTGTATGATCTAGTTAGCTGGCTAACCGGAGGAACATGTGAATTACAAACCCGAATATGAGAGTATCAATTTCTTGCTCAACATGATTTGTCGAGCGCAGCGCGGTAAGATGAGTGAGGCGTTGACCGAAATCGGGTTATATGCTGGTCAGGAAATGTTTCTGTGGCATCTTTGGCGGCAGGATGGGTTGACGCAATCGCAGATGGTAGAGCGAATGTGTGTGCAACCACCTACCGTCTCTAAAATGCTCGATCGGTTAGAAAGGACGGGTTTGGTGGAGCGTCGCCCTGATTCTGAAGACAGTCGTATCTCACGGGTGTACCTGACAGAGCAGGGTCACAGGAGCCAGCGCGCCGTGCGTGACATCTGGACTGACTTAGAACAGCGGATTGCGGCGGGTTTGAATGTTGAGGAACGGATTGTGCTGCGCCGCTTGCTCCTGCACGTTCACGAGAATTTGACCCGAAATCCATAACTGGTCGAATACCAGGATGAGGCTGATACTCACAGATCACTGCCTCCTTTTTTTGCAAGCTGAATTAGCCGGCTAAGTAGGAAGCGATCATCAACCACGATGCACCTTAAAAGCTGGAAGTGTCTCAATGGGATATAGAGGAACCATGCCAGATAACACCATGCGCACAGTCCATTTTTACGCCTACGGCGGCCCTGAACAATTGGTCGTGGAGCAAGTACCACGCCCTGAACCCCAAGTCGGCGAAGTGCTCGTCCATGCCGCGGGTGTCAACCCAATTGATTGGAAGATCCGCGTCTTTCCTTTGGCGGCGGCGGCACAGGCCCAGGCGCTGAGTGAGACAGGTCATGGGCGGGGTCGCATTATCCTCCATATTGCCGGGGAAAGGGAGACTGACGATGAGTGCCTTTACCGACAAGGAAATTGAATATCTGCTCAGCCAACGCCTGGGGCGTTTAGCAACCGTTCGGCCTGACTGCAAACCGCAGGTCGCACCCGTTGGTTTCCGCTACAATGCCGAACTCGATGTGATCGACGTTGGCGGACGGTATCTCAGCCAGACCAAGAAGTTTCGCAATATCCTGGAGAACCCCCATGTCTCTCTGGTGATTGATGATGTACTTCCACCCTGGCAGCCGCGCGGTGTGGAGATTCGAGGTCTGGCGCAACTATTCCCGGCAGGAGGAAACGCTCTGTTTGGTGCAAATTATCCAGTGGATGAAACCATTATTCGGATTACCCCGGTTCAAATTATTGGGTGGGATCTTGATCCCGAAGCCGGATGGTCGTTGAATCGACGGGTCGAGCACAAGTGATTCGTTCTTGATCAAAAAGGGAAACGAAGTCAAGAATATGTGGGCAGGTCTGGTTGACCTGCTGGCAGAGGGCTCTGCAAGGTCCATCCACCGTCAACCACGAGGGTGTGCCCGGTCACATGGCGTGCCTCTGGTGAGGCCAGATACAAGGCGGCAGCCACGATATCCTCCACATACCCAACGCGCCCGGCTGGCGTCACGCTGGCCCAATGCCTTTCATACTCCGGATCATCTCGCAGCGTGCGTTCGGTGAGGGTCGCCCCTGGGCTGATGGCGTTGGCCGTAATGCCATAGGTGCCCACTTCCAGCGCGATGCTTTTCGCCAGCATCCCAATGCCCGCTTTGGTGATCCCGTACCCTCCCAGGTTCACGTGTGCCTGGATGCCAGTCACAGAAGCCAGCAAAATGATGCGTCCGGGGATGTGCATATCGATCATGATCCTGGCTGCGGCTTGCGCGGTGAAGAAACTTCCCCGCAGATTCACGCTCGTCAAGCGATCAAACGCTTCCGGCGTGTAGGTCAGGAAGGCGCCGTAATTCGTGATGCCAGCATTCGCGATGGCGATATCCAGTCTTCCCGCTGTGTCAACGAAGCGTTGACACATGGTCCGGACGGCTTCCACATCGGCGACGTCACACGCATACGGGTGGACCCGTGCAACGCCCAGGGTTCCATTGATCTGCTGGGTGGCCTTTTGGCAGAGCGTAGAATCGATATCGTTCAATGCCACCGTGGCTCCGGCACTGGCAAAGGCCTGGCAGAGCGCATAGCCAATCCCTGTTCCGGCCCCGGTGACGAGAACCGCTTTTCCAGCAAAGGTGCTCATGCGTTTCCTCCTCAAAGTGAATCACCACAGGAATCATTTCAGTTCCGGCTGTTCATCAAGAACAAAGTTGCGGACTCAAGTTCACGTTAAGCCCTCTGTCTTATCGCGCAGGACCTGCTCAACCGCAGCACACAATGCGGCCACTCCATCCTCCTGCATCAGCTGGGCCTGCATCTTACGAGCCTGCTCTTGATAGGTGGGGGTATATAAGAGCGCGCGTAAGGCTTGCCCGGCTCGCCTGACCGTGTAGCGCTTCCGGGGTATCCACAACCCGGCTTTGCGCTGCATCACTTGCGCCGCGTTGAAGGGTTGATCCATCCCTCCTGGCACGACCAGGGACGGAACCCCGGCGCGGAGACACTGTGCGATAGTCCCGATCCCTCCGTGATGAATCACGGCGGCGCACGCGGGAAAGACCTGGGAAAAGGGCGCAAAGGAGACTTGCAGCACATCTTCACGATGCTCAGGAGAGGCACTCGTTTCAGGAGCGCTGATTAAGAGCGCTCGCGTGCCACACGCGAGAATGCTTTCTATACTCGTCTGATAATAGGAAGCAAATAGCGCCCGTTCGCCGGGCGCGACGGTCCCGGCAGTGACCGCGACGACGGGCTTTCCTCCATGAAGAAATGCTTCGAGCGTCTCAGGAAACTGCCAGTCCTCGGACCCATCCCAGAAGCAAAAACCCGTCATCTGAACGTACTCCGGCCAGTCATGCGGGCGAGGCACAAGTGCGGAGGAGACGGCTAGAGCCGTGAATCTGGGAGAAAAGTTGCCTGTCCACATGAGATTGGAGCGGGGCGGGACATGCAATGTACGTCGAAGCTGGTTCACCGGTTTGTCTACAATCCGGCGGAGAAATATCCCTCCCAGAAACCAGGAGAGGCGATTGCTCAAGCGCTGCAGAGGTGCGGATAATGGCACGCGCATAGGCTGCGCGGCGATTGAAGCTGAGGGAAGCGTTGAGGGTGTCAGAATCACTGCTATCCAGGGGATCTGGAGCATCTCGGCAACAATAGAAGCAGCAAACTGGGACGCGACCGAGATGAGCAGATCCGCTTCCTGGCAGATCTCGCGCAGCTCGGCTACTTTGGCCGGGAGGGTCGGAAGGATATAACGATCTACCAGGAGTTTGAGGGAGGTCAAAGGCCGGTCACTGTTAAAAATCTGGTGACTATAGGGGCCTAAGGATTCTGCCTGATCTCCCGTGAGCACCAGGACAGGAAATCCCAGCGAACTAAGCTGCTGCTCAAAATTGGCTTCAACCGCGAAAAGTACATCGTGTCCGTTGGAACGCAAAGCTAATCCGAGCGCGATGAATGGATTGAGATCGCCGGTTGAGCCAAAGGTGGTGATAACGATACGAGCCATATCCTGCATCTTTCAGGTACTGTTGACTATCGAGCAGGGCGTTGAAGCTCTTGCCAGCGAAAACACTCGACGGTATGGTCGTTGACCATCCCCACCGCCTGCATGAAGGCATAGCAAATGGTCGTCCCGACAAAGGTGAAACCCTGACGCTTCAATTCTTTGCTCACCGCATCTGATTCCCTGGTACTCGCGGGAATCTCCTGCAGAGTTTGCCAGGCGTTCTGCATCGGTTGCCCACCAACAAATCGCCAGAGAAAGGCATCGAAACTGCCATACCGGGATTGCAGCTCTAGAAATGCGCGCGCGTTCTGAATGGCCGCCCGGATCTTCAACCTGTTTCTTACAATTTCAGGATTCGCCAGTAACTCTTGCACTTTCCGGTCATCATAGCGCGCAATTTTGTGCGCGTCAAAGCCATCGAACGCCTGCAAATAGCCATCCCGCTTTTTCAAGATCAACGACCAGCTCAGGCCCGCCTGCACCCCTTCGAGGATCAACATTTCAAAAAGCTTGCGATCATCGTGAACAGGCACACCCCATTCCTTATCATGATAATCCAGGTATTGTTGACTGGATAAGGCCCAGGCACATCTCTTTACCGTCAGAGTCTCACTCATATTCATCCCTTATCCGACCTGTATGCCACACTCAACCCCTTGCCCACGGGTAGAATTACCCGGTCGAATCCCGGCAGGGCTTCCAGGGCTCTCAAGTATGCAGCGATCTCCTCTCCGATTCTCATGCTGGTGATCGTCCAGCATCGGATACGCTGACAGCCGGTGCCGCAACTCCTCAAGCATATCTCATTCTACCATGGAAAACAAGTGTTCTAGCGGGGCAAATATTCTATCGAATATGCTGGCCATCACCGATTCATTTTCGGTAATCGCCAGTGAGAAAATCGTTGACAAAAGGAGA
>Ga0207646_10007550_pt1 | contig 11028 bp, 8 predicted proteins | sample KBSK5502metaG_FD_184343 | JGI IMG/M metagenome (GOLD analysis project Ga0207646, IMG submission 184343) | Corn, switchgrass and miscanthus rhizosphere microbial communities from Kellogg Biological Station, Michigan, USA - KBS K5-50-2 metaG... | ecosystem: Host-associated > Plants > Roots >...
GCTCCCAGCCCGCTTCGCTGTGCCGCCGCTCGAAGTAGCGGCTGGAGCGCACAGGGTAGTTCACCCACCTCCAGCATGCCCCCGTGTAGACGTTCAGGCGCACAAAGCGCTCGTGCTGATCGGCTTCCCCCACGCTGAGCTCGATCGTCCCCTGATACAGGCTCGGGTGATTGCTCGCCCCAGGCAGGCCTGGCTTCCCTTTCCGCTTGCCCGTCTGCTCCCAGGTGCGGCGATGGGAGAGGTAGGCCCTGACCTTGCCGATGGCATCCTTGATCACCGAGCGGCGATACACAGCCGGCATGTCGGGGAAGCGTTCACGGAAGTTCCAGCCTGGCCAGGGATGGGGATGCTTTGTGGTTTCCACGGTGTGGCATTCGGCCCAGGTGAGCAGTTCGTTGGCCGAGATGGCTCGCTCACGCATCTCCAGATGCTTCCGCGAGTAGTAGGAGACGCGCTCAGAGAGCTTGTCGGCGTGTGCCAGGAAGAAGTCCACGTAAAAGGCGCGGGCAGCGTTGAGCACCTGCACTGTGGCCTCTAAAAAGGCGCGTTTGTCGCTATTAGCTCCCCCCTGCGTGCGCTGGCCCAGATCAAGCAGGAGTTTGGTCGTGCGCGTCGCCTGCCCCATCCTCGCTCCTCCTGGCAGGAAAATAAAGAACATGTGTTCTCCCAGTATAGCCTCCTGGTCCATGTTTGTCAACGCTTTTAGATGGTCATCTTTTCATAAACACGAATTACCCGGCCTTTTAGTTTTGCCACCAGCAAAACGCCGTAAAATTGCATAGCCGTTCGTTTCTTTTCCTACATACATAAGAGCATAATCAGTTTTTTCTTTTTTTCAACCCAGAGCCTACCTACTGTCACACAAGCAAAGAAGACGAGACAGCCAGTGCAGGGCTTCTGGGTATTCCTGGCAGTCGAGGACGAACTCCTGTCCACGCCCAACACTGTTCAACAAAACATACTCCTCCTCCAGTTTCCAGCGTCTCAAGCTTCTGTGATAACTGAGTCCAGGTGTATTTTCACCGGGGTAAAACCACCTGGGCAATCGCCAGATACTTCTCGACATGTTCGGGGCCGTCAAGCACAAAGCCGGATCGAACCTTGGGAACACCCCTGCTCCAGGCCTATTGATGACCATGTCTGGCAAACTCATGCGATCGGTCGAAATATAGATTGAATCGATGCCGCGATACTGTGCTCTTCTACAGTGGGGGTGATCTAATGCCCATACAGGTATTTCTGATAAGCGATTCACAGAGATACGCCGCTCGATTTGCAGCCAACCGAAGATAACATGGAGATCCGGTGCATCCCTCACATAGCGATATTTTCCAGCAACCTGCTCGACGCGCCTGAACCATCCGTAGAAAACAAACACATCACCTTCCTGTACACCCTGATTTTGCAGATGTCTCTCTGCGGCCCCCGCCTGGCCGAACACAGGCTTCCAGTTTGTCAGCCGGGGCATGCTGGCCCTGTTCAGGTCGGGGTCGAGATGCACATAAGTACCGGGTTTGATTTTGCCTTCGGTCAAATCATTGACAATTGCTCCCGAAGACTGACCGCCTATCTCTATCTCCTTGTATCGCTTCGAGTAACGAGCGGGCACAGATTCTGGGATAGGTAATGAGCAGAGTTCACCCGATGGGAAAATGGGACTCGCCACTTTACCAACACTCGCGTCAAAACCTTTTCTACTGAGGATGATCTTCATTGTAGTATCCTGGAATAATTAACCGCTAGCGTCATTATAAGCCAGCAGTCCCCACAATGACACCTCATTAATAATAGTTGCCAAAAGCTCAAACAAGTATTGCCTTGCCTAAACCCTTGACCTTAACCTACGCCCGTTTACGAAACAACCGACTGGGCGGGCGGTTGGACTACGGCCAACCGTGTTCTGTCTTCCATGCCCGATGTCGCTGCATCAGCAAGGCTTTGACGGCTTTCCTGTTCTTGCAGGCGCGTAGTTCCTCGTCTCCCAGGCGGTGCTGGATGTTGCTGGCCGCGTTGAGATCGGCATGTGCGCTGTAGCCACAGACCACACAGCAAAACGTTTGCTGATTCGGTCGGTTGGCGCGGTCCACGTAGTGGCACACACTGCACTCCTGCGAGGTATAGGCGCTTCTGACTCTGATTGCGGCGACGCCTCGTTTGGCAGCATTCCAGGCGATCTGCTTGGGAATATGCGCGAGATTTGAAGCATGCATATACGCATTCATGGCACGCGCCTTAAACTTCATGGAAGCCACTGAGAGGTGTTCGTAGGCAAACTGTGCGCCGGGATGCTTGGCAAAACACTGATTGACCGCGCGATTGATCTCCTGACGGACGTGGCGGGCGAGACGCTGCCCGCCCCTGCTGCTCGTGGAGGGGAGCTTCTTGACGCCTTTCTTCTGCAGGCACTTGCGCAACTTCGCCTTGCGCCGCCGCTTCTCGCGGTCGCGCTTCTGCCGCTCACGGAGCTTGCCGTGAAAGGTGCCGTAGTGCTGGCCATCGCTGGTGGTCAGGAAGTTAGCAATGCCCACATCCACGCCGACTACGGGCGCAGATGGCGCAGTCTGTACCGGAACCACCTTGTCATAACTCAGGGTGAGCCACCAGCCATCGCCGCGCTTGTTGAGGGTCACGCTGCTATTGATGGTCTGGTCTTTGAGCGCCTCGCGGTGATAGGCAGCCAGCTTGACGGGGACCAGCAACTGCTTGCGGAATGCGAGGGTGCTGATTGTGAGCCAGTAGTCAAAGGTCGAATCCTGCGCGGGTCCCAGTTCGACCACGTTGACGTTGGCCTGGATGCAGGTTTGCCGCAGCGTGGGGACGTTCCATTCTTTCCAGGCCGGTTCTTGTGCCCCTGCATCCAGGGTGCCCTCAATTTCTTGCCCGTGATAGTCCAGCAGGTCATCCACATAGTCCTGATAAGCCTGGGAGCGATTGGTGCGCCAGGATTGGGCGATACCCGCAGCCTGCTGGATGGCCACCCGCTGCCAGCGTTCAGAAAGAGGGGTAGCAAAGAGCGGGGCGCGTAACTTATTCGGACGCTCCTCGGTACAGAACAGGGTGACGTACTGCTGGCAGAGGGCCAGGTAGACCTGGGCGAGGTTGTCCAGGGCGGTGAGCTTGCCCGCATTGGCCGCTTCCAGCCGGATGTGGGTCACGGCTCTGGTGATCGTCTGTGGTTCGTAGGGTCCCCTGCGACGGCGGTTACGCTGCTTCATGGCTCGTCCTCCTCGTACTGACTCCCTCTGTTCCTTCTCTCTCTTCTTCGCGGGAGGGGAAAAGTCGGTAATCTCCCCCTCTCACTCCTACGCTTACGAGACGCACGGCAAGGGACGCGACAACACGGGCGTCCCTCGCCGTTCGCGCCGGTTCAGACACACAAACTCCCACTCCGGCAGATACCGCTCGACACTGTCATAGGAGGTGTAGCCCTCTCTGCGAAAGCGCTTAATGAGGGCCTTGGCCTCTTCGACATCAGGGAAGCACACGAACTTGCCCCGCAGCTTGATGCACCCATGCTTGCCGTGAATGCAGCATCTTCCCGCTAGAGTGCTATAGATGGTGTAGCCTCGGTAGTACTCGTAGCATAACGTGAAGAGTGTGTCCTCGTTGCCAGTGATCGGGTCGCTGTCATGCAAGGTCAGACGCGCTCGCTCGATGGGTTCGACGGGTTGCACAGTGGGGAAAGATTCGTGTGGTCCCCGCTTGCGCTTCTTTGGTTGGTGGGAGGGATTCCCGTGCTTAGCGTGTCGCATGGCTTGCCTCCTTTCGTGCCTTGAGGAAGTCGATCGCCGTTCGCTTCATCACCGCTGCCTCTTTGGAAAGCCTCGGACTCGTGACCCGCCCCCCTTGCGCTTCGAGTCGCGCACAGACTTCCGCGAGGTGCTGCTGGCGTTGTCGCGCCCTGGCTTCTTTGGGCGTCTGGGTGCGGTGCAGACGCAGGAACATGAGCGCACGACCGACGCTAGTCCCTGCTTCTTTTGCAAGCAAGCGCCCGGTGGCGATGATGCCTTGCGCTTGGAGATCGCTGTAGGCGTGCAGCATGGCGGCTTCCTGCTCTGGCGTGATGGTGTACCCGTTATGGGCGTCGGGGTAGAGAATGCAGGGCTTGCCGTTCTTCTTGCCGAGCGTGGCTTTGCCTGCGACCAATGCCTTGAGGCGTGTGATGGCGTCTCGTTCTGCCGTCAGGATAAGTCTGCGGTCCAGGCCCAAGGCGCGCACGATCTCGGCGGTGGTGTGCCGGTGTTCGTTGTCGTCGGAGAGGCCGTAGCGCAGGCGCAAGATGGCCTGGGCGCGCGGCGAGAGATAGGATAGCAAGGTCTCGACCTGGGCGCGCAGCACGGGGTCGCGTGGGGGTGCGGCCTCTGTGGGTGTGATGGGTGAGGCGCGCGGTTCTTCCAGATCGTCGGTGTCGAACCATGCCATGTGCTCATCGAGACTGAGCAGGTGATCGAGCGCGTAGGTCTGGTCGGTCTCTCCCCGTTCTCGCGCCCGGACACGCGCCTCGTGATTGATCTTGACGAGACCGTCATGAGCGATAGCCCCTTTGATCTCCCCGCGCACCCAGGCGGCGAGGTAGCTGGTCGGGTCGTCGATCTGGGTCAGGTCGATGCGGGTGATGACCTCGACCACGGTCAGGTTGGCCTCGCCGATGAGGTCGGGGAGGTCGCGCTGGTAGCGTGACTTGGGACACAGATCAATCGCGAAGTACTTGGCGAGCGGCAGGTAACTTTCGATCAGTCGGTGCTTGATCTGGGTGTTCAGGTGTGGGTCGTTGGCTAGGGGAAGAGTGGCGATGAGGCGTCGGCGTTCCTCTTCCGAGAGGCGCGGAAGGCGTTTCAGATCGGTGTAGTAGTAGGCCTGATCATAGGTGATGTAGTGGGTGATAACCTGCGCCATGATGCTCACAGTCCTTTCTGTTCCCAGAAACGGGAACGAACATCTGTTCTCTTGACCATCCGGCGCGAACATGGTAGAGTACTTGCGCCAGGCTGGTCCTTCCAATGGGTCGACTTCGGCTCACCAGGGAGCACTTGCTTGCAGGCGCGCTCCCTGGGACCCCACGACATGCCCTCGCCACTTTCGTTTTCGCACTACCAGTCCATTCCATACCACGATGACATGTGTCCCTCTTCAACCAAATCATGAACCAAGTTCAGGTTTTCTGTTTCATTAAACTGGGTTCGTAGTCGATTAATAGAACTGGTTACAGTTAAATAATACATTAAGAACTGAGTTCTGTCAACAGTTCTGAATACAAGTTCAGCTGCATATCTGAACTTGCCTTTTTCTCAAGCAGTGTGCTATACTCAGTCCACATTGAGTTACGTGAATCGGAGTAAGTACATTCATGACCATGGAACGCGATTACTACCTGCCGTCGGAGATCATGCCATTGGTGCGACGCGCAGGTAAGTCAAAGACGGGCTTCTATGAGCAGGTCAAAAAGGGGGGGATTGAAAAGGTCATTCGCGACAATAGAGAGGCGTACAACAAGCGTCAGGTAGACGCTTTTCTTGCGAGTAGAAGCAGAACACCTGGGCGCAGAAAGGGGACAGGGGCATCTAAGCAGGTACCAGAGTCAGGCACCGCACAAGGACTCGTCATCGATGTGGCACAGGAAAGTGATCTGTTGCCTCTCTACACCCTCGAGAGCGATCAACTCGACTTTCTACGTGCCATCGTTCCCCCCGTTCTGCATGCATGGCAGCAGGTGAACGACCATACCTACTGGCTGCTGTTTCACCCTACCAATCGCCAGGAAATCCTGGCCATGCTCGGCGTCCTTCCTTTACGTGAGGCAGTGATCCAGCAATTGCTTCGCAAAGAACTCTCCCCCGCGCAGATTTCCGCAAGTGATGTGCTTCCCTACAAGTCCGGGGAGAGCTATAGCTGTTACATCACCTCTGCGGCGACAGAACCGGGGTATCGAGAAGCAATCCTGTCGCTTGTTGAGCTCCTGTTCTCCTACTGGTGCGAGCAGTCTATCTCCATAGAGGCGCTCTACGCTTCCGTCCCAGAGGACACGGATGATAACATCCCCCTTTTACGGATTGTAACGGGTTGCTTCTTTTCCCTCCTCAATGAGGAGGATCAATGGAGGCTGCGCCCTCTTCGCCGGAAGTATCATCCCGTGGAGTTCATCAGAAACTATCAACGCTGCCTGCAACAAGACGAAGCACAACAAAAGGGGGGAGATGTGCCTATGCATGTGATAGAACCGTCACCAGCCCGGTCGCTCGAAGGTCTGCGACGCCTCTTTGAGAAAAAGTTGAGTCGCAGGGGAGATCGGGATTTCACCGAGATTATCAACGCCTTTTTCGAGATAGGAACCGATGGGCATATTAGCAGGAAGGACGGAGTGAAACAGCATGAAGTGTGGGTGGGTCGTATCAGGGGTGACGATGATATTCGGGCAACCCTGCGCATTAATGCCTCGCTTTTCGGACCGTCAAAAAGATATGCAGAGGACCAACTGGTCGACTTCCGACGTGCCTGGCTGAAGAAGAACCCCGACATCTATCGTGTGCTTGAGGTGGACGGAGAGGTCGTCGGCTACATTTTCGCCATCCCCTTGCCCAAGTCTGTCATTGATCGCGTCCTGGCTGATGAGATCAGGGTCGGCGATATTGCTATCGAGGATCTGCAAGCATACAGGCCAGGCCAGCCGGTCGATATCTATCTGCAAACACTGGGCGTGCATAAGCGTATACAGGGCGGCGAGAAGTTTATCGCCGGCATGTACTTAATTGCAGGGATGCAGCACTTGTTTACGGACCTTGCTGAGCGTGGGATCGAGATTCGTTCCATCTACACGCGCAGCGCCGAACCTGATGGGATCAAACTTTGCGCCGCACTCGGGTTTGAAGAAATTCCCGCTCCTACTGGTGTGGAGAAGATGGTGTTACAGCTGGACTTTAGCAAGGAGAAGAACTCCCTTCGCGCTTATAAACACGTCCTTGACCTGTATAAAAGTCGGCACTCGGTTGAGGAGAACATCGAAAGTTGACGAGGACCTCTGGGATAGCATTCTCAACCTTGTCTTTTGTTGCAGAGTGTGTAACGACTTCAACCAGGGACGACCTCTTTTTGCAGAGCCTTAGCGTGGGCCATTTTATGGCAATAGATAAGAACAAGATGTGTAACCACTCATGTAATGAGGTTTGAGAAGGCATGCAGCAGTGGTGAGTTCGCCGGCAGAGGGTGACATGTTTACCCGCATTGAACAGTATCTTGTAGGAGCACTGCAGGGATTACGTCTTCCCGGCCTGGCAATAGCCATTGTCCAGGGTGAGCGGGTCATCTACCTGTCCGGCTTTGGGAAGGCAGATCTAACAGGACGACCCATCACACCACAGACCCCTTTCATCATTGGTTCGCTCAGCAAGTCCTTCACTGCTCTAGCCATCATGCAGTTGGTGGAAGCGGGGAGGATAGAGCTGGATGCCCCGGTCCAACGCTATCTTCCCTGGTTTCGCATACAAGACGGGACGGCCTCGTCCCAGATGACCGTGCGGCATCTGCTGACCCATACGAGCGGTATCTCCAGATACGTTGGCCGGCAACTGCTGGCAGCCAAAGGCGCGAAAACAAAGGAGCAACGGGTACGCGAACTCTCAAGGGTCTCGTTGACCAAGCCAGTAGGAACGGCGTACCAGTACTCCAACACGAACTACTTGATTCTCGGTCTGTTGATCGAGGCGGCTAGCAGCCAACCCTATGAGTCCTATATTCAGCAGCACATTTTTACCCCGCTTCAGATGAACCACAGCTTCACCTCCGAAGGAGAGGCCCGGCGCGATGGTATAGCCGTGGGCTATCGCTGGTGGTTCGGGTTTCCGCTTCCCGCCAGCGTTCCCTATCTTGCCGATGCGCTTCCTGCGGCTTTTCTGATCTCGAGCGCAGAGGACATGGCGCACTACCTCATCGCTCACCTCAATGGGGGGCGCTACAGCGGCGTCTCTCTCCTCTCCCCGGCTGGCATTGCCGAATTACATCGACCACAGGCTGAGATCACAGCTGGGAATGCCTACGCCATGGGCTGGCACGTCGAGTCCCATGACGGGGTGACACTCCTGCGCCATGGGGGCGAGACAGCCAATTGGCGCGGGGAAATGGTGCTCCTGCCCGAGCGACAGATAGGGATCGTGCTCCTGGCCAACGCGAACAATGGCCTGGTCGCGCAATTAGGCTTAGACCGCATTGCACCAGGAGTGGTGCGCTTGCTCTTAAGAGAGCAACCACCAAAGAACAGACTCACCTTCAAACTGTTCTATGCGGCGCTTGACGTGGTACTGTTCGTCCCGCCAGTGCTTCAAGTACGGTCACTGAGACGACTGGCGCAGCGCAGCTATCGAGAGGTTCGGCTCAAGCGAAGGCAATGGATCACACAGATGGCCCTCTGCCTGACGGAACTTGTGCTACCGATGAGTCTTTACAAACGCATTCCGAAGTGGGCTGACGCTCCCTGGCCACTCCTGCGACTCTACGTACCCGATCTCACGTCCTGGTTATCGGGGATGCTGGCGCTTTCGTTCGTCACCAGCATCACGAGGGGTATGCGACTGGTGCTCTGGTTTGCTGGGAGGAGGAGACAGTACAGGAAAAGGAAGATCCATCATCCCTTCTTCTGATGACGCCCTAATCAGCCTACGAACTGCTAGAATGATGCTAGACGCCAGGGCGCGATAATCGTACCATAAAAAACAAACCTCGCCACGGATGGTGGCTCTCCGTCAGATTTGGTGAATCTGGAATAGCACACACTTGATCAGAGAATGGTGTGTTGAGTCTCAGTATGTCGTACCCCGTTCTCGGTGAAAGTCTCAGAAAGTCGTACCGGCCAAGACGCGTGTATACTCAAGCTGGCACCACGCCTCATGAGTAAACGGCAAGGCAAGTTTGCGCAAGCGTATAAGGATAGCATACGTCGAGAAATTGTCAGCCTTGATAGACCGATTGAAGACGTGCGGAGAGAGAAAGACTCCTCTGCTGAAGGTGAAATGCTCAGGGAAGCTCTACCCGGCAATTTACCAGGGCCAGAGAAACTTGAAAATCAATCGTCTCTTACCGCGCTATTTCAACTCGCCGGGCTTACTGCCAATGAGCAGCAGGCTGTTGTCGCGCTTGTGATGTATGATTATGAGCAACCGGAAGTTAGCAAACTCTTACGGCGCGATGAACGCACTATTCACTATTATCGGGATCGCGCTCTTGCGAAGCTGCGGGCGCTTGGAGATGAGAAAACTATCCGGCTATGAGGATTCTAGGACTGATTTGGGATAGAGATGGAGTTGCCCAAAAATGCTCACCGAAGGATTCCAGGGTTGATAGGCGATATGCTCACCCCTCTGAATGGCAGTGAATCAACGCTAGAATCCTTCGGTGAGTTCTTTACTATGTATAGCGGAATGGATCATAGACATGCTCCCCCTATTCTAACGGATGACGCGCGAAACGGTCATGTCTCTAACACGTTACGGAGTGCTTCACGCACCCAGGTGTGGATATCTACTTCCTGTTGCGCCTTGAAGAATGTCCATGTGTCTTGGAGAACACGAACAGTCTGCTGAGCAGGCACCAGTGTAACCTGCTCACGTATAAGCTATTAGGGAAACGTGTGCTCCCACTCTCACGACAACGAGGGGTACTTTAGCAACCTATATGCTTCCAGCGAGAAATTGCGGAGTGAATCTCGGCATCCGGCAGCTCGGCATCGGACTTCAGAGATGTTTTTCAGAGGTGATTCCGCAAATTCAGTGTGGAAGCATTTAGAGTATTTGAGAGAAGATCTGCTCACGTGTGTAGTGGATCTTCGGAAGAAGAGGCGACCATGAAACAGCGTCATACACGCGTATTTTGGCTGGCATCTCTCCTGCTGGTTGTGGCTGCACTGACCGCGATTACAGCACTGCCAGGGACGCATCCAACGACGACGTTTGCCCACGACAGTCGTCATCGGACACCAACGCCCACACCGACAACGCCTACTCCCACACCGACCATCCCCCCGCTGGTGATTGATACCACGTCGCTTCCGGACGGAAACGTCGGGAATAGCTATGACGCCTTCGTTACCGCGAGTGGTGGCCAGGGGACGCCTAAGCTATGGAGTGTGATCGCAGGGAAGCTTCCCGACGGACTGACCATGGCGAGCTTCTACGGTGTCCAATCGACCATCATTTCCGGCACGCCAACGACACTCCAAACGACCACGTTCATGGTGCAGGTGAAGGACAACACGGGCGTGGCAACGCAGGCCTTGAGCATTACCATCGACCCACCACCCCCCCTGGTGATCACCAGTCCCACCCCGCCGAATGCCTCCGTCGGAACTTCGTACTTCACCAACCTCTTTGCGAGCGGTGGCGTGCAACCCTACACCTGGTCGATTACGGCGGGACAACTGCCTCCCGGCCTTGCGCTCGTCAAAGGAGCGAATGGAGGGACTACCATCAGCGGCACTCCCACAACGCAAGGAACGTTCACATTTACCGAGACCGTGACGGATAGTACAGGCGCGCAGGCCTCCCAGCAGTTCAGCATCACGGTCAACTGATCGGTCCTGCAAGGATTCGTTCCCCGTAGGTCGTTTTCCGTCAGACACCAAGGAGAAAGCAACATGAATCGTTCTGGATAGCGGTCGCATCTGACCGCACTTCTCACCGCCTTGATCGCCTGTGTCGGCCTGTTGAGCCTGAACACTGCTCCTGCCTGGGCCACAGCGGGCACCATCACCGAGTTCTCCACGTGCTGTGACCCTCAATTCATCACGTCCGGGCCGGATGGCAACCTCTGGGTCACCTTGGAGTTTGGGAACGGGATCGATCGCATCACCACCAGTGGCAGCGTCACCGGGTTTTCCCTGCCCACGACCTGTGGGAACAAATTTGGGCTATAAGGAACCTAGGGTTGATTTCGTCCTAAAAGCTGAGCAATCCAAAAGTCTCACCGAAGGATTCCGGAGTTGATTTATTGCCCTTCGTGAAGGGAAATGTGTCATCTATCAACCCCGGAATCCTTCTCTGTCCC
>Ga0207646_10007551_pt1 | contig 11024 bp, 4 predicted proteins | sample KBSK5502metaG_FD_184343 | JGI IMG/M metagenome (GOLD analysis project Ga0207646, IMG submission 184343) | Corn, switchgrass and miscanthus rhizosphere microbial communities from Kellogg Biological Station, Michigan, USA - KBS K5-50-2 metaG... | ecosystem: Host-associated > Plants > Roots >...
ATGGTTATTTCCTGTTTGAGTGCGGCGGCAAGTCCCATGACGACCTGCATCTCGATCTGACGTTCGGCGGCCAATGGGTTTACTAAAAAGGATCCAGTATCCATGGCGACATCGAATCGTTCGGCCCGGACTTTGCCCTGCTTGCTGACGGAAACGGTGGCGACGATAGCGCAGATCGTGATTTCGTTCCTTGTGATTCGCCGGCTGTCGCCGATGGCGATTCCTCGCGCGGTTCCTGCCGGCAGCTTCGCGCCCCATTTGGATTTCTCTGCGGCTGTACTGAGCACCTTGAGCCAGGCTTTCGCCTGCGGAAAATCCGGATTGGTCTCCAGCAAAATACGCCGGTACGCGTACGGATCTTTTCCCGTTGCGTGGGCGAGCTCGTCAATGAAGGTCTCCAGAAAGAACTCGTTTTGTGACCTTCCCACCGACGTCCATGGACCGTTCGGCACGTGCGTTTCCCGGGTGTGATAATCGAACAGCTCGTGCGTTACGCGGTAAGGAAGCTTATGTAAGCCGCGAATGGTCTGCTCATCACCTGGATAAGGCGATTCAACGCCAATAACGCGGGTGTGAAACGCGACCGGCATGCCGTCCTGTCCAAGGGCAGCACGGAACCTGGATACGCGCATGGGGCGATAAGCACCATGTTGCATGGTTTCCTCACGGCTCCAGATCACTTTCACGGGACGTCCCACCTGCTTCGCGATGACAACGGCCTGGCGGACGTCGTCATTGGCCCCGCGGCGGCCAAAGCCACTTCCGAGAAAGCAAGTGTGAAGGTATACGTTCTCTTCGGGAATGCCGGCCAGTTTGGATATTTGCGACACTGCTTCTTCCGGGTTCTGTGTTCCCGCCCACACTTCCGCGCGATCAGGTGTGACGTGAGCGGTACAGTTCATCGGCTCCATCATGGCGTGATCCAGATAGGGCAATTCGTACACGGCCTCCACTACCTTAGCGGCGCTCTTGATGACTCCTTCTGCGTCCCCTTTTTTGGTAACAACCCGGGCGCCCGGTTCATCGAGCGCTTTTCTCGCCATCTCAAAAAAACCGTTCGAGCTGTCATTGGCGTGTGCGCCGCCATCCCACTCGATCGGGAGCATGTCGAGCGCAGACTTCGCATGCCAGTAGCTGTCTGCAATCACTGCGACTCCTTCCTCGACTCTTGGGACGTTTGGGCCGCCAAACTGAACGACGGAATGCACACCGGGCCGACCCTTGACGGCATTCGCGTCGAACTTCTTCACCTTTCCGAGAAAGACTGGTGATTGTTTGACTGCGGCATAAAGCATGCCGGGAATGCGCACATCAATCCCGTAAGTAGCGCTTCCATCCACACGCAGCGGTGTTTCCAGCATATGCGTGGGCTTGTTCATGAAGGTGAACTGGTCTGGTGTCTTGATCTGGGGTTCTTTCGATAGCTTGATGGACGCGGCTTTCTGTGCCACTTGACCATACCGGAGCGTGCGGCCTGTCGGCGTGTGCGTGATGACACCGGCCTTGACGGTCAACTCCGACCTGGGCACGGCCCACTCTTCAGCGGCCGCTGTCATGAGACGCTCTCGCGCGCTGGCTCCGGCTTGCTGCAGATACTGCCGGCTGACCCGAACGGAACTGCTCGAATTCGTGGCCATGCGCTGGTAAACCTTGTTTTGGCGGAAGTGGCGATTGACGGATGCATACTCCGCGCGCACTTTGGACCAATCGCATTCCAGTTCTTCGACGATCATCTTCGACCAGGACGTGAACGTTCCCTGCCCCATTTCGGATTGGGCAACACGGATGGTAACCGTATCGTCCGCTCCGACCAGCAGCCAGGGATTGATTTCCATATCCTCTTTTCTCGAGGACGCTTCCCAGGGATTTCTGCCGATCTGAGCGCCAATAGCGGCAGCTTCAGCCTGACTTCGCGGAAACACCAGACCGAGTGCAAAACCACCGCCGATGGTGAACGATGTAACCATGAACTCTCTGCGATTGATTTTTGGAGTGAAGTTCATTGATGGATAGCAGTATTCAACCATGGCACTGAGGATTCTTCAACTAATGACTCCGCCGTCAGTGGTTGAATTTCGGGCTGCGAAAAACGGCAACGACGATCGAGATGTCTTCCGGTTTTCGTTTCGATGGTACGTGGAATTTCCAATCGCGGACTGCCGCCGCGGTCGGCTCCGAAAGAGAAGGCACACCGGCGACGACATCGACGTCTTTTACGTTGCCGTTCGCATTTGGGGTGACCTGCAGAATTACGCTTTTTGAGGGTCTCCTCTCAGTTTTCCGAGGCTTTGCGGGCTTCTACGATAGAGATAGACCTGCCATCCGGTGTGACGGCAATCACAATCTGGCGCTGCATCTCCGTTAACTCGTCCGCGGTTGGCTGCACCGATGGATTCTTCGCCGTGGCGGTTTGCGCGGCCATGACGTTCTTGCCGGTCTGTTTGGACAATTCCATGGCCCGGTCTTTTGGATAAGCGAACTCGATTCCGACACGGTCGCCGGGGAAATACAAAGCGTGCAGCGCTGGTGGGTTTCCCGGTTCTGTTTCATACAACGAAATCATCGCATGTTCGGGCGGCTCCTCCTTGTAATCCGGAATGCCAATGACGGTGTTCAACAGTTGTGTCTCATCTTGGTTGAAGATCTGAACAATGTCGAAGCCGGAGGGCAGATCCAGGCGTTTGAACACATATGTGCCGGCCGGCAATGCGACTTTCCCTGGAGTCTCGATGGGTGTGTTGGTCGTAACTTTAAGTTTTTCGGGAATCCGCGCCTCGGCCTGAGCGCCGAGAGCGAGGCAGCAAGCCACTACAACAAGCAACATGACGGCCTTTTTCATGATGAACCTCCGCAAACCGAACTGCACACGTCGCGCCGAGTCGACACGCGACGGGCCCCCGCCATTGTTGTCGAATGATGGACACGAAAGCTGGATACAACCGTAGGTTGATGCCGGACAGCCGCACAAAAGTGGGCGGCCTTTCTTAACCCAGGGCTGAGAAGCTGTGAAGAAATTGTCATTGTTCAATGTTCAATTGTCATATGCCATCGATGGTGGCGATTCGCGCAATTTTTTCTTAAAGATGCCGCGCCGAAGGCGCCTCCGAAAATGACAAATGACAATTGAACATTGAACAATGACAATTTCTTCAAGCGTTCTGACGCCCTGGGTTAACCAGAGCGAAGACAGAAGGCCTTCACCAACTCAGCTTCAAACCCAGTTGAATCTGCCGCGACGTCGTCGCCGTTGTAGTGATAGCTCCGGCTGAGCTGGAAGGAGCTCCCGAAGGCATCAGCATCACGAGGTTCGGAATACCCAAATTGGCTCGGTTCAGCACATTGAAAGCTTCCGCCCGGAACTGCAAGGTCGATCGTTCGGTCAAGCGCGTGGTTTTGAACAGCGAAAGATCGACAGTCTTCAGGGGCGGGCCCGTCAGGACATTCCGGCCGACAGTGCCATAGGTTCCCGCCAGAGGAAGTGCGAAGGCCGTGGCATTCACCCAATGTTCAGGAGTCCGCAGGTAGACATCCTTCAAGGTTCGTCCCGGAGCCATGTTGGGTCGATCGGGATTGTTCGTATCCCCATCGCGCGACTGATTGAATCCCAGCGTGGGCGTGAACGGAAAGCCGCTCTGCAAGTTGGCGATCGCGTTGAGCTGCCAGCCGCTGACCAGCTTGTCGGCGACACCGTGGACACCGCCCAGGAACGGCTTATCCTTTCCAAGCGGCAGTTCATACATGCCGTTCAAGCTGAACCGGTGACGCACATCAAAAGCCGACAGACCGTAATCCCGCCTGCGGTCGTCCGTGTCCATGACCACACCGATCTGTCCGCCGGCCTGAGTTCCGGTAATCGCCGACTGGTTATCGAGGCTGCGCCCGAATGTGTAGTTGCTGCGCAAACCCAATCCAGAGCGAAAGCGGCGATTCACGTCCACAAAGGCACCGTTGTAATTGTTGATGCCGGACGTAAAGAAAATTCCCGCACTACCCAACTGCGGATTACGGCGAGCCGTTGCCGGGAAGTACTTGGTTCCGGCCGGCAATCCCGCCGGGCATGGCGACGCGGGACAAATCGTGGGGAAAGTCTTATTGGCATCTGCGCGCAGAACCTCATGGTAGCCGCGCGATCCGATGTAGCCCACTCGAAGGCTGATGTTGCTGGGAAGGGCTTGCTCGATTTCAAAATGATAATTAAATACGGTTGGCGTATACGGGTCCGGCTGGATTCCCAGGCGACCGCCTCCGGGCGTGGCGCTCGCCAGCGATGTGACTCCCGGCACAATCTGCAAGGGAAACGGAACATTGCTCGTAATCTGCGACGCTCCCGCAATGGGAGGAACATTGATGCAGCACCAGCCGATGTTGTCCAGCAGATTGTAGGCCATGCCGAAGCCGGCTCGAACGCTCGTCTGGGCTTTCCCAAACGGATCCCAGGCCACTGCCGCGCGCGGTCCAAAGAGCCACCTGGCGCGATTTTTCGTGAACAACGAATCGCCAATTCTCGGCTGCGTGAGAAGCACGCCATTGGGTCCCTGAATGAAGCTGGCGGCCAGGTTGTTCTTCGCATGATAACCGTCCGAAAACTCGTGGCGAACTCCCAGACTCAGGGTGATGTTGTGCTTGAGCTTCATCGCGTCCTGCACAAACCAGGCTCCCATCCATAGGCGGAAAGGAATCGCGGGCGCGGGTTGGGTTACCTGGAACAGGGACGGTTTGCCCTGCAGGAAGCTCGTGAGCGAGGGGAAGTTCACCTGGCCATAACTTCCGCTCAGATCGGTGCTCTGAAGCCGTTCCAACCAGCCTCCCAGGGCGATGGAGTGAATCCCTTTCGTGATGCGAAGATTGTCCTGGTACGTGAATATGTTGTCCACATTGAGCTGGTCGTGTCCGGCGTTAGGTCCGGAACCGGCTGGAGTAATCGTGGTATTGCCCTGCGAGCCCCCAATGTTGATTTGCCCCGGCGGTTTTCCAGCGACGAATGGTTGTACGCCTGCCGGCGATACAGATACGGAGTAAAAGTAGCGGAACCAAACGCGCGAGAAACCGGCCGTGAAGTTGTTCACCGTGGTCGGAGAAAAGATGTGGGTATCCGACAGACTGAGAACCTGGGCCTTTTCTGAATTATTAACCAGGCTGAACGGATTTTGTCCCGTTCCGACATTGTCTCCCTGGTCGATGGTATAGGCCGCGTTGAAGCTATCTTTGTCCGAGAACGTGCGGTCGAGCCGCGCGATTCCGAAGTCTTCATTCACGGGATTCGGAGTTGTATTGTAAGAATACGCAGCACCTCCACCAATGTTGAGACCGTTGGGCTCAGGCCATAAAGCGAAGTACGGCACAACCGCAGGATTAAAGTCCGGCACGGGCCGATAGACACCGTTAGCATCGGGCAGCAGCCCCTGCCGCGCCTGTGCATCGGGAACAATGGAGACTTTGGTCAGATACCACTGCTGACGGAAACCTTCGTAGTTTCCAAATATGAAGGTCTTGTCCTTTTGTATGGGGCCGCCCGCCGAGCCGCCGAACTGATTTCGCCGGAACGGAGGAATGCGCGGGTCCGTTGGCCGAACCTGGCGGTCGAAGAAGTTCCGCGCATCGAGGGCACTGTTGCGCAGGAATTCGTACGCGGAACCGTGGAAGGCATTGGTGCCGGATTGCGTCACGATGCCGACCTGCCCCCCGGCCCGGTGGCCGAACTCGGCGGCATCCATGTTAGGGACGATGTTGAATTCCCGCACCGCTTCAATTCCCAACAACTGTCCGCTCACGCCTCCGGGAGTCGAGCTGATGGCGTTGCTTCCGCCCGGGTATTCCACTCCGTTCCACAAGAAAATGTTTTCGCCGGGGCGCCGGCCGGCAACCGAGAAGTAGTTTCCCGGCCCCGTGCTACTCGAGGTCGTTTGCTTGATCGCGCTTGAATTCACCATCACCGGGTTGAGCGAAATCAGGTTATCGAAGCTGCGGCCGTTGAGCGGGAGATCTTTGACCTGCCGTTCGGCAACCAATCCCGACACCTGCGCCGTGGAGGTATCCACCAGCGGTACTTCGCTCGCGACCGTCACCTGCTCCGCGAGCCCACCAACCTGAAGCGTGGTATTCAAGACGAACTCCTGCCCCACCACGAGCTCGATGTTCTCCACGACCGTGGTCTGAAAACCCGGGAGTGAAACCTGCGCGCGGTATTTGCCGGGAGGCAAGTCCGGAATGGAAAACAATCCGGCCTCGTTGCTCGTGGCCGTCCGCCGGAGGTTCGTCTCCGTGCTGGTCGCTGTAATCATGACGCCGGGGATGACTGCACCTGTCGGATCGTGCACAGTTCCCTGAATTGTCGCAGCCACGCGTTGGGCGTGAAGAGCCGGAAGGAAGAAAGACGCTGCCAGTGACACGAAAAACACGCAAGAGAAAAACTTCGCCGCCATAGTTTGACCCTCGAACGGAAGTCGGAATTCTCGATCAACTGATTCGAACTTTATTTTTGCGGAGAACCATATGCCAGCTGGCTTCCGAGTGTCAATCTGTGACCCGCAATTTATGGTTTTTGCGCGTCCGATTCCACGCAGTGGCCTCCACTGCAACGGTCGTTTTCTTTGCACACGAATTCCAGGAGATTCCAGGTGGGATGGAACACCATATGGAATTCTTCGGACCAGGGTTTCGTGAAATACTTCGGATCATCCATGGTGACATCATAAGAAACGACCATGGGGTCGACGTACTTCACACGTTCGATGACGTGGAGCGCATCGCTGTGCCACAGCGACCCCTTCGGGTGCGGGTTGTCCAACCACCATTCTTTCAGGCCGATGGTGTCAATGACGAGTGTGTTTCCCTCCCAATGGCCGACCGAATCTCCGCCCCAGGTCAGATCCACGTCCTTTTGGTGAGGACGGCCATCCAGCGGAATGGCGCGCGAAAAATTGTTTTGGAACTCATGGCGAATGACGAGGTAGTTTGGTGCCTGAATCCACTGCTGGGCGTAGGGAGAGAAAATCTGTGATGTGAATCCGTACGGCAGGCAAAGGCCGATGGGATCATCGATGTTGAGATTGCCTGTGAAAGGACGAAACATCTTTTGCTGTCCCAAAGGCGTCAAGGGAGCCATCTTCGCCGCATCAAAACCACGAATGATGGGCGACTCGGTGTCCCCCGGACCGACCTCGTGGCTGAAGCCCGCTCCTGCCCAAACTCCCGTGAAGTCCGGTTTGCCTTCGCGCGTCCGCGGGATGGACCTGCGGGCGGGCACGGTGGAGCGGCTGAAGTCCGGAGGAGATACGATAAATGAATCCAAGAAATCAGCCTGAGGTTTGATCTTTGCCTTTTCTGTCTTGAGTTCCGCTGGCGTCAAGACCCTCAAGCACCTGCCTTCAAATGGAGAACACACCTGCCTCGGCGTGCTTTGACTGATCACAGCCATTGGCGCCAGGAACAGGATGGCGAAGCTCAGTTTCATATTCGAATCTCCTGGATGAAGCGATTAGTGTTCAGTACTATACCTTCACTCGCTCTCCAAAAATCACAATGCAGGAGGATCGATGAGTGCGTTGGGAAGGAATTTGTCCATAGCACTGCTGATTTCGATTTGTACCGGCAACAACGTTTGGGGACAGGTCACCGCCGAGATCAGCGGGACCGCCAGGGATCAAAGCGGAGCCGTACTTCCGGGTGTCGAAATCCGCGCAACGCAAACGGACACCGGCATTGCCCGCGACACCGTTACCAATGAAACCGGATCTTACGTTCTTTCGAACCTGCCGATTGGTCCATACAAATTAGAAGCGTCGTTGCCGGGATTTCGAAGTTATGCGCAAAGCGGAATTGTTCTGCAGGTCAATACGAATGCGGCCATCAACATCATTCTGGAAGTAGGCCAGGTCGCCGAAACGGTAGAAGTCCAGGCGAACGCGGCCCTGGTCGAAACGCGAAGCACCAGTGTCGGCCAGGTAGTGGAGAACACGCGCATTCTTGAACTGCCCCTGAATGGCCGGCAGGCGGTCGAGTTGATCGCACTCGCAGGAGCAGCGACGCCGGCGCCGGTTACCGACGCCGCCGCCAGGGATCCTTTCAACAAGACGGCTTTTTCTATCGCGGGCGGCTTGAACAGCGGGGTGAGTTTCACTCTCGATGGAGCGTTTCACAATAACCCGCAAGGCAACGGGTATATGTCCACTCCATTTCCCGATGCCCTGCAGGAGTTCAAAGTCGAGACCAGCGCCACGGCTGCCGCAGGCGGTGGCAAATCTGCGGGTTCGGTCAGCCTGGTCACCAAGTCGGGGACGAATGAGATTCATGGCGACCTGTTTGAATTTGTGCGCAACGGAATATTCAACGCCAGGAATGCGTTCGCTCTCAAGCGGGACACGATCAAGCGAAATCAATTCGGCGGAACTGTGGGTGGACCGATTGCGAAAAACAGACTGTTTTTCTTTGCCGGTTACCAGGGCACCAGAACCCGTCAGGACCCATCGGACTTGATCGCTTTTGTCCCGACAGCGGCGATGTTAGCCGGCGACTTTACAACGGTGGCTTCACCGGCGTGTAATGCCGGCAAGACGATTGCGCTGAGAGCGCCCTTCTCCAATAACCGCGTCGATACTGCGTTATTGAGCAAACCTGCGTTGGCCTACGCGAGTAAACTCCCGCAGACTGCAGATTCCTGCGGCAAGGTCATCTATGGCAACCCCACTTTCGAAAACGGCCACATGGCCATCGGCAGGATCGATTACCAGAAGAGCGCCAAACACGCGATATTCGGCAGATATCTCATGGAGCACCTGTTCGACCCGGCTCCGTACGATTTGAATCACAACCCGCTGAGTTCGGCCGGAAATTCCACTCCTAAAGTTGACGCCATGTCTCAGGCTTTCACGATCGGTAGCACGTACCTATTCACAGCGAATATCGTCAACTCACTGCGCCTCACGGCAAACCGGATCGCTGCGGGCAAATTCGAGCCCGACAGCTTGCCTAAGGCTGGTCTTGGCCTGGCGGATGTCGGGGTAAAAGCGTTTAGCTATCAGCCGTATTTTCTGCCGGTTAATGTCACTGGCGGATTCAATATCAACAACACCGCGGGTCCGGCCAGGATTGCTGTCTTTGCCGTGAACGATGACGTGAGCATCATTCGCGGAAATCATCAGATGGCGTTTGGCGCAAACACGTCTGCCTGGTGGGTGAACTCGTACACGAATACGTACTACACGCGATTTGTCTTCAACGGCAACACGACAGGACTGGGATTGGCCGACTTCTTAACCGGCCACGCTTCCAGTTTCCAGGCGGGCTCGCAGGCTCAGCAAAACAAGCGGGACGAATACATGGCGCTGTTCGCTGCCGACACCTGGAGGTTCAAGCCAGGACTCACGCTGAACTACGGTCTGCGCTGGCAGCCTTACTTTCCGATGATTCATCGCGATGGTAGTGCGATTCATTTCGATGAGAATGCGTTGAAGAACGGCACGAAGAGCACGCGATTCGACAACTCTCCGCCCGGTGTGTTCTTCGATGGGGATCCTGGATTTCCGGGCGCTGCCGGCGTGTATGCGAAGTGGACGAATTTTTCACCGCGTGTGGGACTGGCATGGGATGTGACGGGCGATGGCCGCACGTCGCTGCGCGCGTCCGCGGGAACGTTTTACGACTTTCCGAACACGCATTACCTTGTCAGCTTGAGTTCCTCGGCGCCATGGAATCCCAGATATACATTGACTGGTGATGTGAATTTCGAAAATCCATGGGGGAACACTCCCGGCGGAGATCCGTTTCCAATGCCATCCGGAAGAAATGTGGCGCGAAACACACCCTGGCCGCTTTTCGCAACCGTCACGGGCATGAACTACGACATCAGGAACATGGAAGTCGCGCAGTGGAATCTCAGCTTCCAAAGACAATTCGGCAACGACTGGCTGGTATCGGCAAGCTACCTGGGGACCGAGACGTCGCATATGTGGACTCTCGAACAAATGAATCCCGCAGTCTTCCTGGGATTGGCGCCCTGCGCAATCGCCGGAGTGCAATATGCCACCTGCTCCACAACATCTAATAATGACCAGCGCCGCAGGCTCAATCTGGCTTATCCCCAATATGGAAAGTACTACGGTGATGTCCCTAGAATCGCCGCTGAAGGCAACGCCGGCTACAACGCCCTGCTCGTTTCTGTTCAGCGCCGCGCCGCCCGCGGCATCACGCTCAATGCGAATTACACCTGGTCCCACTGCATCAGCGATCATCCTCAGCCTCAGCAAACCGCCTTTGGAACAAACGGTAATGTCGGTTGGACCAACGGGGACCGGCGCGCGGATCGCGGCAATTGCAGTCAGTCATCGGCAGACCGCCGTCATCTTTTCAATTTATCGGCAGTAGCATCAACACCGGGGTTCGCGAACCCGGCGTTGCGAGCTCTCGGGTCCAATTGGCGTTTTTCGCCAATTCTCAAAATCCTTAGCGGCGAAGCGATGACCATAGTCACGACTCTCGACCGGGCGTTGAGCGGCATGTTTCTTCCTGGAGTCGGCAGCAGTACTGGAACAGTCGCCGGCCAACGCGTCAATCAGGTTTTGGCGAATCCATATGGTGACGAAACTCCAGGGAATTTTCTGAATTCCGCAGCGTTCGCGTCGCCCGCGTTGGGGACATTCGGGAATGTGGGCATGGGCAGCATCAAGGGACCGGGCTCGTGGCAGTTCGATCTGTCGCTGTCGAGAGCATTCCAGATTCGCGAAATGCAGAAGGTGGAATTTCGAGCCGAGGCGTTCAACGTCACCAACAGCTTCAACATGAACAACCCGACGACGGATTTCAATAGCAACCTGTTCGGGAAAGTCACTTCGGCGAAAGATCCGCGGATCATGCAATTCGCGCTGAAGTATCTGTTCTGAGGGGCTTTGCACAAAAAGTCGTGAGTTGACGCCCTGGGCTAGCCCAGGGCGTCAGAACGTGTGAATGAATTGACAGACTGTTTCAGTGCGGACACATTCCCCTCCTTGAAAAGCTGAACTTTACTGACACATGACTCCGCCGGTATT
>Ga0207646_10007553_pt1 | contig 11024 bp, 10 predicted proteins | sample KBSK5502metaG_FD_184343 | JGI IMG/M metagenome (GOLD analysis project Ga0207646, IMG submission 184343) | Corn, switchgrass and miscanthus rhizosphere microbial communities from Kellogg Biological Station, Michigan, USA - KBS K5-50-2 metaG... | ecosystem: Host-associated > Plants > Roots >...
CGAGGTCGATCGGTGTCGAAGCGAGCGGAGAGGTCGCTGTCCTCAAGGACAACATCAACGAGATGATCCGCAACCTGAAGGAGACGACCGAAAAGAACACTGAGCAGGACTGGTTGAAGACCAACCTGGCGCGGTTCGCCCGCATGCTGCAGGGCCAGCGCGACCCGATGACGGTCTCGAAGATGATCCTGTCCGAGCTTGCTCCCTTGGTGAATGCGGAGCAGGGCGTCTTCTATGGAATGGTCGCCCCCAACGGCAACGAGGCTCACCTCGTCTTTCAGGCCGGCTATGCGTACAAGAGCCGCAAGAACCTGCGGACGGAGTTTCGGATTGGCGAGGGTCTGGTCGGCCAATGCGCGCTCGAGAAGAAACGAATCCTCGTCACCAACGTCCCGTCCGACTACGTCCATATCACGTCGGGCCTGGGAGAAGCCAGCCCGCTCAACATCGTCGTGCTGCCGGTTCTCTTCGAAGGCGACGTGCGGGCGGTCATCGAGCTGTCGTCGTTCCAGCGATTCAGCCAGACGCACCAGGACTTTCTCGACCAGCTCATGGAAAGCATCGGAATCGTCCTCAACAACATCGATGCCAGCACCCGGACCGAGGAGCTTCTGAAGCAGTCGCAGTCCCTCGCCAACGAGCTGCAGAGCCAGCAGGACCAGCTGCAGCTCACGAACGAAGAGCTGGCCGAGAAGGCGCGCCAGCTTGCGCAACAGAACTCCGAGATCGAGCAGAAGCGCAACGAGGTCGAGGTGGCCAAGAACCTGGTCGAGGAGAAGGCCGAGCAGCTCGAGATCACGTCGCGCTACAAGTCGGAGTTCCTGGCCAACATGTCGCACGAGCTGCGCACGCCGCTCAACAGCCTTTTGATCCTGGCCCAGGAGCTCGCCGACAACCCGGACGGAAACCTGCTGCCGAAGCAGACCGAGTACGCGGCAATCATCCGTTCGTCAGGAACCGACCTACTGAAGCTCATCAATGACATCCTCGACCTGACCAAGATCGAGTCGGGGACCGTCGCGCTGGAGATCACGGACTGGCCGCTGTCCGAGCTGCCGCCATTGCTCGAGCGCACGTTCCGCCACGTGGCCGAAGCCACGAAGCTGGGTTTCACGATCGACCTGGAGCCGGGCCTGCCCGAAAGCATCCCCACCGACCCACAGCGCCTGCAGCAGGTGCTGAACAACCTCCTCAGCAACGCGTTCAAGTTCACCGAAAAGGGCCGCGTCGAGTTTCGAGCCGAGCTCGCGACCTCGGGCTGGAGCCCCGGCCACGAGGCGCTCAACCGCGCCGGCTCTGTGATCGCGATGAGCGTCACCGACACCGGCATCGGAATCCCAACAGCTCAGCAGCAGACGATATTCGAGGCCTTCGCGCAGGGGGACGGCACTACGAGCCGCAAGTACGGAGGAACCGGGCTGGGCCTTTCCATCTGCCGGGAGCTGACGCGGCTGCTCGCGGGCGAGATCACGCTCGAGAGCCAACCCGGCGCCGGCAGCAAGTTCACGCTTTATCTGCCGATCGCCAGCCCAGTGGTGGCGTGGTCGGGCGCTCCGGCCAACGCCTCGTCCAACGGCTCGGTCGATGGCGGCGCCAAGTCCCCCGCGGCGAAGATCGCGCCGAGCGCCGCCGGAGCCGCGCGCAAGCCGGCGATCGCGGTCATGGATCGACCGCCCGGTGCGGTTGCGACAAGGAACGTGCTGGTCGTCGAGGACGAGCCGGTGCAGAGGGAGCACATCACCGGTCTGATCGAGCCGCTCGCCGCGGCAACGACAGCGGTCGCCACAGGCGAGGAGGCCTTGACGGCGCTCGACGCAGAGAAGTTCGACTGCATCGTCATCGACCTCGGGCTTCCGGGCATGTCTGGATGGCAGCTCATCGACCACGTGCGAACCCACAGGAGCCTTCGGTCGACGCCGGTGCTGGTTTACACGGCGAAAGAGCTGACGCGCAAGGAGGAGCTCAAGCTCGGGAGGGCGACAAAGACGATCGTCATCAAGGAGGTGCGGTCTCCGGAACGCCTGCGCGACGAGGTTGCCGGAATCCTGAACACGGACTCGACCGACGCGGTGGCCGACAGCGGCAGCATACCGGTCGAGAGGTCGCTCGCCGGCAAGAAGGTCCTGGTCGTCGACGACGACATTCGGAACATCTTCGCCCTGACCGCGGTGTTGGAGCGCCAGGGCATGGAGGTGACATCGGTGAACAGCGGCGGCGAGGCGCTTGAAACTCTCACTCAGACCGCCGACATTGACATCGCTCTGGTCGACGTGATGATGCCGGAGATGGATGGCTACGCAACCATGTCGAACATGCGCAGCCTGGATTCATTCAAGGACCGGCCGATCATCGCGCTCACCGCCAAAGCGATGAAAGGAGACCGAGAGAAATGTATAGAAGCTGGGGCGTCGGACTACATCGCCAAGCCTGTCGTCAGCTCTCACCTGGTGGCCATGCTGCGGTCCTGGCTCAGCCACTGACTCAACAGCCCGATCTCACCGGGGTTGGATCGTGGTGAAAGCCACGTCCACGACTTCTGAGAGCCCGAGCCTCGAAGAGATCGAGATGAAGCTTCTGCTCGAAGCGGTGTCTCTTCGCTATGGCTACGACTTTCGGGATTACGCATCGGAGCCGCTGCGGCGGAGCATCACCACTGGCATGACCGGCGAAGGTGTGAAAACCATCTCCGCATACCAGGACCGCCTGCTGCACGACTCGAGCTCGATGCAGCGTTTTCTTGGCACCGTCGGCGTGAACGTGAGCCGGATGTTTCGAGAACCGGATACGTGGCGCTGCCTGCGAGAAGACATCGTCCCAGTGCTCCGTACGTACCCGTCGTTACGCATCTGGAGTGTCGGGTGCGCAACCGGCGAAGAGGTCTTCTCTTTGGCGATTTTGCTCCAGGAGGAGGGGCTCTATCACCGGTCGAGCATCTACGCGACCGACATGAATGACGATGCGCTGGCGATCGCGCGAATTGGTGCCCACCCCATCGAGCGAGTGCTCTCCTACGAGCAGGATTATCAGCGCTCGGGCGGTTCCTCCAGCCTTGAAACGTACTTCACCGCCTCGAATCGCATGACGAGAATCAAGCGCAACCTGCTGCACAACGTGACATGGGCGCAGCACAACCTCGTCACTGACAGCTCGTTCAACGAGTTCCATCTGATCATTTGTACCAACGTCCTCATCTACTTCAGGCCCACCCTCCAGCAGCGCGCCCACCGGCTCTTCTACGAGAGCCTGATCAGGTCCGGATTCCTCGCGCTCGGCCAGCGGGAGTCGTTGGTGTTTGCGCCGGAGAGCAGCCGGTACGAGCACGTCCGCGATGGAGTGAGCGTGTTCAGGAAGGTCCGCTGATGGCACAGCGCCTGACACGTACCCGGCCGGCGTCCACGGAAACAAAGGTCGACATCCTGCTCGTCGACGACGACGCGACCAAGCGTTTCGCGATGAAGGCGCTCCTGGCGCCGCTCGACCAGAACGTCGTCGAAGCCGCGTCCGGCCCAGACGCCCTGCGGCAGCTGCTGAAGCAAGACTTCGCGGTCATCCTGCTCGACGTCCGGATGCCGGGCATGGACGGCTTCGAAGCCGCCCAGCTCATCCGCCAGCGGCCGCGCTCGGAGCTGACGCCGATCATCTTCGTCACCGCGCTCGACCGCGCCGAGACCGACATGGGGCGTGGATACGACCTGGGCGCGGTTGACTTCGTCTTCGCGCCTGTGGTCCCCGCGATCATGCGCGCCAAGGTGACGGTCTTCGTCGAGCTGTACAAGGCGCAGCAGGAGCTCCGTCGCTACAGGACGCAGCTCGAGAAGCTCGTGCAAGAGCGGACGACCGCCCTGACCGCCATCAACCGCGAGCTGGAGGCGTTCAGCTATTCGGTGTCGCATGACCTGCGCGCGCCACTGCTTTCCTTCAACGGCCTGAACCGCACGCTGCTCGACGACTACGGCGATGGGCTGGATCCCCGCGCCAAGGACTACCTCCAGCGAATGCGGCTCGCAAGCGAGCGCATGGCCTCGGTCTTCGACGGCCTCCAAACGCTATTCCGACTGACCAGCGGCGAGATTCATCGTGAGCCGTGCGACATCAGCGCCATGGCTGAAGAAGTCGTGGATGAGATGCGAACGGCCAATCAGAATCGCAAGGTGGAGGTGGAGATCGCCCCCGGCATGACCGCCTCGGCGGATCCGAGGCTGGCCCGGATCCTGCTCACCAACCTGATCAGCAACGCATTCAAGTTCAGCAGCAAAGCGCCCGTCGCTCGGATCGAGATCGGAACCGAGATCGTCGACGGTGATACCCGGAACTTCGTCCGCGACAATGGGGTCGGCTTCGACATGATCTACGCGCACAAGCTGTACGGGGCCTTCCAGCGTTTGCACAGCCAGAGCGACTTCCCTGGGGCGGGCATCGGTCTGGCGACCGTGCGCCGCATCGTCAACCGGCATGGCGGCCGGGCCTGGGCCGAAGGTGCCGTGGGCGAAGGGGCCACCTTCTACTTCGTCCTTTAACTCCGCCTGAGTAGGGGTGTCGCTGCTAGGCGTTCTATCAAGAGATGCTTCCGCGCCCGCCGCGGGAACGCCCGCATCTGCTGCGGCTTGCCGGGCTCGTCTGCCTGGTTTGCGGCCTTGTGCTCATCGCCACCTTCGCAGGCGGAATGTGGCAAGGGCTGCATGAGCAGCAGCGCCTGAACCAGGTCTGGACCGGCGAGTCGAGCCACCATTACGGGCTCCCGATCATCGACCCGAGCCTTCAGCACCCAGTGGACGGGGTCGATTTCGCCATCCGCGTCCCGCGATTGGGATATTTCGCCGCGGTCAAGGAGGGCATCACCAGCTCGGTTCTCTATGCCAGCCCCGGACACTATCCGACGACGCCGTGGCCGGGCGACCCGGGCACCGTGGGGGTGGCCGCTCACAATGTTTACTGGATCAACTTCCCGCAGCTTGCGCCGGGAGATGAGATCGACATCGAGACGCGCTATGGGACCTTCAAATACCACGTCACCGGGTCCACGATCGTGAATCCGAACAACCGGTCGGTGCTCATTCCTGACGCGCCCGGCTACCACCTGACCTTGACCACATGCTGGCCGCTGTGGGCGGGCGCGTTCGCGACCCAGAGATACGTGATCTTCACCGATCAGTACTTCCCGCAAATGGAGCCACGCGGCTACACGTAAGCTAGGTTCCGATGCGCGCCGCAATCCCAGAGGTTCTTTTCGTCTGCGTACACAACGCGGGTCGGAGCCAGATGGCGGCGGCGCTACTCGAGCGCTACGCGGCAGGTCGGGTGCATATCCGATCGGCCGGCAGCGAACCCGCAAGCTCATTGAATCCGCGCGTGGTCGAGGCGATGGGCGAGGTGGGCGTAGACATCAGCCGCGAGTTCCCAAAACCGCTGAAGGACGATTACGTCCGCGCCGCCGACGTGGTGATAACGATGGGCTGCGGCGACTCGTGCCCGATCTATCCGGGCAAGCGATATGAAGATTGGGAGCTGGACGATCCGGCCGGCCAGGATCTGGACACGGTGCGGCGGATTCGCGACAAGATCGACGTCCGCGTCAAGAAGCTGGTCGGCGAGCTCGTGCCAACCCCGGCGGTTTAGGAGATCAGACGGCTCAGCAGCAGCCGGGTCGCCGGCTCGAGCGTCGACGCCAGCCGGTAATACGTCCAGATTCCACGCTTCTCTGATTCGACCAGGCCCGCCTCCCTGAGCTTGCCCATGTGAAAGGAGATAGTCGGCTGGCTCAGGTCGAGGCCCGCCGTGAAGTCGCATATGCAGATCGGTGTATTCGCTTTCCAGAGAGAAGCCATCATCGTCAGCCGGGTAGGATCCGCCAGCGCCTTCATGAGCGTCGAAGTTCGCTGCGCCCACCTCTCGTCGACATCGGGGAGCCCGCAACAAACGCCGCGCTCGCGGACCACTGGTAGGGCTTTCAGCGCCATGCCAACATTGTACGCAATCCATCGACATTTATCGATGGGTCATGCTAGGATTCACCCATCGACAATCATCGATGGGAGGCCCAACCATGAGCGAGATTCGAGAAGCGGTCAGGTCCAGGTATGCAAACGTCGCCAGGCAGATCGCCCTGACTCCGATTGGAACCTCGAGCGCAAGCTCCGGTTGCTGCCAGGCCGATGGGCCGGATTGCGGATGCTCTGGTTCCTATTCCGCCGCCGACCTCGAGGCGGTCGGTCTCGCGGAATCCGTCAGCCTCGGCTGCGGCAACCCGACGATGCTTGCCGAGCTCGAGCCGGGGCAGATCGTGCTCGACCTCGGATCCGGCGCCGGCCTCGACGTGTTGATTTCAGCCAAGCGCGTAGCTCCCGGCGGCCACGCCTACGGAGTCGACATGACCGACGAGATGCTGGCGCTCGCCAACGCGAACCGAGACAGGTCTGGCATCGCCAACGCCACCTTTCTCAAGGGCACGATCGAGAACGTCCCACTGCCGGATTCATCGGTTGACGTCGTGATCTCGAACTGCGTCATCAACCTGGCCGAGGACAAGGGCGCGGCTATCAGAGAAGCGTTCCGTGTCCTCAGGCCCGGCGGGCTTTTCGCAGTCGCCGACATGGTCGAGCTGGAGCCGCTCGACGCGACGATCAAGAAGCAGCTGGACTCGTGGGCCGGCTGCGTCTCCGGAACGATCCCAATCGATGAATACCGCGCCGCACTCGTCGAGGCCGGGTTCCAGGATCCCGACTTCAACGTGCACGCGACCGAAGACATGCCAGGAGTCAACGGCAAGGTCGGGAGCGCCTACATCCGCGCCCGCAAACCTCAGAGCTCGGGAAGCTAGATTCCCAAGGTCGCCCTACTGATGGTGCCGAGCACCTGCTGCTGGTAGTAGAGCGTCCCGCCCTTGTCGTCCTTCACAGTCGATGGGTAGTGGGTCGAGACGGATAGGGTGTAGATGTTGCCTGCAGAGATCGCCAGCCCAAAGTAATCGCCGATGAACGAAAGCCGGCAAGGATCGTTGTGCGATGCGCATGCCATCTGCCCGAGGCCCCCTAGCGTCTGCAGGTCCTTCGTCGTCCCGTCTGCGTTGATGCCCAGGCCCGGTTGCTGCGGATCCCAGGTGAACTTCGACGCCCGAATGTTGGCGCCTGTCAACACCGCGCCCGCGCCCGAGTCCTTGTAAGGCTGGACCGAGACGTCGATGCAGAAGTTCGACCGACCCTGATCCTGCGGGATGATGCTGCCGTCGGTTGGGCACATGGCTCGCCGGTCGTAGAACGCGACCGCCACCGCGCCCCCGGGGCCGGCGGCAACGGCCGGCTGGAAATGATCTGCGACGTTGACTGACGCGTAGTCGTCATTGACCGGCACCGGCTTGCTCCAGGTCTGGCCGCCGTCAGTGGACTGGACGAGAAACACGTTGTACTGCGTGCCGTTGAAGTCGTTGTAGGCGAGGTACAGGTGTCCAGGAAAATCCTGCGACACCGCGAAAGCGAATGGGATGCCGTCACGGAATGTCGTATTCGTCACGCGCCCGCTGGCCACCCCGATAGAGCTCCCCGACCCGGCCTGCACCGGCGTGCTGAAAGTCTGGCCGTCGTCGGACGACTTCGTGACGAAGAAGTCGTTCAGGTTGGTCTTGACGCCGATGTTGGCGTATGCAACATACAGGTCGCCCGAGGGATCGACCCCCGGCTGGCTGAACTGGTTGCGCATCTGGTCACTCGAGGCCGACACGATGGTCGCCGCGGGCCCGAAGGTCAGCCCTCGATCGCGGGAAACGGCCATTCGCAGCTTGACAGTGCTGCCGATGTTGCCGTTGATCACGTCCCAGGTTGCATAGACGTGGTCCTGGAACCTGCTTCCCGGGTATTGATTGACGGCGATCCACTGCTTGTCTTCGACGTGGCCGAACTGGAAAGAGCTGGAGTTGGGAACCTGCTCGAGGGCCTGCCCTCCGTTCCCGGTCACCCACTGCGCGCCGAGGTCGTCGCTGAAGGAGACGGTGATCGCCCCATCGGGATGCAGGTTCGTCCAGAAGGCGTTGAACGGGAGCATCGTCTGGTAGACGCGACCCTTGGTGTCGAACCCGACGTTGGGATCCGTGGTGTTGGTCCAGCTCGGCGGCATCGTCTGATTGAGCACGCCGGCCGTAGATTCCGTGGTGGAGCAGTCGTAGCCCTGGACGATCGTGTTGCTGTTCGCGGACCCTTTGATGTTGTAGCTGCCGAGGTAGAAGTTGTAGCCGGTTGAGAACTTGTCGAAGAAGAATTTCGACGAACCCACCAGCTGCTCGCCGCCGGGCTTGACCGTGAGCGCCGACTCTGAATGGTTGGCGTTGAAGTTGTTGGCGGTGGGACCGACGCATCCGCCTTCGACCGGGGGATTCTCGGGGTAGCCGCCGCCGCTCGTGGGCGAGCTCACGACGGTATTGGTAGCGGAGACGAGTGACGTCCATGGCGCGGCACCCGCTACCAGGCGCCCCGGCGAAAGGGCGAAAACGATCGCCGCTCCAAACGCGGCGTACTTGAGTGGTTTTACGGTGAGTTTGGTGAACGTCCCCACGCTTCCACAGCCTCCTTCGCATTACGAAGCCGAAGAGGGTCTTTTTCCCAGCCTTCGTCCGAACATAGCCGATTAAGTTCGGGAATTCAAGACCGTGAAAATCGACGGCTACTCCGGTTCGAGCGGCTCCTCGCCGACGAGGGTGGTTGCGTGCGGGAGAGCCTCCAAGCGTTCGATCGGAATCGGCTTGCCGGAGACCTCGCTCAGCCCGTACGTCCCGGAGTCGATCCGCTCGAGCGCCCGATTGACTTGCTCCAAATTCTCCTGATCGACGTCGTTGGCGTCCTCTTCGTCTTCTCGGTCGTAGATGCGGAGCGACTCATCGACTGAGTCACCTACACCCGACTCCTCGCCAACGGTCTCCTGGATGTCGCGGTTTCGGGCCGCGATTCGCGACTCGATTGCGGCGCGCTCGGCCTCGAGGCGCTCGCGAAACCGCTGGATCTCGCCTGGTGTCAGAGCTGCCATCAATCCTTACTGTACAAACATGATCCTCGCAGACACCTACTTCGCGACGGGCTACTACCTCGGGGCCGGGATCTTTCTACTCATTGTGGCGCTTGTCTATTGGTTCGTAGGGCGCTGGGGATGGATCGGGGTGATCATCCGGATCATTTGCGCGGTCTTGTTCTTGTTCAAGCTCTTCCAGGTCCTCTTCTCGCATCCGTAGCTCGCGTGTGACGGACGACACCGCGGCGGTGTGACGTGCGACATGGAAGCAGCGAGTCGTCGTGCCTAGCCTCATGGGCATTCCGGATTCAAATCCCATTCGGAGGTTCAAGGCAGTGCAAGCAAGACTCGAAACCAGGCGTTTTCCTACCGCCGTATTCGCGTTCGCGTTCGCGCTGATGGCCGTAATCATGCTCGGCGCGGCAGGCGGCTACGTGATCAGCGTCCTCACAGCCCCGGCCGTCCATTCCGCGCAAGGCCCCGTGACGTCGACGGTGCAGGGCGGACCGAGCTCGGACCTAACCCGCGTGCTGCCGCAGCAAGCGGCTCAGGGTGGACCGAGCTCCGACCTCACCCGCGCGCTCCCAAGCGAAGGAGTCACTTCGGGTTCAGGGCGTTTGCTGGACCAGTGATCGCCGACGGCTTGAATCCCTAGGCGATCATCGCCCGAAGCGAAGATGGCTGGGCCTCCGGCGAGGCCCAGCACGGGGATGGCACGAAGGACAAGCCTCGACGCCGTAGTCCGCTTTCTTCGCAAAGACCTCGAGCAGGGTGTGGAGTCTTTGGGGCCCTGTTTGGTCTGGTACCGAGTTTCCCTGACAACCAAATTTCGCTCTAAGTCGAGGTTGGTGGTCAGCCGCAGGCATATGATCGCAACCGGGCGACTCGCCGAATGCAATTGACAGACTCCGAACAGCAACGGAATGAGCGTGCCCAACTCGGTTTGGCGATGGGTCGGCGGGTCGACGAGGTCTATCAACGCACCATCGCGCTTCTGTATCGGAAGGGCCACGGCGGCGCCGTCAGCGATGCGTACCTGGACTACCGCTGGGGTCGAAGCGTGGTTGGCACATTGCTCATTGCACGCTGGCTGGTCAGCGGTATCGCCGCCAACGAAGACGAGATCGAATTCATCTCGAAGAGCGGCGGCGCCGCGGCACGGGAAGGAGTTCCGCTCGTCGAAACCACTCGCGGACACCAACACTGGCGCGATGTCCTGATCGAAGTCGTGCGTGAAGAAGCTGCACGGCTAGGAACCTCACGTGAAGTAGCTGAAGGGGTCATCCAGGCCGTTCAGTTCAACGCCGATGCAAGCCTTGTACGGATCGCGAATGCCTATGACCTGCAGCTGCGCGAAACGAACGCTCAGCTTTCGCGGGCCAGTCAATTCAAATCGGAGTTCCTCGCCAAGATGAGCCATCAGCTCCGGACTCCATTGACGGCGATCATCGGCTTTTGCGAAGTCCTGACTCAAGGCATGGACGGCGAGCTCAGTCGCGATCAAGCTCAAGACGTCGGCGAGATCCAGCGGAGCGGACTTGTACTTCTGGAGCTGGTCAATGACATCCTTGACCTGTCCAAGATCGAGGCGGGCAAGGTCGAAGTCACCTTGCAAGAAGTAGACCTGCCCTCAGTTGTCGACCAGGTGATCGCCTCGATGCGCCAGATCGCGGAAGCGAAGGCGTTGAAACTGAGCTGCGATCTGTCGTCTGAAGTCAGCAAGGTGAAGGCTGATCCTGTTCGTGTTCGTGAGATTTTGACCAACCTCGTATCGAATGCGATCAAGTTCACCTCGACTGGTTCAGTAGCGATTCGAGGTCTGCCTGTTGGCGCAATGGCGGAAATCTCCGTGCTCGATACAGGCATTGGTATCGAGCCGGCCGCTCATCAGCGGATCTTCGAGGAGTTCCAGCAAGCCAGCGACAAGATTTCTCGGAACTACGGCGGCACCGGCCTTGGTCTGTCGATCGCGCGCAAGCTCGTCGAGCTCCAGGGCGGTCAGATGGGCCTGGAGTCCGAGCTTGGCAAGGGTT
>Ga0207646_10007554_pt1 | contig 11022 bp, 9 predicted proteins | sample KBSK5502metaG_FD_184343 | JGI IMG/M metagenome (GOLD analysis project Ga0207646, IMG submission 184343) | Corn, switchgrass and miscanthus rhizosphere microbial communities from Kellogg Biological Station, Michigan, USA - KBS K5-50-2 metaG... | ecosystem: Host-associated > Plants > Roots >...
CAGGCGTGCGCGGTCGCGGAGCAGCTTCGTCAGATCGCGCTGCGCGAGCGCGAGGACCGAGTGGAGCTCTCCGGCCGCGATCATGACCGAGCGAGCACCTTGATGTACGCGTCCTCGAGCGACGGCGCGACGGTACGCACCGTCGTGAGCGGCGTGTCGATCGCCTTCAGGAGGGTGTGCGCCCCAACACCGTCGAGGGGAATCTCGAAGAGCGGCGTCTCGCGATGGGCGACCCCGCGGGCCAGGAGTTCGCGGCGCAGCGCGTCGCGGTCCGCGGCGTCCACGACGAGGTATTCGTGGGTGAGGTCCTGTTTCACATGGGCGGGCGTGCCCTCGGCGACGATCTTTCCCTTGTCGAGGATGCAGATCCGGTCGGCGTCCTCCGCCTCGTCGAGGTAGTGCGTGGTGAGGAAGACGGTGGCGCGCGTCTCAGCGCGGACCTCGCGTAGGTAATCCCAGAGCGCGCGGCGGCTCGCGGTGTCGAGGCCGGAGGTGGGCTCGTCCAGGAACAGGACCCGCGGGCGGTGCATGAGGCTGCGGACGATCTCGAGCTTGCGCTTCATCCCGCCCGAGAAGGTCTTCACCGGCTTGAACATCTCCCGCTCGATACCGAGGATCGTCGAGAGCTCTCGTACGCGCTCGCGGTACGCGAGCGGCATGAGGGGGAAGAAGGGCCGGTACGGGAAGAGGCCATAAAGGATCGCGTGTAGGCGCACGTTCTCCTCGGCGGTGAGGTTGAGGTCGAGGCTCGGTTTCTGGAAGATGATCCCGACAGTGCGGCGCACGCCGCTCGGATCGCTCGCGAGGTCGTGGCCGCCGACGAGGGCGACGCCCGACGTCGGCGCGAGCGTCGTCGTGAGGATCGAGATCGTCGTCGTCTTGCCCGCGCCGTTCGGACCGAGCAGCGCGAAGAGCTCCCCCTCCCGCACGTTGAAGCTGATCCCGTCGACCGCGTTCAGCTCCGCGCCCCGGTAACGCTTCACGAGGTCCTGCACGACGATCGTGTTCGCGTCGAGCCGCTGGTCCGCCGCGGGACGCGACCGCGTCGCGAGCATCAGGCCGCCCGTGCCACGGCGAGCGCCTCCGCGAGGGTGAAGCGGCCGGTGTAGATCGCGCGTCCGACTATGACGCCGCGGAGGCCGCGGTGCTTCAGCTTCGCGAGCGCGGCGATGTCCGCCAACGACCCGACGCCGCCCGAGTAGATGAGGTCGCCGCCGAACGCGCGGGCCACGGCCTCGGTGGAGGGGACGTCGATGCCCTGCAGCGTGCCGTCGACCGAGACGTTCGTGTAGATGAGCGTCGCGACGCCGTGCAGGGCGACCTCTCGAGCGAGGTCGGCCGCCTTCACGTCGGTGGTCCTCGTCCAGCCATGCGCCGCCACCATGCCGCCCCGCGCGTCGACGGCGACGGCGAGCCCGTCGGCGTGGCGATCCACGAGCCGGCCGATGAGCTCCTTGTCGCCGATCGCTGCGGTGCCGACCACGATGCGTGACACGCCGGCCTCGGCGAACGCTTCCGCCGTGTCGAAGTCCCGGATCCCGCCGCCGGCCTGGAGCTGCACGGTGAAGCGATTCGCGATCGCGCGGATGTGCGGCAGGTTCGCCGGCGTGCCGGTGCGCGCTCCGTCGAGATCGACGACGTGCAGCCACTCGGCCCCGTCGGCGACGAGCATCTTGGCCGCCTCGAGCGGCGAGGGCGCGACCTCCTCGACCGTGTCGAAGTCGCCCCGTGTCATGCGCACGACCTTGCCGCCGAGGATGTCGATGGCGGGATAGACGATCACCCGTTCATGGTACGGACGGGAGCGCGGCGATCAGCCGGTCGACACTTCCGGTCAGCCGGTAGCGTTCGCCGATGGCCCGAGCGCGCGCGGCGTCGCGTGGCGCGGTCGGGATCGAGCCGTCGCCGCCGCGCACCGGCGTGTCTGCCACGGGCGCGACCACCCGACGCGCGGCTTCGAGATACCCGGCCGATCGCTTCAGCTTCTGGCGGATGGTCGGATTGAGGTCTGGCGCGGCGATGATCGCGTCGAGCGAGCCGTAGCGCCGCAGGAGATCGCTCGCGGTCTTCTCCCCGATGCCCGCGACGCCGGGCAGTCCATCCGAGGGATCGCCACGCATGAGCGCGTAGTCGAGGTACCGGTCGCCGGGGATCCCGTACTTGTTCGTGATCCAGGCCTCGTCGACCTCCGCGAGCTCGCTCACGCCGCGGAGCGTGTACAGGACCTTGACCCGCGGGTCGCGCACGATGGCGAACAGGTCGCGGTCGCCGGTAACGACCTCGACACGCTCCTCGGTCCGCGCCGCGATCGTGGCGATGACGTCCTCCGCCTCGAACCCGTCGGCTTCCGCGTACGAGAGGCCGATCGCGTCGAAGATCTCGAGCACGATCGGGAACTGCAGACCGACCTCGTCCGGCTCGTCGTCCGGTCCGGCGACGCGCTGGGTCTTGTAGGTCGGCAGCGCGTCGACGCGGAACGCCGGCCGCCAGTCGTTGTCGAGCGCCGCGTAGAACCGCCCCGGTGTCCGATCCGGCAGGAGGCGGCTGACGAAGTTCAAGAAGCCCATCGCCGCGTGGACCTTGGTGCCGTCGGGGGCCTTCAGCTCGGGAACGGCGTGGTACGCGCGGTACAGGAGGCTGGCCGCGTCGAGCAGCAGCAGCGGACGCTCGGCGGCCGCTTCAGGCATTCCGCATAGCCTGACACAAATGCGTCGGATCGCTGTCCTCTGCGGTGGCGTCGGCGCGGCCCGTTTCCTCTCCGGCCTCGTGCACGTCGTCGATCCGAGCGGCGTGACCGCGATCGTGAACGTCGCGGATGACGACGAGTTCCACGGGCTGCACGTGAGTCCTGACATCGACACGGTGCTCTACACGCTTGCGGGCGTGGTGGACGAGACGCAGGGCTGGGGCCGCCGCGACGAGACGTTCCATGCACAGGAGGAGCTGGCCCGCTTCGGCGAGGACTCGTGGTTCCGTCTCGGCGACCGCGACCTCGCGACGCACATCCATCGCACCCGGCTGCTTCGAAGCGGCGCGTCGCTGACCGACGTGGTGGAGGGGATGCGGACGGCGCTCGGCCTGCGCGTCCGCATCCTGCCCGCGAGCGACGAGCCGCAACGCACGATGGTCCGCACCGCGGACGGCTGGATCGCGTTCCAGGATTATTTCGTGAAGCGCCGGACCGCCGACGAGGTCCGCGAGCTCCGGTTCGAGCCGGCGGCCGCACCCACGATCCACGCGCGGTCGGCGATCGACGATGCGGACGTCGTCGTCATCGCGCCGAGCAATCCGTTCGTGAGCATCGGTCCGATCCTCGCCCTGGCCGGGATGCGCGACGCGCTCGCGGCGGCGCGGGCGAAGGTCGTGGCGGTCAGCCCCATCGTGGGGGGTGCCGCGATCAAGGGTCCGGCCGCGGCGATGCTCGGCGCCCTTGGGCACGAGGTCTCCGCGCTCGGGGTCGCGCGGATCTACGCCGACGTCGCGGGCGCGTTCGTCCTCGACGAACAGGATCGGGACCTCGCGCCGGCCGTCGAGGCGCTGGGCCTCCGCGCCCGGACAGCCGCGACGATCATGCGCGACGCCGCGTCGCGCAGCGCACTCGCGCGCGCGGTGATCGACGCGGCCTCGGAATGAGCGTCGCCATCGTCGTCGTGTCGCGGGGTCCACGCCGCGCGAAGTCCCGGCTCCGCGGCGCCCTCACGTCCGCGGCACGCGAGCGGCTCGCCGGCGCGATGCTCGACGACGTCCTGCACGCGGCAACGGCCACCGGATGGCCGGTACTCGTGGTCACCGATGCTCGATCCACGGCGGTCCGCGCGCGGGCCGCGGGTGCGCGCACGCTCGTCGCGCCGGCGCGCGGGACGCGAGATGGTGCGCGCCGCGGGCTGCGCCGCGTCGAGCGCGAGGGCGCGGGCGCGGCGCTGGTGATCGCCGCGGATGTGCCGCTCGTCAAACCAGTCGACCTGCGCCGCGTCGTCGCGGCAGGCCGTCGATCGGAGATCGTGATCGTCCCGGATCGCCGCAGGACCGGAACGAATGCCCTCTACCTGCGGCCGCCCTCGCGGATCGCACCACAGTTCGGTGCGCGCAGCTTCGCCGCGCATCGCCGAGCGGCCGGCGCCGGCGGGCGAGTGCTGAAGATCGCGCGGCTCGGGCTCGACGTCGACACGCCCGCGGACCTCGATGCGCTCCGTCGCGCGAGGCGGCGGGCCGGCGCAGGGACGCGCGCGGCGCTCACCGCCGCGACTACGGGTCGGGCAAGCGGACCTGGACGTTCGCGGGCCTGATCAACAGCTGGAGATCCTTCGCCGTCGGGCTGACGTCGAAGGCGAGGTAATTCTGGATGACCGTGCTCGTCGGGTATTTCGACGCCCAGACCAGTCCGGTGGACTTCGCGTACACATCGCTCGTCGATGGGAACGCCTGACTGCGCCCACCGGCGCCGTCGATGAGAAGAAAATCGGTCGGCGAGAGCGGCGCCGCGTCAGGACTCTTCTTCACCACGGTGATGTGCACGATGAGATACCCACCGTTGTTCGCAGGTGTCGTACCGAGCCGCTGTGAGCGCTCGACCGAGGTGATGGTGTAGGTCCAGTCCGCGCTTTGGATCTTGTCGCCCATAGCCGCGAACGCCAGCGGCGGGGGCGCTCCGCTGCTCACGACCTTCGGCTGGAAGTATCCGTAGGCACTGACGGCCGAGCCGACAAGCAACACGGTCACGAGCACCAGACGCGCCGACCAGAGGAACCCGAGCAGCCTGGCCGTGAACGGCGCCTCACCGTCAACGGCCGCAGCCTGCCGCGCGGCTTCGCGCTCCCGCACCGGCGGCTGGAATCGCATCGGCAGCGACGCCGGGGCCTCCGCGCGGAGCGCCACCTCCGGCGATGTGTGCTGCTCGCGACGAAGCCGCTCGACCATCAACTGCTCGGCGAGCTCCTGTTGCTTCAGCTTGTCGACCCGAAGGATGAGATTCACGTCGGCGGGGGTGAGCGATGGTTCGGCAGTCACGGCCGGCCGCGCGACGTAGATCTCGCGCTGTACCTTCCGGCGCTCGACGAAGTCGGCGGGGGGCTCGGTGTCCTGACCTTCGAGAGGTACAGCGGCAGATGCGGCGGCGGGCGCGGCGGCCGGCGGTTGGTCGGGCGTCGGCGGAGGCGGGAGAACCGTCACGCTCGCCGGCGGCGGCGCGGCCTGAGGAGCCTCGGACCGAACAGGATCGCGCGCACTCAGCGAGAAGACCATGAAATCGGCCTTGTTGATCCCGGCGATGCCCGGGCGTACCTGATCGGTGAGCGTCCACGGCGACATGTCGGTCGCCCGGACCGCGAGGAGCTTGTCGTCTGCGCGCACGTCGCGCTTTCCGACCGTGAGCGAGTAGAACGGCCCGAGCTCCGGTACCTTGGGCGCCTCGTCGCCGGCATAGTCGTAGAAGCGGACGATGATGTCGCCTCGCGGCGCGCGGATCCGCAGGTGGCTGCGGCGCTGGCCGCCGGGCTCGTCACCGAGGGCCCGCCGGAGCTCGAGCTCGGCTTCGAGCCATCGCTCGACCGAGCCGTGGCTCATCATGTCGTGCTCGATGTGCTCGCGGTCGCCGATGATCTGGTTGTGCCGGATGATCAGGGCCTCGAACGGTCCGAGCGGCGGCAGCTCCTTCTGCGTCGACTCATCTTGGTCGAAGAATTGGACGTAGACGCCCGTCTCGGTGTTTGCCATCGCGTGAATCAGCCTAGACAGACCAGTGGATGCGGGGTACCCCCGGGCGGACGAGCGGACGGGACCGGGACGAGGATGGGATAATCGACCCTCGCCCGATCATCCTTGGGGAGTGGCCAAGCGGTAAGGCAGCTGATTCTGGATCAGCCAATCGGAGGTTCGAATCCTCCCTCCCCAGCCGACGCTTCCGCATCCGTGGTTTTGGCGACGACGAACAGCTAGGACCGACGGTCTGCCGCCGGCTAGGCAATGAAGCCGGCTCTAGGCTCGGGCGGCCCTCTCTCGGACGATCAGGGCGGCACTCAGGGGACATCGCGGGCCAGTAGCAGTGCGCCGATGCGGGCAGGCCCTGGTCCGGGATCGGGCCCGCTCGCCAATGCTCCGCTAGGTGCGGACTCGGAGCCGTACTCCTCGCTCGAGCTCATCGGTGTCGCGCGGCTCTCGGCGAGTTACTCGCGGCAGCGTCCCGGTCGTAGGCTGCCCGCGGTGCAGCTGCTGCAGCGTTCTGACCAGCTCGCTGAGCTCGAAGAGCATCTCCAGCGCGCGGCGCATGGTCAGGGCGTCCTCGTGTTCGTCGGCGGCGAGGCGGGCATCGGTAAGACCAGCCTCGTCCGGTGGTTCGTGGAGCGACAGAGCGACCGGTCGAGGATCCTCCTGGGCACGTGCGACCCGCTCGCGACCCCGCGGCCGCTCGGTCCGGTCTTCGACATGGTGCACGGGCTCGGTCCGCGATCACGCGTCGCGCTCGAGGCCGCAGCGCACGGCCCGTCGCTGTTCGCCGCGTTCCTCGACGATCTCGCGACAAGCTCGCCTCCGGCCATCGCGGTATTCGAGGATGTCCACTGGGCGGACCAGGCGACCTGCGACCTGCTCCGATTCATCGGCCGCCGAGTGGCGACGGTGGGAACGCTCGTCGTGGCGACCTATCGAGATGACGAGCTGAGCCGGTCGCATCCGCTGCGCGTCGTGCTCGGTGATCTCGCGACGTCCCACGGCACCCACCGCATGTCGCTAGCGCCGTTGTCGCCCGAGGCGGTCGCTCTGCTCGCGCGCGGATCGGAGCTCGATGCGGACGACCTCTACCGCAGGACGGAGGGAAATCCGTTCTTCGTCACCGAGGTGCTCGCCGCGCGGACGCCGGGGATCCCGGCGACGATCCGGGACGCGGTCCACGCACGTACCGCGCGGCTGACGCCGGCGGCGCGCGAGCTTCTCGACGTCGCGGCGGTGATCGGCGCCCGGATCGAGCCGTGGCTCCTCCAGCTCGTGACGACCATTGGGGACGAGGCGCTCGCGCAGTGCATCGGATCCGGTGTCCTCCACCGCGACGGAGAGATCCTCACATTCCGCCACGAGCTCGCTCGCGCCGCCATTGAGGATGCGCTGACCCCCGTGCGCGCAACCGAGCTCCACCGGCGTGTACTGCAGGCCCTGAGCGCATCGCCTGGAACGGACCCCGGCCGCCTCGCGCATCACGCTGAGGCCGCGGGCGATGCGGCGGCGATGCTCGTGCACGCGACCGCGGCCGCCGAACGCGCGGCACGCCTCGGCGCGCACCGCGAGGCCGCCGCGCAGTACGCGCGGGCGCTCCGTTCCGGCGACCTCGTGTCAGCCGAAGCGCGCGCGAGTCTTCTCGAAGCGCGCTCCTTCCAGTGCTTCGTGAGCAACCGGATGGCCGACGCCCTCGAGGCGCGGCGGGCGGCGCTCGCGATCCGCCACGACCTCGGCGACCGCCTGCGCGAAGGCGACGACCTGCGCTGGCTGGCGCGGCTGCACTGGGTCGCGGACCGCATGGACGACGCGGAGGCAGCCGCACGCTCCGCCATTGAGGTCCTGGAGACCCTGCCACCCGGACGGGAGCTCGCGATGGCCTACAGCCACCAGGGTCATCTCGACATGCTCCGCTTCCGGAACGCCGACGCGATCAGGTGGGGCGAGCGCGCTCTCACGCTCGCCGATCGCTACGACGACGAGGAGATCCGCGTACACGCGATGGTGAACATCGGCATAGCTCGGATCCAGTCGGGTGACGACGGCGGGTTCGCTGCGGTGCGGGACGCGATCGATCGCGCCAAACGAGCCGGGCTCGACGATCATGCCGCGCGCGCCTACTTCCACTGCACCCAGGTGACCACGACCCAGCGACGGCACACGCACGCGGAGCGCTGGTTCGAAGAGGGGTACGCGTACTGCCTCGCTCACGAGCAGGAGACCTTCCAGCTGTTCCTGCTGGCGTGGCGGGCACGTTCGCTGCTCGACCAGGGGCGCTGGGACGAGGCCGACAGCGTCGCTGAGGACGTCGTACGGCGCTCGCCGTTCCTCGACGTCCGCCGGATGCAGGCACTCACCGTCCTCGGACTGATCGCGGCCCGTCGCGGCGACCCGGCCGCCGCACGCTACCTCGAGGAGGGCGCGGAGTCTCGAGCGCTCGGCCCCGACCCTTTCGTGCTCGGGGGCGCCGCCGCACGCGCGGAGCTGGCCTCGTACGTCGGCGACCACGCCGGGATGCGCGCCCACGCCGAGGCGGCGTTCGCCGGCGCGGTCCGGCGCGGCGAGCCATGGGGACTCGGCGAGCTCGCGTACTGGCTCTCGCGAGCGGGCGCCCTGGAGCGCACCCCGGACGCCACCGCAACGCCGTATGCGCTCGAGATCGCCGGCCGGTGGCGAGATGGCGCCGACCTCTGGGCGCAGATGGGCTGCCCGTTCGAGGCGGCGCGGGCGATGGCCGGCGGCGACGAGGTCGCGGCACGGGAAGCGCTCGAGACCTTCGAGCGGCTCGGTGCGGTCCCCGCCGCGAGAGCTGTGACGAGGCACCTCCGCGAGATTGGCGTACGCGGGCTCCCGCGCGGCCCGCGCACGGCGACGCGCCGGAACCCTGCGGGGCTGACCGACCGCGAGGTCGACGTCCTGCGCCTGGTCGCGACCGGCCTGCGGAACGCGGAGATCGCCGAGCGTCTCGTGATCTCGGAGCGCACCGTCGACCACCACGTCGCGGCGATCCTCGGCAAGCTCGGCGTGGCCTCGCGGGCCGAGGCGGCCAAGGCCGCGAACGAGCTCGGCGCGCTCGCCGAAAGATAGGCACCCCCACAGCTCGAACGTGGGTACCGCTGCCGATGCGAGACACCAGCGGTGCGCGCGAAGGTGTCCCCGGCACAACCGACCGCAGAGGTCGACCGGCCAGAGCCGGAGTTGCCGGAGGTGCATCGTGACGAGGCTCGCAACGATCGCGCTCTACGTGCAAATGGCGGTCCTCACCCTCGGGGCAGTCGCGTTCCTGACCCAGCAAGACCCCATCGCTGCCGCCGAACCGATCCGTTCGCGGCAGACAGCCGCGTTCTTCATCGGCTTTGCGCTCGTCTTGCTGCTGCTGGTCGTGCGGCGCTTCAAGAGCGAGCCGCGTTGGCTGCTGGTCCCGATCATCGTCACGGGGGCGGACCAGCTCATCGGGCACCTGCCGGACACCGTGGCGCGGTTCGGCGCACTAGCGATCCCGTACGATCCGGCCCCGGCGGTGCCGGTGCTGCTGATCGGCGCCCTCATCCTCATCGGGATCTACGTCCTGGCGTATCGCCAGCTGAGCGGGACGGGCGTCCGGGTATCGCCGCCCTCGACGTCATTCTCGGAGCGGGGCGCTTGATGCAGCTCGACCGGCCTGCGGATATCGAGCGGGCTGTCTTCGGCATCGCGCCATACACCATCCCCGCCTGTGACAGCAGCGCAATCTCGCAATGGGAGGATGTACAACATGACACCGGGAACATCGGCCCCCGCGACCGACGGCATGGTGAAGGTCAATGGCGCGGAGCTGTATCACGAGATCCGCGGCTCGGGACCGAGCCTCCTTCTTATCCATGGCACCGGCGGCGACGCCGGCTGCTACGACGGCCTGGCCGAACAGCTCGCCACCGGTTTCACGGTCCTCACCTACGACCGCCGCGGGTGGTCACGCAGTCCTCGTCCGGCAGGCTGGGAGCGGACGTCGATCGAGGAGCAGGCGGACGACGCCGCCGGGCTCCTGCGCGCGACCGGCATGGCGCCGGCGATCGTCTTCGGGAGCAGCAGCGGCGGCCTCATCGCGCTCGATCTGGCGGTCCGCCACCCCGACGTCGTCCAGGCCGCCGTCGTCCACGAGCCCTCGACGTTCGCCTTCCTTCCGCCCGACTTCGTGCAGGCGCAGTTCGCCGAGGCGACCGCCATCATGGAGCGCGGATTCGCGGCGGGTGGGCCGCAGGGAGGGATGGGCGCGTTCCTCAATGAGCTCGCCGGCCACGACGGTCTGGGAAGCGTCGATCCCAAGCTGCGCGAGCGCTGGCTCGCCAACTCGGACCTCTACTTCGCGATCGAGTTCCCGCACATGATCCTCGCCTACCGTCCAAATCCTTCCGGCCTGACGGTGGCGCTCACGGTCGCGCGAGCGGAGGAGAGCCAGCCGATCAACGCGGCCGCCGCCGAGTGGCTCGCGACCGCCGCGAAGACGACGCTCGAGATCATCCCCGGGGCGCACCTCGCCTACCTCATCGATCCAGCGGGCTTCGCCGCGGCGCTACGGCCGCTGCTCGGAGCGTCATGAGAGGGAATGTGCACCGCGGAGCAGAAGCCACCGTGCGTCCGCGTCGGCCCGTGTGCCGACTTCTCGGTTGTAGAGTCGCGAGGTGCGCGAGCCGCGGATCCGCCTCGCGGAGCTGATCGCCTCGCTCTCGTTCGCCGCCGACCTCGGCATGGGGTACCCGATGGAGCAGATGCTGCGCGCGTCGCTCGTCGCGACGCGACTCGCCCAGCACCTGCGGCTCCCCAACGAGGTCGTCTCGGACGCGTATTACATCGCGCTTCTCCGCCACGTCGGCTGCACCTTCGGCTCGTGGTTCCTGAACGTCTTTGCAGGAGGCGACGACATCGCCTTCCGGAGACGCGCCGCAGTCGTCGATCACCTCGACCATGCGGATGTGGGCGCGCTCTTCGCGTACGTTGGCACCCTCCCCGGCGCGAAACCGGATCCAACGGCGTTGCCCGATCTGGGCGAGATCTGGGTCGGCGAATGCGAGATGGGGATGAGCCTCGCCGCGCGGCTCGGCCTCGGCTCGGGCGTGCAACGCGGCATGCAGCTGCTCTGGGAACGGTGGGACGGGAAAGGACCGCGAGGGAACAGCGGCGAGGATCTGCCGGTGTCGCTCCGCGTCGCCCGCATCGCGCTCTTCGCCGTCGAGTCGAGCGCGCTCGTCGGCGTGGACGCGACGCTAGCTGCGCTGAAGCGACGGGCGGGCGGGTGGTTCGACCCAGGCATCGCCGACACGTTCGTGCGCGAGGCTGACA
>Ga0207646_10007555_pt1 | contig 11021 bp, 8 predicted proteins | sample KBSK5502metaG_FD_184343 | JGI IMG/M metagenome (GOLD analysis project Ga0207646, IMG submission 184343) | Corn, switchgrass and miscanthus rhizosphere microbial communities from Kellogg Biological Station, Michigan, USA - KBS K5-50-2 metaG... | ecosystem: Host-associated > Plants > Roots >...
AGTGCGCAGGACGGCAAGGCGTTCGACTACAAGCTCTGGTTCAGCGATACGTACGTGCGCACCTCCGGCGGCTGGCGCTATGTGTTCGGCCAGGCTTCGTTGCCGCTTCCCAAAGCGCCTTGATTCTCACGACGTGTCGCTTGTTGCGGGGCTTGGGCACGTATGTGCGATGCAACAACTTAGCTACGGCATGTCTTTTGCTTCTCCAAGCTCGGAACCCATGTCGACGGAGGCCTTATGGTTTCGGTTTGGTGGCTTTTACCGGCGTTTCTCGTCGGTTCGTATGCAGGAATACTGGTCATGGCAGTCTTGGCAGTCGCGAAAGATCTGCCGAAGCAAGCGGTGCGTGCGCGGGTAGTTCGTGCGCGTCACAAGGCACTTCACGCCGCTCATTCGTAGGACCGGGGCCGACCCCGAGTAGCCGGTTGGAATCCCGGGTTTCCCGGATCAAGTCCGGGGCCAATCCGGGCTACGCAGTTGCCACAATGCGAGAAGAGCATCTCCTCCCGCGTTTGTGTTGACATTCGGACGCGCCGCGAGCCTGTGGCAGCGTCGCATTTCCCTCATGTATCGCCCGGCACGCGCCCAATCCCCGGCAGCTTCAGCGCCGGATGGCGCAGATCGAGGCCGAACACCATTCCGAACACGTTCAGCTCGATCCCTTCATAACCACCGGCGCTGGCGCCCAGAAGACCGGACAAGGAAAGCTGATAGCCGGTCCCGCTAGGAGTGCGCGCGAAGACCTCGCCGATCGGCAGATAGTCCTTGCCGATCGCCGTCGAAGGCAAGTTCAATCGCAGCTCGGGAATCGCGCGACCGAGGTGGGCGACGAAGGTGTTGCTGTTCGGGCCCGGCCACACGTGGTACGTGTGCTCATGCGGATAGGACGCGACGGCCTGGGGCAGCTTGGCGATGACTGCTTCGGCGTCGGCTCCGCGAAGGTCATCGATCAATCTCGGCGCAGCACCATACCACTCGGCGTCCGCGGCGCGCGTATTCGAGACGGAAACCACCGACTGACCCGCCCCGGCATACCAGCCGATAACCTGGTATCGCGTATAACGGTCGGCGTCTTTCAACTTGGCGGCGAGCCAGGTGTGAACGGCGAATGCGCCGCGCCAGCCAAAAGCGCGACCGGCGTACACCTGCACGACGGCATCGCGGTAGGTCGCGGGGTCGGGTGCCAGGCCGACCGAGCGATGACTCGCGGTGCGCCAGTCGCCGTGGAGCGGCGCGTGGCCGGAGGCCAGGGTCCACAATGGCCCGGCGGTGAGCAGCGCCACGAATAGAAGCGGCCATAGAACCATGCGCGAAAATCTCCTTGCGGTCAGCGGCATAATGGGGGTGATGTTACTTGATTCCAATGGATCCTCGTGAAGCTCGTCTCCGCACTCCTCACGTTCGCCCTGCTCGCGGTCGTCGCGCCGGTCGCTCAGGCCGAAGAAGTCGGCTGCACCTCGACGACATTCCGCGTCTTCGGCGCGAACGACAAGATCTGCGTATACGCGTTCGACGATCCGCAGGTGCCGGGCGTGGCGTGCCACATCAGCCAGGCGCGCACCGGCGGCATCAGCGGATCGCTCGGGCTCGCCGAGGACCCCTCGCGCTTTTCCATCGCCTGCCGTCAGGTGGGGCCGATTACGCTTCCCGACAAGCTGCCGAAGGAGGAAAGCGTGTTCAGCGAGAGCACATCGATCTTTTTCAAGAACACGAAGGTCGTCCGCCTCTACGACCGCAAGCGGAACACGCTGATCTATGTCGCGATCAGCCGCAAGGTGATCGAGGGCTCGCCGATGAATGCGATCTCGACCGTCCCTATTCAGCGCTGGGAGGCTCGCTGAGCTGGCGAGTTACCAGAGCAAGCGGCCCCGAAGGGCCGCTTGCTCTGCTGCTACGTCATGAATTACCCGCGCGGCTCACCGTTTTCGTTGACGGTGATCGTCGGGCCCGGAGGCGCGCTGAACTGCGCGCGATGCTCGATGCCCCGGAAGTTATAGGTGACGTCCCAGTAGTCAGGCCGCGCTCCGCTCGAGACATTCTCGCAACGCTGAACGTCCCGGTCGTATACCGCCTGCCCGCCACGATTCACGTTCGCGCCGACCGCAGCTCCGGCGACAGCGCCACCGGCCGTGGCAACGTCCCTGCCGCGTCCGCCGCCGATCTGGTGGCCGAGAACGCCGCCGATGATCCCGCCGACGATCGCGCCCGGAACGTTGACGCCGCCGCGATCCTCGACGACCTGTTGCCGCTCTACCCAGCAACGCTGCTCAGGCGGGCCGACCACCGCGCGCACCGAACTGACGGGCACCTCGTAAAGCTGTTCGTTGGGACGTTGTCGATACTCGTACGTCGGCGCGGCGAGCGGTGCAGGCGCCACGTTCTCGTAGCGCGCATTGCTGTCGATCGGCCGCACCGAGGAAATGCGTTTGTCCATACCCATCCCTGCAAGCGACTCATAGCTCCCCGGCCGCAGTATCACGCAACGACCCGCGAAGAACGCGTCCTCGCACGCTTGCCAGCTCCCGCCGTCGACGATCGCTGACGAGGCGCGGTCGTTGAATCCGGTTCTGTCAAAGTTCTCGATCGTTCTGTCCGCCATGAAAGTGCGACCACGGAATCCCTCGCCTTCGTAAAAAGTGATTTGTGCCGCGGCTTGTGCAGCGAACACAATTCCCGCTGCGCCCAGCAGTGTCTTCCACGTCGTTTGCATGACTACCTCCGAATTTTCGCCCCGCTGGAATGCGAGACCAAGTTTTCGACGGAGTGATATTAACGCGCAAAGGCCGTCGTGGCTGTCAGCAATTTGCGACGAGATGTGTAGGACTGCGGCCGACACGACATTTAAGAATTACTTGAATGTTTTCCGAGCGTCGGCAGATCGACCGGCGCGCAATCAGGTCTGGACGGGAGGTGCCATGGCGGGCAGCACAAGATCGTAGCAAGCAAAGGTAGATTAAAACGCGTAAAAAATTTCTGCTCGAGGAGAAAGAATTTACGCGCTGCGCCACGAGCTCAGCCAGCAGCAACGCGATCTGCCGTTGGCGAGATTCGCGGCATCGATAATTGCTGTCCAGACTTCGAGGGAACAAGTATGGCTGAGCGATCCTCGCCTTCTGGTCCGGGATCGCGCTCAGGCCCTTGGCGTGGTGCTGCCAGGCAGGGAAGCGCGGTGCGGTGACGCAGAGGGCGAGGTGGAGCGGGTTCAACCCGGCGGCTAACCGTGGCAAATCGGTCCAATAACGCCTTGAAACGGCAGAAAAAGAAGCTATAGTAAAACCAGCAATCGCGCGCCCTTGGCGCAAATGAGGATAAATCGAGCTTCTTGGCTAATGGTCGTGATGGAACTCCAGGTAATTAGAAGACCCGGTCAATACCGGGCCTTTTTTCAAAGTTTTAGTCCATACAGTTCTAAGCGGCGGAGAACTCACCTGCTCCTGCCGCCCTCGAAATCTACGGAGGAGGAGAGATATTGTTGCGTATCGGGCGGTTTGCCGAAGCAGGCTGAACACCGTGCGGCGAGTGCCGGATTTTTTTGAAAAGCGCGGCCAGGGCGCGGCACCAGTGCGTGGCAATCCACGAGACCAGGGGAAACGGGGGCGATAAATGGTTTCGTTATGGTGGGTTTTAGTAGCGTTTGTCGGAGGCGGGTTTGCAGGCGTCCTGCTAATGGCATTAATGCACATGGCGGGAGATCTACCGGAGCAGTCCTCGAAGGCGCCGGATCTCAGCGGCATGCCTTGGTAAGCTCGCTGACGTAGCTACTTCGACTGGTAGCTTCGTTTTGCGCCAACCGCTCCCGGTTGGGCGCGGTGGGTGATGCGCCCGCCCTGAGCCGACGACCGTGACCCATCGAGGTCGCGATCCCAACCCGCAATCCCAGCCCAAAATCAGCAGCAAACCCCGGTACAGCAGGGCGATTATTCGCGACCCGGGAGCCGACTTTTCCCGATTGGCAGAGGTCGCCCGTAGCGGTAGAGTGCGGGTCGAATAACGGCCGGCCATGGAGGATTTTGACGTGCAGGCGTCGTCCGGGGTCACCACCCTTCTTTTCACCGACATCGAGGGCAGCACCCGCCTGTGGGAACAGGAGGGGGAGCGCATGTCGCTCGCCTTGGTGGAGCACGATGCGCTGTCGCGGAAAGCGGTCGAAGGAAACCACGGCGTTATCGTGAAGATGACCGGCGACGGGATGTACGCCGCTTTCGGCGACCCGCTGGACGCGCTTAACGCCACCGCGATGCTGCAGCAGTCGCTGGCCGGCCTGGCCGCAAACAATCATATCCCGCTGCGCGTGCGCGCCGGACTGCATCTGGGTATCGTCGAGCGTCGCGACGACGACCTTTTCGGAAGCCCCGTCAACCGGGCAGCGCGGATCATGAAGGCCGCTCACGGGGGACAGGTGCTGCTCTCCCAGGCCGTGGTCGATCATGTTCATGGGCGTCTGCCGCCGTCGGTCTCCCTGCGCGACCTTGGCGGCGTGCGGCTGCGCGACCTGGCGACGAGCGAGCATGTCTACCAGCTCGTGCACCCCGGGCTCCGCCAGGATTTCCCTGCGCTGCGTTCGCTCGAAGCGACGCCCAACAATCTGCCACAGCAGGTTACCTCCTTCATCGGGCGCGAGCGCGAGCTTGCCGATGCCAAGCGCCTGCTCGAGGGCACGCGCCTGCTGACACTGCTGGGTATGGGCGGCCTCGGCAAGACCCGTCTGTCCCTGCAGATCGGGGCCGATGTGCTGGAGAAGTATCCGGACGGCGTCTGGTTCGTTGACCTCGCGCCGATCCGCGACCCGTCGCTGGTTCCGAATGTCGCCGCACAAGTCCTGGGCGTACACGAAGAGCCCGGCAAGCCGCTCACGCAAACGCTCTGCGCTCACGTGCGAGAACACAAGCTGCTCTTGGTTCTCGACAACTGCGAGCACCTGATGAGCGCTTGCGCGAACCTCGCCGACGCACTGCTTCAGGCTGCGCCCCAGGTTCGGATCCTCGCGACGAGCCGCGAAGCGCTGCATATCGGGGGAGAACAAACCTATCCGGTGCTTCCGCTGGCGGTGCCCGATCGCAAAGCGGGCGTCGAAGCCCTGCTGCGATCGGAAGCGGTGCAGCTGTTCGTGGAGCGGGCGCGTCTGCAGAAGCCGGGGTTTTCGCTGACAGAGCGCGAGGCTCCGGCAATCGCCGAGCTTTGCGCGCGACTCGACGGAATTCCGCTTGCATTGGAATTGGCTGCCGCGCGGCTGCGATCGTTGTCGGTGAGCGACATCAACGCCCGTCTGAACGATCGCTTCAAACTGCTCACCGGCGGCAGTCGTGTTGCCTTGGAGCGCCAGCAGACGCTGCGCGCGCTGGTAAGCTGGTCCTACGATCTGCTGCAGGAGAACGAGCAGATCGTCCTCGACCGGCTGAGCGTCTTTGCCGGCGGCTTCGACCTGCATGCGGCGGAGGCGGTCTGCGGCGCGGAACCGATCGCGCCGGAGGATGTGTTCGATCTGGTGACCTCCCTCGTCGAGAAGTCGTTGGTCATGCTAGAGCAGGAAGGCGACGGGTCGCGCTACGGGTTGCTGGAAACGATCAAGGAATTTGCCCACGAGCATTTGAGCAAGCGCTTCGGGCTGCTCGGGACGATCCAGGAGTTTGCCCAAGAACGCTTGAAAGACCGCGACGACGTCGCCGCGACGGCCAAGCGACACTGCGATTATTTTTTTGATTTTGCAAAGACCATAAATAAAAAGCTGCTCGGGGCGGAGCAGGCAGAGTGGACAAGGCGCGCGGAAGCCGAACTCGACAACTTGCGTGCCGCAATCGCGCTGGCGCTATCGGGCGGCGTCGACCCGGTATTTGTGGTCAAGTTCGAGGTTGCGTTGATGCGCTTCCGGATTCTTCGTGGTTACTCCACCGAGGGCCGCAACAACGTGCGCGCGGCGCTCGTACTTCCAGGCATTCAGGAGCCAAACTTTTTCCGTGCCCACGCGCTCTATGTTGGTGGCGTGCTCGCCACCAACCAGAGCGACCATGCGGAAGCGCAGAAGATGCTGACCGAATGTCTCGCGATTCGCCGGGGCCTCGATAATCCGCGCGAGACGGCGGCCACGCTTTCCACGCTCGCGACGCTTCATCTGCAGCAGGATGACGCCACGAAGGCTCGAGAATTTGAAGAGGAAGCCATAGCCATCTTCCGTGAGACCAATTATCCGTTGGGAGAGGCGATCGGCTTGGCCAACCTCGGCGAAATTTCCGTTCGCCAGGCCGATGATGACAGTGCCCAGCAACTCTTCGAACAATGTCTGGTCATCTCTCGAAGCATTGAGCACCAGGAGTTGCAAAGCGAATGCGAGCGGAATCTGGGCGAGCTCGCGCTGAGAGCGAACAATCTACAAGCCGCTCGCGCGCGCTTCACGCGGTCCCTCGAGATCTGCCAGGACGCCCAAGACAAGCGCGGCGAGGCAATAACGCTCTGGCGCCTGGGAAAAACCGACGCAGCATGTGGCGATCACGAATTGGCCCGGAAGAGGCTCTCCGAGGCGCTACTCGCCCTGCAAGCATTCGAAATGAACTCGGAAGCGCTGGATTGCCTGGAAGACTATGCGAGGCTCGTGGGGGCCACCGGTCAAGTCGAAACGGGCGTTCGGATATACGCAGCCGCCGCCGCGGTCCGCGATACGCTCGGCCTCCCGCGATCGGCTCGCCGCGAGGCCGAAATGCAGTCGTGCGTCCAAGCGGCGCGGGAAGACCTCGGGGATCGTGCTTTCGAAGCAGCGTGGTCGATCGGCCGGATTTGGTCGCGGGACGAGGCTATCGAGCATGCCCTGGCGTCCGCCGCCTTCTCAGCTGTGATCGCGTGATCCTGCGGTGCCGCAGGCGCATTGTGCTGGTTTGAATTCTCGAAATTCTCGATACAACCCTGCAATTCTCCCGCGGAAGCTGCCGGCGATCGATCGGATGGTGACCCCGTGGGCGCCGCCACCTTTGCTAAACATGTTTCCCCCAGACCGCAAGTCCAGGCAGAGCCCGCAGGCGCGGGCAAGAACGTTTACTGTCGCAGAGGCGATGCGCCACGCCGTCGCAGTTTTTCAAGGGGGAAATCTCGTTGAGGCAGAGCGTCTTTGCAGGGTCGTGCTTAGTACCAATTCCAAATACTTTGAGGCGCTTCATTTATTGGGAATGGTTGCGGCACGGCGAGGACGCTTTGAGGAAGCAGATCAGTTGCTGAGCGAGGCAATCAGGATCAACCCGGAGTCGGCCGAAGCCTACTCAAATCACGGCAATGTACAGAGGGCGCAGGGTCATCCGTCCGAAGCGCTCGAAAGCTACGAGCGGGCGTTGGCGCTCAAGCCGGCTTTCGTGCACGCCCTCAACAACCGCGGCAGCGCTCTAAAAGATCTCGGGCGCTTCGACGAAGGGTTGGAGAGCTTCGACCGGGCGCTGGCGCTCAAGCCTGACTTTGCCATAGCGCATTACAACCGCGGTGCCGCGCTGTCTGCATTGAAGCGACACGAGGAAGCGCTGGCGAGCTACGACCGCGCACTGGCGCTCAAGCGTGACTTCGCCGAGGCACTGAACAACCGCGGGGCCGCGCTGTCGGCACTGAAGCGAAACGAGGAAGCGCTGGCGAGCTACGACCGGGCGCTGGCGCTCAGGCCCGCCTTTGCAGAGGCGCTGCAAAATCGCGGTGCTACCCTCGTATATCTTGGGCGGCACGAGGCAGCGCGCAAAGCGCTCGAGCAAGCGCTCAAGCTCAGCCCTGATCTGCCTTTCGCGAAGGGAACGTTGCTGCATTCGAGGATGCACTGCTGCGACTGGCGAACGTACGAAGACGAGTCGAAGCGGGTGATTGCCGACGTACGCGCAGGCAATCGCGCTTGCGAGCCTTTCATGTTTCTTGCGATTTCGGATTCCCCGAACGATCAACTTCGCTGTTCCCGGACGTGGGTACGCGACCAGTGTCCGCCGTCAGCGAGCGCTGCCTGGACGGGCAAGCGCTACCGTCATGACCGCATCCGAGTCGCTTACGTGTCGTCGGACTTTCGCGCGCACGCTCTTGGCCACCTGACGGCAGCGCTGTTTGAGCAACACGATAGAGAACGGTTTGAAATGATTGCCGTGTCGTTGGGTGCCGACGACCACAGCGCGATGCGATCGAGACTGAAAGGGGCCTTTGACCGATTCATCGATGTCCGGCAACACAGCGATCGTGAGGTGGTGAAACTGATGCGTGGTATGGAGATCGATATAGCGGTGGATGTGAACGGATTTACGACGGGTGCTCGCCCGGGAATTTTCTCATTGCGTCCCGCGCCGATTCAGGTGAACTACCTCGGCTATCCCGGGACAATTGGGGCCAACCATATCGACTACGTCATTGCCGATGAAGTGGTGATTCCGCGCGAGCACGAGGCTTTCTACACGGAAAAGGTCGTCTATCTGCCGGACACCTATCAAGTCAACGACTCTAGGCGGAAGATCGCCGACCGCACGCCGACCCGCGTGGAAGTCGGGCTGCCCGAGCGCGGCTTCGCGTTCTGCTCCTTCAACAACAACTACAAGATCACGCCGCAGATATTCGATGCCTGGATGCTGCTGTTGCGGCAAGTCGAAGGAAGCGTCCTATGGCTGCTCGAGGGCAACGCGACCGCGCAGCGGAACCTGCGTCAGGAGGCGGCATTGCGGAGTATCGACCCAAACCGGCTGATCTTTGCCCGCAGAATCGCGCCTGAAGATCACTTGGCGCGGCATCGGCTGGCGGACTTGTTCCTTGATACCTTGCCATACAACGCGCACACCACGACCAGCGACGCCTTGTGGGCGGGACTGCCGGTACTCACCTGCATGGGAACGACGTTCCCCGGGCGGGTGGCGGCAAGCCTGTTGCACGCGATTGGGCTGCCCGAATTGATAACGCATTCGCTCGACGAATATGAATCGCTGGCCTTGCGATTGGCGAGCGACCCGACGTGGTTGGGGGAAATCCGGCAGAAGGTTGCCCGCAACCGGGTAGGTTGGCCACTCTTTGGCACCGACCGGTTTCGCCAGCACATCGAGGCGGCCTATCTCGAGATGTGGGAACGACACCAGCAGGGAGAACCGCCGGCGAGCTTCGCAGTTAGACCGCGCTCGTGAGCCCTTCGGGCGTCGAATAATTTTACAGTTGCGAGAACGCAGCCTACTCCTCCACGCGCCGCCAGGCGCAGACGTCAATAAACTCAGTGCCTTAGGGATGCCCTCCCGGCACGGTCCGCTTTTTGCTAATCGTGGGAACAACGGCCGGACAGGCAGGTGTGTTGTCGACTATCACGATCGCGTTTCAAGCGTATCAGGAGAAATTCTCATGTCGCAAAAGTCCAAATCCCATGGCGTGGCGGTTTCGACGCTAGTTTCTGCGGTGACCTTGCTGTTCGGCACCGCAGCGTATGGGAGCTTCGTTCCGGGCCACATCGATCCGGGCGGCACCGGCACGGTCCCGGCCTTTACCGGAGACGCTGTGTTCAATATTCCGGCGGCCTGCTTTGCCACTGACGGCATTCATTTCACGAATAACGGGTCTGGAGGCTGCGGCACCGCGACGGTATACAGCGCGTTGATCGACCTCTATACGACCGACCCAGCGGACCCACCCACCCCACCAAACAACAGTGTGGCCGGCCAATTCAGCCTGACGCCGATAGATACTTGGCCCATCTCCGAAATTTTCGTCATAAACGGGGGCCTCGCCGGGGTCGAAACCGGAATCATGGGGCCGGATGGTGGCACCGGCCTTTGGAGCGGGCGCAACTTCTGGCTGGATTTCGATTGTGATCTGTGTAACCAGTTCCTACTGGCCGCATCGAGTGACTCCAGCATATTGGCTGTAACGAGCGGATCGGCGTTCATCTACATCGACAATCCCGACATCGCAAGCAACAAGTCCAATCCCGGGTTAATCACCTTCGGCCCACCTTGTAATGACCCAAACGACTGCTTTGTGCCCGCGGTACCCGAACCAGGCACGCTTGGCCTGATATTGGGCGCTTTCGGAGGTGGCTGGCTCGCAAGACGGCGCAAAGGGAAGATCGCGGCGTAGTTCGTACTTTTTCACCGGGGGTGGACAACGGCCTGCGGGAAGCTTCATGGCGGCCGTTCAAACGGGGCGGCGCGTCTATCCGACTCGCTTGCTACGCGCGCAGGTGCGTCCGGTCGCGTTCCTTCCTTCCCCTCAGTTGCAGCGAGCAAACCTCTTTACTTCAATATTGGCCGCCGTTTCCTAAGGGAATAGATCTCGCGCCGATCGCGTCGTCCCCGCCTTTGCGAAGGGATCCCGAGGTGAACCGCGCGGCAATCGCCGCGTCGCTATCAGCTGGATGACTTCTTCTTCCGGGACGCGGATTTTTTCGTAGAGGCTTTCTTTCTGGACGACGTCTTCTTCCTGGATGAGGCTTTCTTCTTGGGCACCTTTGCGCCCGCACGACGAGCCTCGGAAAGACCGATTGCGATCGCCTGTTTACGGCTCGTGACCTTCTTCTTTGACTTCCCGCTTTTCAAGGTTCCTCGCTTGCGTTCCTCCATCGCCCTCTTGACCTTCGCCTGTGCCGTCTTTCCATATTTGGCCATCGTTTTCTCCTGGATCGGCCATCCGCCGATATAGGAACACTACCCGACCATCGGCTTAGAGCGGCATCGTTTGCGGATGTTCAAGTCAAGGTCCACGGCAGCAAAACCTGTGCTCAGTCGCCGCTGAAGGTCAACGCCTGCAAGCGGCTTGCTACAATCGGCGAGCTCGTTTATGCGGCGTGCCGCTCGACGGGTCTACGACAACATTCCGACTCTTGCGATGAATCCCACGACTCTTCTCTCCGCGATCTCCACGCAATGGGACGCCGAAATCGTCCCGCAGCTCACCGACTACGTGCGCATCCCGGCGAAATCGCCGCATTTCGATCCGCAATGGGAACCCAACGGTTACATCGAGCGCGTGATTCGCCTTGCGGAAGCGTGGGTCAGGAAGCAACCGGTACGCGGCCTCGCGGTCGAGATCGTGCGCCTGCCCGGACGCAC
>Ga0207646_10007557_pt1 | contig 11019 bp, 9 predicted proteins | sample KBSK5502metaG_FD_184343 | JGI IMG/M metagenome (GOLD analysis project Ga0207646, IMG submission 184343) | Corn, switchgrass and miscanthus rhizosphere microbial communities from Kellogg Biological Station, Michigan, USA - KBS K5-50-2 metaG... | ecosystem: Host-associated > Plants > Roots >...
TGTTTGCGCCCATGCCCGGATTGCTTGAGCCACGATTTCGTTGTCACGAGGTTGACGCAGCCTGTCACGCTGCACCACACGCTCGATCATTACCTGGATATGCCAGCCTCCATTTATGCGTTTCATTCCCGATGGGGTCGCCACGCGCAGCAGGGCCGCTATGCGGGGAGATTGGCGGTTGACGACCTGGAGGATCTCTGACCAGTTTTCGTATAATACGGATGTAAACTGTTCGGAAAATTCATCATGCCTGGCATGCGGGATTGGTTCCATGGAGGGCCTCCTCGTCTAAATCAAGACTGGTGTATCTAAATTATATCATACGTCGCACGAGATTCGGGCAGTGATTCACATTGACCATGCTCTCCTCTTCCCCGGCAGTTCGTTTGTTTCTTCATCAATCTTCCTCCGTTACCTTCTGGATTCTGGGCAGCGGTTTTCAAGTGCGTACAGACATGCTTGGGGTCCTGATCGGCCTGATGGTGCTGGTTGCTCTGGTGGGTGCGTCGGTCGGATTGGTGTTGGGCACCGCGGCGCCGATACAGCTGCTCCCCCTGATTTTCGCGCTGGTGCTCACACCGCTGATCTTTACTGGCTGTACATTCTATCCCTGGGCGTCGCTCGGCGCGATCAAGTGGTTTCAAGTCGTGACGCTGCTCAACCCGCTCACCTACGCCGCCGCGGGTATGCGTTACGCTATGGTCCCGCTGATTCATGGGCAGGCATTACAAACGCTTGCAATCGGCTGGGTGGGGCTTCCGCTCTGCACCTCTTTCATCGTCTGCCTCTGGGGAGGTCTCAAGCTCTCCCAACGGCGCGTGGTGAGTTAGGCTGCTCGCATGGCGGGTCTTCTGACCGGCTGTTGCAAGTGGTACACTTATGCAAAGAAGCAGCGGTCCTTGCAACACAGGCGGAACCATTGCTTCCGAAAGTGAAAAGGACTTTGTGCAGGCGATCAACCGGGTGTATCATAGCCAGATCTATCCATCACATCTGGTTTTGCCGGTAATTGAACGCGATCGGTGAAGAGGAGGTTCTGATGTCCATTTAGCCAGATGCCATTCGTCGTTATAATACTAGAGGGGTGAAGTTGAAAGCCCTCCAAAGATTCTGTAAGAGGAGCATATGATGCATTACTTACTGCTGATCTACCAGGACGAGGTCGCCCATGCACAGTGGAGCCAGGAACAGCTGGCAGCCGAGTACCAGGCTTACAATGTGTATACGGAAGCAGCGGCGAAAAGCGGTGCGCTGTTGAGTGGGGACGCGCTCATGCCTACCAACACCGCGACGACCGTGCGCGTACGCAACGGAAAGATCCTGACCACCGATGGTCCCTTTGCCGAGACGAAAGAGCAACTTGGCGGCTATTACTTGATGAATTGCAAAGACCTCGACGAGGCGATTGCGCTGGCCGCAAAAATTCCTGCCGCTGCTGATGGGTCCATCGAGATTCGCCCGATTATGGAATTCGGGTAGGGAACAGCCGTTCTTTTTTAGATATTTTGAATTTAGTTATGTTGAAGGGCAGCATACTATCTCTATGATCCTGGTTGGTGATTGTCTAAGGCGCATGGCCCAGGTTTTGGTCCGGTACTCTCTTCACGTGCAGCCGGGCAACCTGGTCGCGATTCAAGGTGGAACTGAAGCCATCCCACTTTTGCGCGAGGTCTACCGCGAGGCTCTACGGGCCGGAGGGTATCCCGAGCTGAAGCTGGAGATGGAAGATGCGCGTGAAATCTACCTGAAAGAGGCAAATGAAGATCAATTAAGCTTCGTCTCGCCCATTAGACAACTGATCAACGAACGCTTTGATTGCTTGCTCTACGTTGACGCCGAAACGAACACCCGGCGTCTTTCGAGAGTTGACCCGCTGCGTGCCGCAAAACTCCGCAAGGCCTACGATGCGACAGACACACTCTGGTCACAGCGAGCAGCCCAGGGACTGATGCGCTGGTGCTACACGCAGTACCCGACATCAGGCTATGCACAGAATGCCGGCATGTCCTTAGAAGACTACTGGGAGTTCGTGTGCAATGCCTGCATGCTCGACGAGCCAGACCCGGTGGCAAGCTGGCACACGATGGCCGCGCAGCAAAAAAGGCTGATTGCCTGGTTAGATGGGCACAGGAGGGTACGCATTCTCACGGAGGATACCGACCTGGCATTCTCGATTGAAGCGCGCCCGTTTCTGGCCTGCGATGGGCATGTCAACCTCCCCGATGGTGAAATCTATAGTGGCCCTGTCGAAAACAGCGCTCAAGGGACCATACGCTTCACGTTGCCTACCAGTTACGATGGACACGCCGTAGATGATATTCGCCTGCGTTTTGAGGAAGGTCGCGTGGTCGAGGCCCATTCCGCGTCGAGCGAGGACTACCTGCTCAGTATGCTCAATATGGACGAGGGGGCGCGGCGTATCGGCGAATTTGCCTTTGGCATGAATTACGGCATCAGAGAAGCCACGCGCAATGTACTCTACGATGAGAAGATCGGTGGCACGATCCATCTCGCCTTGGGCCGCAGCTATCCCGAGTCCGGCGGGCTGAATGTGTCTGCGCTCCACTGGGATATGGTATGCGACTTGCGCAGGCAGGGAGAAGTATGGGTTGACGGCGAGTTATTTTTGAAGAATGGCCAATACACGCTGCTGCTATAATGCGACGAGCCTCACCTTCGTATTGCATTTGATGTGTTTATGAGACCCAGCTCGTCGATCGCGTCTCCTCAACGCGCGAGAGAGAGGCCGATCGTATAGGCGACTGCGGCCAGCAGAAAGCCGATTGACATCAGCAGCGAACTGAAGTTATGTCCTCCATAGTTCATAAAGCTCGCCCCGTTAAAGCCTGCTGCCATAATGCCTATGAGTCCGATCACCGAGACGATAATCCAGGCTCTCCGCCGGGAGGCAATGGCGAATCCGATCAGGATCAACGATGTGAGGAACAGCAGGAGCCCCACGATCGCATGCACCAGTAACCCTAGTGGTGCATGTACCAACGCCCACGCCACTCCCTGTAGAACTCCCTGGAAGTAGTTCGATGCCCCTACGCCTGGATGAATGGAGGGGACCTGCACGAAGAGGTTCACCACCATCCCAAGCAGGAATTGAATGGCCAGGAGTAGCAATATGAGGATCGTCAATGGTCGTAGGCTAAGTGAAGAGAGCCTTAATGCCGTGTTATGTGTGTCTGTCTTTACTGCTTCTGTACTCATTCCTCATTCCTTTCTTGTTCTTGGTGGGAAGAAAATGATCACCTAGTTCATCTTGATGAGAGTGTAGCGCATGTACCGTTGCTCAAGCGTTGCTTTGAGGTGTTCCCTGAAAGGAACGGACAATCAACTCGTGCATCGTTTGTCATCACTATCGGTGTATGAATAAGTTTATTAATATCTTTAATAGAGATATTATCAGGGGATGAGTTGATTTGTCAAGGGCTTTTCCTACGGGATGACGAGATGGGACGGTGCGCTGCTATTGGAGTGATCGGTTTGGGTTATGTGGGTCTGCCCCTGGCAATTGCATTTGCGCAGGTAGGCTTCACCGTCGTGGGATTTGATGTCGATAGAGAACGGGTGGCGGCCCTCAACGATGGAATCTGTCCCATCAGTGATGTAGCTGCTGCCGCGCTCAAAGGAGCGCTTGCGACGAATTTTCGGGCGACAGGCGATTTCGAGCAGCTCGCCGAGGTGGATGTCGTGACGATCTGTGTGCCAACACCCCTGGGGAAAAACAAGGAGCCAGATATTTCTTACATCATGAACGCGGCAGAGCAGGTTGCGTGCCGGCTGCGCCGGGGCCAGCTTATTGTGTTGGAAAGTACCACCTTCCCGGGCACCACCGAGGAGCTACTGCTCCCGTTGTTTGAGCGCCGGGGATTGCGCGTCGGCAGTGACTACTGCCTGGCCTTTTCGCCTGAGCGCATCGATCCTGGCAACAAACACTTCGCCATACACAATACTCCCAAGGTCGTTGGTCTCCTACGTAGATCAGTATGTCCCTGAACTCCCACTGAACGACACCGTTCTGTAAGCGCAAGCGCTCAATGATGCGGAGTTACGCGAAGCCGATTGCGTGGTGATCCTGACAGATCACTCCCGCGTAGATTACCAGCGGGTGCTACGGGAAGCGCAGCTCGTCGTCGATACGCGTAACGCAACCGGGCACTTGCCGGGCGCAGAGCATGTCTGGCGGTTAACTCGCCCAACTTCGCTAGGCGAGCAAAAGCAGCGAGAGAGAGGAGTCGCGTAATGATCATTGCTCGGAGTTTGCTGTTTGACTCTGTGATGAGCGTGCTGCGTGTTAGTGTAGTCAAATGGCTATAGGAAATAACGACGAAGCAAAGGGACTGCTTGTAGGAGCACTATCTCCGGTTCAGCAATCTCAGGATGCCATTGCTTTTCCCATTCCAGGGAAAGATACCCGTTGTAGCCATTGTGCCTGAGCGCGGAACACGCCTCACGCAGTGGCACCGTGCCTTGGTTGAGTAGGCAGAGTTCCCATGTTCCCGGCGCGCTGCCACTGGGGCGACCGTCTTTGACGTGGACGTGGGCAATAGCTGGCCCTAGCAGAGCAACGCTCTGAGCGGGAGCCTCACCCGCGCGGAAAGTGTGGTGTATATCCCACAAGACCCTGGCAGCTGGTGAGCCCGCGGCTTGAATCAGCTTCAGCACGTCCGCACTTGTGGGCCAGGCATCGTGCGTTTCGAGGACGACGGTGATATTGCGCCTGGCTGCATATGCGCAGATGGCGTGCAGCACCTCTGCTGTGGGCGCGAGCAGCATGGAATGCGTTGTTCCACCAGGCAGCGGACCACCGAAGACGCGCAGCAAAGGCGCGCCCAGCTCGGCAGCCATATCAATCATGCGCTGTGCCGCTTCTGTCACAGCCGTGCGTTCCTCCGGTGATGCCTGCACTACCCGGCAGGAAGTATCGAGACATGCAATAGCAATCCCATTGGCTGACGGTACTTCGCGCAAGCGGCGGCGCACCGGCACCGGTGTATCCGGTTCGATGAGTGCTCCATCAGCCAGTCGCCACTCGATGGCGTCGTAGCCATAACGCACTGCCGCTGCGACGGCTTCCTCGACGGTCCATCGAGGGCAGGCGAGCGTAGAATAGGCAAGTCTCATACCACTTTTTTCCTTTCATGCAATCCGGTTTGTAGCTGTGGGGAGTCGTCACGACCATTTGAATGTCACCGTTGCACCAACAGGAAGTGTATAGATGAAGGATTGCGAGCCGTTCCAGCGCACTTTGAAGGTTCTGCTGTGGAAATCATCGTTATAAGCCACCACTACTTTGGAGCCATCTGGATTTTTGAAGGCGACATCGGTGAGGTTGCCGAGGGTGTCAGCCTCGATATGATATGCTCCTGGAACAACGAATTTACTGAAATGCCCAATCAAGTAGTAATCGTTCGAGTAGGTCGCGTTACCCGTATTTGGATCGACGGTCACGACGCCCAGGCAGTCAGGGCAGCCTCCATTGTGCGGGCCATGATTGGCTTCAAGCGCAATGTTCCAGAGTTCCACCGCTTTGGCCCAGTTTTGCACCGACTGCGTCAATAGATCACCGGTGCTGATGGGAGTAACACTCGCTCCCGTTGCGCATTCTGTTTCGTAAACATCCTTTGTTGGATAGAGGGTGTGAATCGCACTCATGATGGTAGAACTACCTGCATAGCAGTGCCAGGAAATTCCAGCAATATCATTATTGGTGGCGGGGTCGCCCAACAGCGTTTTCGCGTAATTCGGATTATCCCAGTTATGGTCATAAGGGATGAGCCTGGGGTGCAGGTTGGCCTGGTTCAGGGCGGGACTCAGATAGTTTTTAATGAAATTTGACTCGTCACTGGCGGGAAAGAACATAGCCGGATAGTTGTCGGGTGCGTAACCGGGTTCATTCTGCGGGGTGATGGCGTAGATGGGAATGCCCTGTGCCTGGTACGCCTGAATGAACTTGACAAAATACTGTGCCAGGGGGCCGTAGTCCGAGGGGATGAGCGTGCCAATCTGCCCATTGGAGGTACCATATATCGACCCGTTAGTTTTCATCCATGCTGGTGGACTCCACGGATTCGCCATGAACTTCAGTGAGGGATTGAGCGCAAGCGCCTGTTTGAGTATAGGAAGGATATAAGCCGTATCATGGTCGATGGAAAATTTCGACAACGTGGGATCGGTCTGACCGGGGGGAAGATCGTCATACGAATATGGACCATTGACCGAGAAATCCGAAGCGCCCATCGGGATACGCACGAAGCTGATGCCGATCCCATTGGCCGGATCGAATAAACGCTGCATCAGGTCGTTCCGCTGGCTTGTGCTCATCCGAGTATACATGAGCCATGCGGAGGAATCGGTGACAGCCGCCCCAAAGCCAGCCATTTGCTGAAATTGTTGGTGTTCATTGACATCGATTGTCGAGGAAGCGGCGTTCTGACTGTCCGGGGTGAACGTGAGGCCTGGTTGCGCAGTTAGCTGGTTACTGCCATCGCTCGTGGTGAGCCAGACATTGACAGTGGTTCCCCCTGCCCTGGACATTGATCGTGAGACAAATACAACAGTAAGCAGCACGACTATTATGATGCCGATGCCGAGAAGCACCCGCAAAGCGAAATGGAGACGAGCAGATGGAGACATAGGAGATTCTTCTTTCCAGTCAGGTTGATTCGCGTGGAATCAGTTGTGGAACAAGGGGGCGGGTGAGTTCTTCGGGAAGTGGTTGACCACTGTGCCAGTTCACCAGCATCCCCACGGCACGCTGTGCCAGAGAGATGGTATCAAAACGAATGGTGGTCAGGGTAGGTCGCATGAACGTACCAAAGGAGATATCGTCCGTGCCCACGACAGCAACATCCCGTGGCACCTGTCTCCCTCGATCAGCCAGCGCCCCAAGTAAGAGCAGGGCATACTCGTCGTTGAAAGCATAGATACCTGTCGGATGATCCGCTCCTGTGAGATAGGTATCGACCAGTGAATGAGCATCGGACAAAGTGAACTGAAGTGACAGGATGTCGAGTGTCACTCCTGGTATTCCAGCAATGGCTGAGCGCATACCTTCCAGCCGTTGCTGAAACCCATAAGCGTGGAGAGAATCCACTGGACGTACCAGGCCCAGGCGGCGGTGGCCACGTTCCAGTAGATGCTGGGCAGCCAGATATCCCAGGGGCATGGTCGGTAAGAGGATGGTAGAGGCATACTCGAGCGGTTCAACGGAGTAGAGCACAATGTTGTCGACTCCCATGCGCTTTGCCAGGGTGATATACTCGGCGGTCATACTGCTTGCGGTCGCAAAAATGCCAATCGGGCGGCGGGCAAAGATCTTCAGAAGATGGGAATGCACCTGTTCAGCAGAGAAACCGTAGCTAAAGTACACTACAGGAGAATATCCATAAAGAAAGGCGTGTTGCTGCACAGAGACAAACAGTTCCGTGCGATGGAGCGTGAGGGGAAGATCGACGATGATGCAAATCTCGTCGCTCTGCCCTTTACGCAAAGCCCGTGCTGAACTGTGTGTGCTATAGCCCAGTTCCTGCACTGCCCGCAATACTTTCGCACGGGTCTCTTCGCTCACATGTGTGCTTCGTACTCCATCTTCGTTAAGCACATAGGAAATCGCGGTTCGTGATACACCTGCTCTTCGGGCGACATCAAGGCTGGTAAGGGATTTTCGCCGGGGAATACGTCCGTTGTTCTCTGTCATAGGGTCTCTCATGCACGTAAAACTGGGAGTTGCTTCGCTCGACGGGCAAAGCTTGAGAAAAGCTCTTCGGCTCTTGACAAGATTATGACCTGCTGTGTATACTTTTGTCAAGAGTGATGTGGCACGTGTCACCAATAAGCTTAACAAAGCAATGCTCATCAAGAGAGTATTTCAGGATGAAAGGAGGAGAGGGCAGATCTTCGCGATTCCTTGCTCGGCCTGTGGACACCAGATACATATTTCAACTCACTCGTGCCCACGTTGTCTTCTTTTCTGTTTGTCCTTTGAGCCGTAACCTTCTCACGCGCCTACCTTGTAGGTAGATCTCTCTAGATCTAATAGAGAGAAGAACTCTCAAGTTCTTAATTTACAGATCCAAAGGAGGTTCAGACGATGCGGTTTTTCTCCTCTTTCCCAGGGCTGCGACGCTTTAAATCCGGGTTTGCCGTCGTCGCCGTTGCGCTCATACTTATGCTTCCCCTCGCCGCTTGTGGTGGTAGCTCTACCCCGAGCAGCACTACCTCCGCTGGTCCGGTGACCTTGACCTACTGGGCCTGGATTCCAGGGATGGACAAGCAGGTTGCGCTTTTCAACCAGGCCCATCCTAATATTCACGTCAACTGGGTCAATGTGGGAGCCGGCCCCCTTGAATACAACAAATTGTACACGGCCATCAAAGCCAAGAACACGCCAGATGTGGCCGAGGTCGAGTTCCAGCTCTTGCCGACCTTTGAGACGACGGGGGGGCTTCTCGATATAGCTCCCTACGGCGCTGCTTCCGTGAAGAGTCAGTTTCCGGGCTGGATGTGGACGCAGGTGACCAATGGGAGCGCCATCTACGCCATCCCGCAGGATAGCGGTCCCATGTCCATGTTCTACCGGGCTGACGTTTTCAAGAAGTACAATCTCCCAGTACCCACCACCTGGGCCCAGTATGCAGATGATGCAGCAAAATTGCACGCTGCCAATCCCAATGACTACATCACCGATTTTCCGCCCAAGAACCCAGGACAGTTTGCCGGGTATGCCTGGCAAGCAGGCGCCCAATGGTTCGGGATCAATGGTCAATCCTGGAAAGTATCCATCAATGATGCCCCGACCCTGCAAGTCGCATCATACTGGCAAAATTTGCTTAGCAAGAAGTTGGTGAAGACCGAAACGGACTTCACCAATGGCTGGTACAATGACCTGCAGACAGGAGCACTGGCCACCTGGATGACAGGTGCCTGGGGCGCTGGTATCATTGAACAAAATGCTCCGAAAAGCTCTGGGGACTGGCGGGTCGCCCCTCTGCCGCAGTGGCAGGCTGGTGGAACCGCCAATGGTGACTGGGGCGGATCCACCACCGTGGTGTTTAACGATAGCAAGCATCCCAAAGAGGCCACCGAGTTTGCCGAGTGGATCAGTGCCAACGAACAGAGTGCCATACAGGAGTTTACTACCGGCGCGTATCCGGCCTTGCTCTCGGCCTTAAGCTCGTCCGCCGTGAACAGCCCACAGCCCTTCTTTGGCGATCAGGTCATCAACCAGGTGTTCCAGCAGGGTGCCACACAGGTGAATGAAAACTTCACCTGGGGACCGACCATGGATCAGGTCTTTGCGGATTTGGGGAATGATTTCGCTAACGCGGTGAATGGTCAGGGGACCCTGAGCGATGCCCTGAATGCGGTGCAGCAGAGCACCCTCACCTTCATGAAAGCACAGGGATTCAGCGTCAGTACCTGAGATGCCAGGGTCTGAGCAGGAGGCAGCGTCCGCGACGCTTCTGCCCAGACCTCCGGTCGAGGACATGAGACACCACAGTGGTAAGTCCCTTTCCAGGCGAGAGGCTTACCCCTCCAGTGGGTACTTGTAAAGAACCGGCAAACGTCGTTCCTTCAGAGGTCTCCCAGAGAGATCTGTAAGGAGTGTCTCACTCTAGGTCAAGCACCCTCCCGGTAGCCGGAAGGGCTTGTGAGTGAACCCGTCCTACCAGCGGGATGCTCGCAAGGGTAACAGCGAAACTAGCTTGGGCAAGGTCTGTTGTTCTTGGGGACAAAGGGCCGTTTGAAGCCAACTGAACACTGAAGCACATAAGCCGGGATATCGGTAGGCTCGCGGTGCGGATGCTGGGAACGCCTCCCTAATTTCCAGCCTCTCCGGTGTCAGCAGCGAAGGGAATGTACCTACTCCCGAGCTATCGGGAGCCTTAACAGGGCAGTCTTAGCCGTTCCTGTTGCAAGAACGGCTTCCCGCAAGGGACAACGACAGAAAGGAGAAGCAAAGAGTGTGCTAGGCACAAGACAAGCCGCCACCTCCGTGTCACTTGTCTTCCCCGCTTCCCCATGCGTGCAGGAGGCAATTCCCCCCCGCATGAATGCTGGGGTCTCCTTGCCATTTTTCTATGAGGAGCATGTGCATATGGCTTTTGAGTCTGTAACATCACTCTCCCCCGGTGTAGGAAAATCACCCTGGTCCTGGCGTCGCAGGCTGACGCCCTATCTCTTTTTCTTGCCCTTTGGGCTGCTGTTCCTCCTCTTTTTTATCGCGCCCATTCTCTATGCCATCTATCAGAGCTTGTTCCGCTCTCAGCGCAGCGGACTCGGGCTGGGAGCGCCGACTATCAACTTCAACGGGTTGAACAACTATCCGCAAGTAATACATGATCCTGACTTCTACACAGGTGTGGGCAGGGTGCTGCTCTTTGGGATTGTGCAAGTTCCGATCATGCTGGGTTTAGCACTGCTATTGGCTTTGCTGTTGGACTCAACGGTGGTGCGCTTCAAGCCTTTATTCCGCCTGGCCTTCTTTGTCCCGTATGCTATCCCCGGTGTCATCGCTGCCCTGTTGTGGGATTATCTCTACGATCCGGGGCTGAGCCCGATCGTCAAAGGTGTAAGTGGGCTGGGCCTGGGAACGCCTGATTTCCTGGGTCCACAGACGGTGCTGTGGTCGATTGCCAATATCGTGACCTGGACCTGGACCGGCTACAATATGCTGATCATTTTCGCGGCCTTGCAGGCTATTCCGAGCGAGCTCTATGAGTCAGCGCGCATCGATGGGGCTTCTGGCTGGCGCATTGCCTGGCGCATCAAAATTCCGCTGGTGGCCCCGGCCCTGGTCCTGACCTGCATCTTCTCCATCATCGGCACCTTGCAGCTCTTCAATGAGCCGTTTGTCCTCTCGACTATCTCTAACAACATATCCACGTCCTACACACCCAACTTCTTTGCCTACTACACCGCCTTTGGCAACAACAACTACTACTATGCCGCAGCGATCGCCGTAATGCTGGCCCTGGTGACATGTGTACTCTCCTTCGGCTTCTTACG
>Ga0207646_10007558_pt1 | contig 11017 bp, 13 predicted proteins | sample KBSK5502metaG_FD_184343 | JGI IMG/M metagenome (GOLD analysis project Ga0207646, IMG submission 184343) | Corn, switchgrass and miscanthus rhizosphere microbial communities from Kellogg Biological Station, Michigan, USA - KBS K5-50-2 metaG... | ecosystem: Host-associated > Plants > Roots >...
GCGATCGCGAAGAGGTGGTCGGCGCGTGAACCGATCAGGTCGACGTACGCCGCCCGATCGCCCTTTGCCGCCGCCTCAACGAGGTCACGATCCATCCGCTGCCGGTCCCTCGTGGCGCTCGTCGGGAGCGCGTTCCAATCGGTATGGTCATTTCGCCTGGGGCAACGTTCATTCCCCGCCGGCAGGCCGGCGCGAACGTTCGCGCCTCGTCGCCCGGCTCGGACGCCTCAGACGGTGTCCAACCCCGTCAGGGAGCGCCGCATGTGCGTCCGAGCGCGGTACATCAAGGCGCGCGTTGCGGTTTCACTGCTGCCGAGGGTCGACGCGATCTCGCGTCCCGTGTAGCCCATCGCCGCCATCAGGACGCCCTTTCGGCCGCGTGAGCCGGCCGTCAGGACCGCGGCGCGCACCGTCTGGGCGTGCTCCTCCGCCAGAAATCGGCTCTCGGGCGTGTCCCGGTCAACGCTGTCGCGGGGGATACGAGCCATTGCGCGCTGCCTCGACGAGGCTCGTCGAGCTCCCGAGATGATCAGATTCAGGGCGACCCGATAGAGCCAGTCGCGCGGCTGACGCGGATAACGACCCGCCCTCGCCTCCAGCGCCAAGCGCAGGTACGACTCCTGGACGACATCCGCGGCGGCGACAGGGTCCCGCATGCGGTGCGTGGCGAATCGGCTCAGATCGGCCGCGTGATCGAGGTACGCGTCGGAGACCAGCTCTGTCGTGGGATCTATCGCGGAACTCCCATGTCCCCAGAGTGTTCGTGAGGACCGCGGCCAGCGGATGACGGGCCGTCATCACGGCGCGGGCGCGAAATCCATAGCCCGTATTGACTGATACCGCCAGTCAATGAATACTGCCGAAAATGATGGCCCCGCGGACGTACACGCAGGTCAGGCGCGCCGACGCGTCGCGCCAGACTCGCGAGCGAGTTCTGGAGGCGACGCTTGCGCTGTATCGCGAGCGAGGCGTCAAGGACACGACGCTGAAGGCCGTTGCCGAGAAGGCGGACGTGTCGCGTGGCACGATCCTTCACCATTTCGGCTCGGGCGATGGGCTGCTCGGAGCCGTCCTCGATCGCGTGGTCGAGTCGCTCGAATGGCCCAGCGAGCGGATCTTCGACGGGGTCAGTGGGCGCGACGCGCGCCTCCGCGCATTCGTGCACGCCGTCGTCCTGTTCAACGAACGCAGCGAGTCCTGGTGGACGATGTTCGAGCACGAGATGCAGCGGCCGGAGCTCCAGAAGCGCGAGGCCTACTACTGGGATCTTCTGGCCCGGCTCCAGGCTGCGGCGCTCGGAGCGGAGCTCGCCGGGGACCCGCGTGCGAATGCGGCCCTGCTCAGCATCATCCATCCGGCCACCGTGGGCACGTTCCTGTGGTCGTTCGAACGAGCCGGGATGGGGAAGGAGGAGGTCCGTCCGATCCTTGGTGACCTCGCCGTCGATGCGGTCCGACGTGTGACCGACCGCAAGGGAGATGAGGGAGGGTCGTCATGAGCTCGATGGCTCGGCAAGTCCACGCCTGGCTGGCGTGGGCGTTCGTCGCGGCGATCGTGATCCAGGTGTTCCTGGCCGGGTTGGCAATTCCGCAGCTCGGTGGCAACGGAAACTTCGAGACCCATCAGGGGTTCGGGTACGCGATCGGGTTCGTCGCGCTGGCCCTGGTCATCGCGGCGGTCGTGGCGAGAGCGGGCCGGCGCCGGATCCTGCAGGCGCTGGGGATCCTGGTTTTGTACATCATCCAGACGATCCTGCCCAACCTGGACCCAGGACTGTCGATCGCGGCGGCGCTGCACCCGCTCAACGCCATGTTCCTGTTCGTGCTGAGCATCTGGTATGCCCGCCAGGCATGGCGCGAACGGTCCGCTGCAACGGCGTAATCGATTCGGGGAGGGAGGAGAGGAAAGTCCAATGGATCTCACGCCATACATCGGCTGGATCGTGTTCCTGCACGTGCTTGGCACGTTCATGTTCGTGGCCGGGCACGGCGTCTCGATGTTCGTCGTCTTCCAGGTCCGGCGCGAGCCGGACCGGGCCAAGCTCGCGGCGCTGCTCGACCTCTCGGGCTGGTCGCTCGGGGTCGCGGGGATCGGCCTGCTGATCCTGTTCGTGTCCGGGATCGTCGCGGGCATCGTGCTGAACTCCTGGGGCGCGACCTGGCTCTGGGTCGCCCTGGTCCTGTTCATCGTGATCGCGCTCGTGATGACGCCTGTTGGTGGCACGTACCTGCGCAACCTGCGCGTCGCGATCGGCCAGCGACCGCGGAACGCGAAGGCAGGTGACCCGGACCCGGTACCGGTCACCGACGAACAGCTCGCAGCGATGCGGGCCTCACGCGCGCCCGAGCTGCTGCTCCTGCTCGGTGGGGGCGGGTTCGTCGTGATCCTGTGGCTGATGATGTTCAAGCCGTTCTGAGCCCGACCGAGCCTCGGGCGGTGCCGCCGGCGTCCTAGGCGGGCGTCGAGAGCCGGTACAGCTGGCGCGCCCCGGGGATGCCCTTCAGCTCGTGCATCCCGGCGTCCTCGAACGCGAGGCCGGTGCCGGCAACGAGCTCGTGGGTCGTCGCGGACACCCAGACCTCGCCGGGGCCGGCGAGGGCCATGACCCGTGCCGCGACGTGGACCGCGACGCCTGCGAGGTCGCCGGCGACGATCTCGACCTCCCCGGTGTGGACGCCCGCCCGGATCTCGATGCCGAGGTTTCGAGCGGAGGTCCCGATCGCGAATGCCGCGCGAACCGCTCGCTCCGAGCCATCGAACAGGACGAGGAAGCCGTCGCCGGTCGACTTGATCAGCCGGCCGCGGTAGCGATCGAGCTGGATCTGGACGTCCTGCTGGTGGGCCTGCAGCAGCTCGCGCCAGCGCGTCGGACCGAGGCGGTCGGCGGTCGACGTCGACTCGACGATGTCGGTGAACAGGATCGCCCCGAGCACCCGCTGCGCGCCCTCGTCGATGCGGCCGTAGGAGCGCATCCCGTTGACGTCGATGCTGACCCAAGGCTCGTCGCCGACGACCCACGCATCGTGTCCGGCCGGGATCTCGAAGACCTGGTTCGGGCCGATGTCAGCTGACGACCCGTCAGCCATCTCGACGTGAAGGTTGCCGGTAACCGTGACACCGATGTGGTGGTACTGGCACAGATCCGTTCCGGCGATCGGTTTGACATTCTTGGACCAGACCCAGCCTGGTTCGAAGAGCGTTCGCCCGAACACGAGGTCGTCGAGGGTGTAGATCTCGAGCTTCCCGTTCGGTATCTCTCGGACCTCGTCCGGGGACCCAATCGGCTTCGACTGCAGGCGCGCCATGCCCGACGATCGTGACACAGGCGCTATGGCACGGAAAGGCCATTCCTGACGCAGAGCCCACGCCGTGGCACGATGGCCCGAACATGCCAGCCGCCCCGATGCTTCGGCTCGCCGGCGGCAGTCTCGCGCTGGCCGTGCTCGTTCTGGCGGCCTGTCAGGCCGGAGCAGGCCAGCCAGCAGCCACGGAGGGCGCCGTGCAAACGCGAGGAAACGACTCCAACGGCTTCACGCTCACCAGCCCCGAGTTCGGTGACAACCAATCCATCCCGCGCAGGTACGCATGCGACGGCGACGATGTCTCGCCACCGCTCACGTGGTCCGGGGCCCCGGCGGAGACAGCGGCGATCGCACTGGTCATGGATGACCCCGATGCCGCGGGCTTCGTGCACTGGGTGGTCTTCGACATGACAGCCTCGGCATCGGGCAGCCTGCCCGCGGGCTGGTCGAGCTCACCCGACGCGCCGCCGCAGGGCTCGAACAGCTTTGGCCGCCTCGGATACGGCGGACCGTGCCCGCCAAGCGGGACGCATCGGTATGCCTTCCGCCTGCTCGCACTCGATCAGGCGCTCGGGCTCTCCGGAGCGCCGACCGCGAAACAGGTGCTCGATGCCGCCGAGGGACACGTCCTCGCCGAGGCGCGCCTGACCGGCACCTACCGGCAAGGCGGATGAGGGTCGCCCACGTCCGCGAGCGGCACGGCCCCGCAGGGGCGCCGTGGCGGATCGCCGCCGCGGCCTCGGCGGACGGTCCGTGGCTGGATCTCGAGGTCGCGCGCCGGCGGCTCATCGCTAGCGATCCGCGCCGCGCGCACAACGCCCTCCTGTTCCGGCAGTCGCTGACAACGCTCGACGACATGCTGGCGCGCGGGCTCCGGATCGAGGCACTCGGCGAGATCGTCGACGGCCTCGCAGGCGGTGGTCTGCCAGACGAAGCCGACGCCGTGGTCCTGGACGCGTCGGATCTCGCCTTTGGGCCGCCGATCCTGCGGCCTTCGTCGTTCCGCGACTTCTATGCGTTCGAGCAGCACGTGGCGACGATGTGGCAGCGTCGGCAGAGCGAGATCCCGGAAGCCTGGTACCGCCTGCCGATCTTCTACTTCTCGAACACGTCCGAGATCCGCGGGCCGGGCGACGCGGTGTGGGCGCCGCGGGGCTCGACCGAGCTCGACTTCGAGCTCGAGGTCGGGGCGATCGTCGACACGCCGGCGTTCAACCTTCCCGAGGAGCGTGCCGGCGAGGCGATCGGCGGCTACTTCGTGCTCAACGACTGGTCGGCACGCGACCTGCAGCGCGATGAATCGACCGTCCGCCTCGGACCGGCCAAGGGCAAGGACTTCGCGACGACCATCGGACCCTGGATCGTGACCCCGGACGAGCTCGTCCCGCGGTGGGCTCCAGGGGGAGCCGCGCCCGACCTCGCCATGACGGCGACGGTTCGCGGTGCCGACGGTCAGTCCGTCGAGGTGACCAACGGGTCGTGGGCGACCGCGCATTACTCGTTCGCGCAGATGCTCGCGCGCGCGTCTGCCGACGTCCATGTGCGCCCAGGCGAGATCCTGGGCAGCGGCACCGTCGGCACGGGCTGTCTGCTCGAGGTGAAGGACCAGACGCTCGGCCGCTGGCTGGAGCCGGGCGATCTCGTGACCGTTGGCATCGCGGGCATCGGCGAGCTCCAGACGCCGATCGACGCTCGCCCTCGCTGATCCCAGGTTGACAGGCCAGTCTTCGTCTGTCCATTATTCCCACTGAGTCCACTTGATCAGTGGGAATAGTTGATACAGAGGAGAAGCGGTGGTCACCCTGATCGCGATCGGCTTCGCCGGTTTCGTCGCCCAGCTCGTCGACGGCTCACTGGGGATGGGGTACGGCGTGACGTCCACGAGCCTCCTGCTGACGCTCGGCCTCGCTCCCGCTCTCGCCTCGGCATCCGTCCACCTGGCGGAGATCGGAACAACTGCCGCGTCCGGGCTCTCGCACTGGCGCATGGGCAACGTCGACATGCGGTCGCTTCTGCTCATCGGCATTCCCGGCGGCGTCGGCGGCTTCCTCGGTGCCGTGGTCCTTGCGAACCTCTCGCTCGACGCAGCGCGCCCGATGGTGTCGGTGGTCCTGCTCGTCCTCGGCGGCGTGATCATCGCCCGCTTCATCCACGGCCGCCGGGCGCCTGTGGCACGCCAGGCGGATGGCGCGGAGCCCGCAGATGCGAGCGTGCGACGCCACGGCTGGACACTCATCCCGCTCGGCCTCGTCGGCGGTTTCCTCGACGCCAGCGGCGGGGGTGGCTGGGGCCCAGTGACGACGTCATCGCTCATGGCCGCTGCCCGGATGCGCCCGCGGACCGTCATCGGGACGGTCAGTGGCTCGGAGTTCATCGTCTCTGTCGCGGCCAGCGTCGGGTTCCTGCTCACCCTCGGCTCGGCCGGCATCGACTTCGGGATCGTCGCCATGCTTCTCGGCGGCGGCCTGATCGCCGCGCCGATCGCGGCGTGGCTCGTGGGCAAGTTCGACGACCAGGCGCTGGCCGCGGGCGTGGGCGGCCTGATCATCTTCCTGAACATCGATCGAGGCCTCGGCCTGTTCGGCCTCAGCACGACGATCGGCCTCGGCCTCCGCCTTGCCGTCGCAGCCCTTTCGATCGTCGTGGTCGGCTTCCTGCTCCTCCGAAGCCGCGCGCGCCGGTCGACTGCAGCTTCGGAGAGCGGGGCCGCCTGACCAGGGCGATCCGTACACTCGCGGGGTGAGGGTCTCCGCGAGAGCGGACTACGCGATCCGCGCGCTCCTCGAGCTGGCAGCCGCCGGGCCCGACCAGCCGGTCCGGGCGGACGCGATCGCGCGAGCCCAGGCCATCCCATCCAAGTACCTCGAGAACCTGTTGCTCGACCTGCGCCGGGCGCGACTCGTCGCCAGTCAGCGCGGGAGCGGCGGCGGCTACCGGTTGGCACGGGCGGCCTCGGCGATCACCCTCGCGGACGTGATCCGGGCGATTGATGGCCCGCTTGCGGGAGTGCGCGACGAGGCGCCGGAGGATGTCGCGTACCCGGGCGTGGCGGCGAGCCTGCGCGACGTGTGGGTTGCGCTGCGCGCCAGCATGCGGACGGTGCTCGAAGCCGTGACGCTCGCCGACGTGGCGGGGGGTCGGCTGCCGAAGGCTGTCCGTCGACGGCTGCGCGACCCCGGCGCATGGAGCCGGCGGTGACCGAAGCCGCGCTTCGCGGCCGCGAGGCGGTCGAGCAGATCGTCGCGCCGCGGCTGCCGGATGGCATCGACACACCGGCGCTCGTCATCGACCTTGACGTCGCCGAGCGCAACTCGCGCCGCCTCGTCGCGGGCCTCGCGTCCCGGGGTATCACCCTCCGGCCGCATGCCAAGACACACAAGAGCGTGGCGCTCGCACGACTCCAGCTGGAAACCGGCGCAACAGGCATCACGGTCGGCAATCTCGGCGAAGCGGAGGTCCTCGCGGCAGGCGGCATCGACGACCTGTTCGTGGCGTATCCGGTATGGGCCGAGGGCCCGAAGGTCGAGCGGCTGCGCGCGCTCCACGACTGGCCCGGCCTGCGGCTCGCGGTCGGGTTCGACTCGATCGGCGGAGCAGAGCGCCTCGCCGGCGCGGTTCGGGGGTCTGGCCGGGCGCTGCGCGTCATGCTCGAGCTGGACCCGGGCTACCACCGGACCGGCGCGCTGCCGGGCGATGCCGCCGCCGTGGCGAGGGCCGCCACCGACCTCGGCCTCGACGTCGTCGGCCTGTTCACGCACGGCGGTCATGCGTATGCCGGCGTCGACGCGGTGGCCGGTGCGGCCGCCGACGAGGTTCGGACGCTCATCGCGGGACGCGACGCGCTCAGCGCAGCCGGCATCGACGTCGAGCTCCTGTCGGCCGGCTCCACGCCGACCGCACTGGGAGCCGCCGAGTCGCCGATCGGCGAGATTCGCGCCGGAACGTACCTCGTCGGGGATCGGCAGCAGGTGATGCTCGGCGCCGTCGCGCCGGATGCCATCGCGCTGTGGGTCGCCGCCACGGTGGTGAGCGTCGCGACGCCCGGCCAGGTCATCGTGGACGCCGGCGCCAAGACGCTGACGAAGGACGTCGCGCCGTACCTCGAGGGCCACGGCTACCTGCCCGCGTTCCCCGATGCCGTCATCGAGCGAGTCAGCGATTACCACGGCAACGTGCGGATCCCGAGAGGGAGCCCGTCCCCGCGCCTCGGTGAGGTCATCGCCATCGTGCCCAATCACTGCTGCCCCGTGATCGACCTCAGGGACACGTTCCTCGCCGTCCGCGGCGACGAGGTCATTGGGACCTGGCCCGTCGACGCACGAGGTCGAAGCGGCTGATCGACTGAACGTTCCGGACCACCCCGGTTCCAGTACTCGGTGAGAGCGGCGGCAGACGTCGCCGACCGATCTGGAGGGTTGTGATGGGAACGAAGGAGCGACACTCGCGCAGGCTGGGCAGAGTCGCGGCCCTCGTCGCGGTTGCCGTGGCGCTGGTCCTGGGGACGTCGACGGTGAGCGCGGCGCTGGTGTCTGGCTCGCTCCCGACCGCGGGCCTGACGTACACGTCAGCCACGTTGAACGGGGTCAACATGGCCGGCGACGTGATCCGGCTGAAGATCAAAGAGAGCGTCACCGTCAAGACCACGTACTCGATCGCGACGCCGAGCGACACCGCGCTCGTCGGTTCGTGGCACTACCACAACGGGCCGGTCATCCTCACAGTCACCGCCGGCACGCTGACCCTCTTCGGCAGCGACTGCGGCTCGTGGGACATCTCGGCCGGGCAGACATACATCGAGTCGGCCGGCCAGGTCCTGGTCGGCAAGGCGTTCGCGTCGAAGAACACCGAGAACGTCCAGTGGTTCACGACACGTCTGTACCCCGAGGGGACGCAGGACCCGGTCCCGGTGGACGCCCCGTGCACGCCTGCCTGACCTGAACCAGGCGATTCGGCGATCCGCCCCACCCGCGCCGCGGGTGGGGCTTCGTCGTGTCCACTGACGCGGCGGTACCGGCGATGAACGTTTCGCCTCGGGCCGGTTCCATACTCGTCGAGGCGGCCACCTGGGCCGCGGGCGCGAGGCGTTCGATGCATGTCGAGCTGGTCGAGCGGGCGAAGCGAGGCGATCGCGATGCGTTCGAATCCATCGCCGCTGCCAGCGCCGACCGGTGCTACGCCCTCGCTTACCGCATCCTCCGTGACCCGCATCGTGCCCAGGACGCGGCCCAGCAGGCCCTCCTCGGCGCATGGCGCGACCTCCCGACGCTCCGCGACATTGAGCGCTTCGACGCCTGGCTGCATCGCCTCGTCGTGAACGCCTGCTACGTCGAGGCACGCGGCGAACGACGCTGGACTGCCCGTGTACGCGTCCTCAGCGTCGTTCCGGAATCCGAGCCCGACATCGCTCGGTCCGTTGCCGCCCGTGACGAGCTCGAGTCCGCCTTCCGACATTTGTCACCGGAGCACCGCGCGGTCGTGGTCCTCCATCACCACCTCGGCTATCAGTTGACCGAGATCGCCGAGGTGCTCGGCATTCCCGCCGGCACCGCCCGGTCCCGCCTGCATCATGCGGTCCGGCAGCTGCGCGAGGTGCTCGACGCGGACGAGCGCGCGGCGGCGACCCAGGAGCGTCCGGCATGACCCGCCCGAGCGACGGCCAACTGTTCGACCAGCGCATTGCCGACTGGCTGGAAGACGACCCGACCGTCGCACCGCCCCAGCTCCTCGAAACGGTTCGCGCAGCCGCGCCATCGATCGCGCAGCGGCGACCGGCAGTTCGCTGGCGACTCGGCTCAGGCCCGGCTGTGCTTCGCTTCGCCGCGATCGCTGCCGCTCTTCTGTTCGTCGCGATCCTGGGCGGCGCGATCATCAAGCTCCCGAGCGTTGGGCCCAGCACCGTACCGTCGGGCCTGACCAACCGGGTCAATGTCCCGCTGCACTTCTACTCGATCGCCCTGCCAGCCGGCTGGGGCGTGACACTCGCAACCGGAACGGGCCGTCCTGACTCGTATCTGGGGCCGGAAGGGACCCTCACCGCCACGTTCGCGCTGATCCCGACCGGCACCGGCCAGGACGCGTGGGCCGACTCGGAATTCATGCGACAGATGGCTCGACGTGGCGGCGCGTGCATCGGCATCGATCCGGGCACCTTCCAGGACGTCCGCGCCGGCGCGCAGGACGCGCTCTTCTACGCGTTGCCGTGCAAGCCCGAGCTGATGGCCCTCACAGCCCTCGGCGATCGCGCCTTCATCTTCGAGTTCTCGACATCCAATGGCGTGTCCACCGACGCTGCGACCCGGCTGTTCAAGGACATCCTGCTCGGGCTGACCTTCGATCAGGGCTCCACGCCCGCGATCGCGCTCTCGACGTTCACATCGACCAGGTACGGGTTCTCGATCGGCTACCCAACCGCCTGGGCTGTAACGGAATCCGCAGATTCCCTTGCCGCATTCGACATCCCCTGGGCGAACGGGACGTCCGTCGACATCGTGGAAGGTTCGGGTGTTGGAGAACCCGGTCAGCCGTCGGATGGCACGCTCGACCTGGCAGCGACGACGGTTCCGCCCGGGACGACGGTGGACGAGCTGATCTCCAGGACTGCACAGCTCGCCTGCGGCGCACCGGATTCAATCGAGGACGTGATCGTCGACGGGAAGCCCGGCAAGCTCCTGACCTACCGGGTCTGCAAGGACGTCTTCCATCAGTGGGTGGTGCTGCTCGACGGGACACGCGCGTACCACCTCCTGTGGCTGAACTACGTCGGCACCGAGGGATTCGACCGTACCGTGTTCGAGGACATCCTCAGAACGGTTCGACTCACCGGCTCGCCCGCCTCGACATCGTCGCCCATCGTATCGCCAGTCGGCGATCCCATCCCGGATACGTTGATCGGCGCGTGGTCCCACCCTGCACCAGGCTGGTGGTGGTTCCTGCGCGCCGGCGATCCGGAGTGCGTCCAGGCCCTCCGCACGCAGGCTGATTGCATCGTCTGGCAACGCGGCACGACGCCGAAGGAGATCGGTATTGCCACGATGTCGGGCGGCGACCTGAAGGTTGCCTGGAAGAGCGGCTTCTGCACGAGCATCACGTCGACCTACTCGGTCGCGCTGAACGGCGACTCGTTGAACCTCGTCGACATCGGCGGTGGTTGCGAGGGTGGCAACTTCGCCCTGACGCGAGCCGGCACCGGCACGGCGCCGACGGCCCCGCCACCTCCCACGCCCTGACCCATCGGCGTTCGGCGCGGCGTGAACGCGCCGTCGCCTGCCGGTTCCATTCCAGTGAACGTCAGGTCACTGGGAGGAGCCACCACGATGCGCATGGTCGGTCTCGCCGTTCTCGTCGGAGCCATCGCCGTCGTTGCCTGCACGACCGCGGCCGGTGCGCCTGCCTCCACGCAGCCGCCACCGGCCACGAGCGGCGCGCCCGTTCGCCCGACGCATCTCGAGACAGCGCGGCCGACGAGGACGATGCCGACGACCCTCGGCGAGCCCATCCCCGACGAGCTCATCGGCGCCTGGTACCACCCGTCGGGTGCCTACTGGTGGCTCATCAGGGCTGGCGCGCCAACCTGCGTGACCGTCGCCCACACGACGCTCGACTGCGTCGCGTACCAGCTGGCCGGCCAACCGGCGTTCGTGGGTGCCGCGACGATGGACGGGCGGGTGCTGCGCATCAGCTGGACCCGCGGCTACTGCGCGGGAGAGCGAACGTCG
>Ga0207646_10007559_pt1 | contig 11017 bp, 10 predicted proteins | sample KBSK5502metaG_FD_184343 | JGI IMG/M metagenome (GOLD analysis project Ga0207646, IMG submission 184343) | Corn, switchgrass and miscanthus rhizosphere microbial communities from Kellogg Biological Station, Michigan, USA - KBS K5-50-2 metaG... | ecosystem: Host-associated > Plants > Roots >...
CACAGCGATTGCCTCTGGGTTCACTTTGGGTAACAGAATCCGTAAACGCATGGGTCTGCCTCCTTTGGGTTCTTTCTCCTTCCTATTCTACACCAGTTTTACCGCTTTTCGAACAGTCACATGGGAACATCAGCACGCCGACACAAACGACACCCCTTACCTCGTTCCAAGATGGATACCTCCCTTTCCAGGATCAAGCATCTGACCCCATTGCTGTTGCCAGTTGCACCAGTCCCGATAAAACAAGCGTAATTCATCCTCACTTGCTGAACGATACCACTTGGCTCCCACCATCTCAGGGTAGCGCCGCGCATTGTCATCTAACGCTGCATGAGCATCAGCAGCGGAAGCTTCTAGCAGGTTCACTTGCAGTTGACGCAATTGATAGCGAGCAGTACTCAAGGCAACCGCCCGCTGTTGTGCACGAGTCATGTTACACCCCTCTCAATAGGCATCCTCACCAATCTCATACGTAATCGCCTTCCCACTCAAAACAAGCTGACTCAACGCTGTCAAGTGCTCCACATCCAAAGGATGTATGAATTAGTTGTGGGCAAACGAACAGTGGCCCGATCCAATGTCTTCCAGCATGGACCACATCGTACCCGTCAGTCGGGTGGGACGCATGGGTACACGAACGTCCAGTTAACCCATTTAGCTTGTAACCTGAGAAAGGGCGCATACAACACCGCAGTGTGGATGATGTGTACGCTGCTTTTGTCGCTTTCGCCACTCCACGTACGATCTTCTATTCCATTAGGTAGATAGAAAGGAATGCAGGTTGCCCTACTCTAGGATCGGTAATTCAGACTTTTCTATGTCGTCGACATCCGCTTCGATTGTTCTTCTCACCCTTTCCTTATTGAGATTAAGCATCTGTGCTCGGATTGATGGATTAGTGAGCACTTCATGAATCTTCTCAAAAGCCATATCGATCCATTGCCCATAGCCTCGGCACCGAGCGGAAAGGAATGGAACAATCAACCAGTACGCACCTTTGAGTGTCCAATTCGTGAAAAACCACTCGGGAAACGATGGTAGGCCAATGCTTGCCATGAATTCTCCAAGCTCGCTAAACAACTGACAGAGGGACAAGTAGTCTTCGCGGGCTTGCTTCCATTGTTCAGGCGTTGCTGTTTTAACTACCTCACGCAAGTTTGGGAGCGTGAGGATATCTTGCAAGATCGCCGCTACGCGTTGGGGTGTGGCAAAAGATTCCTCATCTTCCTCCTCGTAGTCAGTTGAAGCGTGCAATGATTCCCCTACACCCAAGAGAGACGAACGGAGAGTCTCAGCAGTTGGTTCCTGATCAGGAACGGCCAATGCGCCTAGTATCGTTTCGATCATCAGCTCCATCTGCTCTACGCTGGTCTTCTTGCGTTGAGCAGCGAGCTTTGGGTTGTACTTCAATTTGCGGATCCACACAACAACAATTTTACTCACTTCATCAAGAATATCATCTGGGTCAGTCTTCCCGTGGGTCAACTGCTGAAGATACGCCTCAATGGCACGTATGTATAAGCGACGCAGAAGATCAAGCCGGACTTCATATCCCTGTAGCCAAAGCGCAAGTGCAAGTGTCGCTCGATCGCCATCACAATAGCTCCACCAGTCGTAGACTTCGACAATTTGGTCGATATCCTTTTCATCCCAGACGTATAGCGGCTTATTTGTCCCCTGTTGGGTCTGCCGCCTGAGAGGAGGAAGAAAACCTTCTTCCCTCAACGCAATCATCTGACGCAATGTCCAACCTTCGCGTCCAGACTCTTTCAACAGCGTGAGCATTTCTTTTTGCGTAAACGGCATAGTCTGTCTCCCTTGTTCTTAGGTGTTGTCGGTGCTCCGCGAATTTGTCAATCAGGGTGAGAATGCTCACGCATACTCCTGGAATAGACAGCGCAATGGCGACAACCGCTAAAATTATATCCCATCCCATAGGTGGGGTACCTCTTCGATTTCGATGTAATCGGGAGAGAAACATTGTTCGTGATTTCTCTCTTGGCTACTAGTGTAGCAAGGTGCTTATCGTAAAGTACCCCCTCCTGGAATGTAAGCTGTAAGTGACGTTAGAGGAAAGACCATGCCGCCTCTCAAGCTCTCATTCGTTTTCATTCCAGGAGTTTCCTCTCTGCTCTCGTGTGGTTTCACTGTGCAGACGGGAATACCCCCTTCTTCCCTTGTTTGCCTACAACTAATTCATACACCCCAGTAAACTCCCTCAAACCATATCCTCCTCCCATATGCTATAATGCCAGTGGCAAACAAAGGGAGGAAATGCATGGAGCAGCACGAGAGTAAAAGCTCTGAAGAGTGGCGTGAGACCACCGCCCGCGAGGCAAAAGAAAAGACAGCGGAACGCCAGAAAAAATTTGTATTAAGTCCGGATATTGAAATACCGGACTTGCCCACCGAAGAGTACCTGCACGATTTCGATACCCATGACAAACTGGGTTACCCCGGCGAGTTTCCTTTCACTCGTGGCATTCATCCTGGCATGTACCGCTCGCGCTTGTGGACAATGCGCCAGTACGCGGGTTTTGCAACAGCGGAAGAATCAAATAAACGCTACCACTTCTTACTTTCACAGGGTACCACTGGTCTCTCTGTCGCTTTCGACCTGCCTACGCAGATGGGCTATGATGCTGATCACCCCCTGTCAGAGGGAGAGGTGGGCAAAGTGGGCGTCTCGATCTCCAGCCTGGAAGATATGCAGACCCTGCTCAATGGTCTGCCCCTGGAGCGTATCAGCACTTCGATGACGATCAATGCTACCGCCAGCATCTTGCTTGCGTTGTATATCGCCGTTGCGAAAAACCAGGGTGCCAGCACACGCAAGCTCTCCGGCACTGTGCAGAACGACGTGCTGAAAGAATACATTGCGCGTGGCACGTATATCTATCCGCCACGGCATTCGATGCGCATCATTACCGATATGTTCAGTTTCTGTGCCAAGCATCTGCCGCGCTGGAATCCAATCAGCATCAGTGGCTATCATGTGCGCGAGGCAGGCTCGACGGCAGTTCAAGAGGTGGCATTCACGCTTTCTAATGCCATCAGCTACGTACAGGCCGCCCTGGATGCCGGTCTCGATATAGACGCCTTTGCCGGTCGACTCTCCTTCTTCTTCAACAGCCACAATAACCTGTTTGAAGAAGTTGCCAAGTTCCGTGCCGCCCGTCGTATGTGGGCGCACATCATGCGCGACCGCTTTCATGCACGAGATCCACGCTCAATGATGCTGCGCTTCCATACGCAGACAGCAGGCTCGACATTGACTGCGCAGCAGCCCGATAACAACATCGTGCGCACGGCATACCAGGCGCTGGCGGCGGTGCTCGGTGGCACGCAGTCGCTGCATACCAATTCAAAGGATGAAGCGCTTTCGCTGCCGACTGAAGAGGCTGTGCGTGTCGCCCTGCGCACACAGCAGATTCTCGCCTACGAGAGCGGCGTGGCAGATGTCGTAGACCCACTGGCCGGCTCATATTACGTCGAGTACTTGACGAACGCTATCGAGGAGCACGCCTGGGACTACATTCGACAGATCGATGCCCTGGGAGGCAGCGTGCACGCTATCGAGCGTGGCTTCATGCAAGCGGAGATCGAGCAGGCGGCGTATGACTATCAACTCGCCCTGGAGGAAGAGCGAGCTATTGTCGTAGGTGTTAACCGCTTCACGCAGGAAGAAGAAGAGCGACCGGCGCTGCTGCGGGTTGACCCCGAAGTGGGTAGGCAGCAGGCGGCAAAGCTGGCTGCCCTGCGCCTGCGGCGAAACAACGAAAGAGTGGAGCAGACCCTAAGCGCGCTGCAGCGGGGAGCAGAGGGCACCGAAAATTTGATGCCGCTCATCGTTGACGCCGTGGAGGCCTATGCCACTCTTGGAGAAATTAGCAATGCGCTGCGTCATGTCTTTGGCGAACAGCACGAGTTTCGTAGTATAGAGTAGAATATGAACTATTGGAATCAGGATACGATGCAGTATGCTACGCATGCACGTGATGCAGAACGTAGTCAACACCATCTTGATCGTGAACGATTACACCCGGCAGTGAAAGCCGAAGCACCAATTGGAGTATTTGATTCGGGAGCAGGCGGACTAACAATTCTCTCAGCACTCCGTCAAGAATTACCGTACGAGAACTACATCTATTTCGGTGATACTGGGCATTGTCCATACGGCACTCGCACCGACGCCGAAATTATCGAACTGTCTGTTCAGGCCAATCGTTTTCTGGTAGGACAGGGGGCAAAGCTGATAGTTGTGGCTTGTAATACAGCCTCGCAAGCGGCACTGAATACCTTACGCGCTACCTTTCCATCGGTACACTTTGTAGGTGTGGTCCCGGCAGTCAAACCGGCCGCACGTGCCACGAAAAAAGGGCGCATTGGTATCGCCGCAACTAACCAGGCCGCCAAAGCCATTTACCTCCAGCAACTTATCGACGAGTTTGCAGAGGGTATCCAGGCATTTGCCGTTGGTTGCCCCGAACTTGTAACGCTGGTTGAACATGGTGAGTTCGACGGGCCGGTCGTTGAGGAAACCGTAAAGCAGGCATTAGAGCCGGTATTGAAGGAAGATATTGATGTGCTCGTGCTCGGCTGCACACATTTTCCTGCACTGCGATCCGTGATTGAACGTATTACCGCGCACCAGGTACGAATTATTGATAGCGGATCAGCGATTGCGCGCCGCACCCATTATGTACTGGATGCCGAGAGATTGATTCATCCAATCAACTCCAATCAGGAGCATTGGGGAGAACTCCAGGTGTGGTGCAGCGGCGATGCCAGGGCTTTTAGCATTGTTGCTAGTAAACTATTAGGTTACGCTGTTGTTGCCTATCAAGCTACATTTTAAGAAAAAAAGGAGTTTCATGCAGGATCATCTTGCTGTCAATACAGACGAAGAACAAACCATTATAGAGGCGCCTGAACCGAAAGCATTGCACGTACGTCTCGCCCGTTTTGTTTCCAACGTCCTGGCACCCGCGCCAATTTCATTACCGGTTGTATTATTGGTGGCGTTTTATCACTCGCGCGATCAGTTGGCAGCATTAATTTATGCCTTGATCACCATTTTCTTCCTTAGCATTGGACCGTTGCTCTATATAGCGATTGGCGTGCGCCTGGGCAAGCTTTCAGATTTAGATGTGAGCCGCCGCTCCGAGCGGGCAGGCCCATTTCTCTTCAGCATTACCTCGGTCACCATCGGCTGGCTCGTCTTGCTGCTCATTCATGGACCCAAGAACCTGGAAACCACGCTGATCATCACAGCAGTGAGCGGGGTCGTAATGATGGTGACAACGTTGTGGTGGAAGATCAGCATTCACGCTTCCTCCTTAGGAGGCGCGGCGACCATGCTCACCGTGCTGTACGGGGCAGTGATGTTACCCACCTTCTTATTACTTGCACTTGTGAGCTGGTCACGGGTAGTGCTGCGTCGCCACACGGTCGCACAGGTAGTGGTAGGCTCGCTCGTGAGCGTTGTCATCTCGCTCGTGATTTTGAAATTCAGGGGAGTCAATTAACCTGGTAGAAACAAGCAGGCCGGGCATGCCCGGCCTGCTTGTTTCTACCAGGTTAATTGACATTCTTTCTCTTACCTCTGGCTGCTTGTGACGGTAGTCCGTTCCGGTATCTGCCCCGCTACTGCCGCTGCGCGGCTGGCACGAATAGCTGGGGCCTGCGCACGGCGCGTCGTGGCAGCCGTGGCGCGACTCACCACCCAGATGAAGCCAGCAAGCAGTAACCAGTTCAACACACCTAAGATGATCAAGAAAGCCCAGTTAGGCAGTCCAGCACCGGTAAGAACCAGGAAGACCAGGGCGGTAAACAGGACATTGCCCAGTGTGGTCGGTATAAGTATCAACCAGGCAAACTGCATCAACTGATCGGCACGCAGGCGCGGCAGCGTGCTGCGCACCCAGATGAAGACAAAACACAGCAAGTAGGCCTTGCTAACGAAGTAGATGATACCCAGGATGTTGCCCAATATCTGCCAGCCCAGCGCCATACCAGGCGCGGTCAAAAATGCGACACCGGGACCAGACCAGCCGCCCAGGAAGAGCGCCGTGGCAATTGACGCAACAATCGTCATATTGCCGTATTCACCCAGGTAGAATAAGGCCCAGCGCATGCCGCTATACTCGGTGACATAGCCGGCGACAAGTTCCGATTCCGCCTCCGGCAGGTCGAACGGCGAACGATTTGTTTCGGCAAGGCCGCAGATGTAGTAGATGATGATCATCAAGGGCTGTACCAGGAAGAACCAGGCCCAGGGGGTGAATCCCTTGAAAACGAAATCCCAGAATGGAATACCTCTGCCCGGCCACGCACCCACACTCTGAAAGTTAATAATCTCCTTGATAGCGATGCTGCCAATGCCCGCATTGCCGGAATAGCCAGGCGTGCCAGCTAGAACACTTGTCAGCATGACGACACCGACCAGCGACAGCACAAGCGGCAGCTCATAAGAAATCATCTGCGCGGCAGAGCGCAAACCACCTATGAGTGAGTACTTGTTATTGGATCCCCAACCCGCCATTATAACGCCTATAACATCAATTGAACTCATAGCCACGTAGTAGATAATGCCAGTTGCAATCGCCGTCCCCGGTAAACTTACATAGGGCGAGAAAGGTATTACGGCAAAGGCCGCGATGACGGGGGCCATAAACACTGCCGGTGCCAGCAAGAAAACCGACTTATCGATCAGGCCAGCATGAATATCCTCTTTCAGGAGCAGTTTGCCGACATCGGCAACCGTCTGCAAAAGGCCCCAGGGCCCGGTATGAATCGGCCCGAGGCGGTCCTGCATCCAGCCCATAATCTTGCGTTCTGCCAGGATCAAGATCACCGCGCTCGTCAAGACAAAGCCAAAATACGAGAGAAACGCGATGAGAAACTGCAGAAACTGCAACGAGAAAATCCCGTTGAACAACTGGTTCCCCAGGCTATCTCCTAAGACGGTTACAATATGCATAAGATAACTCCCGACGGTTTTTTCATCGATCAACCTCTCCCAGTACGAGATCGAAACTGCCCAGGATAGCGACGACATCGCTTATTTTATGACCACGCAGTATTTCAGGTAAAATTTGTAAATTCACAAAGGATGGGCCGCGAATCTTGGCACGCCACGGATATTCGCCGCCATCGCTGATGTAGTAAATACCCAGTTCACCTTTACTGCCTTCGATGGCAAAATAAGTCTCGCCTCGCGGGGGACGCAGCGCAATCTGTGTGCGTATGCCAATCGGCCCGCCGGGCATCTTATCGATGGCGACACGGCAGAGGCGAATACCTTCCCATATCTCCTGCATGCGCACTCGATAACGTGCAAAGCAGTCGCCTTCCTGGCGCACCTGCACATTCACAGGCACCTCGCGATAGGCCATATAGGGACGATTGACACGCAGATCCCAATTGACGCCACTGGCACGCAGCATCGGGCCGGTGAGTCCAAAGGCAATCGCCTGCTGCGGGTCGATGTAGCCGACACCCTGGGTACGAGCGTCAAAAATTTCGTTACCGGTGAGCAGTGTCTCCAGTTCAGCCATATTCTTTTCGAGCTGGTCTAGAAAAGCTTCACATTCTTTCAGCCAGCCCTTGGGGAAATCATGCAACACACCGCCAACACGCAGGTAGTTTACGTTAAAGCGACTCCCGCACAGGGCTTCAAACAGCGACATGATACCCTCCCGATCACGGAAGGTCCACAGGACTGGCGTAAATGCGCCGAGGTCAAGTCCGTATGTACCAACTGCTACAAGGTGGCTGGCAATACGCTGCATCTCACCAACGAGTAGCCGGATATACTGCGCGCGTCTCGGCGGCTCTATACCCATTTCCTGCTCGACTGCGCCTGCATAGGCAATTTCATTAAGCATAGGAGAGAGGTAGTCCGCATTATCCATATAGCGAATACCGCCCATGACCGGGCGATTCTCCAGAATTTTCTCAATGCCTCGATGCAAGTAACCGATGACCGAGGTGCAGTCGACCACGGTTTCTCCTTCAAGCGTCATAACCAGGCGCAACACACCATGTGTGCTGGGGTGTTGGGGACCCATATTGAGCAGCATCTCCTGAGTCTTAATCTCCTCTGCTCCCTCCTCAACCCCAGGAATTGTACCTTTACCTTGATTTGTAGCCATGGGTTTCCTCTTTTTTATTTAACGTGTTTCGATTCTAAGCGGTGTCCAAAGAAAAAAATTGCACCTAGCGTTAGTTCAGCTTATGAACGCGATTTTTGTCGCAACAGCAATTTGCGTACACGTACCCCGAAGCTGAACGACCAGAGTAAAGCCATCAGCACCGCTATACCGCCAAATAAGTAACGGTTCGGATCGGTAGTGAGAAACATCAACGTGTATGCCATGCCCCAGCAACCTAACGCCACCATGCCAGGAAATACCAGGCTTTGCGGGCCGGATACCGGCGGGGAGACAAAACGGCGATTAGCGTTCGCCGCACTCGTCGCACTCCCCGTTGAAACTGCGCGGCCATCTGGCGAACTTGAATTGCTCTGTTTAGCGTTCGCCATGCGCGATTGCTGAGTACCGGTTCTGGCCGGCGCTTTCCTGCGTTTCTGGGCTTTCGGCATCGTAAAGACTCACTTTTCGGGCGCTGATTTGCCGGACTCAGAGTCGCTCTTTTCAACCAGGTTATCTTCACTCTCATAGTCTTCAAAAGAGTGACCAAAGGTTGGAGTACCGGGGTGCAGGCGCTCTTTCATACCCTGTCCCAGTTTCTTCTGTACTACGTGTTCCACGCCCTTTTGCTGGAATCTCCCATCAACGGCCATATGCGGATCAACCTGGGTTGTCGCAGGTTGTTTGTTAGTGAATGGAACCTGGTGGAAACTCTTAAGCAAAGGAAAACCTTCAAAGTCATCATCCAGCAGCATCCTGCGCAGGTCGGGATGTCCCGCGAACTTGATACCATACATGTCATAGGTTTCGCGCTCTAGCCAGTTGGCGGTCGGCCACACAGAAACAACGCTGTCCACCTCCGGCTTCTCGTGATCCAGCCGCACTTTGATTTGTAACAACTGTCCTCGCGTGCGCGAGCGTACATGATAGACCGTTTCCAGGTGATCGAGCATATCCACGCCCGATATGCTGCTCAACATATCAAAGCCCAGCTGGTCGCGCAGGAAACGGCAGACCGCTACAAGATTGGTGCCATCAACCTCCAGGCCGAGAAAATCACCCTTGATCGTCTTCAACGCAAGCTCCTTACCCGTTATCTGGGCAATAGGCGCCAGGTCACGCGCGAGCGCGGCATTCTGATCACGATAGCCCGTGGTTGAAGCAGGAACACTTTTTGAACGCGGCACTATATCCATCGAATAACTCCCTTGCGCCATGCATAGGCCAGGCCAAGCGCGAGAACGACGATAAAAAAGAGAATTTCAAAGAAGCCGAAAAAGCTCAACTGCTTGAAGATGACGGCCCATGCGATAATAAAGACAATATCTACATCGAAAGCTACAAAGAGCAGGGCAAAGATATAGAAGCCCAGCGGATATTGCACCCAGGCGGAGCCAATGGGAGTCTCTCCGGATTCATAGGTCTGTAGTTTCTCTTTTGTTATTCTATGAGGCGCAATCAGATTTGCCAGGGTCATCGTCAGCATGACGAAAAGAAACCCTGCCCCAAACAAGATGGCTGCATATAAATAAGCGACATTGGCAGGCGATGACACGACCTTCCCTCCAATACTTGTCTTGCCCCTGTGAGCTGCACAAAGGCTTAGCATGCTGCTTTGATTATAGCACAGGAAAGTAGGAGCGACAATTGAGCTTATTTAGTTTGAATCTTCATCTGTGGCAAGTCCGGGACAGTTACTGATTCAGGCTTGGCAAGCAGTTTAACGCCGGTCTGGCCGGTCGCCTCGGTGACATATACGACGATCACACTGACGTTGTCTTCGCCGCCGCCATCCAGCGCAGCCTGAATGAGGTCCTTGCCGGTCTGCATCGGATCAGGTTCGGGCAAGCTCATCAGACGTTGGATCTCGGGATCGCGTACCATGTCCCACAAACCATCGGAGCACAGCAGCAGTTTATCGCCCACCTGAAGCGGTACCATGAATGCATCAACGTCAACTACGGGTTTCTCACCCAGGCTGCGATAAATCTGGTTACGCTTGGGATGAGTATAGATATCATCGGGCTTGATGATGCCGGCTTCAACCAGGCTGGCAACGACAGAGTGGTCGTGGGTAATCTTAGTAAGCCCTTCGTGTTCACGATAGAGATAGGTACGGCTATCGCCGACATTCGCCACGTAGGCAGTTGCGCCGGCAACCAGGGCAGCAGTCATGGTCGTGCCCATATCGGCTCGCTCTTCCAGGTTGCGCTGGTGTACGGCCTGGTTTGCGCACTGCACACCTTCGCGCAGCAAATTCAAGAATGCTTCATCGTCCGCCTGTTTACTGGATGAGACCGTGGGCAGCACGTAATCGATAATCGTCTGGATCGCCTGGCGACTGGCGTCCTGTCCGTTGGCATGACCACCCATGCCATCAGCTACAACGAATAAACCGAATTGCTGGGGCTGCGCATTAGAGGTTCTTGCTCCCTGTATGGCAAAGAGGCTATCCTCGTTCGGCTTGTGCTTGCGTTTGATACCCGCGTCAGTAAGATGACCTACAGCCAGGCTCAGATTGCCGCCTTGAAGCTGCTGAATGCTATAAGGTAATGTTTTCTCCGCTTCCGACAAGCCATTAGCGGGCGAATACTCAATGGTTGGCATATCACTTATCGAAGGGGCAGGACCCCCCAGGGACTGCACATAGCTTGCTTGCGGCTGCAGCTGAGGCTCTGCCTGCGGTGGGCTGGCACGCAAATGCTTGCCCGATTCACTGGGTGATAGCAGGTAACCACACTTTGGGCAAGAGGGAGCTATGGTGCGCACCATAGCTCCGCAGTTTGGACAAGCTAATTCGCTTCCAGGTTGCTGGAGATTGATGGTCGCTTTGGAACGCTGTATCTGCTGCGCATCCCTTTCAG
>Ga0207646_10007561_pt1 | contig 11014 bp, 14 predicted proteins | sample KBSK5502metaG_FD_184343 | JGI IMG/M metagenome (GOLD analysis project Ga0207646, IMG submission 184343) | Corn, switchgrass and miscanthus rhizosphere microbial communities from Kellogg Biological Station, Michigan, USA - KBS K5-50-2 metaG... | ecosystem: Host-associated > Plants > Roots >...
CGTTGCTCAGCGGCTTTCTTCAAGTGCGCGGCGGCTACCAACTGGCGTTCTCGGTGAGTGCCTTCTTTTACCTGCTGGCCGGGCTGATTTTCCTACTGCTCTTCGGGAATGTCCGCCTCCCGTCCGAGCGCAACTCAGCCCCTTAGGCGAGTTGGCCGAGGGCCAGCAGGTTGCCCTCGCTATCGCGGAACCACGCGGCCTTCTCGTAGCCGAGATCGGCGATGCCATGGTTGGTCTTGAGGCCGGGAAAGTCATATTCCTCGAAGACGACGCCACGACTCTTGAGCTTGGACACGCTCGCGACGATGTCCTTGACGAACCAGGCCATCTGGGTGTGTCCAGAGGGGCGAGCGCCACTCGGAAAGAGCAGAAACCCCGTACTGCCGACTCCTTCGTAGAACAACGCGCCCTCGACCTCACGGCTAGGCCTCAGGCCGAGCTTCTCCGCATAGAACGCCCTCGCTCGAGCCAGGTCCTCCACCGGCAGCGTCGTCTTCGCGATCGCCATATTCAGCGTGTCCATCGGACGATCTTAGAGCCAGCTTCTATAGTCAGTTGGTGGCGCAGGAGACGCTGTTCCCGGCTCCGCAACAGCCGGCCCAAAAAGACCAGCCGCTGGCCGCCCGGATGCGCCCGCGTTCGCTCGACGAGTTCGTCGGGCAGGAGCACCTGGTCGGCCCAGAGCACGAGCTGCGCCGGGCCATCGAGGAGGACCGTGTGGGGTCGATGATCCTGTGGGGACCACCAGGCAGCGGCAAGACGACGCTCGCCCGGCTGATCGCCCGGGTCACGTCATCGCACTTCGTCCCGCTCAGCGCGGTCAGTGCCGGCGTTGCCGACCTGCGGCGCAACATCGAGGAAGCTCGCCTGCGTCGGGCACAGTCGGGTCAGCGCACCATCCTCTTCATCGACGAGATCCACCGTTTCAACAAGGGCCAGCAGGATGCCGTGCTGCCCTATGTCGAGGAGGGCGTCATCACCCTCATCGGCGCCACCACCGAGAATCCTTCGTTCGAGGTCAACGCGGCCCTGCTCTCGCGCACGCGCGTGTTCGTGCTCGCCGCGCTCGATGACCTCCAGGTGGGTGCGATCGTCGACCGGGCGGTTTCCGACGCGGAGCGCGGACTCGGCAACCGCAACGTCGACCTCGAGGCGGATGCGCGTGCAGCGCTGATCCGGGTGGCCAACGGCGACGCCCGGATCGCGCTCAACGGCCTGGAGGCGGCGTCAGCACTGGCCCGGCCTCGTCAAGGCCGGCGGGTGGTGACCGCAGCGCTCGTCGAGGAGGCCGTCCAGCGCAAGAACCTGCTCTACGACCGCGCCGGCGAGGAGCACTACAACATCATTTCGGCCCTCCACAAGAGCCTGCGCGACAGCGACCCCGATGCCTCGCTCTACTGGTTGGGGCGGATGCTCGAGGCGGGTGAAGACCCGCTCTACGTCGCCCGCCGTCTGATCCGCTTCGCCTCAGAAGACATCGGCCTCGCCGACCCGCAGGCGCTGACCCAGGCGGTGGCGGCACAGCAGGCCGCCCACTTCATCGGGATGCCGGAGGCGAACCTGGCGCTGGCGCAGGCCGTCGTCTACCTCGCGACCGCGCCCAAGAGCAATGCCCTGTATGCCGCCTACACGACGGTCCAGGAGGATGTCGAGCGGACCCGCGCCGACCCGGTTCCGCTGCATCTGCGGAACGCGCCAACGCCGCTGATGCGAAAGATCGGCTATGGCAAGGGATACCGCTACGCCCACGATTACGATGAGGCCCAGGTCGATCAACAGCACCTGCCGGACGCGATCAAGGACCGGACCTATTACCACCCGTCGGATCGCGGTTACGAGAAGACTGTCCAGGAGCGACTCGACGCCTTCGAGGCGGCGCGTCGCAAAACAAAAAAGAGCTCCGGCTAGCTCTCCACGTGCGGCCGCAGCGCCGCGTAGCCATTCGCCATCACCTGCCCATGATTCCGTGCGAGCGCACCCTTCGCCAGCGGCGCGACCAGGTTGAGGATCGGATTGGTCGTCGCCACATCCCAGTGGTAAAGCGCTTTGACGATCCCTGGCACAGCCTCGGAGAATTCCCAGCGCCCGGTTCCGACCAGGTCGCCGGTTGACCGCAACAGGATGTGGCGATACTCCTCTGCCTCACGCACCTCGAGCGCGTAGTTGAGGCTGTAGGGCAGCGAGCCACGCACCTCACAGGCGATCACCGAACCGACCGACTTCCCATCGCCTCGCGTGATCTGTACGCGGCGGAAGTTCTTCCACCAGCCCGGATAGCGCTCGATGTCGAGCACCACCGACCACACCTTCTGCAGGGCCGCCGTGAAGCGCCAGTCGGTCACGAAGTGGTACGGCTCAGGCACATCGAATGCCCCATCCCGGACCCTCCCCCCAACGGCGAGGGGGGAGGGTGAATGGGTTGCGGGCTAGAACCCGTGATCTTTGACCCAGGTGGCGGCCACATCCGCCGGGTCTTGCTTGTCGACGTCGGCACTCTTGTTCAGCGCGGTCAGATCGGGCGTGTTCAGCTTGGCGTCGATGCTGTTCAGGAGCGCGGTGACCTCACTATTCGCCACGGTTGTCCGGATCAACGGCACGATGTTGTCCGCCTGCTGCAGGTGCTTGTCGTCCTGCAGCACGATGAGATCGTTAGCGGCGATGGCGCCGTCGCTGGAGAAGACGAGTCCGATATTGATGGCGGCGCTCTTGAAGGCGGCGTAGGTCAGGGGCCCGCCCGCGTCTAACGCTTTGAACGCCTTGAAGTGCAGCCCGTAGACCGATTCGAGGCCCGGCTGGCAGAACGGCCGCTGCGGGCACTCGGGTGGCCCGCCCAGGGTCCATCCACTGGCAACCGAGGAAACGTCCGACAACTTGACCAGGTGATTCTGGTCGGCCTCCGCCTTGGTGACGGCGAAGGCGTTCTGATCAACCGCCGGCGATGGATCGAGCGCCTTGATGCCCTTCGAACTGAGCAGTGAGTTCAGTTTCTGGACGTTCGCCTGTGCGTCGGTCCCTGCGTCGAGGGTGACGCTTTGCCTCTTCTCGACAAACGTCAGGTCGGTTGCGGCGTAGCCGGCGTACAGGTCGATCTGGCCGTTTTCGAGGGCCGGCTCCACGATCTCCCGGTTGCCGAGCTTATCGCGGTAGACGACGGTGTAGCCCTTGTTTTTAAGAGCGCCGCCATAGATATGGGCCAGGATGATGCTCTCGGAGAAGTTGAAGGACGCGATTGTGACCGTGCCCTTCGGGCTCGCCGAGCTGGACGGCCCACCCGTCGAGCCACACGAGGTCGTGACCAGCGCCAGGGCAACCATGCTGGCGCCCAGGACGAAGATTCGCTTCAGATACATTGCTCCACCTCCAAGAAAATGACCGAAACTACGCCGCCACCATTGCCGTGTCGCGTGTTGTGCCTAACGGTTCCTCCTTCTGGACGGTTTTCGACGGACGGAGCCCGGCCGGCGTGGCCAGACGCTGGGCGCCGGCGAGCGAGAATTCGACGATCAAGGAAAGGATGGCTACCATGATCGCGCCCGCAAACATCATCGGGTAGTCCTGGAGCCCGAAGCCGTCCACGATGAATCGCCCGAGACCGCCCCAGGCGACGAGCGCGGCCAGGGTCGCTGTGGCCACGACGTTGACCGCCGAGGTTCGGATCCCGGCCATGATGAATGGCAGAGCGATCGGCAGCTCGACCCGCAGCAGGACAGCGCGCTCGCGCATTCCCATGCCGCGAGCCGCCTCGCGCACGTCGGCGTCGACCTCACGCATGCCGATGTAGCTGTTGGTAACCATCGGGGGGATCGCAAGGGCCACCAGCGCGATGAACGCCGGCAGCGCGCCGATGCCGAAGAGCTCGACCGCGATCACGAGGACGGCGAACGATGGGATGGCTCGCCCGATGTTCGAGATGTTGATGGCGAGGATCCCGCCGCGTCCGATATGCCCGATGGCGATCCCGACCGGCAGCGCGATCACGGCTGCGGTCAGCACCGACGCTCCGGACATCGCCAGGTGCTCGAAGGTACGATGTGGAATCCCACCGTCGCCCTGCCAGTGCGCGCCATTAAGGAACCACTGCAAGACCTGGTTGGCGAAGTTCATGTCGTCGCTCTCGCACGTGACCAGGGCGTGATGACGCGCTCCGCGCCGGCCAGGCTCAGGTCCGCCACCACCGCTAGTGCCACCGAAAGCACCGTTCCCACGACCAGCGGCGTCTTGAAATCGCGAAGCAGGCCATCATAGATCAGGCTCCCCAGGCCGCCCTCGCCGATCAGGGCGGTTACGGTCACCAGTCCGATGGTGGTGACGGTCGCGATGCGCACGCCCGCGAGGATGGCTGGAGTGGCCAGCGGTAAATCGATCCGCACCAGTTCAGCCAGCGGGCGGTAGCCCATGCCTTGCGCCGCCTCACGGACGTCATCGGGCACCGAGTTGAGCCCGACGACGATGTTGCGAATCAGGATCAGCAGCGTGTAACTCACAAGCCCGATCTCGGACGTGAGAATGGTGAAGCCGGTGAATGGCACCAGCGCCGAGAAGAGCGCGAGTGACGGGATCGTATAGAGGATGCCGGTCAGGGAAAAGATTGGGCCGCGGAACACTCGGCTGCGCCACGCTACGAGCCCGAGGGGAACGGCGATCACCAGGCCGACCACGACGGCGATTAGCGTGAGTTGGATGTGCTGGACGAGCGCGGCGGCGATGATATCGGCGTGCCCCGATATCCAGGACCACCGGATCCATGGGTCTTCGACGGCTCCCACGACCCCGGTGGCGAGCATTGCCCGATGCTAGCAGGGGCCCTCCGCCCAATCAATTTACAGTAGAAGTTTCTAATGATTCGACTGGAACGGGTCACCAAGCGCTATCCGGGCGGACAGGTCGCGGTTCGGGAGCTGACGATCGAGTTCCACACCGGCCAGCTGACCATGCTGGTGGGGCCGTCCGGCTGCGGCAAGACGACCACCCTCAAGATGATCAACCGGCTGATCGAGCCCACCGAGGGCCGCATCTTTCACGATGACCAGGACGTCACCCACATCGACCCGGTCGCGCTCCGCTTGCGAATGGGCTACGTCATCCAGAACGTCGGACTGTTTCCGCACTTGAGCATCGCCGACAATGTCGCGACCGTGCCCCGGCTGCTGGGCTGGGACAAGAGGAGGATCCAGCAGCGTGTCACCGAACTGCTCGAACTGGTGGGGCTTGACCCGAAACAATTCGCCCGGCGATATCCCCATCAGCTTTCGGGCGGGCAGCGCCAGCGCGTCGGCGTCGCGCGCGCGCTCGGAGCCGACCCTCCGATCTTGCTGATGGACGAACCGTTTGGCGCCATCGACCGAATCGCGCGAGAACGCTTGCAGAACGAATTCCTTCGGATTCAGCGCGAAGTTCGAAAGACGGTGATCTTTGTGACCCATGACATCGACGAGGCGATCAAGCTCGGTGACCGGATCGCGATCATGAACGCGGGCCGGCTGGAGCAATACGACACGCCCGCCGCCATCCTGGCGAAGCCGGCATCCGACCTGGTGATCGATCTCCTCGGCCCCGACCGCGGACTCAAGCGGCTGTCGGTGACGCCGATCGATCTCAATGCCCTGGAGCGTCCGCCGGTCGTCCACAGTGACGACTCATTGTCCGATGCGCGTCGCCTGCTCAATAGCCAGTGGAACCGGGTGATCGTCGTCGATCGAAACGGCAAGCCGGTTGGCGAGCTGATCAAAGACGAGGCCGACGGCGATGGCCCGGTTGCGGATCGAGCTCGTCCCTTTGATGCGATCGTCGGTGCCGACCGGACGCTGTATGACGCCTTCTCGCAGATGCTGATCCATCAAGCCACCTGGGTGGCCGTGGTCGATGGGGATCAGTTCCGCGGAGTGCTTACCCCGGAATCCTTCGTTGCGGCGATCCAGCGGGTACCGGCCGAGCTGGAAGGAGCGCGACCTTGACCTATGACCTGGCCATCATCGGCGCCGGCGTCATGGGCCTCTTTACCGCCGACTTCGCGAGCCGTCGTGGGGCCAGGGTTCTGCTGCTCGACCAATGGCGCATCGGCGATCCACGAGCGGCCTCCTTCAGCCTGACGCGCTCGATTCGGAACGACTATCTCGATCCCGTTTACGCCCGGCTCGCCTTCGAGGCGCGACAGTTGTGGCTTGACTTCCAGCGTCAAACGGGTGAGTCATTCCTGATCGAATGCGGCTGCCTCAATATCGCTAAAGCGAGCGTCACGCCCGCCCTCTCCGAAACCTACGCCGAGCAAAGTTACCGGGTCCTCGAGGGCCTGCACCTCAAGACCCAGGCCTTCACCCGCGACGGCCTGCGGGCGCGCTTTCCCCAGTTCGACGCGGACCTCGGACGCCTCGACATCGAAGCCGGATTTCTCCATGTCACTCCCATCACCGCGGCGCTGCGCACACGCCTCCGCGATGCCGCGGTCCCGATCGAGGAAAGCATGGCGGTCCACCGGATCAGCCGGCGGCGCGGCATGATCGCCATCGACACCGCCGCGGGGGAGCGTATGGCCGGGCGTCTCGTTATCACGGCCGGGCTTGGCACCAACGAGCTCCTCGCCCGGATCGATGGCTGCGATCTCCGGCTTCCGCTTCGGCCGGACCGACCGAGCGAGTCAAGGTACCTGATCCCGCCGCCCTCGAAGCGCGCGATGTTCGCGCCCGATCGCCTTCCTGTCTTTGCCTACCTCGACGTGGGAATCTACGGCCACCCGATGCTCGAAGGGAAGACGCCGGGGGTCAAAATCGGCTACTACCATCCCCCCGACGTGCGCACCCAGGTCACCTCAATCACCGGCGTGCAGAGCTTCGTCGAGGAGTGCATGCCAGCGCTGAAAGACGCCCGCATCGTCGACGTCGAAGGGGCGGACCAGTGCTCGTATGATCTGGTGGCAGATGACAACTTCATCCTGGGAGCGATCCCCGGGCTCCCCGGTGGCGCTGTTGGGACCGGCTGGCGCGGCACCGGATATAAGTTTGCGCCGCTGATTGGCCGGACCCTGATGGAACTTGTCTTGGAGAACGCCACGGTCGAGGATATTTCGCGCTTCGCGCCTGAGCGCTTCGAGGTCAGCCGTGCCGGGTAGGAGCGCCCGCGGCATCCTCGACCGGCTGAAGGCCGGCGTCGTGCTCGGTGCGGAGGGCTACGTCTTCGAACTCGAACGGCGCGGCTATATCAAGGCTGGGCCCTATGTGCCCGAAGTCGTTCTCGATTTTCCCGACGCCCTGCGCGAGCTTCACCGCGAGTTTCTTCGGGCGGGGGCCGATGTCATGGTCGCGCTCACCTACTATGCGCACCGCGGCAAGCTGAAGGACGTCGGTCGCGAGAACGATCTGGAGGCCATGAACCGCCAGGCGGTGCGAATTGCCAACGAGGTAGCGCGGGAAGGCGACGCCCTGGTCGCCGGAGATATCTGCAACACCTGGGCCTACGACCCGAAGGACAAGGAGGCATCGTCGCGGGTGGTCCGCGCGATGTACGAAGAGCAGCTGTCCTGGGCCACGGACGAAGGCATCGATTTCGTCATCGCGGAGACCAATGACTATCTGGGCGAGGCCCTGATCGCGCTGCAGGTGATCAAGGAGCTGGGCCTCCCGGCCATGGTCACGCTCGCCACGACCCGGCCGCATCAGACCTGGGATGGCTATGGCTATGTCGACGCCTGCAAGATCCTGGCGGACCATGGGGCCGATATCGTTGGATTGAACTGCGATCGAGGACCGGCTACCATGCTGCCGATCATCGAGCAGGTTCGCGGCGCGGTCAGCAGCTACGTGGCGGCGCAGCCGGTTCCCTACAAAACACAGGCCTCGATGCCGACGTTCGAGTCCTTGAAAACCGCCGACGGGACCAACGTCTTTCCCATTGCGCTCGAGGCGTTTCTCTGCACCCGCTTCGAGATGGCCGACTACGCCCGCCAGGCGCAGGCGCTGGGCGTCAACTACGTCGGGATCTGTTGCGGCGGCGCCCCTCACTATGTCCGCGCCATGGCCGAGGCGTTGGGCCGGACCGTCCCAGCCAGCCGATATTCGCCGGCCATCGAACTCCACCCGATGATTGGTGCCAGGGTGGAGGAGAAAGAGAAAGAATTCCTCGTCGACTGGAAGGGCTAGGACTGGCCCTGTCTCGGCGGCGTTGATAAGCTCGCCCCGATGATCATCAACCGGGGCAACCTCTTCTCCCTGTTGGTGACCGCATTCGTCGGCGCCATCTTCCTCCTTCTGGTGTTCGAGACCTGGGCGCTGTTCACCGGCAACAAACCGATCTCGGATTATTTCCGGGACATGGTGCACGACTTTCCCGGGCTGGCCCTCGTCACCGCGATCCTGGTTGGGATCACGGTCGGCCACTTCCTCTGGGGGCCGGCTACGGGGCGCCTCGCGCCAGCCCCCCGGCAGATCCGCGAATTGATGGCTCGGCGTGCTGCAAATTAGTCCGGGCGCCGTCCTGTCGCTGATCGCGACCCTCTTCGTGGGCGCGATCTTCCTGCTGATGCTCAGCGAGACGATTGCGCTGGGCAAGGGACAGGATCCGATCACGAACGTCATCCGGTCGGTGGTCCGCGCCTACCCCGGCGTCAGCTATGTCGTAGCCGTCATCATCGGGATGCTGCTCGGCCACCTCTTCTGGCCCTAGTTCAGGCGCTCTTTCGACGGCGCGACGAAATCGTCCGGGTCCGCGTCGCGGGCGCCTTGCCGTCGGTCTGGCCTGGCGACTTCTTCCGCGTCGCCTCGACGCTCGCGCGCAGCGCCTCCATCAAGTCGACCACCTTCTCGCTCTGCTCCGCTTGCGGCGCCGGAAGCGGCGCGCCCTCGACCTTGGCGTCGATGACCTGCTTGAGCGCCGCCTGATACTCGTCGTGGTAGCGCTGCGGATCGAAGCTGTCGCTCAGGTTCTCGATCAGCGAGACCGCCATTTGAAGTTCTTTGGGCGACACCGCGCCCCCGTCGACCGCAATGCCCTGCGTCGACCGGATCTCGTTCGCATAGAGCATGGTCTCCATGGTCAGGACATCCTGATACGGCCGCACCAGGCAGAGGTTCTCCTTGTCGCGGATGGCGACCTTGGCGACGGCGGCACGTCCCGTCTGCTCCAACGCTTGGCGCAATAAGGCGAACGCCTTGACGCCCGTCTCTTCCGGCGCCAGGTAATAGGCCTTGTCGAAGTAGATCGGGTCGACCTCCTCCAGCTTGACGAAATCAGAAATCTCCACCGTATGGACGGTCTTTACAGGAAGATGCTCGAGGTCCTCGTCGGTGATGGGCAGGTAGCGCCCCTTCGTGTACTCGAATCCACGCACGACCTCGTCCCACGGAACCGCCTTCTCATGCTTGGGGCACCAGCGAACATTCTTCAACCGAACACCATCGGCCTTGTGCAGCAGGTGGAAATGCACATCGTGCGATTCGGTGGCGGTGTAGAGGTTGACCGGGATGCTGACCAGCCCGAACGAGATGGCCCCGCGCCAGATCGCACGTGGCGCCCTGGCGGCCTCCCTCGAGGCCGCCAACCCAGATTTGCGTGACGTCTTCTGGGCCATACCTGCTATCAAGAGTATCGTGCCGTTGGCCGTCCTGCCGCTGGTCCTGTTGGCGGCTGTCTTCCATGCCACCTGGAACGCCATGCTCAAGGCGTCGGAGAACCCGCTCGCGCTCGCGACGAGGGCCGTGACCTGGGGAACCGTCATCTCGCTCCCGGCGGTGGCCACCGCCTGGATCGTGACAGGCCGCCCCGGGCTCCCACTGGAAGGCTGGCTGCTCGCGCTCGCCTCTGCACTGCTGGAGCTGATCTACTTCATCACGCTTTCGACCGCGTATCAGCGCGGTGAGCTCTCGGTCGTTTACCCGATCGCCCGCGGCACGGCCCCGCTGCTGGCGGTGCTCGTCGGCTTCACGCTGCTCGGGGAACGCCTTCATATCCCAGCGGTCTTCGGCATCGTGTGCTTGCTCGTCGGCATCTGGGCCGTCCGCCGGCCGTCGAAGACCGGGTCGGCCCTTGGGCCTGCACTGCTGACGGGCGTCCTGATCGCCGCCTACACCTCGCTGGACCGGATCGGGGTCCGATTGGGTCCACCATGGGTGTACGGATGGCTCCTCTGGTTCTTTGGCGCGATCTTCCTGGTGGCATTCACGACCGTCCGTCGCGTCCCTGGCTCGCGCCTCACCGACGAACCCGCCATCTCAGTGGTGGTCGGCGTCCTGATGACCGCCGCCTATTTCATGATCCTGTTCGCCTTGAGCGTCGCCCCGCTGGCGATCATCGCGCCCCTCCGAGAATCGGCGATCGTGCTGGTCACGGCCTGGGGAATCTGGCGGCTGGGGGAGCGTCGCGGGGCCTGGGTTCGCGTGGTCGGTGCTGCAGCGATCGTTGCTGGCATCGCGTTGCTGACGATTTCGTAACGACGGTCAGCGGAAAAAGGTAGAACATTTAGCCGGCCGGGCGCGTCTTAGTAGAGAAGTGGACCGAATGAAGCTGTCAAACCTGTCGTTATGGTTTGCCGCTCTCTGCCCGCCGCTTACTGCAGCCTGCAGTCCAGTTGCCGCTGTCCATTACGGCAGCTATACGATCGCCACCGCGGCACCCGAGACAGACGTCCTTGCCGTTCTCGAGACGGCCGAACCAGGCATAGACCAATAAAGCGTTGGCTTACGGCCACCGCCCGAGTCAGGGCAGAGCCGGTCGGTAAACGGTCAGGGCGGGCAGGATGAAGAACCACATTACCGTCCCGATCGTGCCTGCGAACACCAGCATGATGAAGAAGGTTCGGCCCGTCATCTAACTCATCCCTCCTGCTGAGTGAACAGCGAAGTCGATCAAGAACCTGCCCGCCCGTAAGGAAGCGATCGGCAAGCGGAATTTGTATTCGGCAGGAGTCGGGGCGAGTGGATTTGAACCACCGACCTCACGGTCCCGAACCGTGCACTCTAACCTGGCTGAGCTACGCCCCGATCGGCGAATGTCAATGATAACCTCTCCTTGGCGCGCCGCCAGGAGC
>Ga0207646_10007562_pt1 | contig 11012 bp, 12 predicted proteins | sample KBSK5502metaG_FD_184343 | JGI IMG/M metagenome (GOLD analysis project Ga0207646, IMG submission 184343) | Corn, switchgrass and miscanthus rhizosphere microbial communities from Kellogg Biological Station, Michigan, USA - KBS K5-50-2 metaG... | ecosystem: Host-associated > Plants > Roots >...
ATGCTTGCTCAACCACGCTTGTACTTGCTTCCCTTTGTGCATCCGCACCTTGTCGAGCACGATAGGCATCGTGGTGCTCGTCGGGGCAATCTCGCGCTCCAGATGCTCCAAAAAAAGAATGCATTCCCCCTGGCGTGTGCGCGACGCGGTGGTGGCGTAGACCGTACCCGTGCGTGTATCAAACCCCGCAAAGAGGTGCAGGGCGCCCTGGCGAATGTCCTCGTGTTCGACCCGGACTGGCCTCCCCGGTTGAGCGGCCCAGGTGGGGGCCTTGCGCGTCCGGGGCTGCACACTGGTTTTCTCGTCCACGCACAGCACCTTTTCCCACACGCCCAGGGGGCGTGTAGAGAGGGTGACCATGTCGTGCACCTGGGCCGCACAGGCCGCAGCGCGTGGGACCTGGGGCGACAGCCACAGATGATGGCGCCAGGGTGTGAGCTTGTGGTGGGCCAGCATCCGCTGGACGGTCTGCGGCGCGATCGCCTCCACCACCCCGTCGTGCACCACCTGCCGGGCCAATGCGGCGCTCTCCCACTGCGACCGCGACCGCCCGACGACATCGGGGCGTTCACACGCCCGTTTGACCACATACAACGCCACCGCAGGGGGAAAAAACGGGCTGACGGCCCGGGCGTTTTTTGTCAGACAATCCATCGAGGCCCTGCGCCACGAAGCGCAGGGCCCATGTGCGTCCATGGCGTTCTCGTAAGCCCACCTGGTGCGCTGTGGCCGCACAGGTCTGGCCGTCGGCGAGCAGTCACATGGCCCGTGCCCGTGTGGCCAAGCCCACAGGAGTCTTCTGTTTCCGGAGCCACCCAGTCAAGGTGGCGCGGGTGTGATCATCGATGGCCATGCTGAGTGCGGAGTGCCGTCCCTGCATCGGCCTTTCTCCTAGCCTGTGTGGTGTAGATGGTAGGGCACATGAGAGAACACATTGCCAGTTTTTCTACCCCTTTTCAATGGGGACTTGTACTTAGCAAGTTACAAGCCTATCCCCGGCAGAATATCCTGGCCCGCGCCCTGCAAGAATATGGCCGCCTGGTGAAGACGCTCTTTATCCTGCAGTATCTGGAGAGTCAAGACTATCGGCGGCGGATCAATGCCCAGCTCAATAAAGGCGAATCCTTGCACGCGCTGCGCGATTTTCTCTTCGTGGCCGATAAAGGCGTGATCCGCCGTAAACAGGAGGAAGCCCAGACGAACCAGGCGATGTGTCTCAACCTCATCACCAACGCGGTGGTCGTCTGGAATACCGTGTACATGCAAGCCGTGCTCGACCGCCTCGGCAGCGAGGGCCTCCCAGTGGAGGAGGACGATCTCGCGCATCTCTCACCCGCGCGGTTCGAGCACGTGAATCCGTATGGCAAGTATATCTTCCCCATAGAGCAAGCCGCCCAGCGCCACGGCCTCCGGCCACTACGCGCTGCCTGAGAGCCCTCGCGACTCGACTCCAGGATAGGGCCGAGTCGCTATAGGCTACAAAGGTGACTGCCATGGCCTGACTGCTAATGGTGCGTTGTTTTTTGTTCCGTTACTGCGGGAACCCCAGGTGGGGTATCTCTGTGGTGATCTCTTCCGGGTTTAGTCTCTGTTTGTACCATCCAACGATGCGCCGGACGGTGACCCCTGTTCCAGCGATGCGCGGCCGGCTGCCGCGGACGTCATCCGAACGCACGATGAGTGACCCAATATCCGTGACTGTTGGCATGGTAGCTTTCCCCTTACCCTTCATTACACCCTACCCTTGTGGGTAGGGTGTCCTTCATATTCTAACTCCTTGTACTCCGGTGTTTTCCTCCAGTGGTTTTCCACGCGCCTATCCAAGACGTGCGAGCCCACCTGGCGCTCGACAAACTCGAAGGGGCCCGTCCCCACCACCTTCTGGCCGTATAGTATCCGTCTTCGCTATGCCCATCAGGGTACGCTAGGTGCCGGCGTCGCTCTGGACGGACTCTGGCTGGGTAATCAGAAAGACCGAGTGGTGTACGTCCCTGGCCGTGAATTCCCCCCAATGTTCGTGGAACTTGACGCCTTTGCGCAGGGGAATGGTCCAGGTCTTGCCATCAGGGGACATCTCCCATGTCTCGGCCAGTTCAGGAATGTACGCTCCCGTATTCCGGTCGATACCCACCAGATATTCCAGCGCTGGCCGTTTATCGAGCATACCGCTGCGGCTCTGAGGTATGCATACCCTTCAAACGTCTAGGAATAGTTTGGCTGACGTTTGTGGCGAAATGCCGTCACGCCTTCCGTAAAGTGGGGGCTGGCGCGCACGCGATCGCCAAGAGCTTGGTCCAGGGCCTCGCGCGCCAGCGCCTGTTCCGCCATCGTGGTACTGATCTGTTGTTTCACGGCCTGTACGGCCGTTGGACTATTGGCGGCAATCGTTGCGGCCGTTGCCAGGGCCCACGGCATGAGTCCCGCGGTGGGGGTGACACGATTAACGAGGCCGAGCTGGGCGGCAGTCGTGGCATCAATCAGGGTGGCGGTCAACAACAGCTCCATGGCGTGGACATAGCCAATCTGTTGGATGAGCTTCACGGTCGCTCCCCCAAAGGGATAGATGGACCAGCGCACTTCCGGCAGCCCAAAGCGAGCATGGGGGACCGTCGCCCGAATATCGGTCGACAGCAGCAGCTCCAGGCCACCAGCGACGCAATCGCCATTCACCGCGGCAATGATGGGCTTGGAGAACGGGTGATGCTTGAGCAGGGCATGATTGACGATCTGTGCCATCTCAGGATCAGCCGAGAGGTCGCCACGCATATCCGCCCCCGCACTAAAGGCGCGCTCACCAGCCCCGGTCAAGATAATACAGCGCGCGCGCGAGCGCCCCAGCCTGTCCCACACCGCGGCCAACTCCGCCATCATCTGCCGCGTCATCGCATTGCGGCGGGGCTGATTATCAATGGTGACGATCACAATGTGCGCACTGTGTTCCTGCACCTGGATCTCCATATGGCACGTCCCTCCTGGTTCACTCCGCCGCTCATGCCGGGATGATCACTACTTTGCCATAGGCCTGGCGGTCTGTCAGCAGGCGAATCGCCTCACTGCTGCGCTCCAACGGGAGACAGTGGGTAATACACGGGGTGAGTTTCCCCTCCTGATACCACTGGCATAGCTCTGCGACCGACGCGCGCAGTTTGTCCGGCGCGTGCCAGCGAAAATAGCGCAGCGTACATCCCAGGGCCGAGCGATGCTTGACCAGCAGGCGGTTCGCCGGAATGCGCGGTATACCCCCCACAAAACCGACGAGTACAATCCGCCCACCCCAGCCCAGGGAAGAGAGGGCAGCATCAAACAGGTCGCCCCCGACCGGGTCGAAACAGATGTCAACGCCGGCGCCATTGGTGAGGGACATGACGCGCTCTGTGAGGGGCTCCGTAGTGTAATTGATCAGGTCGTCCGCTCCGTGCTCCTGGGCCACGGCGAGCTTCTCTGCAGTGCTGGCCCCAGCAATGACACGCGCCCCCATCACCTTGCCGATTTCCACCGCCGTGAGACCTACTCCCCCTGCGGCGCCCAGCACGAGGAGGGTTTCGCCCGCAGCGAGGCGGCCTTGCCAGCGCAGCGCCACATGGCTGGAGATATAGGCAATCGGAAAGGCGCCGGCCTCCTCAAAACGCATGCCGTCCGGTATCGCAAACGTTTCGTCCTCAGAAGCAAGAGCCTGCTCAGCGAGTCCACCATAGGGGAGGATCGCCATCACCCGGTCCCCAGGCGTGAAACGCGTCACCCCTGCCCCACATTGCATGACGATACCCGCCGTTTCCAGACCTGGACTGAAAGGCAACGCCGGCCGTGTCTGATAGCGCCCGGCCACCAGCAGGGCATCGGCGTAGTTCACCGCCGTCGCTTTGACGGCAATCAACACCTCGCCAGGTCCAGGCCGCGGTGGGGCAATCTCCTCAACCGTGAGATCCTCCACTGCTCCCCAGGTCCGGCAGATCACGGCCCGCATGGTCTCACTCCTCCTCCCACAGGTCTACTCCTCCTGAGCCCTCCCGATGGGTCAGTGGCGCAGAGGAGGACCGCAGACGGGCCGCAATGACCTTGCACAGTCCTGTCTTCTGCACCTTCCCGGTACTGGTCCGCGGAAACTCGTCCGGGCGCAGAAAGACCACGTGTACCGGGATCTTGTAGCTGGCGATGTGGTCCCGGCAAAAGTCGCGGATCTCCTCTGGTGTCGCCGCTTCCCCTTCCCGCAACTCCACCGCCGCCACCGGGACTTCCCCCTTCGCGGCATCGGGGAGGCCGACGACGGCGGCGTATTCCACCTTGGGGTACGTCATCAGATATGCCTCAACCTCCAGGGGAGAGATGTTAATGCCCCCGGACTTGATGAGATCTTTCAGGCGGCCACGGAAGTGGAGGCGCCCCTCCGCATCGAGCATGCCGAGGTCGCCCGTGAGGAAGCAGCCCTCGGCGTCAAACGCCCGGGCGTTATGCTCCGGGTCACGGTAATACCCCGGCGTCACATACCCGGCGACCAGAATCTCGCCGACTTCCCCTGGAGGAAGGACCGCCCGGGTTTCCGGGTGGACGATACGGAGCTGCATACCGGGCAGCGGCTTCCCTTGGGAATGTAACCGCAGGGCCCCGGGTTCGTGGGCGTCCGTCACCGTGGCGTTGCCATAGGTCTCGGTGGCCCCGTAGACGTTGCAAATCTCGCGCACGCCCAGCGCATGCATGGTGAGCGCAATCTCCTCGGGCGTGCCAATGGTCAGGCCGGTCCGCAACGACCGGGTGTCAGCCCGCCGCCAGGCGGGGGTCGTGAGCATCGCCTGCGCCATATGGCTCATGCCATAGTAGACCGTACACCGTTCGGCGGCGATTAAGCGCACAGCCTCTTCAGGGTCAAAGCGCTCCTGCAGCACGACCGTCCCGCCGTGCGTGATGAGCGCCATAAGCGCATTCGCCGCGGCAAAACTCCAAAACAGCGGCACCGCCAACCACAGGCGGTCGGCACGGGTGAGATGCTGGCGCTCCCCAATGTTGAAGCCATTCTCGAGGCACCCAGCATGGGCCAAGGTGACGCCTTTGGGCCGTGCGGTACTGCCTGAGGTATAGAGGACGTACAGGATATCCGTCGGCTGCACCCGCGCGCTGGCAGCGCGCACCACCGCCGCATCCAGGCTGCGCCCCAGCGCCAGTACCTCGTCAAAGCCACGCGCCGCGGCCAGCGCTGGTTGCCCGAGGCCAATGAGCTCGCGCAGCGCCGGTAGTCGAGTAGCACAGAGCTGTCCGGGCGGATGCTGCGCGACTTCGGGCACGATCTCGGTGAGTAACGCCTGGTAATCGGCTCCGAGGAATCCGTCCAGCGTTACGAGGGCGACGGCCTGGGAGTGGTCCAGGACATACTCGAGCTCTACCCGGCGCGACCACGTGCTGATCGCCACCACGGGCGCGCCGATCAGGGCACAGCCGAAGGCTGTTGTGATCCACTCGGGACGATTGCTCACCAGGAGTGCGACCGGCTCCCCGTGCCGGATGCCCAAGCGCCAGAGGCCACCGGCTACCGCCATCGCCTGCGCATACAGCACGGCGTAGGTCAGGCGCTGCGGCGGAAACACGACGGCTTCCTGCTGGGGAATGGTCTGAGCCAGGTGCGCCAGGAGGGCACCGACCGTTCTCCGCTCTGGAAGCATTCTCACTTCTTTCTCTCTGTCAGGGCAGCCCTGGAACACCGACCAGTGTCTTGCTGGCGTGGTCATATGCACGGCTGTCCCCCGGATTGTATGCTATTCCTCTCGACCTCATAAGATTCCCAAAACCCGTTGTGGCCGTATACACAGTCGGCCACAACAGCTAGCCGCCCACCGTTTGGACCAGCGCAATGCCAAATGCTGGGCGGCGTTCCCCCATCGTAAAGCCGGGAATCCCATCGCGACGCGGGGAGGCAATGCCAGCGCCCCGAGGTTCTCCTCCACCTCGCACTAAGGGTGGACACCAGGAGCCGTGCTGCCTTTTTCGGTCGTGGCGGCTTCCACTTCGTAATACTCCGGCAGGCTGATGAGTTCCTCGACGCGCCGTCGGAGCTCCGCGACACGCTGGGCAGTGATATTGAGCAAGCCGGTGTCTTTGAGATGCTGGTACGTCTCCATCAAGGCATTGGCCGCCACGATGGCCGGTGTGGTGGCATAAATGATGATCTGATACCCGAGATCGGCGTATTCCTGCACGGAGATATCGTCGGCGCCAGCGATCACGAGGAGTGGCACATCCGGGACTTCTTTGCGGAAGAACGCCAGGTCTTCCCTGGCGCGCACACCGCGCGGCATGACGGCGTCTACCCCCAGCTCTTTGAGGGTGAGGCCACGCCGCACCAGCTCTGCACGGCTGCCTTCCACAGCGCTAAAGGCGTCGGTGCGCCCGATGATGAGAAAGTCCGGATCGCGGCGTGCCTTCAGGGCATAGGTCATGCGCTCCACAAACTCCTGCAAGGGCACGATGTGCTCCAGGCCCTTGTGGTAGGAGGCACGTTTCGGATACACCTGATCCTCGATATGAATGCCGGCGAGGCCAGCGGCCTCGAACTCACGCACGCAGCGCATGACGTGGAGGGGGTCCCCATATCCTGCGCCAGCATCGGTCAGCACCGGCAGATCCACCGCGTGCACCACCTTCTTGGCTACATCGACCTGTTCGGTCAAGGTTAAAAGCGGCTCCGTAATGGCCGTGTGGGCGCCAGTCATGTAGCCACCGGTGTAGACGGCGGAAAAGCCCAGCGCCTGCACCACACGCGCCGACAGCGGGTCATACGCCCCAGGTGCAGCGATCGTTTCACCACGTTGCAGCCTCTCACGCAAGCTCTGTCTGACTGATGGCATTATGGTTCTCCTCTAGACACCGGGTACTACTCCTCAGGTTGCGAGTGGGTCAGCATCAGGCCCACGCTCCCGAGCGCCCATCCCGTAGCTTGGGACGTGCTGCAAGGGGACAGGGGCGGCAGGATGCTTCGCCGTCCTTGGTCAAGAGTGGCTTGGCCTTCTCTCTGGGGAGCCCTCCTACACTCTGGTGCTATGCAACATGTTGTGCAGCAACACAGATCAGCCAGCCTGACTTGTGTCGCACGCCCCGTGCGTCCAGGCTGGAAGCACAGGGTGTGTGCCGATATTTTTCCCCTAAATGAAAGCGGGAATGACGTGACGGCCAAACAACGTGATTGAGTCCATAATCCGTGCATGGGCCAGGTTCCCCATCTGCATGAAGCAGAGAATCTGGTCCACCCCGGCCTCCTGGTACTTCTTGAGTACCTTGATGACGGTATCAGGATTCCCCATGGCAAATGCGCCTGACCGGATATGGTCTTGCAAGGTCTTGCCCGCCCGCTCCTGCTGGACGGCTGAGACCGCGAACTTATAGGAATCGGGCACCTTGCGTCCCTGCCAGGGCGCATAGAGCTGCTCCGCCATGTTGACGAACCACACCCCTTCTGGCCCAGCGAATTCATGCGCCTCTTCGTTGGTCTCGGCACAGTGGGTGACGCAGAGCGCCGCGATCTGGTTGTTGACAAAGCTCCCCACGGGTTTGGCGTGCTTGATCCCCTCCCGGTACATGCTGACCCGCTCAGCCATTTGCTCGTACCCGCCCAGGTTGAAGCAGAGGGCGCCCAGACCCATCTCCCCGGCGGCCCGGAAGCTGTCGGGCTGACTGCACGCCACCCACAGGGGGGGATGGGGCTTCTGCACCGGCTTGGGGATGACCGAGCGGGGCGGGATGTGGTAGAAGCGCCCGTCGTGCGAGAAGGGGTCTTGCGTCCACATCCGCGGAATCATGGCGATGGCTTCTTCCCACTGGGCTCGGGTCTCCTCCGGGTCGACCTGGAACCCGTCCATCTCGATGAGCGTGGTGGACCGCCCGGTACCCAGGTCCATGCGGCCATCACTGACGATATCGAGCACCGCCGCCCGCTCGGCTACTCGCACCGGATGGTTATACTGACCCGGCAACAGGGCGACCGCGTGGCCGATGCGAATCCGCTTGGTGCGTTGGGAGATGGCGCCATAGAGGACTTCTGGGGCCGAGCAGTGGGAAAACTCCCGCAGGAAGTGGTGTTCCACGGTCCAGAAGTACTCGAAGCCGACCTCATCTGCCAGTTCGACCTGGGCCATGACCTGTTTATAGCGCTCCTGCTCGATCCCGTCATAGTGGGGTTCTGGTATCTGGATTTCATACATGAGCCCAAACTTCATGGTCCTTTCCTCCCTCGTAGGTATGGGTGGGCATCCACCAGGGGGGGTGTGCCCCACGTCGCTTCCCGACCACCATGATCAGCACACCGCAGCGAGTCTCTGTGGCAGCAGGAGGGCTCGACGGAGAGAGCATCACGTAACGGAGCGCGTCTTCTCTCGGTTCACCGAGGGGACCACCTGCCTCACGCTCAGCCTTGTTCCACGCCGACACCATCCCCTGCGGCGTCGCCTGCCGTGCGGCTACTCGTCACTGCGCAGCACGCGGCCTGGGAACGCCCCCGTATGCGTGCCCTGCGCGTACACCTGGGTCCCCGCGACAAAGGTGGCGCCGATCCCGAGGCCACGCCGATCCATGGCGGCCAGGGACTCTCCGTAACTCTCCCATTGCCAGTCAATGCCGGCGTGCATGACCTTGTACGGGATGGCTTCCACGTTCACCAGGTCGTGCAGGAGGATGTCCCGCATGGCCAGCTTGACGGGCGCCACCCCCACGCCGCAGTTGCCCATGACCACGGTGGTCACTCCCGCGCACGGGTGTCTCCCCTGGGGGACCAGAGGAGACCACAGGCCGAGGAGTGCGGGTCTACTCCAAGCCGTAGAACGCTTTGGCCCCACCGGCCAGGATGCCGCTCCTAGTCGCTGCTGAGAGACCTGGCCGATTGGCAATCATTGCTGGGGCCCCCGGGAAAAACCCATCGGGATGCGGATAGTCGGTGGCCCAGAGAATCTTGTGCGGGCCAATGTAATCCGCCAGCACGTCCAGGCTCCTCTCGACCGGCTCAAAGGAAATCCAGCAGTTGCGCTGGAAGAGCTCGCTGGGCCGGGTCTTCAACCCCGAATCGTTAAACCCCTGGTCGTCGAAATGCCGGTCCATGCGGTCCAGCCAGGGGGCAATCCATCCCCCGCCGGATTCCAGGAAGCCAATGCGGATCTGGGGGAAGCGCTCACATACCCCACCCCAGATGACGCTCACGGCGACGAGCATCATCTCCATCGTATGCGAGATAATGTGCTTGGCCCCCCGACTGTCGAAGCGATCGACCCCGACGGTGGGCATGCCGCTCGCTCCGCCCTCGTGGAAGCCTATACAGAAATCGAGCTCCTGCGCCTCGGCCCAGAAAGGGTCATAGTCTGGGTGCCCCGCCATACGACCGTTGTACGGGTTGGGTCGCAGGAAGCCACCCCGCATGCCCAGTTCCTGGCGGGCAAAGCGTATCTCCTGGATGGCGTAGTCGATCGACTGCATCGGCAGCATGGCCACCGGAAAGAGGCGATCCGGGTACGGCGCGCAGTAGTCTGCCAGCCAGCGATTATAGGCCCGACACATGGCCCAGGCCAGGTCCGGATCGTCGATGGCACCAGAAAATAGCCCGATACTTGGATACAGAAACGCCGCATCGATGCCGTCCAGATCGAGGTCGACGATGCGGGCATGCGGATCAAATCCGCCTTTACGGCCATCCATGTACTTCAGGTCTTCGGGTACCCGGCCATCGCGCAGGCCAATCGCCCCCAGGCGACCCAAGCCACGGGGTCCCCCGATGATTTTGCCATCGATATTGAGGCGCTCTTTGCCGTCGGTATCGACAAACATGCGTGGCGCCCGCGCGCGGAATTTGGGCTCCATATAGTTGTCCCAGATATCGATGGGCTCAAGAATATGGCCGTCTGCATCGATCACGTTATATGCACGTCCCATTGCTTGTCTCCTCGCAGAACGTCATGCTCGGCTGGTAGGCCAGCTCCTCCGTTTCCAGATGCAAAGCGGAGAACCGCTCTGCCAAGGCCTTGAACACCACTTGACCCTCCAGACGCGTCAGAGTCGCCCCAAGGCAGTGATGGACGTCCGAGCCAAAGGCCACATGCGGGTTCGGGTCGCGGGTGATGTCAAAGGTCTCCGGGTGCGCAAACACCTCGGGAGCCAGATTGGCGGAGGAAATAAACCACCGGATGCGATCGTCTTGGCGCACCATCTTGCCCCGCAACTCCACATCCTGCGCGGCGATGTGCTGGATGCATGTGCCGGGGGCATCATAGCGCCGGCACTCCTCCGTGACGCACGGTCCACCATCCACGGTGTGGGTACCTGCCCCTGGTCACACAGGCCAACGCGCTTCGACACACTCCAGCCCTGTGTCACAGGCCTGACAGGAGCCTGTAAAACGCGCTGGGCGGGCTCCCAGTCGGTGGTCTGTCCAGGTTGAGGGCGCGCCATCCGGGTTATCCTCGCAGCGCCACCACAGCCCTTCGGCTTCACGCGGTCGCAAGAACCAATAGTATCACACAATAACTAAAGAGTCAGCAGAAAAACGTAACGTTTTTCTTTCCTGTCTCGGCGGAGCTCGCGCCGCCACATGCCAAGCGCTCAGGGCCGTCAGATGAGAAAAACACCGCGCGGTTTTTGCAGTGTTGGCGTTGCTACCCCGTCTCCCTGGACGTATACTGACGGTGAAGTTAGTAAGCCATGCTTGCAGGTCAGCCCTTGAGATACCTGCGCGGCTGTGGACGTGGTGAGGCAGTGATACACTACAGCCGACGCCCTGAGCAGAGGCCAGCCAGCAGCGCGAGGTGAGGGCATGATACGTAAGAGCACACGCACGGCAAAGCACGCACTCCTCCGCATCTTTATGGAGACCACGATCGCCCAGGCTGCGCAAGAAGTCTTTGCCGAGCGGGGCTATCAGCAAGCCACGCTGGAAGAGATTGCCCAGCGGGCTGGTATGGCAAAGGCCACCATCTATCTCTATTACCGGAACAAAGATGACCTGTTCTTGCACGTCGTCGAAGAACTCGTCAATATGGCGACGGCCGCCA
>Ga0207646_10007563_pt1 | contig 11011 bp, 20 predicted proteins | sample KBSK5502metaG_FD_184343 | JGI IMG/M metagenome (GOLD analysis project Ga0207646, IMG submission 184343) | Corn, switchgrass and miscanthus rhizosphere microbial communities from Kellogg Biological Station, Michigan, USA - KBS K5-50-2 metaG... | ecosystem: Host-associated > Plants > Roots >...
GCGATCCGCTTCCTCGCCATCGTCGGCAGCGACCCGGCCATCCTCTCGCGCCCCAGCCGCGCCACGGCGAACGGGCGCACGCGCAAGCACAGTGCGCGCACTGCCGCGGGAGCCGCCAGATGATGGGCACCCTCACACTTGGCGGCATCTACCCGCCGCTGCCAACCTTCTTCCATGAGGACGAGTCGCTGGACCTGGAGACGCTCGCCGAGCATATCCGGCGGCTGCGCGAGCGTGGCATCACACGGTTCGTCGCGCTCGGCTCCAATGGCGAGGCGGTCCACCTCGACCCTGAAGAGCGCCGACTGGTGATCGCCGCGGTGCGCACGGCGGCCGGCGACGAGGCGCAGCTGCTCGCGGGCGCCGGCGCGAACTCGACGCGTGAGACAATCGCGCTGTGCCGGCTGGCGGCCACGGCCGGCGCGGATGTCGCGCTGGTGATTCCGCCCCATCACTATCGCAGCCGCATGGACAGCGCGGCGCGGCGCGGCCACTACCTCGCCGTCGCGGATGCCAGTCCGCTGCCGGTGATGCTGTACAACATGCCCGGCAACGCGGCGGGCATTGACCTGGACGCCGAGACGGTGATCGCGCTTTCGGCCCATCCGAACATCATCGGTCTCAAAGACAGCGCGGGTAATGTGGCAAAGCTAGCCGAGGTCGCCGCCAACGCGCGCGAGGGCTTCATCGTGCTGGCGGGCAGTGCAGGCTTTTTGCTGCCGGCACTGGTGGTGGGGGCGGTGGGGGCCATCGCGGCGCTGGCCAACATCGCGCCGGTGGAGTGTCTGCGGCTCATGGAGTTGACCACGGCCGGCAAGCTAGATGAGGCGCGTGCGCTGCAGGCGCGGCTGGTGCCCGTCAACACCGCCGTCACGTCTGGCTACGGCGTCGCGGGCCTGAAGGCGGCGCTGCAGTTCGTTGCCCATTACGGCGGGACGCCGCGGCGGCCGCTGGCGCCGCTCGGCGAGGGCGAGCGGGTACGCCTGCGCTCGCTGCTGGCGGAGGCCGATCTGCTGCAGGGCATGCGGCCCACACGCTAGCCATGCGACCACCTCCGCGCAGGAAACGCCGCGGGCCACCGCCTCACGAGGCTTGCTGAGCGCGTAGCAGCGCCAGCTCGAGTGCGGCGGCCTGAGTCATTGGGGCATCGAGCTACGCACGGCGCCTGTGGCGAGATCAAAGTACTGCCGTGGCCGGGACGTGGCATCCAGGCCAAAGAGGACCAGCTCCCAGGCCGCGCCGCCAATGCCCTGCTGGCAATGGATGTCATGGGGCGGATCCAGCCAGGCGACGACATCGCCCGGTGCAAGCTCGCGCTCATAGAGCAGGCGCAGGTGGGCATGATCGTTGTGCTCGGCGTCGTCGAGGCGCTCGAAATGCTGATAGCGGTCGCGCCCGCTGACGACACAGGCCACGCCCCAGGAATTATGGTCGTGGATGGGCGTGGGCGCCGTCTCAGGAAATTGCGCCAACATCAACGTCAACCCCTCGGGGCCGTCGCTGTGCAGCGTCATCATCGACGCGGTGTTGCCGTGCAGCGCGCCCAGCTCGTAGTCGGGGAGGAGGTCCGGCGTCTGGGCAAGGACACGCATGCGATCCCCGACGGCACGTAGCGCGGCCTCCGTGACTCCTGGCGCCAGAATGACGCGAACATCGGCTATGAATCCCGCGACCTCGGCTTGCACTGACATATGCAAGCCCTCCCACTGCAGCAGACTCTCACTCGTCGTAGTGTGGTCACATCATGCCCGTACTGGCAAGCTGGCGGTAAGCACGCGGAACGCGACAGCCACTTCACAGGTCGACTCGTGAGGTCTCTGAGCAGCCAGCGATGCCGTTGGCGTGCGATACTATACTGTCATCACTGCAACGCCATCACTGCAATGGCCTCGATGGCTACGAGAAAGTCGGCTGGCACCAGTTCAGAGACGTATACGACGGTGTTCGCGGGCGGTTTGGGTCGGTTGCCCCAAACTCTCTGGAAGGCGGCAATACCCGGCTGCAGCGGCTGTCCCTGTGTGAGGTAGATGCTTCATTTGATCACGTGCTCAAGCTGTGCTCCCGCTGCGGCGAGCGCGGTCTGCACGTTCTGCAGGGCTTGATCGGTTTGTGCTCCAATATCCCCCTTGCCAACGAGATTGCCCTGCGCATCCAGTGGCCCCTGTGCTCCGATGTAGATCGTCGTCGCTGGGCCGGTCACCACGACGACGTTCGTGTACGCGGGATTGTAGTGCAGGCCGGCGGGGTGAAGATGCTGTATGGACCCGCCCGCGCCGGGGGTGTCGTGATTGGACATGTATGTCGCTCCCTTTGTGGCTAAGTAGTCCCCTGATGGGAGTATATGCATGCATTCATGCCGCCTTGTGTCAACATTGCCCGACTGTAACTATGCAAGTAAGTCAAGGCTTCGGCCGTACGCTTGTAGTATAGATTCCTCAACGCCTCATGGCTTATGGATAGACAGCTCGATGCGGTTCTGCTACACTGCCTCCCAGGTTATGTCCTTGCATGACCCCAATGCGCATCCCCATGCTCACAAGTGGAATCGCGAGGTGTCCAATGGATCAGCGGTCGACCATGCAGTCAACACTGACGCCGCTCTCGAAGCGTGACTTCTTCGACGTCTACAAAGTGGCAATCGACGATCTGCATCGCACGAGAAGCCTAGCACAGAAAATCGACACCATGTACGTCTGGAATGTTGCCATTGCACGTTTTCACCTGGGCCGATTGGCAGCGCGCCGCGTGAGCACAGCGGAGCGGGGAGACCGCACCTCTCCCCGCTCCCCGCATACGCCTGTGTGGTATGATACATACATATGGTAGGTAGTCGTGTCGCATAGTCTAGTTTTGAGGATTGAATGACCAGCCGCGCCCCCTCGTTTGTCTCCCCCATGACCCTGCCCGCCGCCGCTCGCGCTCTTGGCGTCGATGTCCAGGTGTTGCGCTATCGAATCTTGAAGGGCGACCTCCCAAGCATTCGGGTAGGTAACTACCACCTTATCAGCTTGCTGGATGCCGAGCGCGCACTTGAGATGCGCCCCTATCGAGCGCCAGCGAAAATCGCCTAACAAAGCGAAAGCCGGCACTTGTCACCGTGCCGGCTCTCCACAACTCTCCCCAGCCAAGAGGATGCTGCTATGTTTAGAACTATACCATACCCAGATTCACCTGTCAATGAAGAGGACGCCCAGAGCCTAGAAGAGCATTCAGGTTCACTTCGTTCACCCATTCGTTCGTTCAGTTCCTTCACTTCACTTCATTCATGCAAAACTGGCAGCAACGGGGCTGACGCCAGCCAGCCGGTAAGAGAAGAGGAGGAGCAAGAGCCTGACAAGCTCTTGCGACGACTCCCGGTCGAGCAACGCGCGCTCATGCGCGCCATGCGTGCCGTTGATAGCCAGCCGAGTGATGGATACGTCCAGTATCCTGGTGATGCGGCGTGCCAGCGCCGCCGTGGCCAGTACGGCATCTTGGTGGATGCATGGGCGCTCGTGGCGCCGCAGGATAGCCTGCCGCAGACGGAGATGAGCAAGTGGCTCAACCTGGTGGTGCGCTCCGAGGGGGAGGGATGCGAGGGGGAGCTAGTTCTTGACGCACTCTTCGCGTTCTTCGCCTCCCCGCATCCCCACGGTATCAGCTTCCCACGGCGTGCATTCTGGACCGCGCTCTACAACTCACTGGCGACCACGCCGCTCCCCAAGTCCGAGCGCACCTGGCGGGGGAAGCGGTCATGATTGCCCCGCGCAACTTCACCAATGACCTGCGGGCCAGCTTTGACGCCGCTCCCCAAGATGCGGCTCTCCTCGCCCGCGCGTTTCACGTCGCGCCTGCCGACATCGAGAAGGCGGGCTATGTGTTGGATAAGAGCGGCGTGGACTACCTTGTCCACACGCCGCGCGGTGCCTATACGGTCGATGTGAAGAGGAGAGGACGCGGCGCCGCCCACCACTGGCGGTCGATTGCGGACCCGGATTGCGCCGTCGAGAGATGGAGCAAATACGAGTATGGCGTGCCTGGCGCGTTGTTCCGAGATTCGCCGCTCCCTGACTATTGGGCATTCGTCTATAGCGACCTACCGTCGCGCATCGATGTGGTGCCAGCCGAGCTGTTGCGCATCGCCGCACGCGCCAATTACGAGCAGTGGGCGGCAGAGTATGGCCAGCGGCCTAGCGTCACGATGACACGAGAATATGGCCCATACTCCACAATCTGGGTGCCGGTGCCGCTTTCCATCGTAGCCACGTCTCTCTCGACATTGCCAGGTCTCGGCCTCTGGCCACCTCACCAGACCATTATGGTGCGCGCTTGCAGTCTCACAGTACCGCCCGTCATGTCACAGTTGAGTACCGCTCGTCCGCATGCTATAGTGGACCTATTCCCCTGCGCAAGGTGCGGTGGCTGGAGCGATGGAGGGCAGCATGGCAGCGACGCTTGAACCCGCGACTGAGGTGCGCATCACGACCCTGTTTGCCACCCCGACGCTGACGGGGATGCAAGGCCTGACCTGGGAGGAGTTCGAGGACTTCGTCCAACACGTCTTCGAGCGCGCAGGCTACCATGTCACCAAGGTCGCTACCAAGCACCACACACAGCATGTAGACCTCAACCTTCGCCTCCATGAGGGGGGAAGGGTTCTCGCCCAGGTCGAGGTGCGCCGCTACCGCACGGCATACATCATTAAGGCCCGCGTGCTCCAGTTCTTGGGCGCACTCAGCGCCAAGCATGTGCCGACCGGCTACCTCGTCACCACGAGCGACTTCACACAGCCCGCCTACCTCGTCGAACAGGAGGCGGCAGGCAAGGTGCGCTTGCTGAACGGCTCCCGGTTCTTGCGGTACATCCACTATATCAGCGGTACTCGGCTCGTAGGAGACAACAGCGAGGCGGCGGCTCTTAGTCAGCCGCTCATTTCGCCTGACTACCTCTTCCAGGCGGAGACCATTGCCCGCCGGGAGTCGAGGCAGACGACAGTACTCGCACTAGCAAACAATAAGGGCGGTGTCGCCAAGACAACCACTTCCCACAACGTGGCGCTGGCGTTGACCGAGAAGTATCATCAACGCGTCCTCTTGGTGGACATGGACGCTCAGGGAAGCTTGACGAGGCAATTGCCACAGCCCGCTCCACCAGCTGTGCCTGGACGCCGCAGTCCCAAACCTGCTGCATGGCCGCCTCCACCAGACAGGACGCATCTCATCGACTACTTCACTGGTCACCACTCGTTGGCACAGCTGGTGCGCCCAACGCGGGTCAAGGACCTCTGGCTGATTCCATCGGACGGGCGGCTTGGGGCGCTCGACCTCGGCGGCGACCGGCTCCCGGAGAAGCTGCTGGCCTTTGTGCATGACCTCAACGATGCTGCTCTTGTGACTCCCGACGGAGACGCCTTCGACTGGATTATTCTCGACACCCCCACGGCCCAGTCGTTCTGCACGCGCGCTGCTCTCGCCGCCAGCCACTACGTCGTAGTGCCTGCGTGCCCGGAGGTCATGGCAACACGCGGTGCAGAGCGTGGGCTCAGGACCGCCAAAACAATGAGTGCGCTTATGGGGAGTGGTGTGGAGGTTGCTGGCTGCCTCATCACACGCTGGAAGAAGAATGCCACTTCAGAGCAAGCCCATGTGGGCATCGTGGACCTCATGCGCTTGTACCATAGTCAGCCGTTCGCGACGAAGATTTGGGACGACCCCAAGATTGAACAAGCCCATGCGCAGACTGCCGTAGGCAGGCTCAAGCACTTGTTCAAGCTGGCGCCGGGTAAGGCGTCAAAGGCATATGAGGAATTCGTGAAGGAGTTGATGGCCTATGTCCGCCGCGCTTAAGCAAAAGCCACTCACGGTCACGCAGCGCTCAACACGCGCTGCGGAGCAGGCTAGTGAGCTGCTGCGTCTTGACGACCTCAAGCGAGTTGGAGCGGCTCTCGCTGAGGCCGCGCTTGAAGGTGTGCGCCGCAACCCCGCCTTTGCTGCGCATGTGCGAGCGCTCTATGATGACATGGCCCCTCGCCCTGCTGCCCCCAAACCACGACCTACCCCGCGAAAGAAGGCCGCCGCTGACATCGAACTGATTCCCGTCAAATCCATGGAAGGGTATGCATTTGACCCTGCGGCGCCGCCAGACCCGTACTTCCTCTTGGAGTTCTATGGCGCTCGGCAGCTCCCACTGGCGCTCCAACGCTACAAAGCGCCCCAGCTACAGGAGGCGGTTAAACAGGTGCGGGCGCGGAATCCTGGCACAAGGCCGAAAGGTACAGGCGTGCAAAGCGCCATCGACTACATTGTGGAGCGCTTGGCAGGCTCGGCTCAAGCGTGACTCCAAACGCTGTGCGCGTTGACCGCTCCCTTATACTGGTGCCGACGACCAGTCGGCGAGGGAGTGTGCCTACATGAGCGACGAGCAAGGTCAGCTGCCTGCCAACGATGGGGCAAGCGCGAAACAGCAAGCGCGGGCAGGCGATGCCTGGGGTGACGACATCAGCGACGAGCGCAAGGCGGAGCTAGAAGCCACGCTCCAGCACTGGGAGCAGAAAGCTGACCATGGGGGGCGGAAGGGGCCGTTCGAGCGCGTTGGGCTGACTGGGGCAGACGTGTTCTGGTTGGCAGCGCGGGCGCTGGCGGGGACGGACAAGCCGCAGGTCGTCGCGGAGCAGATGGAGCGGTTTCGGCGGGCGCGAGACGATGGTGATGGTGATGATGATGGTGATGGTGATGATGGTGATGATGGTGATGATGGTGATGATGATGATGATGATGATGATGATGATGATGATGTGCGCTTCAGCAGCTCCCTCTCAGGTCTGAACCTTACTGGGGCCATCCTGAACGAGACGAACCTTACTGGGGCCATCCTGAACGAGACGAACCTTACTGGGGCCACGCTGATTAAGGCGAACCTTACTGGGGCTGACCTGGGCGAGGTGAACCTTACTGGGGCCGCGCTGGTTGAGGCGAACCTTACTGGGACTAACCTATACTTGCTGAACTTCTCCGGCACCCACATGCAGCGGGCAAACCTCTCCGGGGCCTACATGGGTTATGCAAACCTCTCCGGGGCCTACATGGGTGGGGCAAACCTCTCCAGGGCCTACATGCGTGGGGCGCGCATGAACGTTGAGACCGACCTGAACGATGCGACGCTCTCGACGACGACTCGGCTGGCCGATGTTGTCTGGAACACCGCCCCACTCGCGCGGGTGGCATGGGACACGCTGCCCATCCTGGGCGATGAGGTGTGGGCACGCGAGCGTTGGGACGCTAACGGGAAGAAGAAGGCTGCGGCGACGCGGCGTGAGGAGTACGGGGCAGCCGTGCGGACCTACCGCCTGCTCGCGGTGACGCTCCGGAGCCAGGGCTTGAACGAACATGCCGACCACTATGCCTACCGCGCCCAATTGATGCAGCGCGTGGTTCTCTGGCGGCAGGGGCACTATCTGCGCTGGTTCGGCTCCTCGTTCTTGTGGCTCATCGCCGGCTACGGCTACCGCCCTTTGCGCAGCGTCCTTAGCTACGTGTTGGTGGTACTGGGCTTCGCTGTCGCCTACTACCTACTCAGCAATAACGTCAACCCACCTCTCTCCATGCACGACTCCGTTGTGTTCAGCATCACTTCGTTCCACGGTCGCGGTTTCTCTCCAGGCGAGACCATCTCGCTTCACAACCCGCTGACAACACTTGCCGCCGGTGAGGCCATCATCGGCCTGTTGATTGAAATCACCTTCATAGCTACCTTCACACAGCGCTTCTTCGCCCGCTAGGCCGGACTGGACATACCACGTAGGTCCCTGGTACCTGCCTCTCTGCCGTTGCCATGCACTCTGCATGGGCTGTGGCGGCTGCGGCTCAGCTCTATGTGGAACATGTCCGCCACCGTGAGTGCCCCTGCCCCATTCTGGCCCATTTGGAGCCGTAGCTTATAATCAGGGGGAGGGTAATACTACAGAAAGTGAAGTAATGGATTCCGGCATCTCCGATACCTACAGCGTCAAAGAGTTGACGCGCCTCTTGCACCTGACACCCCGACAAATCTTGCTGCGCGTCCACAAGCATGGCATCGCCGCCGAGCGCTGTGGCGTCGGTCGTGGCGGCGCCTACCGCATCCCCCTCTCCGAACTCGTGATGCGCTCCATGTGGGGCGCGCTCCCCCCTGAAAGAAGTAACCAGGATGTATCCTGACATGCCCGTCTTGAGCCGTCTCAACCTCGTGGCCAGCCAATGGCATCGCCGCCGGTTGGCGGGTGGCCGCAGACATCCCGCAGATTATGCCATCGAATATCTGGACGACGATGAAGTGATTGCCGAGCTTGCCCGCTTGGCGCGAGCGTATGCCGAGGCGCTTGAGGCGCAGAGGGTGGCGGTCAATGTCTAAGATTCGCTACGAGGTGAAGTACGGCGCAGGCGACGCCAGCCCGTCACTTGAGGACATGTTGGCGGCGGCACGCCGGAATGGCAAGTTGGCGGCATCCAGCGCCAGCGAGCCACAACAGGTGTCAGTGCTCGTGGCGCCCGATAGCGTCACCATCGTGAAGCACGACGGGCAAGCGCCAGCACCGAGCGCGCCAAGCTTTGAGGCAGCATTTAATGCCCTCATGCGCGGGCAATCGGTAGCATCTCCGAGGACGCCAGACCCCAAGAGCTTCGAGCAAGCCGCCACGCGCCTCTTGCGCGCACCCGGCCGGCCATTGCCAGCACCCTGGCGCGTTGCCGAGAAAGCAGCCGCAGCGCTGTCTGAGACGCCGCACCTCCTGCGGTATCAGCTTGGACGGTGGGGGTAACATGCCGACTACTCACTCTGTTGGCCTGCAAACGAGCAGCGCCAGCGTCCCCAGCGTCAACCTCACGGGTGAGGCCATGTTTGGGCGAGCGTTTCGCGTAACTCAGCAGTATGGCCAGAACATCATGACCAGCGTCCCTGTGTGGACCGGCTCCGCAAGCAACTTTGTCCTGGTGACGGCGGTCGCTTTCACCGCCAACACGCCGGCCGGCTAGATGGAGCACAGCATGTCCCACATCCCCGACGAACCGAACCGCACGTTGCTTGACCCGGCCGAGCCTGTCCGGCCGGCTGGCCCAGTCCCACCGCCAGCGCCAGCGCTGCCACCGCACTGGCCACAAGCGGTCCCACCGGCAGACCCGACCACACGGCCGCCAGCGCTCGACCGCCCGCCGGAGCCACCGCGCCGCTGATAATAGCGGCGGAGCTTTCGTAGTCCTCCCGCCAATAGCCCTCCCCCTCCTTCCTGGTGCCTGTCGATTCACAGCAGGATGTGAGGGGGGGGTGCGCCCTTTATGAGAGCGCCCTCTCATTTTTGCTTTTTCGGCAAAAGTGGGGATGCTGGCGAAACGCGCGGTGGTACGGGATGTGAGCGGGTCAATCCCACTGGTACCCGTTGGCGCGCAGTTGGCGCAAGAACTCCCTGTTAATGTCCTCCTCCATGTCGAATGCCTCTCCTCCATCCTCATAGTGGATGTTCTTCAAGTCGTCAAGATTCAGGAGAATGGAGAAATTCCACGCCCCTCTACAGGCGGGGCACGGAATGTTGGGCGTCGGCTCGACAAAGGGGACAGCCCCGTCTGGCGGTGCGAATGGCGTTCCGTCCGGCTGCACTTTGCCCCACGTGTTACAGCGTGGGCACGTCTTCTCGATGAGAATGGTGTTATTCTCTGGTGCGCTCATGGTGTGGAGGTACCTCATCCTGATTGTTGTGTCTGGCGAGATGCCAGAGCGGTACGGCAATTTTCAGGGCTGGCGACTTGCAGCCTGGTAAGCCCATTATGAGCACACCAGCCCCCTCCATAACTAGCTAGCAGCATTCTGACCCGCCCTCTCGGCAGGGTAACTGCTTGCTGGCTCAGTATGGAGTAGCTGCTCCTTGGTGATGCCAAGACCACGGCTCAACCGCTCGATGGTGAGGAAATTAGCACGCTGCTTGCCATTCTCAAGCAGCGAGATGGTGACGTAGGACACACCAGACTCCTCGCCCAGCATCTTGAGAGACATCCCTCGGTACTGGCGCCACTGGCGCAGATACGGCAGATAGAGCCGAGCATCATTCTCTTTGTGCATGATTGCACCTCCTCTCACCAGTTTACCACATCTTTAGCAGATTGGCCACCATACCCCTTGACATCTAGCGCGCCATAGTTTATCATTACTTTAGTAGATGTGACACGGACACCGATATCATGAGGAGCGAGACACATGCAGCGGACATTGCGGACACTCAAGAGTATGGCTGGTGACTTGGTACACGCGTGGCGTGCGGTCGAGCACGCGCGCTCGCTGGCCGAGCGGCTTGAGGACACGTTGACGCGCGATGAGCGCAGGTTGTCACGGTACGTCGCACGGTAGTGCGGAGAGGAGCATCCATCGTGAGCAAGAGCAGAGCACGCGTCCACTATCTCAGCTACATGCGCGCATTGGAGCGCGCCGAGGAGCATCACCTCTCGGTCACTGGCCGAACGGTGCGGCCATTCGACATGGCGCCCGTATTCCAGGTGCCAAGCGCCAGCGAGCCTGGCCGCGTCCACTTCGTTACCTGGGTGGCGCAGGATGCCAACGGTAACGGCGGCTCGTTGCTGTGTGACTGCATCGCGGCATGGCGGGGCGCCTACTGCCAGCATCGCGCAATCGTGCGGCAGTACCTCTTGAGTCAACACAAGATGCCAGCTTGACGTATACTGGCACTACCACGGGGAGGGGAGCGGCGCGCTCCTCTCCTCACCATCCAGGGGGAGCGGGGAGCATGGCGAGGAGACCGACCATCGTACCACGCGCGGCGGCACCGACCACTGTAGAGCGTTTTGCGGTCCTGAGTGGCCGCGCTGAGGCTCTGGCCACGCTGGCAGAGCACAATCTCCAGGTGAACGCGTGCATGGCTGAGGTGATGCGCTCAGCCATCGCTGGCGAGTGGAGCGCCGCCTATCTGCGTTGCGCTGAGCTAGTGCGCGCCGTGGGGCTGGCCTGTGTGACGTGCGGGGAGCAGGACCGCCGCGCCGGCCGTTGAGAGCAG
>Ga0207646_10007564_pt1 | contig 11011 bp, 12 predicted proteins | sample KBSK5502metaG_FD_184343 | JGI IMG/M metagenome (GOLD analysis project Ga0207646, IMG submission 184343) | Corn, switchgrass and miscanthus rhizosphere microbial communities from Kellogg Biological Station, Michigan, USA - KBS K5-50-2 metaG... | ecosystem: Host-associated > Plants > Roots >...
CCCACCACCAGGCAGTGGAGCTCCGGGAAGCGCCGCCGCGCGCGCGCCACCGCCTCGAGCACCAGGTGCTGGCCCTTCCATTCCTGGAGGTGGCCGACGATGCCGGTGACGGGCGCCCCGGCGGATATGCCGAACTCGCGGCGCACGGCGGCCCCGCCGCCCGGCGCGAAGGCCGCGCAGTCGATGCCGTCGTAGATGGTGAGCAGCCGCCGCGCGTGCAGCGCGCGTGCGCGGCAGTGGTCCGCGATCTCGTCCGTCATGCAGATGCACGCATCGATCCAGCGCGAGGCGAGGCGCTCGACGGGGCCGACGGGCTCGAAGCCCTTCTCGTGGCAGACGACCGGCAGGTTCGCGCGCGCGGCGGCGACCACGCCATCCAGGTTGGCGCGGAACCCGTTCGCCAGGTAGACGAGGTCCGGGCGCTCGCGCCGGTAGAGCGCCGCGAGCGCGCGCGCCCGCGGCCCGACCACGGTATAGAGGTTGCGCGCGCGCTGGAGGGCCCGCCCGAGGGGCCCGCGCTCCGGCGCGCCCCCCGGGCGCGGCAGTGGCGGCAGCACGTGCACGGGCGCGCCGTTGGTCGTGATACCCTTCGCCTCGAAGAGCGCGAGCGACGGCGTCCAGCGCGCCCGGTCGAGGTGCGCGATCAGCTGGAGGATGCCGGTCAGCGACCCGCCGACGACTCCACCGGTGCTGGCCTCCACGAAGAGGATGCGGCGCGCGGGCATGGCCATCGCAGCGAGCCATACCCCATCGCCCGGGTTTGGTGGTAGACGGGAGCGATGATGAAGATCGGGATCGGCATCGGGGACATCGCGGGGGCGCCCGCCGGCATCGACGGCCTGATCGCCCAGGCGGCGCGCGCCGAGGCGGACGGCTTCGCGAGCGGCTGGTTCGCCAACATCATGGGCATCGACGCGATCATGGCGGCGGCGCTGTGCGCGCGCGAGACCAAGCGCATCGAGCTGGGCACCGCCGTGGTGCCGACCTTCCCGCGCCACCCGCACGCGATGGCGCAGCAGGCGCTCTCGGCGCAGGCGATCGCGGGCGGGCGCTTCACGCTCGGCATCGGACTCTCGCACCAGATCGTGATCGAGGGGATGTTCGGGCTCTCCTTCGCGAAGCCCTACAGCCACATGAAGGAGTACCTGGCGGTGCTGGGGCCGCTCATCCGCGCGGGCAGCGTGAGCCACTGGGGCGACGAGTACCGCGTGAACGCGCAGCTCGCGGTGACGGGCGGCAGACCGTGCTCGATCCTGGTCGCCGCGCTGGCGCCCAGGATGCTGGCGCTCACCGGGCGCGAGGCCGACGGAACGATCACCTGGATGACCGGCCCACAGACGATCCGCGAGCACACGGCGCCGCGCATCCGCGAGGCGGCCGCCAAGGCCGGGCGCCCCGCGCCGCGCGTCGTCGTCGGGCTCCCCATCGCGGTCACCAAGGACACCACCGGCGCGCGCGCGGCGGCGGCCCAGGCGTTCCTGGTCTACGGTGCGCTGCCCTCCTACCGCGCCATGCTCGACCGCGAGGGCGCCGAGGGACCGGCGGACGTCGCCATGGTGGGCGACGAGAGCGCCGTGGGCGAGCAGCTCGGCCGTCTGGCCGACGCCGGCGCGACCGACTTCCTGGCGGCGCCCTTCGCGGTTCCGGGCGACGGCGATGCAGTCGAGCGCACGCGCGCGCTGCTCGCCAGGCTGGCGCGCAACGGCATCGGCTGACCCGCGCATGGCCCGCCCGCTCAGGGTCGCGGAGATCGACCACGTCGTCATCCGCTCCCGCGATCAGTCGCGCGCGCTCGACTTCTACACGCGCGTGCTCGGCCTCACCGAGGAGCGGCGCCTCGAGGCGATCGGGCTGGTCCAGCTCCGCGCCGGCGACGGCATGATCGATCTCGTGCCGGCCGACCCACCGCCCACGCACGAGGGGCGGAACGTGGACCACGTGTGTCTGGGCGTCGACGCGGGCGACATGGGCGCGCTGGTGGAGTACCTGCGCGAGCAGGGCGTCGAGGTGCTGGGCGAACCCGCCGAGCGCTACGGCGCGCGCGGCATGGGGCTGTCCGTCTACGTGCTCGACCCGGACGGGAACATCCTCGAGCTGAAGCAGCGGCCGACGGCCTGATGCCCCGTTTCGGCACGAGCCTCCCCGGCGTGCAGCAGATCCCGGCCCGCGCGCAGGCGTGGGAGAAGGAGATCGGGGGTCCGCAGATCGTGGAAGCCGCGCGTGCCGCCGAGCACGCCGGCTTCGACTGGGTGTCGTGCAGCGACCACGTGGCGGTGCCGGTGTCGCGCGCCGCGGCCATGGGCGCCATCTGGTATGACGCGGGCAGCACGCTGGCCTTCGTGGCGGGTGCGACGGCACGCATCCGGCTCCTCTCCCACGTCCTCGTCCTGCCCTACCGGCACCCGCTCGTGGTCGCCAAGCAGTACGGCACCCTGGATCATCTCTCGGGCGGGCGCCTCATCCTGGGCGTGGGGAGTGGACACCTGAAGCCCGAGTTCAAGGCCCTTGGCGCCGACTTCGCCGCGCGCGGTCGGGTGAGCGACGAGTACCTGGCGGCGATCGCCGCCGCGTGGACCGACGAGGTGGCGGGCTTCGCGGGCGACACGCTCGCGTTCCACGACCTCGTCGTCGCGCCCCGGGTGGCGCAGCGCCCCCGGCCCCCGATCTGGGTGGGGGGCAACTCGCGCGCCGCGCTCCGGCGCGCGGCGCGGCTCGCCGACGGCTGGGTGCCGTGGGAGCTCGCGCCCGAGGAGTGCGCTGCGGCCGTGGCGAGCGCCCGGCGGCTGCGCGCCGAGGCGGGGCGCGCCGACGCGTTCGAGGTCGTGGCGCCGCTCGCCGCGCCGCTCGCCGCGCCGGCCGACTCGCTGGTGGCGGCCGCTACACGCTGTCGCGCGGCGGGGGCCACCGCCTTCCACGTCGGGATCGCGGCACGCGGTCTCGCCGAGCTGCTCGCCCGGCTCGAGTGGTTCGGCCGCGAGGTGATGCCGCGGGTCGCGTGAGCGGAGCGTCTGTCGTCCGCCAGGGCGTCCGCCGGGACGGAACCGTTCCCCCGGCTCCCGTGTTGGCGCGCGGCAGGAGGTATCCGTCGATGAAGAAGCTCCTGCTTGCCGCCGTCGCGCTGGGCGCCGTGACGCTCGCCCGGCCCGCTCCCGCGGACGCCCACTTCTCTCTCGCCATCGGGCTCCCGGGCTTCGGGCTCGTCGTGCACGAGCCGGTCCCGCCCCCGGTCGTCTCCGGCGCCCCGGTCTACTACCCGCCCCCCGTCTACTATGGCCCGGCCTACTATGCGCCGGTGGTGGTCCGCCGCCCCTGCCGCCCCGGTCGCGGCCACTGGCACGGACGCCGCCGCTGGTACTGAGCGGAGGGCTCAAGTCCGCGTGCGACCAGGCCGATAGGCCCCCTGAGGCAGTCTCGCCTCGCAAAAGGGGGATGTCTATGACGTCTATGACGGTGCCGCGGATGATCGTGGGCGGTCTGCTGCTCATCCTGGCCGGGCTGATGTTCTTCGGGCTGATCAGCCACGTGCACGTGGCTCCATGGGCTCGCCTGCTCCTCACCCTCCTCATCGCCTTCATCGGCACGCAGGTCCTGTTCGGCAGGCGGATTCCCGGGTTCCGCTGGCGGACGAAGCGCGAGGTCGGCTGATCGCATCCGCGCGGGCGGCCTCGCCGCCGCCCGCGCGTTGACAAGCCGGCGGCGGAGGGGGTCTTCTCGGCCCCCATGGCCAGGGACTCACCGCTGGCAGGCCTGCGAGTGGTCGAGCGGGCGTCGGGGCTCGCGACCTCGTACGCCGGCTTCCTGCTCGCCGCGTTCGGCGCCGACCTGGTGAAGGTCGAGCCGCCCGGCGCCGCGCGCGTCACGGCGGGCGCGGCCGTCCTCGAGCGCGGCAAGCGCTCGGTCATCCTCGATCCCGCCCGCGCCGACGATGCCGCCTGCGCGACGGCGCTGTTCGCGGGCGCCGACGCCGTGCTGAGCGATGAGAGCGCACCCGAGGCGCTGGCCGACAACGGGCTGGTGCGTTGCCGGGTGAGTGCATGGGGCGGCCAGAGCGACCTCCCGCCCGACGAGGCGCTCGTCGCCGCGGTCACCGGCGTACACGCGATGCAGTGGTCGTGGGCCCGCCGCCCGGTGTGGCTGGTGACGCCCGTCGTCGCCTACATGACGGGCATGCTGGCGGCGCTCGGCATCGCCGCGGCAGTCTTCGCGCGGCGGCGCGGCGCGCCGGGGCAGGCGGTCGGGGTGAGCGGCCTCCGCGCCGCCTTCGCGCTCAACAGCGGTACCTACGTGACCGGGCGCGAGACACGCGGCTCGCTCTCCCAGTTCGGAGACCCGCGTGGCCAGTTGCCGACCTACTCGATCTTTCGCACCGCGGACGGCTGGCTCTTCATCGGCGCACTCACGTCCACCTTCGTGGTGAAGCTGATGACGGTGCTCGAGCGGGTGGATCTGCTCGCCGACCCACGGCTGGAGGGGAGCCCGCTCGCCCTCGGCGTCCCCGAGATCAAGGACTTCGTGCGCGCCGAGCTGGACCCGATCCTGGTCACCCGGACGACAGCCGAATGGCTGCGGGTCCTCGGCGAGGCCGACATCCCGTGCGGGCCGGTGCGCAATCGCGAGACGGCGCTGCGTGACGCGGACGCGCGGGCCCTCGGCCTCGTCGTCCCGCTCGAGGACCCTCGCTGGGGCCCCACCTGGCAGCCGGGCGTGCCCGCCCTCTTCTCCGATACACCGGCGCCGCCGCCGCAGCCCGCGCACGCGCCGGGAGCCGACGCCGCGACGGTGCGTGCCACGGCGCCGGGCTGGCGGCGTGCGGCGTGCCCGGCCGGCCCGCCCCCGCGCGCGTGCCTCGAGGGCATCCGCGTCCTCGACCTGGCGAGCTTCATCGCCGGTCCCTTCTGCCCCATGCTGCTCGCCGATCTCGGCGCCGAGGTGGTGAAGATCGAGTCCCCCGACGGCGACCCGTTCCGCATGGCGGCCTTCGGCTTCGTCGGCTGGAACCGCGGCAAGCGCTCGCTGGTGCTCGATCTGAAGCGTCCCGAGGGGCGGGAGGTGTTCTTCGACCTGGTGCGCCGCGCCGACGTGGTGGTCGACAACTTCCGCGCCGGGGTGATGGAGCGGCTCGGCTTCGGGTGGGAGGCGCTGCACGCCGCGAACCCGCGGCTCGTGCACACCTCCATCACCGGCTACGGCTCGTCGGGCCCGCTCGCGACCCGGCCGGGCTTCGACCCGATCTTCCAGGCGTGCTCGGGCCTCATGCAGGCGCAGGGCGGCGCCGACGACCCGGTCTTCCACATGATCGCCTACACCGACTACTCGGCGGGCGCGCTGGGCGCGCTCGCGACCGTGGCGGCGCTCCTCGCGCGCGAGCGCAGCGGGCGCGGACAGCGCGTCGACGCGAGTCTCTTTCGCACCGGCTACGTCATGCAGGCAGCCGAGATGATGCTCGCCGAGGGATGTCCGTCCCCGCTCACCGGTGGGCGCGACTTCCTCGGACCGAGCGCGTGCCGGCGGCTCTACGCATGCAGCGACGGCTGGATATGCATCGCCGCCTCGGCCGGGATGCACGCCGCCGCGCTCGGCCGCCTCGCCGGTGCACCAGTCGGGCTCGACGATCCCGCCGAGGGTGCGGCGGCCGAGGCCGTCGCGCGCGCCCTCGGCACCCGCCCGCGCGCCGCGGCGCTCGCCGCACTCGCCGCCGCCGGCGTGCCGGCCGCGCCGTGTCTCGGGTTCGAGGAGCTGTTCGCGGACCCGCTGCTCCGCGCCGCCGGCTGCGTCGTCGAGCAGGACCACCCGGCGCTCGGCGCGCTCCTCATGAGCGGCGCCTTCATCGATTTCGAGGCGATGCCCGCGGACCTCCGCCGCTGCGCGCCGCTGCTCGGCGCCGATGGTGAAGAGGTGCTCGCCGAGATCGGCTATGCGCCCGAGCGCGTCGCGGCGCTCATGGAGGGGGGCGTCGTCGGGCGTCCCGGCTAGGGGGAGCCAGGTTGCGGTCGACGGCGCGGGGATGCCATCGCGGCTCCCGCTCGCGCGCCGCTCGTCTGGGGTCTACGACCGGACGTCACGCCCGGCGCACTCGAAGGTCGCCGCGACGGCGCCCCCGCGCCGTCGACCGGGTCTCGGTTCGTGCCTAGCCGTCGAACACGGCCATCGCTGGGGGTAGGCACTGCGAGAGGGGGCCGAAGCCGGCCGCGGGAAGCGTCATGAGGAGCGCCTCGAGCACCTCCTGACGGGTCGCCCCGAGGGCCCGCAGGCGCGCGACGTGCGCCGGGACGCCGCGCACGTGCCCCGCCGCCGCCGCGGCCGCCACGTAGACGAGCTGCTTCGTCTTCTCGTCGAGCGCGGGCTGCGCCACGAGTGTCGCGAACAGCGCCTGCATCGCGTCGGCGGCGCCAGGACACTCGGCGCGCAGGATCTCCATCATGGTCTTGTCCGCCATGCGCCGCCTATACTCCCGCGCGGCGGTGGCGTGGTAGGGGTGGCGGCGCGTGAGCAAGGCACCGCCCGACGTCGCGCTCGCGGCCACCCTCCACGATCCGCCCGGTGCGCTCGCCGACGCGATCGAAGCGGCGCTGCCGCGCCTGGCGGCCACCTACCGCAGCGCCGTCGTCGCCACGACGCCCCACACCTCGACGCGCATCGCGGCGCTCCTCGCGGCGCACGGGATGCATGCCGGCACGACGCGGACGGACCTGCGCGGCCCGCTCTACCGCCTCTCGCTCCGCGGCGCGCTCGCGACCGGCGCCGCGCGCGTCCACTATCTCGACTTCGATCGCGCGCTGCGCTGGCTGGGACGCACGCCGCGCGAGCTGCGCGCCGTGCTGCGCCTCGCGGCGCGCCATCGCGTGCTCCTGCTCGGGCGGACGCCGAAGGCGCACCGCTCGCATCATCTCCCGCTCTACGCGACCGAGACGCTGGCCAACCGGCTCATGGCGGCGCGGCTCGACCTGTCACGCGCGCTCGACCTCCTGGTGCCGTCGTTCGTCGTCGAGCGCGCCGCGGCCGCGCGGCTGCTGGCGCGCTCCCGGGCGCGCGACAGCGCGATGTACGGCGAGTGGGCGGCGCTGCTCCTCGGCCTCGCGCCCGAGGTCGCCTACCTCGAGTGCCGTGGCCTCGACTGGGAGACGCCCGACCGGCACCGGCGAGCCGTCCGCCGCCTCGGGCTCCCCGCCTGGCGCCGCCGGCAGGAGACGCCGGCGGAATGGGCACGACGCGTCGCCATGGCCGCGGACTTCCTGGCCGGCTTCGCGCGTGCGCTCGCGCGCGGGCCGGCGGCGCGGCCGGTGGTACGCGCGCTCGCGGCGCGCGCTTAAATCATCCTGGGGGCCCGTCCGCTGCTCGCGCCCTGCGGGCGCTGCGACCATCTGGCGCTGAACTGACGCCCCCCAGACCCCGTCGGCCACGCTCGGCGCCTCTCGGCGCCGGCCTCCTCACCGCGCCTTCCAGACGGGCTTGCGCTTCTCGACGAAGGCGCGCGGTCCCTCGGCGTGGTCCTCGCTCTGCTCGACGACCTCCAGGTAGCCCGCGGCGATCTCCTCGGCTTGCGCGAAGGGGAGGCCGAGGCCCTGGAGGATGCCCATCTTCGTCCCCCACACCGCGAGCGGCGCATTGCTGGTGATCATCGCCGCCAGCTCGCGGGCGCGCTCCATCAGGCGCGCGTGCGGCACCACCTCGGTCACCAGACCGACCTGGTAGGCGCGCTCGGCGCTCATGCGCTCGCGGCTGCCGAGGAGCGCCATGCGGAGACAGACCGCGACCGGCACGCGGCGCGCCATGTTCACCATCTCGTGCGAGGAGACGTAGCCGAGCGAGACGTGCGGGTCGACGAAGGTGGCCTTGTCGGAGGCGATGGGGATGTCCGCCTCGGTCACCAGGTCGAGCGAGAAGCCGGCCACCACGCCGTTGACCGCCGCGATCACCGGCTTGTGCACGAGCTGGCGCCGCGGCGTGGGCAGCTCGCGGATGCCCTCGATCATGGCCAGCTCGCGCCAGCGGTCGGGCCGCGTGAAGCCGCCGCCGGCGAGCGACTCGACGTCGGCGCCGCTCGAGAAGGCCTCGCCCGCGCCGGTCACGATGGCGACCCAGATGTCGGGCTCCGCCTTCACGCGCTGCCAGCACGCGCGCAGCTCGTCCTTCATCTGCTGGTTCATCGCGTTCTTCCGCTCGGGCCGATCGAGCGTGAGGGTCGCGATCCGGTCGGCGACCTCGAAGCGCACCGTGTCCATGCCGCTCCGCTAACACGAAGGCGGGCGGCAAAGCCACTCGCCGGGGGCGCTACGCCGGACGGGCCGGGCCGCCGCCTCCGCCGCGCCGGCGCCGTCGCCCGCGCTCGCCGCCGGGCGCGGGCGCCGCGGCGTGCTGCGGCTGCCCGTGGGGCCGCCCGTGGGGTCGGCGGTGCTCGCCATGCTCGCGCGGGGGATGGTGCAGCGGGTGCGCGAGCATCCCGTCCTCGGGAATCTCCCACGGCAGCTTGAAGCCGATGTACCGCTCGATCGCCTCCAGGCCCTCGACGTACTCCTCGCACGCGAGGCTGACGGCGCGCCCCGACGCCCCTGCGCGCGCCGTGCGCCCGACGCGGTGCACGTAGTCCTCGGCATCGAAGGGGAGGTCGTAGTTGAAGACGTGCGTCACGCCCTCGATGTGGAGCCCGCGCGAGGCGACGTCGGTCGCCACCAGGATGGGGAGCCGTCCCTCCTTGAAGTCGCCCATGATGCGCAGCCGGTGGCGCTGGTCGACGTCGCCGGTGATCGCCGCGGCGGCGAAGCCGTTGGCCTCGAGGTAGCGGACGAGGCGCTCCGCGGCGCGGCGCATGTTGACGAAGATGAGCACGCGCATGTCGACGGACTCGCGCCGCAGGAGGCCGATCAGGAGGGGCAGCTTCTCGTGCTTGGCGACGTGGAAGACCAGGTGATCGACCTTCTCCGCGGTCACCTGCTCGGGCGTGATCGAGACCCGCACCGCGTCGTTCATGAACACGTAGGCGAGCTCCATGACGTCGTAGCTGAGCGTCGCCGAGAAGAGCATCGACTGGCGGCGGTCGTAGGAGGGGAGCTGGCGCAGGATGTAGCGCAGGTCCTTGATGAAGCCCATGTCGAACATGCGGTCGGCTTCGTCGATGACCAGGATCTCGGCGCTGCGCAGGTCGAAGACGCGCTGCTTGTAGTAGTCGATGAGCCGTCCCGGCGTGCCGATCAGGACGTCGACGCCGGCGCGCAGCTCGCTGCGCTGCTTGTGATAGTCGATTCCGCCGTAGACGGCCTGGATGGCGAAGGGCGTGGCCTGGCCGAGGAGGTGCGCGTCGCTCGCGATCTGCACCACCAGCTCGCGCGTCGGCGCGATGACCAGCGCGCGCGGCGCGGCGGGGTGCCCCGGGCGCTCGCGCGCCAGGAGCCGTGTGAAGACGGTGATCAGGAAGGCGGCGGTCTTGCCCGTGCCGGTCTGCGCCTGCCCGGCGACGTCCCGGCCCGCGAGCGCGAGCGGCAGGACCTTCTCCTGGATGGGTGTGCAGTGCGTGAAGCCGGCGGCGCGGATGCCGGCCGCGACCGGCTCGGGCAGCGCGAAGGTCGTGAAGCCGCGCCCCGTCCGCGGGGCGGCCGGCTGCGCGCCCCCGGCCGCCGTCGAGTCCGGGATCACCGGCCGCTGACATGCCGGCGGCGCCGGGCGAAAGTCAAGCCGCCGCCGGCCTTGACCCTCGGGCGCGGAGCGTGGGACAAAATTCCCGGCATGAGCGCGCGTCCGGAGACGCCCAGGATCATGCTCGGCTTCGTCGTGCGGCAGTGCGCCGTGGCGCTCGGCCACACGCCCACGGCCGACGAGCTGGCCGAGTGGGCGAACGCGCAGCGCGACGCCCGCGGGCGCTACCGCATCTTCGGCCGCGCGATCAGCAGCGACGAGGCGCGCGTCATCCTGCGCCATCCGGGACGCCTGGTCACCGTGCGGCCGGGCCCGCGCTGGGCCTTCGGCCTGGTCGTGGGCCGCTAGCGCCCATGGCCGGGCGGAGCGACGTCCGGCTGCCGGTGCTCACCGGCCGCGCCTGGGCGTTCGCCGACGATCTGTGCGCCGAGGACATCCTGCCCGCGCGCTTCGCGCGCCTGACCGTGTCGGAGAGCGCACGGCGGCTGTTCGCCGATCTCGACGCCACCCTCGCGGCGCGGCTCCGTGACGGCGACGTGCTGGTCGCGGGCCAGCAGCTCGGCGGGGGTACGGGTGGCCCCGAGGCGGCGCGCGCGCTCGCCGCCGCCGGCGTGATCGCCGTCGTCGCCGGGAGCTTTGCGCCCGGGTTCGCCGAGGCGGTGCTCGTCGCCGGGCTCCCGCCCCTCGAGGTGGACGCGCCGGCCATCTTCCACACCGGCCAGCGCCTGCGCTTGAACCTCGAGGCCGGCACGATCGCGAACCTCTCGAGCGGCGACCGGCTGCCGGTGCGGAACCTCACCGAGGAGCTGCTGGAGCGCCTGCGGGCCCTGCTGAACCGCTAGCCGGGCTCTCCGCCGTCAGCTCCGTGCTGAGCGGCGCGTCCAGCTCGGCCAGCAGCCGCCGCTCGTCGCCGCGCCGGTAGCCGGGCAGCGCGTAGATGCGCAGCGCGAACTCGTAGCGCCCGCCGGGGAGCTTCTCGATACCGCGCCCGCTGTAGCCGACGAGCGGGACCGTGCCCGGGCTGTCCTCGGGCGGGTTCGGCCGCTGCGCGTCGTCGCGGTAGACGAGCGAAAGGGTGATGGCGCGCCGCAGGTTCTCGCTCATGTGGGTGACGAAGAGGAGCGCCTCGCCCCCGTGCGCGAGCACGAACCACTCGCCGTTCGCGGCGAAGGCGCGCTCGGCCGCGTCCATGTGCCCGTCCACCGCGAGGCCGTCGGGTGGCGTCCCGGTGGCGAAGTAGCGCCAGCCACGGAGATCGCGCCCATCGACGCCGCCGAAGGCGGTGATGTCGCGGAAGAGGATGCCGGGCGAGAAGGGGAGCTTCAACGAGCCCGGTCCGTAGACGTGCTGCGGGTAGAAGTAGGTGTGCGCGAGGCCGGCG
>Ga0207646_10007566_pt1 | contig 11008 bp, 9 predicted proteins | sample KBSK5502metaG_FD_184343 | JGI IMG/M metagenome (GOLD analysis project Ga0207646, IMG submission 184343) | Corn, switchgrass and miscanthus rhizosphere microbial communities from Kellogg Biological Station, Michigan, USA - KBS K5-50-2 metaG... | ecosystem: Host-associated > Plants > Roots >...
CGACACGAATCCCAAGGGACGGCTGCAAAAAATTGTCTTGCAGCGCTCGAACGCCCTTCCTCGCTATCGTGTATTGGAACAGAGCGGGCGTAACAACGATCGTGTCTTTACGGTTGGCGTGTTCGAGCACGCATTTTTACTCGGCTTAGGCAAAGCCTCGAGTATTAAGGAGGCTGGCCGCCTGGCTGCTCGTGAAGCATTAGAGATACTGCGCGAGCAGGAAGAACCGTAGGGGCGCTTAATCGCGTCCAGGGAAGATTTTATGGCGAAGTGCGGAGTTCTACTAGAAGATGAGCATATAGAAGAACAATTTGCCTGGTACGAAGCCAGCCTGCCTCTGATGGAACGCAAAAAGCGCGGTCATTTCTCAACTCCCCTGGCGTTAGTAGATCAAATATTAGATGCCTGTGGCTATATCGCTGGCGCCGACCTTGCGCAGATACGAGTACTCGACCCCGCCTGTGGCAGCGGCAATTTTCTCGCAGGAGCAGCGCAGCGCCTTCTCGCCTTTGGCGAACGTACAGGTCTATCTCCCCAGGAACGTATCGCCCTGGTCCAGCGCAACCTGTGGGGCTTCGATCCCGATCCAATCTCCTGTTTCCTGGCCGAAACGCAAATTTTAAACCATATGGGGGCGCAACTCATCACGACCCCCGTCGAGGTTGGCCCCGGCCGGGGACGCAATACGTTGCATCCCTACATGGAGGATTCGAGACTCACTCCTTCGCTACATATCCACCAGGCTGATAGCCTGGCAATGCCCTGGGAAGCATGCGTTGACTTGCTGGTTGCCAATCCTCCCTACCTGGCGGCGAAAAATAATGATCTCAGCGCCTATCGATGCGCACAGCGACGTGGTCAAGCCGATAGCTACCTGCTTTTTTTAAACCTGGCCCTCCAGGTTGTACGTCCCGCCGGCTGGATAGGCCTGGTGCTTCCCGATCCAATACTGGCGCGGGCGAATGCCGCCGGTGAGCGCTCGCGCTTGCTTGAGGAATTCACCTTGCATCATCTCTGGCACCTTGCGGACGTGTTTGCGGCTGATGTGGGCGCTGTCGTCATTGTCGCCCAGAAATGTCCTCCACAATCTGTGCACCAGGTCACATGGGTACGAGAACGCTGGCGGCCTGCGCCTTTTGCCTCGCAACAGCAGGTAAAACAAGCCCTTTTTAGTCGTCAACCGGGTGCCGAATTTCGTTATCTCCTGAGCCAGGAGCACGGTGCTGCTCTTGAACGATTGCGCGCATACCTGGACGGAGCTCCTGAGAACAATGGCCTCGTAGCGCCCCTCGGTAAGTTTCTGACCATATCCCGCGGCGAGGAACTTGGTCGCGAAAGTCCGCACCTCACTCACATCAACTCATCCGAAGTGTCCCGTAGGGGCGATCCTGTGTTGCGCGGAGGCATCGACATTCACCCTTACAGCGCACCGGTGGCCGATTGGCAGATTGCCCGTGAAGCCGTCATCAAACCCCTGGAACGTTATCTCTCTCCCAAGTTGCTGGTTGTGAAAAGCACAGATAGACTGCAGGCAGCGCTGGATCTACAGGGGCATGTAGCTCTGCAAACACTCTATTTACTCCACCTGCGCGAACAGCACGAGAGCGCCGACCAGCTGTATTTTTTCCTGGCATTGCTCAATTCGCGCCTGTTGCGTGAATACGTCTACGTACTACACACTGCGTATAAGTGGGTACAGCCGCAAATAGAGCAAAGCGTTTTAGCGCGTTTACCCATTCCTATAGTCGAGCAGGGATACCGGCAGCAGGTTATTGCGCGGGCAAAAGCGCTGGCGCAGGCTTGCAGCAGTTCAGGTCCCGTTGTAGAATGGGATGAACATATCATCAGCATGTACGAGGAACAGGAGCACGCTATCTGTGCGCTCTATGATATTGCCTTGCATGCATAAAGGAGTCACGAAATATGCCTGACACTCGTCCAATACGTGTTTTAGTCGCCAAGCCAGGTTTGGATGGACATGATCGCGGAGCTAAAGTAATTGCCCGTGCCCTTCGTGATGCTGGCATGGAAGTAATTTATACAGGTATTCGTCAGACTCCCGAAATGATCGTCGAAGCGGCTATCCAGGAAGACGTAGATGCGATTTTGATGAGTATACTCTCCGGCGCACATATGGCGATCTTCCCCAAAGTGATGGAGCTCTTGGAACAAAATGGCGTGGATGATGTACTGGTGGCTGCAGGCGGTATTTTGCCCGATGAAGACATTCCTGCAATCAAGGCGATGGGCATCAAAGGATGCTTTGGCCCCGGCACCCCGACAAATGAAATCATCGAGTTTGTGCGTGCAAATATAAAGCCTGACCGGCTGACCACCGCTGAGTAGTGTAGGTGTATCTTGCAGAATCTTGTAGAACGTTTACTAAGTGGTGATCGTCGTGCGCTTGCTCGCATGGTGACACTGATCGAGAATGACTCACCCCCGGCTCGTCGCTACCTGGCCGAACTGCACCGGCACGCCGGGAATGCTCACATTATTGGTGTGACGGGTGCGCCAGGCGCCGGAAAGAGTACCCTGGCGACACATGTTGTGCGAGAACTGCGCCATCGGGATCGTAAGGTCGGAGTCGTTGCCGTTGATCCGACCAGCCCTTTTAGCGGTGGGGCTATTTTGGGTGATCGCATTCGCATGATGGAACTGGCGGGCGATCCTAATGTCTTTATCCGCAGTATGGCGAGTCGTGGTAGCCTGGGTGGCCTCTCCGCTTCAACCCGCGATGTCGTGCGTGCTATGGATGCAGCGGGCTATGATCCCATTATCATCGAAACTGTGGGAACTGGGCAGGCCGAAGTAGAGGTGATGCGAGCCGCGCAGACTGTTTTGGTGGTAAGCGCTCCTGGTATGGGGGATGAAGTGCAGGCCATCAAAGCTGGTATTCTTGAAATCGCTGATATTTTTGTGGTCAGTAAAGCTGATAAACCCGGTGCGGACCAGACCGTCGCGGAACTGGCGATGTTACTCAGCCTCGATCCCAACCGGCGCCTGCATGATAAATCGAAACCTTACTGGCGTATCCCTGTTTTGAAGACTGCTGCAATTAAGAACCAGGGAATTACGCAGTTGGTAGATGCTGTCCAGCAGCACCGCGAGTACCTCATAGAAAGTGGCATGCTGGCGAGTCGAGCACAGCGCCAGGTACGCAGCGAAGTAGAAGCGCTGGTCGTACATGCTGTCATGAATGCGCTAAAGGAAGAACTGCCTGAGAATGATTGGCAGAGGCTGTTGGAGGATATCAGTACGAGAGCACGCGATCCCTACAGTGTCGCCGGCGAGTTGCAGGAGAGAATCGGCCTGAAGAAATCTAAGGGCCAGCTCGATCAGTCCAGGTTTGGCCCTTTCACATAAGAAAGCGACTCATAAGCGGCTTTCCAATGGAAAAGAGCCTCCTGGTGCTTCCCTTGCATTTCTAATATCTGAGCTAACCTACCATATGCTTCAGCCAGGTTGGTACTGGACTGTGTCAAAGTAAGATGAGCTTTCGCTTGTTCAAAGTAAGCCCTGGCTTGCTCGAGAAGCCCCTGGCGCTGCTCGCCCTCTGCTGCTTCGCCCTCTGCCTGTGTTATCTTCCCGAGTACGAGATACATCATAGCGCAGAGATGATCATCATTTAGCCCCAGAGCTACTTCTTGCGCACGCTCGCAATAGCGTTTTGCCTCGTCCAGTCGATTCTCAGCCAGGCGCAAATCAGCCATTGCGGTGAAATTAACCAGCATCATGTCTGAGCTGTTATCGAGAGTAGCTATGGAGAGCGCTTCCATGTAATGGTCGTTCGCCGCATAGTAATCGTGCATCTGCAAGCAAATGCGACCAAGTAGATTATGTATGCGCCCTTCTTTGGCTCTTTCTCCCTTTTTTTCATATAATTCGAGGGCCTTTTGACCGTAAGTGCGCGCTCGTTCAAAGTTCCCTGAAAGTTGATGGGCGTCGCACAACCCGTAATATATATCTGGCAGGTCCTCGTGATCGGGATCATTTTTGCATAGCCGCAGCGCCTCTTCATAATGCTGGGCTGCCACCGCATAAAAGCCGGTCATGATGCATGTCATGCCCAGCGCATAACGGGCTCTAATGTTTACTTTCGGAAGGTGCGCTCGTCGTACACTCAGCATCTTGAGGCACTGGGTATAGTGTTGAGCAGCTTCTTCGTAGCGAGAAAGGTTGACGGCAGCATTCCCAAGACAGAGGAGGTAGAAAGCGCGACGTTCACGCTCGTTATGATTTGCATCATTCCAATTATCTTCTATGCTACTGGGAGTATATAAGGAGGAGAGCAAACGTAGTGCATCATTCCAATGCTCCAGACAGGCATGGCACCACGCGGACAAATAGGCAATTTCACGTCGTTTTTCAGGGTTGTCGGATGATATTTCTTCAAGCGCGGCTAATGCTAGATCATGGCGCCCTTCCTCCATACAAAGACGAGCTCGATAGATTAATCGCTCGGTATCAGGTTGCTCGATCACTGTGTCATGCCTTCCTTCTGTGAAACCCATCCGATTATATCACGGTTGTGTTTTTAAAGATAGAGGAATCTCGCTGAATAAGGCAATTGGGGGATGGAACTTCGGCTCAAAATACAAACGGGATATCTTAGCCACCGCGCCCACAGAGTGGCGAAGCGATTCCCGTTGCATACAGTATAGTCTAATCGCCCTGAGTACACAAGACGTGTAATGTTGTAGGGATGTCCCTCAATTTTTGTATGGATACCCCTCCAGGTCATCTATACAAAAAATTGAGGGACACCCACTCAGGTGATTATTGCTGGCCAGAATCATCGCCATAGATCAGTGCAGTTAACTCATTACGAGTACGCTCCATGATACTGCGCAGGCGTGCCAGTTTTTCAGGATTCTGCATCGCTGCTCTTCCGGCAGTGATAAACAAACGAGCTGTCTCTGCGACTTCGCTTCTCAGTGCCTGCATTTGCGGTTCCCAACCATGGCCTCTACGGCCATGCTCACGCATCCAGGGTGGTCCGGCGAAGCCCTCCTGGCTACGCTGTCGCTCAGCGAGTGAGGCGCGTCCGGCATCCGTGATAGTGTATACCCTTTTGCCCTCGACCTCGTTGGAGGTCACCTGGCCGCTGTCTTCCAACATCTGCAACGTGGGATAGACTGAACCAGGGCTGGGTGTATAGAAGCCACCGGACTTTTGTTCCAACGCCTTGATCATTTCATACCCGTGCATAGGGCGTTCCTGTAAGAGCTCCAGCAGGGCATACTTCACATCGCCGCGCCCGAAAAAGCGACCTCCCTCCCCGCCGAATCCGAAGGACCCTCTAGGACCGAATGGCCCGCGGCCCCTGTGCATACCGAAGAAATGAGGTCTCCGCCATTCCTCGCGTAACCACGGAGGTGTCCAACGCCCACCCCATTCGCTCTGAGCGGGGCCAAAGAATCCATACCTCCGGCGCATGCCGGAGAAATGGGGATGGCGATGGTGCCCTCTCTGGCGTAACCAGGGCGGTGTTCTCTGCTCTTCTCCATATCCGGCATATTCATAAGCAAATTGTTTACCAAACATGTAAGATGCTCCTTTCCGCATCGTTAACGATATATCGTATTCTGTTGTTAATTATAGCGATATATCGGAAATTGTCAAGGGGTAAGGTTGCATACGAAGAAAGTCCATGATAGACTGTCATTTACGGCATAGGAAAATAATAGAGATCAACAAATGAAGAGGGATACGATCAGCGCATTCATATCCAATTAAAAAGTTAAATTCATAATTGTCCCTGTAGGAGAAGGAAGCGTATTTTGAGCAAAGAACCTGAGATCAGCCACGGGAGAAACAGCGTGCCAGGACACTATCATACCGGAGACCAGTATGCAGGACGCCGAGTTGTAACGATTGGCGGTGGCACTGGAACATTTTCTTTACTTTCACATCTGAAAAAGTATCAGTTTAATATCAGCGCCATTGTTACGATGTCAGATAGCGGTGGAAGCTCACGCAGGTTGATGGATGAATTTCGCCGTCAATTGCCCCTGGGTGATCTCCGTATGTCGTTGGTTGCCTTAGCGCGTAATGGCGCACTCTGGCGCGAAGTATTCATGCATCGCTTTGAACAAACAAAAGATGATGGAACTTCGCAACAGGGCAGGGGTGTGGGGGGTCACAGCCTGGGAAATCTCATTCTCAAAGGTCTGCAGGATATCAATAATGGCGACCTCTTACTCGCCATTGAAGATGCCCAGGAACTGCTTAACACGGCCGGTCGCGTATTGCCGGTAACGCTGGAGCAGACAACGATCTGCGCCAACCTGGCCGATGGTACCACTATTTGTGATGAGACGGAAATCGACACCCGGGGTAATAAGGATTTGGGGGAACTTTCTCCAATAGTACGCCTGCGCCTGGTACCCGAAGATGCTCCCGCGTGCGCTCAAGCCGTTCGTGCCATTCGCAGGGCAGATACCATTATCATTGGCCCCGGTGATCTCTATACGAGCCTGCTGCCGAATCTGCTCGTTTGCGATATTGCGCGTGCAGTGCGCGAATCCGATGCTGAGAAAGTTTATGTCTGTAATTTAATGACCAAGCATGGAGAAACTGATAACTACAAGGCTTCAGAGTTTGTTGAGGCGATTCACCGTTATTTAGGAGGACGCGTAGACCGCGTGATTGTCAACGATGGCCCATTCATGCCAGAAGTGCTGGAGATGTATGCACAGGAAAAAAGCGAGCCTGTACTTGTGGACCGCGCACGGCTCGCACGTCTCGTTCCTAATATCCTGATCGAACATCTCAACCTGGAGAACGATAGGCTTGCTCGCCATGATCCGGAGCGGCTGGTGCGGGCGATTTTTCCTACTGATGGTTTATAGTGGAGGAAAAATCGCTCCTTTGCCCCTGCTTTTCTAATGCATGGTGCGCGCTATTTGCTCGAACTCTTCACGCGGGAAAGCTCGCATGGTTTGCGTGCGCACACTACCCTGCGCGATGGTACCTAGTATGAGGCGAGCCGCTGTCTGATCATCGGGGGCTTCAGTGATGATGACATAATCATACTGGCCCATGACGAGATAGAAACCGATGAGCCTCCCTCCGACCTCTCTTGCGGCATCATCGAAGAATCTCAGGCGTTCGGGAGCATTCTTGACTTCCTTGATTCCTTGTTCGGTGAGATTGACCAGGCTGATATAGGTAGGCATGTGTCTTCCTCCCACTCGGCTGCGAGCACCCGGCCGGGTGCTTCGATCATGAAGATAGTTTAGAGCTACGCATATAGGTGTCCATTTTCTTCCACCATTGTACACCCTCTGTATTTGGGGTACAAGCTCATCAAAACGCCCATTTTAGTTGTGCTGCCATCCGCTTTATTTCTCGCCTGCCGATGATGCCTCGTTCTGTAATTACGCTCGTCACAAGCTTTGCGGGCGTTCTGTCAAAATAGAAGTTGCGTACAGTGATGCCCGCGATACGCTGCTCCAACACCTCTGTTCCCTCTTTCTCCTCAAGTTGGGCCAGGTCACCGGACCAGCTATGAGGAGAGATCTTTAGCGTCTCGCACAGGACATAAAAGGGAATGCTATGTCCACGCGCTGCCCATGCCAGCAAGGCGGTACCGGCCTTATTCAGGACATCGGCGTTTGCTAGTATGCTATCGGCTCCAACTACCACTGCGTAACATTGCGGCAGGAAGATGTCGGCCTGTGCGTCGGTAATCAATGTGACCGTAGCGCCAGCTTTGCTCAAGGCGAGTGCTACCTCGCGTCCCTCGTAGCGAGGTCGTCCTTCAAGCACAATTACCTGGTCGATCTGGGGAAGACAATTGATGAGAACTGGCAGCACGGTTCCTGAAAGACTGTGTGTCATCAATGTTCCAGTCAGCAATGGCCGGGCGTATGCTGTAATATGTTCTATTGCCGCGTCGTACTCTTCCAGCAGTCGCGCCGCTTCTTGGGCTTTACCCTCCAGCCCGCCTGGAGCGCTGAGAATGCGTCCGACCGCACCGGCTATAGCAGCCATAGCCGGGCGTGCCTGCGCCAGTTCTCTCCCGGCATCCTGCAGCTTTCGCAGGCCTTCGTCTGGCGAGGAAAGTGAGCGGGTTGCCAGGTCATAGAGTATCGAGATTGTCTCATGTACAAGCCAGCGAGATCCATGTTCACGGTCATCGCGTACCATGGCGATACGCTGTTCAATGTTATCCACGAGCTTCCTCCGGTTTCTATAGCATACGGGGTAACTATTCAGGACAATCATATTCTATATTGCCGCACATATACAATTGGCTGGAGCAAACATCCGCCAATTGACGCTTGTAACCGCCTTAACATTGATTATACTTAATTGGTATGAGCCAATCAGGAGGTAGACATGCGACAATACAAATTTGAAAACCAGCAAAGACCCTTATTTACTGCGCCGATTCATACATTGATTACATTGGATCGTGCCAGCGGGATGCCATTATACCGGCAGATTTGCCTGCAGTTGCGCGAGGCGATCCTCTCCGGTGAACTGGCTGAAGGTGTAAGGCTGCCAACAGAGCGCGCACTGGCAAGCGAACTGGGAGTCAACCGCACGACTGTTATGAACGCCTATAACGAACTTGCCAGTGAGGGTCTCATCGAGGGTCATGTTGGACGTGGGACTCTCGTACGGCGCAACCAATTTAGTTATAACGGAGATGGCATTGAGGATGAAAAGGCTTCGTGGCTCCTCGGCTTGCCTGCAGGTGAACGCGAAATCCTCGGCTCTGATGCCCTGTGGTTAAGCGAACTGGCTTCGGTGAGTGATTACGAGGAGATTATCTCGCTGGCGCCTGGCACACCTGCTCCAGACTTGCTTCCTGCCGAAATACTCAATTCTATCTTTGCCGGTGGTCTGCTCCAGGCCCGGCAGAGCGCGCTTGGCTACTGCCCCGTTGAAGGATTACACAGCCTGCGTCAAGAGATCGCGGCATATATGCGCAAGCGAGGAGTCACTGCCGATACGCAACATATCCTGATTCTCTCAGGCTCGACACAGGGCATTGGCCTGATAGGTCGCTTCTTGCTCAATCCGGGCGATGAAGTGGTTGTCGAAGTACCCACCTACCTGGGAGCTATCCAGGCGTTTCGTGCACTGAACGCTCGTGTACTGGGTGTTCCTACGGATAGTGAAGGAATACGCGTGGATCTACTGGAATCGATCCTGGCGCGACATCGCCCGCGCTTGATCTATACCCTTCCAACCTTCCAGAATCCAACGGGGGTAGTAATGTCACCGGAGCGCCGCCGGCGGTTGTTGCTGCTGGCAAAACGCTATCAAACGCCTATCCTGGAAGATGATCCCTACGGGGAAATATACTTTGAAGATAGACAACCCCCGCCTCTCAAGGCCCTGGATAGCAGCGGGCAGGTATTGTATCTCGGCACGTTCTCAAAAATACTGGCACCGGGGCTGCGTGTGGCCTGGCTCGCCGCGGCAGAACCGCTGATAGAGCGTCTCTCACTGCATAAACAGATATTTGACCTGAACACGAACGCCATCGGGCAGTGGGCGGTTTCAGAAATGTTACGGCGCAACCTGCTGGCAGGTCACCTGGTTATGTTACGCCAGGTATACCGGCAAAAGCGCGACCTGACGTTGCAAGCAATCGCCAGGCACTGGCCGGAAGAGGTGCGTGTCACTTGCCCAGGTGGAGGCTTTCATCTCTGGTGTCGTCTACCGGGCGATCTGCGTGCTCGCAGTCTCCTACGCGAAGCCGCCAATGAGCATGTAGCCTTTGTGATTGGCGAACCATTCCATGTCGACGGTGGAGGTCAGCAGAACTTTCGACTCAGTTTCGCCTATCCTGAGATGGATCACATCGATGAAGGAGTGCGGCGTATAGGCAATGCCATCAAGCGCCTGCTTGCACGCCGGTCCTCCCGCGAAGAACTGCACAAGCAGCATCTAGAGCATTTGCCACTGGTGTAGATGTTACAGCAATCCGAGCGCGAAAGTCCCTGTGATTGATCCAGGGGATGAAGCGCCGTTCCTTGTGCGGGGGAGGCCAGGGGAGCGCACGGCGCACGCAGCTGCTTGACAGCGGGGAGCAGGTTTGCTAGAATTGGAAGAGATGTTCTAGTTGGAGCAACGAGCGAGGCTGATGGGGAACAAGTACGCTGAGGAGCGCAACCCTTCCAAACCGAAGACACCGACGTTTCTGCTCGAACTGCCGCTGGTGGCCGATGCCGGGCAGGCCGCACGCCTGCGCGCCCACCTGGAAGTGGGGCGGCAGTTCTACAACGCCGTGCTCTCGGCAGGCCAGCAGCGCCTGCGCCGCATGCGCGCCGATCCGGCCTGGCAGGCGGCCCGTGCCATTCCCCGCACCCAGAAGCAGGAGCGGCGGGCTGCCTTTTCAGCCTTGCGGGAGCGCTACGGTTTTTCCGAGTACGCCTTTCATGAGCTGGCGAAAGCGCTGCGCGTCAGCTGGCTAGCCGAGCACCTGGATGCGGTGCTGGCCCAGACGCTTGCCAGTCGTGCCTACCGCGCCCTCAACCAGGTGTGCGTGGGCAAAGCCCGCCGCGTCCGCTTCAAGAGCCGCGGGCGAGGTCTCAGTAGCATCGAGAACAAGCGCAGCGATACGGGCATGCGCTTTGTGCTGCAGCCTGGGGCTGCAGGACGCCCGCAGGGGTATCTGCTGTGGCACGACGAGAAGCTGCGGGCGCTGATCGACTGGGACGACCCGGTGGTCGTCCACGGTCTGGCGCAGCCGGTCAAGTACGCCCGCCTGGTCCGGCGCCAGGCGTCCAGCCCACGCGCCCAGGGCGCCGACCGGCAGGGGGAGCGCTACGTGGTGCAACTGGTGCTCACAGGCGTGCCCCATCACAAGCCCAGGCACACCGTAGGCACGGACACCATCGGCCTGGACCTGGGTCCCTCAAGCGTCGCCAATCCCGAGCACTACGACGAGCAAGGTCGGCCCAAGAAGCGCGGCGCAGGCGCTCCACGCTGGAAGCAGAGCCGGAGCTACCAGGCCAGCAGACGGCGGAACGCCGCGCGAGAACGC
>Ga0207646_10007567_pt1 | contig 11006 bp, 10 predicted proteins | sample KBSK5502metaG_FD_184343 | JGI IMG/M metagenome (GOLD analysis project Ga0207646, IMG submission 184343) | Corn, switchgrass and miscanthus rhizosphere microbial communities from Kellogg Biological Station, Michigan, USA - KBS K5-50-2 metaG... | ecosystem: Host-associated > Plants > Roots >...
CAGCACAATCGCAAACCACATCTTCATTCCGCTCCTCCCAATCGCTGCCGGATCGCGCGCAAGCGCTCCACGGCGTGTTCCATATCGGCGTGCACGCAGATCGTGTCATAGGGCACAGGAATGCGCGTCCCGTCGCGCGCGATTACGGCGCGCTCCCTCGCCAGCATCGCCGCCTGCTCGGCGGCTTCTTCCACGCTGAGGAGCGATCCGGCGATGCTGCGCATCACCAGTGAGCCGTCGGCGTTGTAGCGCCGGTCGGCGAATGCCTCGCGAATCACCGCCGTGCCGGCCGCGCGCGCCGCCTTCGCCATCTGCGAGCGATCGGAGCAGACAATGGCCAGCTTCGGATCGACTTCCCGGATCGCTTCGATGATCACACTCGACAACGCGATGTCTTTGTGCGCGTCGTTGTAGAGCGCGCCATGGGGCTTGACGTGAACCATCGGAACGCGTTCGCGCTCTGCGATCTCCAGCAGCGCTTCGATCTGTTCCACGATCGAAGCGCGCAGCGCCGGCGGCGCCATGGCCATCGATGTCCGTCCGAAATTCGCACGATCGGGATACGAGGGATGGGCGCCGAGGCGTACCTTGCGGTCGCGGGCCCGCCGGACGGCGTCCGTCATCGACTCTTTGTCGCCATAGTGACCGCCGCAGGCAACATTCGCCGACGACACCATCGACCAGATTTCGTCCTCGCCCGGTGCGCCTTCGGCGAGGTCTGCGCTGAGGTCGATCATCGAGGTCCTCCTTTGCCGTGCCCCTCACCCGGCGCTCCGCGCCACCCTCTCCCGGTGGGGAGAGGGCTCTCGCGACGGGATCACAGCTCAGCTCCTTTCGTCTCCGGGAGAAACCACACCAGCACGCCGCCCACTGCGAAGAAAAGCGCGTCGACGGCGATCGCCGATCCCAACCCATGCTGCGCGGCCGCGGCGCCGATCGCGAGCGGAGCGGCGGCCGAGGCCAGCCGGCCGGCGTTGTAGCAGAAACCTTGTGCGCTCGCGCGGAAGCGCGTCGGAAAAAGCTCCGCCAGCATTGCGCCGAACAGCGAGAAATAGCCGTGCATGAAATAGCCGACCAGCGGACCGATCGTCAGCAGCGTCAACTTCGATCGGGCGCCGAACGCGAACAGCGGCACGAGCGCGGCGGCCGCGATCATGAAGAAAGTGAACGCGGCACGGCGGCCGAAACGATCGGCAAACCATCCGAAGCTGATGTAGCCCGCAAACGCGCCGACCTGCAAGAGGATCAACCAGGCGGCCGATTTCGTGACGGTCAGACCGGCGCCACCTTTTTCGATCGGCGAAGCCAGGAATGCGGGCAGCCAGGTCATCACGCCCCAATACGCGACCAACACGCTGCTCGATAGCAGCGTCGCGAAGACCGTGCGTTTGATGAACGTTTGCGAAAACATCTCGCTCCATCGCGAGGGCTCGTGCTTTCGCTGTCGCCACAGTGGTGGCTCATCGACCGTCCGGCGGATGAAAAACGCCGCCAGCGCAGGAAGCGCTCCGATGAGAAACAGAACGCGCCAACTGTAGTGGCCGAGGATCAGCGCGGAAAGCGCAGCGGCCATCAGTGCGCCGATCGCCCAGCCCGATTGCATGATGCCCATCGCTTTCGCGCGATGTTCGGCAGGCCATGTCTCCGCCACCAGCACTGATCCGCACGACCACTCCCCCCCCATCCCCAATCCGACCAGGATTCGCCACGCGATCAGTTGCCAGAGCGCCACCGAAGTGGCAAGGCCGGCGGTCGCGAACGAGAAAAGGATGATGCTGAGACTCATCGCGCGCACGCGTCCGATGGTGTCCGCCAGCTTGCCGAAGACGATGCCGCCCACGGCGCCTGCAATCAGCGCCACCGATGTCAATCCGCCCATGGTGCTGCCGGCGAGCGCGAATTCCTTCTGGATCGGAACGATGGAGAACGTGAATAGCTGAAAGTCCATGGCATCGAGCATCCAGCCGAGCTGCGCGGCAAAGAGCGCGCGCCATGCCGGACGTTCGACCGCGAGGACGGACATTGCGCGAGTTTATAGACTACTTGCGCGACAACAGAAACATCTCCAGACCGACGTCCACCGGCACGCCTCCCGACTTGCGCTTGATATCGAGATCGGCGATGGCGGCTAGGGCGCGAAACAGCTCTTCCTCGCTCTGCGCGCGCGCCGCTTCCCACTTCTTGTGCAGCGGAAAGGGGTGCGGCTTCTGGCGCACGATACCGTGATCCTTCAGATACTCGCCGACGCGATCGGCGAGGGTGTCCTTGAATCGGTTGTATTGCATCGGCTTCTGCAGATCGATCTTGTTTGCGCGCGCGAAGGAGATGATTCCGATGGTCTGCCGCAGTTCATCCGCAATTGGAAAGAGATACCGGCCGTAGAGGATATCGCCCGACGCCCGGGCGTCCTCGCGCCGTGCCTGCGCCACGAGGTCGCGCAGCTTCGCGACCGCTTCGATCATCTTGCCTTCCGAAAAAAGTGAGGCCAGCTCGTAGCGCGCGCCGCCTTCGACGAGTGAGACTTCGCGCTCGACGGCGTCCGCCGTCACCACCCCACCCTCCCCCGCCAGCGTGGCGAGTCGCTCCGCCTCCGAGACGGCCAGGCGCAGGTCGGGAACATCGCGCGAGAATTTGTCGCCGAGCATGCGATCGATGCCGAGGCGTTGGCGAAGCACCGTGATCGCTTTGGCGTCGAAGCGCACTCCGGCTTCCTCGGAGACTTCCTCGATCGCCGACTGCAGCGCAGAGTTGAACGTGTCGCGGGTGACGTCGCACGCGATCACGGCGCCAGAGCGGTCGATCAGATCGATGGTCGCGGAATCTTCCGGAATCTCCCCGGTGCGCATCAGCAGAATGGTTCCCGCCGCTCCACCTCGCCCGATGGCCTCAGTCAGCAACGCGGCGTCGTCCTCCCCACGCCCCGCTTTTTTTCCAGTGGCGCGGCAAAACGCCAGCATGTCGCTGAGGAGCGCATCGAGCGGCAAGCCGAGGGCATCGGCGATTTCGCGATCTTCCATGTCGAGATCCGCGCCCACGAGTCCGAGGACGTGAAGAAGCTTGGCGGTGGCGGTGGTTCGCTTCCGATCGGTCTTCGCGCTCTTCCACTCCGCGGTGGCCTTCTGGTACAGGGACAACAATTCCTTCGCGGAGACGAACGCGTTGACTTCCGGCACGATCAGCAATCGCGCAGATGCAAAGAGTGACATGGTCCGGTAAGAGTCGATGATCGAGGCGAGGTCGGTGCCGGGCTCGAAGGATTCGAGCGCGATGTTTGGATTCGCGGCCACGATGGCGTCGCGCAGATCACGAAACGCGCGCTGAGAGAGAAACTCGCTGGAGCCGCCGACGAGAATCGCGCGGGGAGGATTTTTTTCAGCGATCTGCGCGAGAACGGCGTTTAGAGGCTTTGGCATGTTTCGAAGATGAATGCAGAACGCAGAATGCAGAATGCAGAATTAAGAAAGGATAGCGACGCGCTTCTCAATTCTTCATTCTGCATTCTGCATTCTGCATTCAAAAAAAGGGAGCGCTTGCGCGCTCCCAATCAAATCACTACAAACGTGTTCTCAACTACCCCAGCAATCCCTTTTCCTGCAGCTCCTGACAATCGATGCAGTACGGCGTCCAGGGGACGGCCTGCAGTCGCTTCTCGCCGATGACGTTTCCGCAATTGGTGCATTTTCCGAAAGCGTCGTCCTTGATGCGATTGAAGGCTTCTTCGATCTGCATCAGCAGAGTGCGCTCGGTATCGGACAGCGAGAAATTGAGCTCTTTCGAATATGCGCTGGCCGCTTTGTCGGCCAGATCCTGAATGCCATCGTCGGGAAGGGCGTTGCCGGCGGCTTTGTCGCGCTCGAAAGAGTCGAGAAGCTCATGCTGCTTTTTGCGCAAAGCGTCGATGTGTGGCTGGTATGGGTTCGATTTGGTCTTGGTTCGTGCCATGGTCGAGCCGGTTCTCCTTACTTGTGATACGGAATGTTCCGCATCAACGTGCACGCGCGATAAATCTGTTCCAACAGCACCACTCGGGCTAACTGGTGCGGGAGGGTCATCGCTGACAGGCTCAGCAGCAGATCGGCGCGTTCTCGAACGGCTTCCGTAAGCCCAACATCCCCTCCCAGCACGAACGTGACACCGTGAGGCTGGTCCATCGTCAGCCGCTCGAGCAATTTCGCAAACTTCAAAGAATCCATCGGCCGCCCCCTCTCGTCCAGAACGACCGTGTATCCGACCCTCGGAATCGCTTCCATCAGGCGCGCGGATTGGGCGCGCATGATAGACCCATCGTTCGAGCCTTGTCTACCTTTCGGCGGTGTCACTTCTGTCACCTCAATCGGAAAGAAGTGCTTGATACGATTGAGATAACGGTCGATGACGGCCCCAAGCTCAGGGTCGGCGGTAGAACGGGGCCATAGGAGCCGAAATTTCATGTCAAGTGCCAGTTGTCAGGCGTCAGTCCGTCAGGCGTCAGGTATGCACCCTGACGTCCGACGCCTGACAACTGACGCCTGAAATTATGCCTTTCGCAACCGCCCTGAGCCTCCTCCTCGCGATCGCCTGGCCGCAATTTGGGCGCGATCCCGGCCACACCGGGACCACGACTGTCGCCGGGCAGCCGCTGCAGAAGGTGGTGGCGTCGATCGTGATCGACCCATTTGCCGACGTCGAGAGGGCCTTCTCAGGCGATGACCTGTTCGTGCATTACGCGGTCCCGCTCATCGACGGCGACGACGTCTTCATTGAGCTGAAGGGCGGCACGTTCACGATCAACGACTGGTCGACCCAGACCTGGGGCGTGCAGGCTTTCCGATGGCAAGGTTCGGTTCTAACGCGTCGCTGGACGGTGATGAGCGATTGGAAGCCTGTTCCGTTCACCGGCATCGGCGGACCGACATTCGAGCCCGTTTTTCAACCTGTCCTGGCCAACGGTTTTCTCTACATGCCGGGCGCCGGCGGAAGCGTGATGCAGGTGGATCGCGTCACCGGTCAGATTCTCGGCCGGCTTGGCGCGTCATCGCCACTGGACAATTTGACATTTGTGACCGGGCCGATCGCGACCGACTCGGCCGGCATTCTGTACTACAACGTGATCGCGCTCTCGGGTTCATCGCCGTGGGTGAGCGATGTCCGGGATTCGTGGATCACTCGCATCACGCCGCAGAACGCTGTGAGCGTCGGACACTATCGCAATCTCGTTCCTCAGGCGCCGGGCGCGTCCGCGCAGTGCCTCGGCGCATTCGGCACTTCGGATCTTCCATGGCCGCCGTCGCCGGCTGCCGTGCCGCCGAGCGTGACTTGCGGATCGCAGCGCGCAGCTCTCAACGTAGCGCCCGCGATCGCATCCGACGGGACGATCTACACCGTCAGCCGCGCGCATCTGAACAGCCGCTGGACGTATCTCGTGGCGCTCGATTCGACGCTCACACCGAAATGGAGCGTCTCGCTGCGCGATCGGTTCAATGACGGATGCAATGTCCTTCTGCCGCCCAATGGAACCCCGGGCGGCTGTCGCGCCGGCGCTCTTCAAGGCGTCGACCCGTCAGACAACACCGCAGGCGCGGGACGTGCGATCGATGATTCGAGCTCTTCGCCGCTCATTGCGCCGGACGGAAGCGTTCTCTACGGCGCGTTCACCCGCTTCAACTACAACCAGGGCCACCTGATGCACTTCAGCACGACCGGCACCTACCTCGGCGCCTATCCGTTCGGATGGGACATCACGCCCGCTGTTTTTGCGCGTGGCAACAGCTACTCGATCGTGACCAAAGAAAATCACTATCCGGTCGGCTCCTATTGCGACGACGCGAATGCCTGTCCGGACGTGCGGCGCGCGACCAATCCGCCGGGCTTTTTCGTCACTCGACTCAATGCGTCGCTGCAGGTCGAGTGGCAGTTACGCAATCCCAACAATATGGAATGGTGCGTCAACGGGCCGGCCGTCGACCGCGACGGAGTCTCCTACATCAACGCCGAGGATGGTTTTCTCTACGCCATCAATCCCGACGGCACGATGCGCGGATCCATCATGCTCACCGAGGCTCTCGGGCAGGCGTACACGCCGGTGGCCATTGATGACAGCGGCCGCGTCTACGCCGAGAAGGCCGGGCAATTGTTCGTCGTTTCGTCGCCGCTGCGTCAGCGCGCGGTGAAGAAATAGGAGAGAGGGCGTCTCGGCTTTGGAGTGCGGTGCCTTGGCACCGCTTTGAAAGCGGCGGCAAGCCGCCGCACTCCAAAGAAGTAAGATGCCGGCATGCGCCGACTGGCGAGCTTCGCCTGTCTCATTCTTCTCGCTGCCTCGGAGAGCAGGCTGCCGTATCCGGCCACCGCGAAGCATCCGGTCGCGCAGAACTATGGCGACCGGACCTTCGACGATGATTACCAATGGCTGGAAGATGCCAACGATCCGGCCGTCAAGGCCTGGGTCGCCGAGCAGAACCGCCTGACGCGCTCCATTCTCGACGCCGTCCCCGGCCGCGATGCCATCGCGCAACGGCTGACAGCCCTGTTCAAGGAAAAACGACTGAGCTATTTCGGCGTCGTGACTCGGGGCGGAAAACTCTTCGCCTTGAAAACGGCTCCGCCAAAAGAGCAGTCGCTTCTGGTCGTTCTCGAGAATCCGTCCGATGCGAAGTCGGAGCGCATCCTCTTCGATCCGAACGTTGCCGATGCCAAGGGCTCGATCTCCATCGACTTCTACGTCCCCTCGCTCGACGCGAAACGAGTTGCGATCTCACTTTCGAAGGGAGGCAGCGAAGATGGATCGGTGCATGTCTTCGACGTCGCTACCGCGAAGGAGGTGGGAGACGTCGTCCCACGCGTGAACTTCGCCACTGCCGGCGGCAGCGTGGCGTGGAATGCCGCTGGCTCGGGCTTCTGGTACACGCGCTACCCGCAGGGCAATGAGCGCCCGAAAGAAGACATCGATTTCTACCAGCAGATCTGGTTTCACACTCTCGGCACTCCGGCATCCGAGGACACGTATGCGCTCGGAAAGGAATTTCCTCGCATCGCTGAAACGACGCTGAGCACGTCGGACGATGGCAGGAATCTCATCGCCACGGTGCGCAACGGCGATGGTGGCGAGGTCGCCCACTGGCTGCGCAAAGCCAATGGTTCGTGGACGCAGTTCACGCATTTCGCCGACAAGATTCCGCGCGCCGAATTCGGCGGTGACGGCGCGATTTATCTCCTCTCTCACGACGGAGCGCCAAACGGAAAATTGCTGCGCGTTCCTCTCGAGGACCCGCAACCCGCGCGCGCGAGTGTGCTCGTCGACACGACGAAGAACACGCCTCCTCCACCGCCGGATGGCCTGAAGCCCGTTTCCCGCGCCCCAGCGGCAGCTAAGCGTCCGATGTCGATCGACAACTTCGTGGCCGGCCGCAAGGTGGTGTACGTCGCGATGATGGCAGGCGGACCGTCGGAATTGCTGCGCTTCGATCGTTCAGGCAAACCGCTCGGCAGCGTTCCCATCCCACCGATTTCCGCAGTCAATGAGCTCGCCCGCCTGGGTGACGACGACCTTCTCTTCCGTGCCGGCCAATTCACAGCCCCACCGGCGTGGTTCCGATACAACGCCGCCTCGAAGAAAGTGCAGCCGTCTGCGCTGCGCACGGTGTCGCCGGTCGATTTCAGCGACATCGTCGTCGTCCGTGAATTCGCGACGTCCAAGGACGGCACCAAAATCCCGATCAACATCTTGTATCGCAAAGGGACACGTCTCGACGGAACGAATCCAACGATTCTGACCGGCTACGGCGGATACTCGATCAGCATCCGGCCGGGAGCGTCGCTGCGGAATCGTTTGTGGTTTGACTCCGGCGGCGTCTTTGCCTCCGCCAATCTGCGCGGCGGAGCGGAGTATGGCGATGCGTGGCACGAAGCGGGAAAGATGCTGCAGAAGCAGAACGTCTTCGACGATTTCGAGGCCTGTGCGCGGCACCTCATCGCGCGCAAGTACACCAGCCCGTCAAAGCTTGCCATCGAAGGCGGAAGCAACGGCGGACTCCTGATGGGCGTCGAGCTGACGCAGCATCCGGAGCTGTTCCGGGCCGTTGTCTCCCATGTCGGCCTCTACGACGTGCCCCGCTTCCTGCGCACACCGAACGGTGTCTTCAACACAACCGAATTCGGATCGCCGGACAACGCGGAGCAGCTTCGCGCGATGATGGCGTATTCGCCGTATCACCATGTCGTCGACAGCACTGCATATCCTGCCGTCCTGCTGATGACGGGCGATAACGATGGGCGCGTCGATCCGATGAATTCGCGGAAGTTCGCAGCTCGGCTGCAGGCAGCCACCAGCTCGCCGCGGCCGATCCTTCTGCGCACGACGTCGAGCGCGGGGCACGGAATCGGAACGGCGCTGTCGGAGGCGGTGGCGGGACAAACGGACGTGTACGCGTTTTTGTGGCGCGAGCTGGAGATGCCGGAACCGCAATAGGAGCGCGGGCGTCTCGCCCGCACTTGCCGAGCGTCCCGCTCGGCAAGCAAAGGTTGATCGGGCGAGACGCCCGATCAATGCGGCCGGGACGGCCGCTCTCCTACCCGATCCCGTACTTCCGCCGCTTCTCGAGAAGCGTCTTGCGGTTGATGCCGAGGATCTCGGCGGCGCGGGAGTAATTCGAGCGAGTCTTGCGCAGAACTTCCCGGATGTAGCGCGACTCCAGCTCCTCGAGCGTCCACTGCCCCTCGGTGGCGGCCTGCACTGGATCGCTCGAGAATTCGGGGAGCGACTTCGGCGTCAGCAAGCTCCCCTCTTCGATCAGGACCGCGCGATCGATCACATTGCGCAGCTCGCGAACATTGCCCGGCCATCGGTAATCGTGAAGCATCTGCAGCGCGTCGGCGTCGATGCCGCGCTTCCTCCGCGCCAGAAAGCTCTTCGCAAGCGGCTCGATGTCCTCGGGGCGTTCGCGCAGCGGCGGAATCGTGAGCGTGACGACGTTGATCCGATACAGCAGGTCGTCCCGCAGCGATCCGACCACGCTGCTCGACGACGAGATGATGCGCGCGTCGAAGCCGATGGTCTGATGGCCGCCGAGGCGCGTGAATCTTTTTTCCTGGATCGCGCGAAGGAGCTTCGCCTGCAGGTTGGGCGTCAGCGCGATGACGTCATCGAAATAGATTGTGCCGCCCTGGGCCATCTCCAGTTTTCCAATCTTGCGCGCGACCGCATCGGTGAACGTCCCCTTTTCGAATCCGAAAATCTCGGCTTCGAACAGGTCGGCCGGAATGGCGGCGCAGTCGATGCGCACCAGCGGTTTTTCGCGGCGTACTCCGCAGGCGTGGATGGTCTCGGCGAAGTAGTCCTTGCCGACTCCCGATTCGCCGAGGAGCAGGATGTTGACGTCGTGGTCGAGGACTTTCTCGACCGTCTGCAGGAGCGCTCGCATCGACGCGTTCTTCGTGCGAACGAAGTCCTTCAGATGCGGATCACGAACGCGAAGTTTTCTTGCGGCGGGCATTCCGCGGCGCTTCAGCCTCTCCGGCAAATTCGGGAGTCACGTTCGGTGCGTCCCCCCACAACCTCTCCAGGCCGTAGTATCGCCGACAGTCCTCCGTGAAGATGTGAAAGATGAAATCTCCGAAGTCGAGCAGGATCCACCGGCCGGGCGTCGTCCCTTCGACCAGCAGCGGCTTGACGCCTTCGTCCTTTCGCAGTTTCTCCAGGATGCCGTCCGCGATCGCCTGCGTCTGCCGCTCGGTATTCGCGGAGCAGAGCACGAAGTAGTCCGCGATCGACGTCAACTCGCTGACGGCCAGGACGTCGAGATCGAACGCTTTCTTGTCGAGGGCTGCGGAGACGGCTGTACGAACGCGATTCTGGATGGGATCGTTCAAATTTTGTCCTCTTTGTACAAACCGTAGTGGTGAATGTAGCGCGAGACCAGCGGATCGACAAAAGGCTCGATGGGCTGCCCTTCGCGGACCCGCTTGCGGATCTCGGTCGACGAGATCAGAACGGCATCATTCCGGGCGTAGATGATTCGCCCCGCGGCGACGCGCTTGGCCAGCTCTGGCGCAGGAGCCGGCCCTCCACGAGCCAGCACCACGAAGCGCGCAAGCCTGAACAGCCGCTCGGGATCCTTCCACGTCATGAGCTGCGTGGCGGCGTCGTCGCCGATGATCCAGTCGAAGGTGGCGCCGGCGTACATCGAGTGCAGCGTCTGCAGGGTATCGACGGTGTACGACGTGCCCCCGCGCTCGAGCTCGATGGGCGAGACAAATAATGATTCATCATTTTGTGTGGCGAGAATTGCCATCGAAAAACGATGATATCCGGAAGCGCTCTGGCGGTCGGTTTTGAACGGCTGCTTCCAGGCGGGGATGTAGATCACGCGATCCCATTGCATGTCGTCTCGAATCGCGAGCACCGGTTCGAGATGGCCGCGATGAAACGGATCAAACGTGCCTCCGCAGATGCCGATATTCATTGCTCGACCGCCGCAACCTCCTTCTCGCGTTCGACTCTGATCATGTCTGCCAATCTTCGAACCAGCTCGCGGACGCCGTCGCCGGTGACCGACGAGATCTCGTGGTACTGGTAGCCGTGGCGGTTTGCATAGGCGCGCAATTTCTCGCTGTTGCCGGGAATCGCGGAGTCGAGCTTCGAGCCGCAGATGAGGCGCGGCTTCGCTGCAAGCGTTTTCGAATGCAATTCCAGCTCGCGCGCGACCACCTCGGCATCCTCGTCAGGATGTTCATTCGCGGATAGATCGACGAGGTGAAGAAGCAGTGAACAGCGCTCCACGTGGCGGAGAAATTCGTGGCCCAGTCCACGGCCTTCGTGAGCGCCTTCGATCAAGCCCGGGATGTCGGAGACCACGAACGTCTGATCGTCGTCGGCGCTGACGACGCCGAGGTTCGGAACGAGGGTCGTGAATGGATAATCGGCGATCTTCGGCTTCGCGGCGCTGATGACGGAGATCAGCGTCGATTTTCCAGCGTTAGGCAGGCCGACGATGCCGACGTCGGCGATCAGTTTGAGCTCGATGAAGAGCTGG
>Ga0207646_10007568_pt1 | contig 11006 bp, 10 predicted proteins | sample KBSK5502metaG_FD_184343 | JGI IMG/M metagenome (GOLD analysis project Ga0207646, IMG submission 184343) | Corn, switchgrass and miscanthus rhizosphere microbial communities from Kellogg Biological Station, Michigan, USA - KBS K5-50-2 metaG... | ecosystem: Host-associated > Plants > Roots >...
ATCGAGCAGCCCGTCGAGGTGACGCTGCGCGAGGCCTACAGCGGCACAACGCGCGTCTACAACGTCTCCGCGCCGGAGACCTGCCTCACCTGTCAGGGCACCGGGCGCGTGAACGGGCGGGCGTGTCCCGTCTGTGGCGGTACGGGCACCATCGAGCGCAACCGCCGGCTGGAGGTACGCATTCCGCCGGGGGTGGATACCGGCGCGCGCGTGCGTGTGGCCGGTGAGGGGCAGCCGGGCCTGGGCGGCGGGCCGCGTGGCGATCTCTATCTCGTCGTCACCGTCAAGCCCGATCCGGTATTCGAGCGCAAGGGCGACGATCTGCTGGTCGACGTGCAAGTGCCGCTGACGACGGCGGTGCTGGGTGGCGAGGTGCCCGTCCCCACGCCCGACGGTAAGAAGCTGCTGCTCACGATCCCCCCCGAGACGCAGAACGGGCAAACCTTCCGCCTGGCGGGCAAGGGTATGCCGCACGCCAAAGGCGACGGCGCCGGCCATCTGCTGGCGCGCATCCAGGTCATCTTGCCGCGCCAGCTCTCCTCGCACGAGAAGCAGCTCTTCGAGGAGCTGGCGCGACTGCGCAGCCGCGCCAGCTGACGCCTCGCCAGCCGGCAGATACGCCGCCGGTCCCAGCGCCTGGACGCCGGGCGGCGCCCCACTGTGGCGGCTTCAAGGCTCCCGCGCACAGGTCACCGTACCATCGCTACGTAAACACGGTATAATACGGGGTATCGCTTCACCACGCCGCAGAGCGCTGTGACCGCGGAGTACAGCCGGCGGCACGTAGCGAGCGCTCATTCTCGCAGGCAGAAAGGTCTTCTTAGGCGGTCAGGTACCCCCTAGCGCAAGCTTGGGGCGTGCGCAGCTGTTGTGAGCACGCCCGGACCTGACCAGACTCAGCCAGGGGGAGCAATCCCTACCGGGCTACGTTATGCGTAAGCGTTCAAGACCTACCAACGGGTGGCACCTCAGCCCGTTGCTCTAGAACCTGGGAGGTTAAACAGGCACACGGGGTTGCAGCCAGTGCCTCTCTGGGGAAAGTACCGGCGCATAACATTGTCGAGGGGAACTTTACCCGGGCAACCGGAGGCAGTTCGCTGGCTCTGCGTCATCAAAAGCCAGCCCCATACGGGGAATACAGGAAAGGAGACGGCCATTTCGCTCCCTGCGTGCAGGCAGGGATCTCATGGTCGGAAATGCGATGAGTACCACACATGTCCGGCGCGCGCCGTTGCCCACGGACATAGACGAGAGTCCGTCTGGCATCAATAACTTCACCATCGTGGCCGCCACCGTCAACGGCTCGGGCAGCCAGACGGCCAACCAGTGCTTGCTGCGCGCTATCTTCAAGATGGGCATCCCCGCCAGCGGCAAGAACATCTTCCCCTCCAACATTCAGGGCCTGCCCACCTGGTTTAGCATTCGCGTCAGTCGCGACGGCTTCATCGCGCGGCGCGAGACGGCGGAGATCGTGGTGGCCCTGAACCGCCAAACGGCGGCCGACGACATCGCCGGTGTGCCGCCGGGCGGCGTGGTGATCTATCCCACCGAGTGGAAGCTGAGCGAGGACCGCGACGACATCACCTACTATTCGCTGCCCGTCCAGCAGATGGCGAAGGACTCCGGCGCGAACGCGGACCTGCGCCCGTATGTCGCCAACATGGTCTACGTCGGCGCGCTCACCGAGCTGCTCGGCATCGACGTCGAGGAGATCAAGGCCGCCCTCGCCGACCACTTCCAGGGCAAGCAGAAGCCGATCGACCTGAACTTCGGCGTCGTGCAGGCCGCCATCGACTACACGCGCGCCAACATCACCAAGCGCGACCCCTTCCGCATCGAGCGCATGAGCGAGACGGCCGGCAAGATCATGATGACCGGCAACTCCGCCGGCGCGCTGGGCGCCGTCTTCGGCGGCTTCACCGTCGCGGCCTGGTACCCCATCACGCCGTCCACCAGCCTAGTGGACGCGCTCAGCGACTACGCTAAGGAGCTGCGCACCGACCCGGGCACCAAGGAGCACAGTTACGCCATCGTGCAGGCCGAGGATGAGATCGCGGCCGCTGGTATGGTAGTGGGCGCTGGCTGGGCGGGCGCGCGTGCGATGACCTCCACCTCCGGCCCAGGCCTCTCGCTTATGACCGAGTACGCCGGCTTCGCCTACTTCGCCGAGGTGCCGGCGGTGATCTGGGACATCATGCGCATGGGCCCGAGCACCGGCCTGCCGACGCGCGTTTCGCAGGGCGACGTGCTGATGGCCTACTACCTGGGCCACGGCGACACGCGCCACGTGCTGCTCTTCCCGGCCTCGATGGAAGACTGCTTCGAGTTTGGCTGGCGCGCCTTCGATCTGGCCGAGCGCTTGCAGACCCCTATCTTCGTGCTGAGCGACCTCGACCTCGGCATGAATCTCTGGATGAGCGAGCCGTTCACCTATCCCGACCAGCCGATGGATCGCGGCAAAGTGCTCTCGGCGGAAGAGTTGCGGCGGCTCGGCGGCTTCAATCGTTATGAGGATGTGGACGGCGACGGCATCGGCTACCGCACGATTCCCGGCACGCCGGATGCGCGCGCGGCCTACTTCACGCGCGGCAGCGGCCACAATGCCTTCGCGCAGTACACCGAGCGTCCGGACGAGTGGGAGGCGAATCTGGAGCGGCTGGCGCGCAAGTTCGCCTATGCGCGCACGCTCGTGCCGAAGCCCGTGGTGGATGAGGTGCGGGGCGCCAAGATCGGCATCATCGCCTACGGCTCCACGGAGCCGGGTATCGAGGAGGCACGCAGCATGCTCGCCGACCAGGGCGTGAAGACCAGCTATCTGCGGCTGCGCGCGCTGCCGACGACCGGCGAGTTCAACGAGTTCGTGGCGCGCTACCCGCGTGTTTACGTCGTCGAGAACAACTTCGACGCGCAGATGCACAAAATCCTGCAGACCGAGGCGCCCGAGCAAGCCGCGCGCCTCATCCCAATCGCCAAGTGTGACGGACTCCCCTTGACCGGCCGCTGGATCGCGCGGTCCATTCTTGAAAAGGAGCTATAGACGAGATGGCAATCCAGGAACCACCGGCCCAGGGAGTCAACCTGATCGGCCTGACACGTAACGACTACAAGGGGCGGCCCTCCACACTCTGCAAGGGCTGCGGCCACGACTCGATCTCGGCCCGCATCATCTCGGTGGCCTATGATCTGGCGATCGATCCGACGCAGCTCATCAAACTGAGCGGCATCGGCTGCTCCAGCAAGACGCCTGCCTACTTCCTGAACCAATCGCACGGCTTCAACGGCCTGCACGGGCGCATGCCCTCGATGGCGACCGGTGCCACGCTGGCTAACTGCTCGCTCTCCGCCATTGGCATCAGCGGCGACGGCGACACCGGCAGCATCGGCATGGGCCAGTTCAAGCACATGGTGCGGCGCAACGTGCCAGTGGTCTACATCATCGAGAACAACGGCGTCTATGGCCTGACCAAGGGCCAGTTTTCGGCCACCGCCGACGAGGGCCAGCAGCTCAAGTACGCCGGACTCAACGAGCTTCCGCGATCGATGTGTGCCTGGAGGCGCTGGTGGCGGACTGCGGCTTCGTGGCGCGCTCGTTCGCGGGGGATCCGCGCCAGGTGGAGGCGCTGCTGAAGGCGGCGCTGAGCCATCGGGGCACGGCAGTGCTGGACATCATCAGCCCGTGCGTCTCGTTCAACGACCACGAAGACTCCACCAAGAGCTACGCCTGGGGCAAGGCGCACGAGGAGATCATCTCCGACTTCACCTTCATCCCGGCGCGCGAAGAGATCACGGTGGACTACGAGGCCGGCACGTCGGTGGATGTCGCGATGCACGACGGCTCGCACATCCGCCTCAAGAAGCTGGACAACAACTACGATCCGACGGATCGCTTCTCCGCGATGCGCCTGCTCGAAGACGCGCACATCAAGCAGGAGTTCATCACGGGGCTGATCTACATCAACGAGCAGCGTCCCACGCTGCCGGAGCTGGAGCGCCTGCCGGAGGCGCCGCTGGCCCAGCTACCGGCGGAGCGGCTGCGTCCCTCGCGCGAGGCACTGGACGCGCTGATGCGCAAGATGATGTAGGAACGATGGCGGGCGGGTAGGTGACTGTGTTATGGCCTACCCGCCCGTCATGCACGAAGTCACCAAATTACCTCTGAGCTTCGTAACCGCCGTCCGGCTGGCCTCAGAATATCTTCACAACGAGTTGCCTAAGCGGCTCGCCGCAGTTCGGACACGTCCTTATAATGGCGTGCTCGCGGATCTTCCTCTCGTAGAGCCCGGGGGCATCAATATAGGGATCTCCCAGCGGTAGGACGAGAGTGCGCCACACCTGCCCACACTTCTGACATGTGGTCGGTCCGTACTCGGTCTTGGCCGCATGTGCAAGATCGCCATCCGTGTAGGTGTCACGCTCCACCTTGCGGTCAAGCTCGTCGAGATCTTGACCATTGTCCCAATGCAGGTAATACACAAGTCCCTCTTCAGGCTCCAAGACGTTGCGGACGAGCACTAGCCTGAAGTCGGCGCTTGCGGCCAACAGCGTCTCCACGGACGGCGGTGCCAGTGCAATGTTCAGTCCCAACACGGTTGGGACTGACACCCCATCGGCCCGCGTAAAATACAGGTAATGAGTCCCTTCCGCTTCGACCCATTTCATGGAGCACCTCGATAGGTAATGCTACACGGCTACCGGATGGCGCAGTCGCAGAGTGCATTCGGAATTAGTCCAGCAAAAGCCAGTTCATGAGCTCGGTCGTTGCCTGCTCATTTTTGGCCCTTATAGTATTGGTGACCAATGCTCCTCATAGGACTCGTCCCACTGCTCCACTTTTGCTCACTGCGTAGCTCACTGGTCCAGCCGCTCGCCATGAACAATTGAGATCGCCGGCAGCCGCTTGCACAGCCTGACTACTGCGTGATGAAGACGTCTGCTGGCACACCGAAGCGCTCGGCCAGGCGGGCAATGTGCGAGAGCGCGAGGCGGCGCTTGCCGGCGAGGACTTCGGAGACGATGGATCGCGTCCCAAACCGGGGCGCGAGATCGGCTTGGGTGAGCCCGTGCTCCTCCATCAGGTAGCGCAGCGCCTCGACGCCGCTCACGGTCGGGATGGCGACGTACGAGAACGCGCACGTCTCGACCAGATCGGTCAGCGCGCGCAGATACTCTTCCTCGGCCGTCGACCGCTGGGGTCGGTCGAGTAGGCGGTCGATGACGGCCAGCGCCTCGGCCAGGTGCGTCTCGTCGCGGATCGAGACGAGCGGGAAGGCGCGGACGAGGGCCAGGTACTCCTCCGCGGCCGTCTTGTCCACGATCGCTGCCATGGCGACACCCTCCGTTCTCGTCGCCGCCGACTTATGCCTTCCAGGCACCCTTGTTGTACTCGGCATGGGTGAGTAGGTCTTTGACATAGATGATGCCCAGATCGTAGTTAGCGTACACGATCAGCCGATACTCATCGCCGTTGTTCCGTTCCTGCTCAACAGGCTAGCCAAGCGGGCAACGACCTCTAGGAAAACAGTACGGTGTTGTCAGGTCAACCCCACTCCCACGAGGCGGACGTCATGCCGGTCTTCTGGGCAGGTCTGGGTGGTAACCGCCGCGTCGTGGGAGCTCTTCTTCAAAATCGCTCGCCGCAATGGCCTCAAGATGCGCTGCCCAAAAGACCTCGAGGAGCGTGGCCACCAAAGTGATCTGAGCACTGCGCGTCTGCCCGGGTTCTGCCGAGACTTCCAGATAGTACGGGTAGAAGAGGAATCCATCAGGCTCGCGTGCACGCAGCGCATCGTCCTCGTCGTTGTGCGCAACATAGATCTCGGCACCTGCCGCAATGACAGTGTGATACTCGACCGCGCCACCGACAGTACGTGATACCAACTGTAACAAGTCTTCGCTTGTGGGCGGTCCGTTGACGAAGATTTTGCAGTACAGATCCTGGCGATCGAGCATGAGTACACTTCCTACTTGTCTGCCTCGTCAGCATGACGAGGACGGAAGCTATTATAGTCGTCGGGCCGCCCTCCAGCGTCACCACCGGCTCGCCCGGTCGCAGCGCGCCCGCAGGCACCCAGCCGCGATCGGCTGTCAGCCAGGGAAGGTTGGCGGTGGTGTGGGGTGTCTCTGTGAGAGCGACAGTGGCTGTGAGTTGGGGCTCACTGGCACGGAAGTTGCGCCGCTCAGCCGTCAGGATGTGCGACCGCCACCAGGACGCGTTACACATCCACCAGACCCGCGTGCAACCGGATGAGCACATAGAGCGACGCGTACGACATCCACATGCAAGCAGCGAGAGGGCAGACCATGGCCAAGCAGGGGCAGCACCATAAGGACGGCAACGATCCCGACGTTTCGCGCGGACACAACAATCCGCGCAAGAGCACGCCGATCACCACGGGCACGCCGAAGAAGCGCGCGACCTACAGGAAGCAGGAATTCGCCCACGAGAATCCGGAGAAGCTGCCGCAGGATGAGGAGCCGCACTGGTACGAGACGACGCCCAAGAAGCTCACCAAGAAGGATATCGTGGGCGACTCCAACCGCACCGGCAGCGACTCCAACGCGTCTAGCGATACGAGAGGGCATTAAGCATACTCGCGCCGCGCCGTTCGCCATAGAAGATCAGTCGGCGCCATAGAGGATCACATTTTCGGCATGATCCCCTATGGCGTCTCCTGGCGATCCCGCGTCGGCAGGCGCCGAACGGCGCCGTGAGACTCCGTGCGGACGTGCACGCTCTGGCTCCCCTCTCCGGCTGGGGGTGGGGCCTACGACCGCTCAGGCGTCCACGAGGGCGGGTCGCTGGCGGGGAAGGATTGCTCGGACGCGCGGCTGACCTCGTCCTGCTGTGCCTCACTACCCGCCGATCCTGTCGCGGAGGACTGGCTGCCGCTGAACTGCCCGCCACTCGTGCTAGTCTCGCCACCCGTCCCACCTGTCACGCCCTGGTCGGTGCGGCCGGGCATTTGGATGGCGGGCTGTCCGGTTTCGCCGCCCACCTGCGCGCCGATGCGAATCTGCTTCGGCAGCGCCTCGTCGGCTTTGGGCAGGGTCAGCGTGAGCACGCCGTTCTCGTACTTCGCCTCGGCCTTGTCGGCATTCACTGGCGCGGGCAGCGTGACGCTGCGGTAGAACGATTGCCCCCGGCGCTCGCGCACCAGCCAGTTCTGGTCGCTGCGCTCCTCCTCGTCTTTGTGCTCGCCGCGAATGGTCAGCGTGTTGCCCTTGACGGTGACCTGGATTTCTTCCGGCGCGATGCCCGGCATGGCGGCCTGGACCACGAAGCTGTTATCGCGCTCCGCGATGTCCACCGGCGTCGCTCCACGCGCGCCCGCCAGGAACGAGCCGGTCGGACGCACGACGCTCTCCTGAAAAAGCCGGTCCATCGCCTCACGCAGGGTCATCATCTCGCGCAACGGATCCCAACGATCAAGTGCCATGTGCTCTTGCCTCCTACCGCAACAGATGCTTGCGTTTTCCCGCAGCGCACGAGGCCGCATACCGCATGCCAACTTTACAGCTGGGCGGTCGCTGCGCTGGTGGAAAGTCGCTGGCACTCGGGTTGCACGCAGGTGAGGGTGAGGGGCACGTACCAGCCCTCGCGCGTCTGGCGCGCCGTACCGTGCGCGCCAGACGCAGCAAGACCGGATGTTTCACCACAGAGGAGGCAGAGTACAATGAGGGCACGCTGAGGTCAATGAGATCACGGCAGTCGAGCGGGCATGATCTCCTACGCGTGTCGACCGCGGCAGCGCCCGCCGTTCGCTCTCAGTCTGCTCTACCCCGTCTCTGCGATCTCTGCTTCTTCTGTGGTGAAATCCGTGTCTCGTTGCTCCTATAGATGAGAGTGGAGGGCTGATCATGCCACAAGAATCACTTGCCCAGCGCATCCAGCGTGAGCTGGCACATCAGGCCGGACTGGAAGACGTCGTCGCCGGCGAAGCGGATGGCGGCGCCATCATCCTCAGCGGACACGTCCAGCGCGACGCCGACCGCGCACGCGCCGCACAGATCGTACGGGCGCTGGCGCCGAATCGGCATATTCGCAATCTCCTGGAGGTCGAGCGGCTGGTCATCGAGGACCTCGAAGACACCGAAGGCGTGGATGTGGACGAGGTGGCTGCGGAGGACGACGAGCAGATTCCGCCAGCACGGCCGCGCGCTATCGCCGATCCGACGGACGAAGAGGAGGTGCCGCTAGAGACCGATGACCTGAATGTCGTGAACCCCGATCTTGCCGATGACTTCCCCGAGGTCGAGGAGGATCCCGCCTATTTCCCGCCGACCGATCCCGTCATCACCGAGGGGCCGCACGGCGATGTCGAGATCCTTGGCGGCTGGGCCCCGAGTGCGGATAGCGACCAGGAGGTCGCGGCCTCCGCGGAAGACACGCAGCCCGGCGACGAGGCGCTGGCGGAGGCCATCACGCGCGAGCTGCGCGAAGACGCCGCCACCACCGAGCTGCGCATACACGTGCGGGTGGAGCGGGGCGTGGCATTCCTGTATGGCCGCGTGCCAGATCTCGCCGACGCCGAGAATGCCGAAGCGGTGGCTAACCGCGTGCCTGGCGTGCGCGAGGTGGTCGAGCTTCTGGACGTCGCCGGCATGTAGTGTAGCATCAGTCAACACAAGAGGGGCACGTTGAAGTGCCCCCCTCGCTCGCCGAGATCAGGTCCGATCTCGTGCGCAACCAGACTACGGCTTCACGAGCTGTACGGTGCCGCCGCTGTTGTCGGACAGATTGGCATTGAGTGACGGCGAAGCGGCGAAGTTCGTCGTGCCGTCCGAGATGGTGCCCGATGCCGCCGCGCCGCGCGTGGTGCCGTTGAAGTGCGTATTGAACATGAAACCGGGACCGCGCTGGTGGGAGTTATCAAGGAATGTGGTGGTAGGGCCGAAGCCTTGCCATGTCAAATTGACTGACAGGCTAAACGTGTTGGACGTCATCTCGTCGACCATGGTCGCCGTCCCCACAATCGCTGCCGTTGAGAGGCCCGAGCCAAATTGCACCGTGCCCGTGAAGTCTTGCGAAAAGGCCCCACTCAGAAACTCGCCGGTGCAGTTGTTAAACTTCTCCATGCTCACGAAGACGGTCTGGGTCGCGGTGTTCCCCGGTCGCATCAGGTTGTTGAATCCTTGGACGAACGTGTCGGAGATCACACAGCCGTCGCTGCTGCTGCTCTCGAAGTCCGCGAATGCCGACTGATTCTTGAAGGTGCAGACCGGCCCTGAGATGGCGAAGCAGCCACCACCACCACCCGTGCCACTAGCGTGCGCCGCGCGCCCATTTGATGGGAGCAAGGTGACGACCAGCATGGCGACCACCGCCAAGAGTGCGACGGTGGCAAGGCCACTGGCGACGAGTCCACGTTTCCCGAACCTGTTGATGATGCGTGCAATCACTGTTGGCGCTCCTTTGGGCTCTTCTGGATTGAGCTCTTTGTCTTCGGCACGAACGACAGGAACAACTGCGCCAGCCAAAACCTATGCACAGGCGGAGTGCGCACATAGGGAGCTGGACGCGCCAGAGTCCAGTACATTGAGTGAACGGGCAGGAAAGGGCGGCTGAGGGATCGCGTGGCAGGGGAGCGTGCAGCCTCGCCGAATGAAGTGGCCCGTAGGAATATCGGCCATATCCGCCCCGCACGACTCCGAGCAGACCAAGTGAATCGCGACTGCAGCATACCAACGTCTATATTGCCTGTCAATCAACTCATCACTTTCACGCACAGTCGGACAAGAAGGTGACAAGGCAGGGGCGATGACATTGAAAGGTACTAGTGGCTCGCGGTGAGGGGATGGAGCGCACGATCAGTCTGCGCCTGTGAGGGCAGCGTCTTCGGCGACATAGTCGAAGCGCGCGGGGTCAACCGGTGCGGGCGGGTTGGCGCGCTCCCAGGCGATGGTGCGCCGCAGCGCCTCATCCTGCGGCACCACCTCGCGATAGCCAAGCTCCGTGCGCAGCCGCGCCGTGTCCGCGACGAGATCCTGCGCGTGGTCGAGCTCCACCGCGAGATGCGCCGGCAGCCGCCCCTCCGGCAGCGTCACCACCTGGCCCAGCCAGCCGGCCTGCGCGCCGATGCGCCGCACCCACTCGGCCAGCGCGAGCGCCGGCTCCTCGCCGACGTTGTAGACCCGCCCCGCGGCGCGCTCGTCCGTCGCCGCGCGGGCAATCGCAGCGGCCACATTCTCGACGTAGCCGCGTGTCCAGCACCAGCGGGCGGCGTGCTCGCCCAGCAGAATCGTCGCGCGGCCGTCGTCCATGCGCTTGAGATACGCGAAGAGGCGGTGCTGGTCGTCGCCGGGGCCATACACCATCGGCAGGCGCAGGATCGTACCGGGAAGGTCCCGCGCGCCCAGGTACGCACGCTCGACCAGGATCTTGTCGTAGTCGTCGGTCCAGTGGCGCGGGTCGTCCGCAGGCAGGGGCGTCTCGCCGCGATACGGGAACAGCTTCTCGCGTAGCGGCGCATCTTCCGCGAGCGGCAACGGGTCGGGCGCGCCCGGCTCGCTGCGGATCAGCCGGCCGTAGGCGCGATAGACGTCCTGGCTGCTGATGGCGACGATCCGCCCCGCGGCGCCGCTGAAGACCGCGACCACGGCGCCTGCCTCCGCCTCGGTCATCGCGTACATGTCCAAGACTACGTCAGGCACGAGCCGGGCGAGCTCCGCGCGATGCAGGGGCAGCTCGCGGCGGTCACCGGTGATGTGGCGCACCGCGGGTGGCAGATCGGCCTGCGTCTGTCCGCGATGAAACAGCGTGACCTCGTGGCCTTCCGTGCTGAGCCGGCGTGCGACGAACGGCCGATCGAGCACAACGTCGAGCACGTTGTCGCGCTTTCCGAGTGACCACCACAGATCGGACGCCTCGGCGGTCCTGGGCGTATCACGCAGGTACCTCAGATCGTACGGTCGGCAGGCGCGCGCCGTGGAGCTGGTATGCGTTCCGATGCGCAGCTGACCGTTCGCCGGCTGTGCGTGGACGGCACACGATGGGTGATCTACCGCCA
>Ga0207646_10007571_pt1 | contig 11005 bp, 6 predicted proteins | sample KBSK5502metaG_FD_184343 | JGI IMG/M metagenome (GOLD analysis project Ga0207646, IMG submission 184343) | Corn, switchgrass and miscanthus rhizosphere microbial communities from Kellogg Biological Station, Michigan, USA - KBS K5-50-2 metaG... | ecosystem: Host-associated > Plants > Roots >...
AAACCAACGCCGCACCAGTGGGTACATGAGCACCGGCCAGGCCAGCGACGACAGCGCGTATCCCATCGCGATCGCAGCCGTGCCGAATGTGCGAAGCGTCGTCGAGCTGATGACGATCCACAGCAGGTTCTGAGAGAGCATTGCCAGCAAGTACGCTCGTGTCTTGCCATGAGCGAACAACGCGATGCCAAACGACCAACCGATGATCCGGGCATAGTCACCCAGCACCTGGATCGGTAACACAGGCGCGGCGGCGAGAAAGGCCGACGAGTACAGGAGGCGAACCACCAGCTCGCGCAGCGCCAGCACGATCACAAGCCCTGGAACCATGATCAATAGGTTGGCTCGAAGGGCTGAGTTGAGCAGTGTTTGGAGGCGTCTGCCGTCGGCTTCAGCCACGACCCTCGGAAAGACATAGGCGGCCATCCAGGCTATGAACACGGCCATGTACTGTGAGGAGACCCCATTGACGACCTGGTAGATGCCGTTCTGGAACTCGCCGAGCGTGCGTACCCCCAGCGTCCGAACCAGGAGCAACGATCCCCATGCGCCAACGCCCGCCACCAGCAGGACGCCGCCATATTGGAGGAGCGCCGCCGCAGTGGCCCTTGACACGTGGATAGACGACAGCGGCCATGTTCGCGTGCGGTAAGCGCGGGCGATGGCGGCACCGAAGAAAACGGTCTGGATCAGACTGCCCGCCACCACCGCGGCTGTGGCGCCGACAAGCCCAAAACGGATGACGGACGGGATCAGGACCGCGGTCGCGACAACAGCCGTGGCAACGTTGGCGACGGTGAGGCCGCGGATGTCGGAGAGACCCTGGATGACGTAGCTGAGAACGCCTGCGAGGTTGTAAAGAGGGAGGCTGACGAGGATCAGAACGACCGGCAATGTGTAACGCTCGCTACCTGTGAGCAGTCCTGATATCTGGCCGGAGAAAGGGAGCAACAGAATCGTGCAGGTGGTCGCCGAGGCCAGTGCCAAAGCTGACGATGTGCCCACGACCGCGCTGACGCGGATGCGCTCCGCGGGGGACTCGGCCACCATCTTGGCGACGCCGGTGGTCAACCCCAGCGGGATGATCTGAAAGAGAAACGCCGAGAAGTTGAGGATCTGGGCAAGGACACCGGTCATCGACGGGCCCAGCGTCAGCGCCAGGAGCTTCGCGGTGATGATGGCGCGGACGAGGTTGGAGATAGACGAGATGCTCAGTAGACCGGCAGAGCTTATGAACGTCCGCAGCCCGAAATGCGCGGGCAGGCTCTGATCGGAAGGCATCGCTGCGACGCTGTCGTCTTGTGGGGAAGGAATCACGGCATCATGCTGGTGTCGTGCTTGTAAGCGTCGTCGTCAGCGCAGCGATACGTAGAGGTTAACGACTTGCAACGACCGCAGCGCCGGGCGCTCAACCCCCGTGGTGGGGTTGGCTGAAGCGCTGGCTAGAATACGGGCCTCGATGTCGCGAACTCACAGTTGAGCGAGGCGCCACCCGCCGGCTCCAATCACATGTCACAGCGACTCCGGCAAGCACTCTTCCGGAGAGGTTCCAGCCCTTTTGCAGTGGGCCTGTGGGTCCTCGCAACATTGGCATTTCTGGTGGCTTCGTTCCCGCTGTTCGCGGCGCTTGCTCAACCCGGAACCAGCAGCTCGGACGAAATCACCGAAGACTTCAATGCGGGACATGTCGCTCGGCCGGATCGACTCCTTGCGGTGGACGGATTCACACCAGGTGATCAGGGCTGGTATCTCGATTCAGGAGCGAGTGGCCGCCTCGTCTATCGAATACCTGTCCACCCGGGTACATCCGTCGGCCTCAACCTGTGGGTGAGCGCGCCGGCCGGCGTCAGCGTGAGGATTGTTGGGCGAGCGGAGGGGCAGCCCGACGCCGTCCTCTCGACCAACACAACGCTCATCGGTGACCTGATCGACCTGCCGCCCGGGTTTGCCGCCGCGCCGAACGTCGACATCGAGATTTCAGCCCGCAACGCGACTGGCGGGCAGGTGCTGGTCATAGACCAGATCGTCACGTCCGCTCTGCAGGGATCCCGGCCAAAAGCTCCGCCCTTCTACGCGTACCTGGCATTGGGTGGCCTGGCGGCAATGCTGACCCTTGCGATGATCCGAGGGCGGCGTCACGCGGTTCTCATCGCGGCGGGCATTGGTGTAGTGGTCGCAATCGCCTGTGCCGACCGAATGTTGCTTCTGTTCGCAACGTTAGGTCCGATGGATCCGGACGCGGTTGGATATCGCATCTTCGCCGACCGCTTCCAATGGTGGCCGCTGGCCGAGAACGGCCTTTTCAGTGGCAACTTTGCGGAACGCGAGCCGCTGTTCCTGATGGTCGTTCACGCCTACTTTCAGGTGTTGGGCTCATCGGACTTTCATCTCCGCGTCGTGTCCGCGACCCTGTCGATCGCCGTCGTCATCGTTTCTGTGATCGCGGCACGACGTCGACTTTCGTGGGGATCTGCGCTTTCGATCGGCCTCCTGCTCGCCATCAGTGTGCCGCTCGTCCGCGAGAGCGTTCGAGGTCTTCGTTTCGAACTCGAGATCCTGGTTCTGCTCCTGCTCTACATAGCACTCGATCGCGGCCCCTCGAAACACCCGCTGCGGGATGCCGTCCTCATCGGACTCCTCGGGGCGGCGATGGTTCTCACGCGCACGTACTACCTCCCGGTTTTCGTCGTGGCGGTGGCGATCGCTTTCATTGCACGCTACAGGCCGTTGCGGCGCGCGGTCGGCTTGGCCGCGCTGGCAGTGATCATCATGGCCGGCGCCGCTGCAGCGCACCGCGTCGGTCTATACGAGCACCACCATGACGCGTTTTGGGACACGGGTAGATATACGCGCTGGAACGCCAACATCGAGAAGTTCGCCTACCACCGCCCACTACCTCATGCGGAGCTGTTCCCGACCCTTGCCGAATTCCAGCAAAACGGGCCATATTTTGGTCCGAAAATCTCCACCACCCAGTACTTCCTTGTGATCCATTCGCCGTCTGAGTTCGCGCGGGATTCTCTGGCGGGCGCCCGGGAGATGTTCGAGACCATCGACGGCACTTTCGGAGCCGGTCGGCTGGGTTGGCTTGCCGGCGTCGGTCACCGGATCGACCTGGCGGTTCGGTGGTTGGTCCTTTTGGGTTTGGTGGGGATGTTGCTCCGAGCGTGGCGGCATCCACGGCTGGCCCTCGTCCCTGTCTTGGTTTTCAGCTGGTTAGGCCTGACCGCGTTTCTCTTCGATCATTCTCTACTCGAGCGATACCGGCACACGTGGCAGACGATCCCGCTTGCGTTCATCGCCGCGGCCTGGATTGTTGAGTCGGCCGTCCGCATAGTGATGAGGCGGTTGCATCTGACACGTGCCTACGCTCTCATGTACAGGCTGGCCATCTCGAATTTCGACCTTGCGCTCTTTCCTATCGCTGTCGGACTAGCCCTCGTACAAGCAAGGCTGTCGCCTCGATTCCTGTTCGCCGACGAAGTAGTCCTCGCCGTAGCGATCGGCTTGCTCGCATATCGCCGCCCGGCGGTTGGAGCCATCGCCCTGCTGCTTGTGGTTTCGGTCGCGAGCCCTGGATCGGCCGGTGCAGCGGCGGCTGTGGCGCTGGTCGCGGTCCTCGCCCGACAGCGGCCGGCGGTGCAGAGCTTGCTGCCGCTGCTTGTCGTCGCGCCGCTGGCGCTGGCGATTTCCATTGGTGCGGGACGACTCAGTTCGGCGGCCCTTGTACTGGCTGCGACCATGGTCTGCGTGGTCGCGACGGTCGCCGTGGTCGCCCGCGAGCCCGCATCTCGTACAAGGATGGTCTGGTGGCTGGCTGCGATCGGACCATTAGCCGGGATACCGTTCCTGCTCGAACCGAATTTGGCGCCGGCCGCGGCGCTGGCCACACTCGGCGTGGTCGCCGGTTGGTGGCTCTACCTAAGCGGCGAGAGGTGGGGGTTGCCGCTCGCCCTCGCGAATCTTTTGATCGTGATTCTCGTCGAGCCTTTTTTCGCCTGGCTGGGCATCCTGGTTGCTCTGGCCTGGCTCATCATTGGGTCACAAAGGCTCGTCGGACTTCGACCTCGGAAAGTCGCCGCCGCTGCTGCGATCGTCGCGCTGGGTCTGCTGACCGGAGGGGCATCGCTTTCAGCCACGTCGCCGACCGCGGACGTGGGTTGGACTACCCGGCTCGCCTCCACAGATGCTTCGATTACGCAGCACATCACCGTCGATCGCCCGGGAGACAACAACATCTGGATTTATGGGAGCCGCGCCTCGTCATTCACCGACTACCCGGTTCGCGTGGACCTCAACGGCGCGGCCGTCACCGACGACCTCAACTCGCACATGACAACCGGCGAGCTGACCTGGGTCAACGTGCCGCTGCCGGCGACTCCAAGCCAGGGCGACCGGGTCGATGTGCGACTCATCCCGACCGGAAAGCCCAATCCAGTTGACCGGTTCATCGATGTCGGAGGTGTTTACTCGCGCGTCGCAGGCGTGTCCAGTCCAGGCACGCAGGCAGGCACTTACCTGATCGTTCTCGGTGACAACTCGCTGCCGCTGGCTCCTGGCGGCCTGTCGGAGCCCATGGTTCATGGCCTCTGGCAGCTGCCGATGGGAGCAGGGCTGCCTGGCGAGTTCGGGGCGCCACTCACCGCGCGTGAGCAGGCGCGGACGTGGCAGATCTGGGGCGAGACGCTCAAGATCGCAGCGCGAAACCCGTTGGGACTCGGCCTGACTGGACTGAGCACCGCCCTCAATGCCAGCAGCGGAGCCTTCGGTCCGGGCCTCAGCGCCCGCGACGAATTTCTGCAGGCGGCATCGGAGTGGGGCATCGCCGGCCTGGCCGGCCTGCTGATCTTGCTGGGAGGGGCCGCCTGGTTCGCTCGAAGATCCGGGGACGATCTGGCTCTCGCGCTGATACTCCTGACTGTGGTGGCGATGGCCGGTGAGTCTCTGCTGGTCGATCCCGCGGGCGCCGCAGGGACGTGGGCGGTGGTCGGACTGTGCCTTACGGCGGGGGCAGCTTCCCGGTCCACTTCGCGAGCTTGAGGCGTCGAAAGGCGATCAACGACATCCCGACCAGCAGCCATCCGTGCTGGCTGACGCGGACCTTCGAAACCCCGGCCAGCCGGCGCTTGTAGCGAACCGGAACCTCGACGATCGGCAGGCGTAGCCGGGCGGCACCGAAGAGCAGGTCGAAATCGCCGAAAGGATCGAACTCGCCGAAATGCTTACGGCCGGCTTTGATCTTTTCGTAGTCGGACTTGAGGAGGACCTTGGTCCCACACAGGGTGTCTCGAATCGGCTGCTCGAGCAGCCACGTGAACAGCTTGCTGAAGAACCAGTTGCCCACGTAGTTGACGAACTTCATCGCCCGTTCTTCCATCGGATAGACGAGGCGGGTCCCGTTCACGAAACGGCCCTTGCCGGTGGCCAGGGGATAGAGGAATCGCGGCAGGTCTTCCGGTGGGACGGTCAGGTCGGCGTCCAGGATCATCAGGACATCGCCGCTCGCCGCCTCGAAACCCTTTCGGACGGCGTCGCCTTTCCCCAGCTTGAGCATCACCGTCGGTGCGTCAGGGTGGTCCTTGGGGCCGGCGTAGTCCGCCCCCGGCATCTGCAGGATGAGCTTGATGTCCTTCAGCCCGCGGTAGCGACCGATGACCTCCTCGATGCGCTCCTTGGTCCCGTCAGTCGAAGCGCCGTCGACGAAGATGATCTCGGTCTTAGGGCCAAGGTCGGGCATGCGCTCGACCGCCGCGTCGATGTTGCCGATCTCGTTCCTGCACGGAATGATCACTGAGCACTTCAGTGCCTTTGGCTTCGGTCGTTCTGGCACGGCTTCGGCGACGAGCACGTTCAGTAGGTCGAAGTACTTGAACGCCCGGCGCCCGCTCAGAACACGGTTTGCGGCGGAGGCCAGCAGTGGGATCGGGACCGGGACCAGCAGGGCATGTTCCTCGCACGTCACCCGTAAATCGGACAGCGCCAGCATGCTCTTGGCCGTGTCGAGACCGACCCAGTTCTGCCGCAGGGGAGCCATCGCCAGCTTGGCCCGCTGAGCCGTGCGCAGGACAGCCTCGAGGGTGGGGCTGTGGAACGTCAGGACTAGACGCGTCGATTCGTGGCTGACGCGGTGAAAACATTCGAGCATCGCCGTAATGTCGCCCAGCTCGCCAATGAGGTCAGAGGCGACGACGAAGTCGAACTTCTCGTCGACTCGGAAGGCCTCGGCGTCAGCGACCTCGAACTGGAGGCCGGGGAACTTCGCGCGAGCCAGGCGCACCATCTCGGCACTGATGTCGAGTCCCAAACCTCGCGACGGCTTGAGAGCGCTGAGCAGATTCCCGGTGCCGCAGCCCAGTTCGAGCACCGAGCTGCCCTGAGGAATCAGTTCACGGAGCCGCCTTTCCACTGTGCCGTGGTAGTAAAAGTTCTTCTGATACCAGCGGTCCCGCTCCGGCGCGAGGCGGTCGTAGTGGTCGCGCACGCGATTTTTGAGCGGGTCGAGAACGGCTTGAGGCAACAGGTCGACCTTCAGGGACGCGCCTCCTGGGTCACCCTGGACGTCACAGGGACGGCGATCGCGAGTGCGAACTGGTTGATCTGGGGCACGTCCACCACCACGGCGGTCAGTTTCAAGCGCGAGAGGCTCCCACGAAGCAGGCGGCCAGGAGGTCCCAGGTACAGGCCGGCCCGATCGGCCAGGAAGCCGACGGTGCACGCCCAGGTCGTCGATCGGCGCCAGCGAACGCTCAGGCCGGCGTTCCGCAACGCCATCGAGAGGCTCGCGGCGGTGAAGAATTGCAGGTGTTCGCCCGCGGTTTTGTAGCCGAACCAGCGCCGGCCGCTCGACCGGGCCACCAGGTTCGCCGAGTCGGGCACCGTGAGTGCAAGTACCCCGCCCGGCCGCAGCAGCATGCAAGCACGGGTCATGTCGGCGACCGGGTCGGGGACATGCTCGAGGACGTCCCAGAAGGTGACCGCATCGAGACTGCCGGGCTCGACCTCGGCGTCATGCACGGTGGTCCCGACCAGCGAGATGCCGTCCGCTTCCGCCTGCGCCCGCGCGACCGACGGGTCGGCTCCAAGCACCTGCCAGCCGCGGCCACGAGCGACCTTCAAGAAATCGCCGGTGGCGCACCCAACGTCAAGGATGCGGCCGGGGCCGACCTCGGCCTCGATCTTCATCAGGTGCCGCGTGAACATGCGCTTCCGCGCCGGCTCGAGCGAGGCGTAGTCACGAAAGCCGATGCTGCCTTCGCTGCCCTGGTAGTACGCGAGGTTGCGATAAATCCCATCCAGGAAGCCGGCGTCGGGGACGGGCCAGACATAGCCATGACCACATTCGTGGCATCGGGCGACCCGAAGGTCTCGGTGCTCGGCCGCCCAACGCGCATGTGTCGAAGCGCAAACAGGGCAGGCGAATGGGATTGCGTCAGCGCCTGGCATCGGCCCCCAGTCTAGCCGTCGCACCTGGTCGACTTTGGACCGTAGACTGCATCGGGTGAGCTGGTGGGAGGGCAAGCGGGTCACGGTGACCGGCGGCCGCGGCTTCCTGGGTCGATCGCTGGTCCCGATGCTGACCGACGCCGGCGCCGAGGTCGCCACCTTTTCCAGTTCGGACTACGACCTGACCCGGCAGGCGGACGTCGCCCGGATGTACACGAGCCTTAAGCCTGAGATCGTGATCCACCTGGCTGCTCGTGTCGGTGGAATCGGCGCCACCCGCGACCACCCGGGCAGCTTTTTCTACGCCAACGCGATGATGGGCATCGAGCTCATCGAGCAGGCCCGCAAGAATGGCTTGCACAAGTTCGTGCAGGTGGGCACAGTCTGCTCCTACCCGAAATTCACGCCGGTCCCATTCTCCGAAGACGACCTCTGGGACGGATACCCCGAGGAGACCAACGCGCCCTACGGCCTGGCCAAGAAGATGCTGCTGGTTCAGGCTCAAGCCTATCGGGAGCAGTACGGCCTCAACGCCATCTATGTCATCCCCGTCAACCTTTATGGGCCTGGAGACAACTTCGACCCCAGCAGCTCACATGTAATCCCGGCGCTGATCCGTAAGTGCGTGCTAGCGATGCAGGCGGGCGCGCCGTCCGTGGAGGTTTGGGGGACGGGCACTCCGACGCGCGAGTTCCTATATGTCGACGACGCAGCTCGCGGGATCAAGCTCGCGACCGAGCTTTACGCCCAGCCGGAGCCCGTCAACCTCGGCAGCTCGGAAGAGATTTCGATCAAGGACCTCGCAAAGCTGATCGCCGAGTTGGTTGGCTTCGAGGGCGAGATCGTGTTTGACGCGACGAAGCCCGACGGCCAGCCTCGACGGAAGTTGAACGTGGAGCGCGCGCGAAAGGAATTCGGTTTTGTCTCAGAGGTGCCTTTCCGCTTGGGTCTCCAGCGCACGATCGACTGGTTCAAGTCGAGGACCGAAGCGTCTCCTGTGGCTTCATGACCTTGTGAGGGTCGAGGCCCTCGGCCTTCAGGTCTGCCTCGACCATCAACCGCACCAGCTCGGCGAACGAAACCGCCGGCTTCCAGCCGAGCACGTCGCGGGCCTTGGCCGAGTCGCCAAGCAGCGTGTCGACCTCTGCCGGACGCAGATAAGCGCGATCGATTCGGACGTACTTCTCCCAATCCAGACCAACGAGCCGAAAGGCAAGCTCTGCGAACTCGCGCACCGAATGCTGCTCACCGGTCGAGAACACCAGGTCCATCGGTACGGGTTGCTGGAGCATCATCCACATGGCTCGGACGTAGTCAGGCGCATAACCCCAGTCCCTCTTTGCGTCGAGGTTCCCGAGGTAAACGGCGTCCTGACGGCCGGCGGCGATGCGGGCTACGGCGCGGGTGACCTTGCGTGTGACGAACGTCTCGCCTCGGCGTGGCGATTCGTGGTTGAACAGAATGCCGTTGGAGGCGAACATTCCGTACGCCTCCCGGTAGTTGACGACGATCCAGTAGGCAAAGATCTTCGAGACGCCATAGGGGCTGCGGGGGTGGAACGGGGTCTTTTCGTTCTGGGGCGGCGGAGCGCTGCCAAACAGCTCTGACGTCGACGCCTGGTACAGGCGAATGGATGGATCACAATGCGATATGGCTTCGAGCAGCCGGAGCGTGCCGAGCGCATCCACGTCGCTCGTGTACTCGGGGGCCTCGAAGCTCACCTTGACGTGACTCTGGGCGGCGAGGTTGTAGACCTCGCGCGGCCGTACTTCATCGATGAGGCGCGCCAGGTGCGCGGAGTCGGACATGTCGCCGTGGTGCAGGATCAGGCGACGGTCGGGCACGTGCGGATCCTCGTAGAGATGATCGATGCGCCCGGTGTTGATCGATGACGACCTGCGGATGAGTCCGTGCACCTCGTAGCCCTTTTCCAACAGGAGCTCGGCGAGGTACGAGCCATCCTGCCCGGTGATCCCGGTAATCAGTGCGCGGGTACGGGCCGCCATCTCGCGAAGTCTATCGACCGGACCGGCGGCCCACCGGTAGAGTCGCTCGTCGATGCAGGAATTCCTGGTAGACGGCTTGAGTGTTGGTGACCATCCGCTCGGTTGAGAAATGCTCTGCGATCCGAAGACGGGCGGCTTCTCCCATCCGCCGGCTCTCCTCTGGATGCTCGATCATCCACGTGATCGCGCCGGCCAGCGCCGCCGGATCGCCGTAGGGAACGAGCAGTCCATGGACGCCGTCCTCAACCAGCTCGGGCACGCCACCAACCCGGGTTGAGACGACGGGCACCGCAGCCGCCATCGACTCCATCAGCGCGTTCGGAAAACCTTCTTCAGACGACCCCAGGATCGTGAAGTCAAAAGCCGGCAACAACGCAGCTGCGTCCTTGCGCACGCCCCCGAAAATGACGTTGTCCGAGACGGCCAGCTCACGGGCGAGGTTGGTCAACGCAGCTCGCTCCGGCCCATCGCCAATCAACACCAATCGAAACGACGGGTGGCGGGTTGCGACCTGAGCCACAGCCTCCAGCGCTCCGCGGTGGCCCTTGTAGCCGATGAAGTTGGCCACCATGGCGGCCTTGGCCCCCGCCGACTTCCATTCTGTCGGCAGCCGCGGTGCAGGGCCGAGTGGAGGGAGGTCGATGCCATTTGGAATCACCCGCATCCTTTCAATCGGGATCGATTCCTTGGCAATCGCGAAATCGCGAACGGCGCGCGAGTTGCAGATGTAAACATCGATGACGCGGTTTGCCATCTGGGCGAGCACGCGCCACCCTGCCGATGTATAGACGTCGATCGATGTCAGGCCGCGTCGACCGGCGACGATCAACTGGACGCGCAATAACCAGGCAGCCAAACCGCCGAGGACATAGGCGGCGGGCAAATACGCATGCACCGCATCGGGACGCTGCGCACGGAGACCGCGAACGAGCGCTGCCAGTATTCGCATGCCCACCAACTTGCTGCGTGCGGAGCGGTTGGCTGCCGGCGACCCTTGGAGCTTGATTACAGGCACATCTGGCGATAGGACTTCCTCCAGGTCGCCTCCTTGTGTCAGGCAGATGATCGATGGTTTGAATCGGGTTCGATCCAGACCATTGACGAGCCGGACCAGCTGCGTCTCGGCACCGCCCACGGCGAGGCTACCGATCACATACGAGACCCTGATCGGCCTGGCCTGCGTATTCACCCGTCGAATTCTCACACGCACAGGCAGGCTGGCCGGCGAGCCAAAGCCATAGACGCCAACCTTCGTGCTCACTCCTCTTGCGCGGTAGAGCTCCCCACAAGGTGGGGAGCCCAGGTCCGCGATAAACTTCCCGGTCGTGGCCCCGCGAGAGCTCCCCAGCCGCGCCCTGTATGAAGGGCGCGACCGCGCCGGTGCGCGGTCCTTCCTCTACGCGATCGGGCTGACCCCCGAGGATCTCAATAAGCCATTCGTCGGCGTCTCCAACTGCTGGCTCGAGACCATGCCCTGCAACTTCGGGCTGCGCGAGCTGGCCGTTCCGATCAAGGCGGGGATCCGAGCCGCCGGGGCCAATCCCATGGAGTTCAAC
>Ga0207646_10007572_pt1 | contig 11005 bp, 11 predicted proteins | sample KBSK5502metaG_FD_184343 | JGI IMG/M metagenome (GOLD analysis project Ga0207646, IMG submission 184343) | Corn, switchgrass and miscanthus rhizosphere microbial communities from Kellogg Biological Station, Michigan, USA - KBS K5-50-2 metaG... | ecosystem: Host-associated > Plants > Roots >...
CGTCTCCGACGCGGAGATAGAGCAGGTCATCCGTCACTGGAGGCAGCAGCGCGAGGCCCACTACGACCTCTCCATCATCGAGGACAAGGAGCGCGCGCGAGTCAGAGACGATGGTGGCGACGAGATCGACGATGACCGTTACGAGGAGGCCGTCGAGATCGTCCAGCGTGCGGGACAGGCGTCCGTATCGATGCTTCAGCGCAAGATGACGATCGGCTTCGCTCGCGCGGGCCGGCTGATCGACATCATGGAACAGAACGGCGTCATCGGGCCGTCGCAGGGACCCGGCAAGATGCGCGAGGTCTATGGGATGGCCAAGGACAATGCCTAGCCTCGGCGAACAGCTTCGCGCGCAGCGCGAGCGGAAAGCAATCACTCTCGAGCAAGCCGCAGCCGACACGCGCATCCGCGAAAAATTCCTGAAGGCGCTCGAGGAGGGGGACTACCCATCGCTCCCCGGCGCGGTGTACACGCGCGGCTTCCTGCGCAACTACTCCGACTATCTCGACCTCGAGACCGACGAGCTCCTCATCCTCTATCAGCAGGAGCGCGGTGGCGCGCCGCCGGAGCCGGCCCCGAAGCGAAGCAGCTTCAAGCCATACCGCCCGGTGGTCCATCAGAGCCTCATCTTCCGGCCCGTCATCTTCGTTCCGGTCCTGATCATCGCGTTCGTAGGCTCGTTCCTCGGATACATCTACTACCAGTTCACGACCTTCGCGACGCTGCCCAGGCTCGAGATCATCAATCCGGCGAGCGACGGTCTGGCGGCCAGCCCCGAGCTCGTCGTGCACGGCATCACGGTGCCGGACGGACGGATCACGGTGAACGTGTTCCCGGGCCCTGATGTGTTCGGCGACATTCAGACAGCGAGCGACGGCAGCTTCAGCACGACGGTCTCGCTCAAACCCGGATCGAACCACGTCGTCGTCGAGGTCCTCGACGCCGCCGGCAAGACGAACCGCGTCAGCCGCACCATCCAGTACCAGGCGCCGGCCGTGGGGGTGAGCGCGCCGCCTGTCCTATCGGTGGAACAGCCCGCGAGCGGCGCGACCTTCACGAACACATACGTTCAAGTGAGCGGTCGCGTCGACCGCGGCGTGACCGTGCAGATCAACACCGTTCCGGTAGCGGTGAGCTCCGACGGCACATTCCAGGCGCGCTACTACCTGCCCACCGGAGCGCAGTCCTTCCGCATCGTCGCGCGCAACAGCGCCGGCGGCACCGTTGAGGAGACGCGCAACGTCATCATCGCGTACACCGCCGCCGTGGTCATCGTGCGCGTGACCGGTGGCGACTCGTGGATCCTCGCCACCGTCGACGGCAGCTGCGACCCGTGCCAGGGCCGCGTATTCAAGGACGGCGAGACGGCGACATTCCAGGGCAAGGAAGTCCGCCTCCGGACCGGCAACGCCGGGGTCGTGCAGGTGAATCACAACGGTCAGGTCATCGCGTCACTGGGTCGTCAGGGGGAGGTCGTCGAGCGCGTCTTCGTCGCCCAGTGACCCTTCCCAACGCGCTCAGCGCGGCCCGCGCACTTCTCGTCGTCCCGGTGGTCGGCCTCATCGCGACGGGCGATGTGTGGCTCGCGCTTCTCGTCTTCCTCGGCGCCGCCGCCACTGACGCGCTCGACGGGCCCGTCGCACGGCGCCGCGGTGCGACCGCGTTCGGGGCGGCGCTCGATCCGCTCGCCGACAAGGTCCTTGTCATCGGGACGCTTGCCGCCCTGGCGATTCGGGGCATCGCGCCCGCTTGGGCCGTACTCCTCATCACGGCCCGCGAGCTCGTCGCCATTGAGCTCCGCGCCAGGTCGTCACACGCTGTCGCGGCGAGCGCGGATGGCAAGGCGAAGACGGTCCTGCAGGTCGCTGCGGCGGTCCTGCTCCTTGCCGTGGCCGCCTGGCCGGCGGCGGGGCTCGCCGCGGCCGCCAACGCGGCGCTCGTGGCCGCGACCGCGCTGACTCTGCTTTCTGGCGTCAGACTCGTCCTTCGTGCCCGCCAAACGACCGCCGACGCTGCCTGAGCTCGAGGAGCGCATGGCCGCGATCCACACGCGGCTGCGACGCCGCAGGCTGACCGTCGCGGAAGCCGAGTCCTGCACAGGCGGGCTCCTCGCGGCGGTCCTCACCGCGCACGCGGGTTCGAGCGACTACTTCAAGGGCGGGGCGGTCGTGTACTCGAACGAGGCCAAGACGGTCCTCGCCGACGTGCCGGCCGACCTCATTCACGGGCACGGCGCCGTCTCGTCGGTCGTCGCCGGTGCGCTGGCCCGCGGCGCTCGTGAGCGGCTTGGCGCGAAGATCGGTCTCGGCATCACCGGCATCGCCGGACCCGGGGGCGCAACCCCGGGCAAGAGGGTCGGTCTGACCTACGTCGCGGTGGACAGCGACGAGCACTCGGTCGTGAAGAAGCACCAGTGGCCGTACGACCGCGAAGGCAATCGCCTCGCGTCGGTCGGCGCCGCGCTCGACCTCCTCGAGAGGGCGATCGAATGACGGTCGAGCTCAAGCGCTCCCTCGGCGCGGTCTGGCGCGAGCCGGACGTGGCGCGCCTCTATCGCTACCGGCCGGCGTATCCGGCCGCGGTCTTCGACATCCTGCGCCGGCTGATGGTGGAGCCGCGCACCGTCCTCGACGCAGGGAGTGGCACCGGCGGGCTCACGCGCCAGATGACCGGGTTCGCTGCCCGGATCGACGCGCTCGATCCGTCCGCCGCGATGATCGAGGAGGCGCAACGCCTGCCGGGTGGACGAGATCCGCGGATCAACTGGATCGTCGGACCTGCCGAAACGGCGCCGCTCCGTCCGCCGTACGGTCTCATCACGACGGGCCAGAGCCTGCACTGGATGGATCATGAGGTCGTCATGCCGCGGTTCCGGGATGCGCTGGCTCCTGGCGGTTTCCTCGCGGCGACCGACATCGAGTGGGACTACGCGCCCGCGTGGCACGACCGGCTCGTCGCGATCTTCAAGAGATACTCACCGGTGAACGCGAAGGAGTTCGTTCTCGACCTCTTCGGCGATCTCGCCGAGCGCGGCCTGTTCGAGCGAGCGGGATTTCAGCGCACGTCGCTGGTCCCGGTCGATCTCTCCATCGATGACTTCGTAAACGCACTTCACAGCACGAGCTCGCTCTCCCGTGTCTCGCTCCAGGAGCGCACCGACAAGTTCGGCGACGAGGTTCGGGCGCTCTTCGAGGAGCTCGGAGAGGACCGCGCCCGTTTCGCCGTCGCCGCCAATGTCGTCTGGGGACGGCCGCTCTGAGCGCGCGGGCGCTCGGCGTCGGCCTGCTGGGTCTCGGCACCGTAGGCTCCGCGGTGGCGCGGGCCTTCGCGGATCGCTCGCGGCGCATCGACGCGGCCGCGGGACGGCCGGTGCGGCTCGTCGCGGCGGCGGTGCGCAATCCGCAAAGGGCGCGCGACGCGGGCGATGTCCCGGTCACGACCGACCCGCACGCGATCCTCGACGACCCCGAGGTCTCCATCGTGGTCGAGGTCATCGGCGGGACCGACCCTGCGCGCGAGCTGCAGCTCGGCGCGTTCGAGCGGCGGAAGCATGTCGTGACCGCCAACAAGGAGCTTGTCGCGAAAGAATGGAAGGCCCTCCACGAGGCCGCTCGACTCGCGAAGCGCGAGCTACGCTTCGAAGCGGCAGTCGCCGCCGCCGTCCCCGTCATCGCGGGCATGCGCGGGCTCGGCGCGGTACGTCCGCGCGTGCTACGCGGGCTCCTCAATGGCACGACCACGTACATCTGCTCGCGCATGGAAACCGGCAAGTCGTACGACGAGGCGCTCGCCGAAGCGATGGCCGCGGGCTACGCCGAAGCTGACCCGACCAACGACGTGGACGGGCACGATGCCGCGTACAAGCTCTCCATCCTCGTCTCGATCCTGGAGGGCCGGCACTTCCACCCGGACAACGTTCGCCGCACCAGTCTCCGCGGCATCACGGCGTCCGAACTGACTGCCGCCGCCGGACGCGGCGCGCGTGTGCGCTTCCTCGCGGTCGCCGACTTCGGCGAGAAGGCCACCAAAGCCCGCGTCGGGCCCGAGGAGGTGCCTGCGGATTCGCTCGAGGGCCAGGCTACCGGGCCGACGAACGTGATCACGCTCGAGAGCGATCTCGTTCCACGTGTTGTGTGGAGCGGCCCCGGGGCGGGCGGAGACGCGACCGCGTCCGCGATACTCGGGGACGTGATCCAGATCGCGCGGCAATTCGCCTGATGCGGACCGTCTTGAAGTTCGGCGGGACGTCGGTGGCATCGCCCGCCGCGCTGCAGCGGGTTGCCGAGATCGTGAAAGCCACGCGCGGGCAACGCATCGTCGTCGTGTCCGCCACCGCGGGGACGACCGACGCGCTGATCGCCGCGGCTCGAGCAGCCGAGAGCGGCGACGCGCAGACCGCCCAGGACATGATTCTCCGACTCTCCGGCGAGCACCGGAACCTTGTCGCCGACGCCCTCGGGTTCGAATCGGCCGATGTGCTGAAGGAGATCGCTGACCTCACCGAACGTACGACCGCGCTCCTCCAGAGCGTCGCGATCCTCCGCGAGTGCACGGCGCGAACGCTCGATGCCATCGTCTCGTACGGCGAGCGCATCTCGGCACCGATCGTCGCCGCGGTCCTGAACCACACCGGCACGAAGGCCGAAGCGCTCTCGGCCGAAGGGCTGATCATTACCGACGACGCGTTCGGCCACGCCAACCCGATCATCGAGGAGACGCGCGTACGCGCGTCCAAGGAGCTCGACTCTCGGCTCGGGTACGGCGTCGTGCCGGTCGTGACCGGCTTCATCGGCTCGACCGTCGACGGGGTCACGACGACGCTCGGCCGCGGCGGATCCGACTACTCGGCGGCCGTGCTCGCCGCGGTGACCAAGGCCGACGACCTCCGCATCTACACCGACGTGAGCGGAGTGATGAGCGCCGATCCCCGCGTCGTGAAAGGCGCGAAGCCACTCGACTCGATGTCGTACGCGGAGGCCGCCGAGCTCAGCTACTTCGGCGCGAAGGTCATCCACCCGCGCACGGTGCTGCCCGCTGTCGAGGCAGGCATCCCTGTCCGCATCCTCAATACGTTCGCGCCGTCGGATCGGGGGACGACGATCACGAGCAACACTGACAAGGACGGCAGCGTCGTGAAGGCGACCACCTCGCTTGGCGGGCTCGGCCTCATCACCGTTCAGGGCGCCGGAATGAGCGGCGTGCCCGGATTCGCCGCGCGCGTGTTCGACACCGCGGCCGCCGAACGCGTGTCGGTGATGATGATCAGCCAGTCATCGAGCGAGAACTCGATCTGCCTTGTCGTTCCCGACGACGCGACCGACCGCCTCAAGGGCGCGCTCGAGAAGATGTTCAACGCGGAGCTGCGACGCCACGACGTTGAAAAGATCGACGTCGAGCGGCCGGTCGCGATCGTCGCGGCGGTGGGCGAGGGGATGCGCGGGACGCCCGGTGTGGCGGCGCGAGTGTTCACCGCTCTTGGAAAAGCCAACGTGAACGTCGTGGCGATCGCGCAGGGCTCGAGCGAGCTGAACATCTCGCTGGTTGTGATGGAGAAGGACCGTGAAAAGGCGGTCCGCCTGATCCACGAAGAGTTCCATCGCTGAGGACGCTCAACCACTTCAGCTACCTGCTCCTCGTCCTCATCGTCACGATCCCGACCGTCGTTGGCATCGCGATCGTCCTCGCACCGGCCGGGGAGCTCGCGCTCCCGGCGCTCGGCGCAACGTTGGCCATCGACCTCGTCGTCCTCGGCGGGATCTGGCTCTCGATGCGCCCAGGTCGCGCCGACATCACCTCGCCGGAGCAGCTCGCGCGTCTGGTAAAGGGCGGCAAGCCGGTGGTCGTCGAGTTCTACTCGAACTTCTGCCTCATCTGCATGGCGAACCGCCTGACCATCAAGGTCGCTGCGACGAGCCTCAGCGGTCAGTGCCGATTCGTCCGTGTGGAGCTCCCGACCGCGGCGGGAGCCGCGATCGGTGACTTTTACAAGTGCCGGTACACGCCGAGCTACCTCGTCTTCGACGAGCACGGGGACCTCGTGCGCACGATTGTCCCCGACAACGTGACCCCTCTCGCGAACGGCTATCGGGTCCTCGACGACTCTGGCGCGGTCGTGAGCCGCGTGCCACGAGTGACCCCGGAGCTCCTGGTCGACCTCGTCCGCTTTACGGGCTGACGCTCGCCGTCCTGCCGTCTGCCACACTCAGCGAATGCGCGATGCGGGCGCGCCTGTCGACCTCTATCGATTGCTCCTAGCCGCTGACGAGCCGCAGTTGATCGACAGCGAGTTGCCGGACGACGCCGAGATCCTGGAGCTTGGTGCGGGCTCCGGCCGCATCACGCATCCGTTGATCGCGCTCGGGCGGCGCGTCGTCGCAGTCGACTTCAATCCCGACATGCTCGCGCTCATCGAGGGCGCTGAGAAGATCGAGGCCCGAATCCAGGACCTCGATCTGCGCCGTGTCTTTGGTGGCGTTCTTCTCATGAGCAACCTGATCAATCACCCTGATCGCGAGGAGCGCCTCGCGCTGCTCCGCGCGGTCCAGCGGCACCTGGGTCCGCACGGGGTCGCCCTCATCGAGCGCTACGACCCGGCGAGCGGCGAGGACCCGACGCCGACCGAGCGCGACCGCTACGGCATCACCATCAGGGCCTTCGACATCCGCCGCGAAGGCCAGCTCCTCTATCAGACCATCGAGTACGACGCCGGGGCCCGCGGCCGATGGCTCGTCCGGATCGAGGGCACGCGGATCCTCACCGACGACGAGATGCTCGCCGACCTGGCCGCCGCAGGGCTGCGACTACTACGCTGGATCGACGATCGGCACCGGTGGCTCGCGGCGGCGCTCCTCTAATACGTCAAACTTGACCGCGATGCGCAAACGCACGGTCGCGGTCCTGGGCGCCACGGGAACGGTCGGGCAACGGTTCATCGGTTTGCTGCAGGGTCATCCCTGGTTCGAGATCAGCGCGCTGACCACGAGCGACACCAAGGCCGGCAAACGCTACGGCGACGTCACCGCCTGGCACTGGTCCGGCGATATGCCGGCATCGGTCGCGGGCATGAAACTGCAGCCGACCGCGGACGATCTCGACGCCGAGATCTGCTTCTCCGCGCTGCCCGGCGACGCGGCCGAGCAGTGGGAGGCCGCGCTAGCGCAGACCGGCCACCACGTCTTCTCGAACGTGAAGACGCACCGGATGGACGAGGATGTACCGCTCCTCATCGCCGAGGTCAACCCCGAGCATATGCACGCGCTCGAAGTCCAGCGCCGTAAGCGCGGCTGGTCCGGCTCCATCGTGACGAACGGGAACTGCTCGGCGATCGGCTTCGCACTCGCGGCGGCGCCCCTCCATCAGACGTTCGGCATCGAGCTCGCGGTCGTCACGACGATGCAGGCGATCTCGGGGGCGGGCTATCCGGGCGTCGCGTCGCTCGATGCACTCGACAACGTCGTCCCGTTCATTGGCGAGGAAGAAGAAAAGATGGAGCAGGAGACGAAGAAGTTCCTCGGCACGTGGGACGGGAAGCGCTTCGTCAACGCAGGTTTCGAGTTCTCGGCGCACTGCAATCGTGTCGCGGTCCGCGACGGCCACACCGAAACGGTGAGCCTCAGGCTGCGTGGTGGGCCGTCGCCCGATCTGGTGAAGGACGCGATGCGCGAGTTCCGCGGACGACCGCAGGAGCTCAAGCTCCCGACCGCGCCGGAACGCCCGATCCACGTGCTGGAGGGCCGTGACCGTCCTCAGCCGATCCTCGACCGCGACACGGAGCGAGGCATGGCTGCCATGGTCGGCCGCGTGCGCGAGGACCCGGCGATGGGCATCAAGTATGTCGTGCTGACCCACAACACGATCCGCGGCGCGGCCGGCGCGTCGATCCTCAACGCTGAGCTGCTCGCCGCTGAGGGGTGCCTCGGCAGTTGAGCGCAGCGGCCGAAACATTCGTCGCGCGTCTCGATCGCGTGCCGCTGAATGGCTTTCATTGGCGTCTGCTGATCCTGTCGGGGCTCGGGTGGATGTTCGACGCGATGGACGTCCTGATGCTGAGCTTCCTCCTCACGCCGATCCGCGGCGAGTTCAAGCTCGACGCGACGGGCGTCGGGCTCGTCGCGAGTGCGACCTTCGTCGGGATGTTCCTCGGCGCTGCGGTAGCGGGCCGCCTCGCCGATCGCTACGGCCGGCGCGCCGTCTTCACCACGACGCTCGTGATCTTCTCGCTCGGGAGCCTGCTCTCGGCGCTCGCGCCGACCTTCGAGACGCTACTTGCCGCTCGCATCGTTGCGGGGCTCGGCCTGGGTGGGGAGCTACCCGTTGCGGCGACGCTGGTGAGCGAGCTCTCGCCGCGCGCGCAACGCGGTCGGATGATTGTGCTGCTCGAGTCGTTCTGGGCGTACGGGACAATCCTTGCGGGCATCGTCGCGATCACTGTCGTCGCGAATTACGGATGGCGCTGGGGCTTCGCGGTCGGCGCGCTGCCGGCGCTGTATGTGGCGTATCTCCGGCGGGCGCTCCCGGAATCGCCTCGTTTCCTCGCCGAGAAGGGCCGCGCTCCGGAGGCGGACGCGGTCGTTCGTCGCGTCGAGCGCGCGGGTGGGGGAGCGCTTCTGACGCTCGCTCCGGCGATCGCGCCGACCCGAGCGGGCCGCACACGACTCGCCGAGCTTTGGAGTGGCCGCTACGCACGACGCACCGCGATGCTGTGGATCCTCTGGTTCGGCGTGGTGCTCACGTACTACGGCATCTTCCTGTGGATCCCGTCGATCCTCGCGACGCGCGGACTCTCGGAAGTCAGAAGCAACGAGTTCTTCTTCCTCTCGACGCTCGCGCAGGTGCCGGGCTACTTCAGCGCGGCGTGGCTCGTGGAGCGGATCGGGCGGAAGCCGACGCTCGTCGCATACCTGCTCGGGACTGCGGCGTCCGCGTTCATGTTCGGCAACGCGGGAACGGGCACCGATGCGTTCATCTGGGCCGCGCTTCTCTCGTTCTTCAACCTCGGAGCCTGGGGCGTCGTCTACACGATCACTCCGGAGCTGTATCCGACATCGGTGCGCGCGACCGGTTCAGGCGTCGCGGCGGCGGTCGGACGTGTTGGCGGGATCATCGGGCCGTATCTCACGCCCGTGCTCGTGACCGCGATCGCCGTCAACGGAACGTTCGCGTTATTCATGGGCCTGCTCGTGATAACCGCCGCGGCCGTCGCCGTGCTCGGCGAGGAGACTCGCGGGCGATCTCTCGAGGAGATCGCCCCCGAGGCCGAGGCTGCCTGACCCGGAGCTAGCCGGTGCGAGGCGGCATAGGCATCGCCGTGTCCGTAGACGCGCTCTGCGTGCCCACGTGGGCGTTCGCGCAGTTCGGGCAGCAGAAGATCTTGCCGTCACGCTTGGCGACCGTGGACCACTCCGTGATCAGGACACCGCAGTGTGCGCACTCTTCGTTGGCCATTACTCGCACCTCCGACCGAGTCGCTGCAGCGCGGGTGCCACTCTCCCGAAAGGCGTAGATTTCTTCGCCGGGGCCGGGCCGACGCAATCGAATCCCGCTCGATCGCCGGTTGGGGAAGAGGCGCTTGGTGGCTGACACGCTTGAGGAGGCGCGGAAGGCGCTCGACCACCATGCCTGGGCCGACGCGTTGGCGCTTCTACGGCAGGCCGATGCGACGAAGACCCTCGATGCCGAGGGTCTCGAGATGCTGGCCGACGCCGCATGGTGGATGGCCGAGCCGGACGAATCGCTGGCAGCACGGGAGCGCGCACACGCCGCCTTCGCCGCCGCGGGAAACATGCGACGCGCGGCCGCGCTCGCGCTGAGACTCGGGCAGGACAATGGCAACAAGCGCGCGTATGCCGCGGCCGGCGCGTGGCTCGAGCGCGCCGCGAAGCTGCTCGAAGGCGACGAGGATTGCGTCGAGTACGGCTATCTGCTCTTCGTACAGATCGCGGTGGGACACGCCCAGATGGGCCTCGATGCGACCGTCGCGATCGCACGGCGCGCCGCCGACCTGGGAAAGCGTTTCGGCGACCGCGACCTCCAGGCCTACGCCGCGATGGGCGAGGGGCTCACGCGCATCGCCTACGGCGACGTCGCCGCGGGTCTGGCGCGCCTCGATACGGCGACGGTCGCGGCGGTCGCAGGGGAGCTCACTGTTTTCACGACCGGATGGATCTATTGCGGCACCATCGGGGCCTGCCGTGACCTCGCGGACTATCGCCGCGCGAGCGAGTGGACGGAGGCCACGACACGCTGGTGCGAGAGGCAATCCGTGACCGGCTTTCCGGGGATCTGCCGTGTGAACCGCGCCGAGGTCATCGAGCGCCGCGGGTCCTGGGCGCAGGCTGAGCAGGAGGCTCGAAAAGCATGCGACGAGCTCCAGCGCTTTCAGATCAGCGAGGTAGCCGCGCTCGGGTTCTACGCGATCGGTGACATCCGTCTGCGCATGGGCGACCTACCCGCGGCAGAGGATGCCTTCCGCCGGGCACACGAGTTAGGCACGGTCCCCGAGCCGGGGCTCGCGCTCGTTCGGCTGGCCCAGGGCGACGCGTCCGCCGCGGCGGCGTCACTCCGGCGCGCCCTGGCGAACGAACGCGAGCGATCGCCGCGCGCGCGGCTCCTCCCGGCCGAGGTCGACGTGGCGCTCGCTGTCGGCGACCGGGAGCGGGCACGCGAAGCCTCGAAGGAGCTGGACGCATTGGCCGTGATGTTCGGCACGGCCGCCATGGACGCGATCGCCGGCACCGCACGCGCAGCGCTGCAGCTCGCGGACGGCGATGCCGTGTCCGCCGAGAAGACCATCAGCGCCGCTCTGCGCCGCTGGCAAGAGCTCGAGATGCCGTACGACGTCGCGAAAGCGCGAGTTTTGCTCGCGGCCGCGCTCCGCGCGCAGGGCGACGAAGCCGCGGCGAAGCTCGAGCTGCAGGCGGCGCGATCCACGTTCGAACGGCTGGGTGCGCGGCTCGACATTCGCCGCGCGAGCGACCTCCTGGGCGACGAAGCGCACGTCACGTCC
>Ga0207646_10007576_pt1 | contig 11002 bp, 11 predicted proteins | sample KBSK5502metaG_FD_184343 | JGI IMG/M metagenome (GOLD analysis project Ga0207646, IMG submission 184343) | Corn, switchgrass and miscanthus rhizosphere microbial communities from Kellogg Biological Station, Michigan, USA - KBS K5-50-2 metaG... | ecosystem: Host-associated > Plants > Roots >...
AGGACCGAGAAGATGAACCCGCCCACGAACGAGCCGACGATGCCGAGCACGACGTCCCAGATGATCCCGTAGCCGTGCCCGCTCATGATCTTGCCCGCGAGCCAGCCGACGATGGCCCCCATGATGAGAAACCCGATGAGCTGCATCTCCGCAACCTCCAGCGTGAATTGGCGCTCGCCTTGAGGCGAACCTCAATCAGGTAACCCGGCCCGGCTGACTACTACCTGACTCCAGAGTCTCGCGAAAAGTGGTATTGACCACTTGACCGATCTGTGCTTAAATGTCGCGCATGGGTTGGGCTGGAGGGCAATACCACTTGCGGGGGTGCCGTGAGTAAGCAGGAAGAGACGCGCGATCGCGTCCTCGACCTGATCGAGTCGCTCGAGGTGGGACAGCCGATACCGGCCGAGCGCCAGCTCGCGACGGACCTGGGCGTTTCCCGCCTGACGCTCCGGGCCGCCCTCGACGACCTGGTCCGCGACGGGTACCTCGACCGGCGTCACGGCAGTGGCACTTACGTCACCGAACCCAAGATCGCCCAGCCGCTGACCCTGACGTCGTTCAGCGAGGACATGCGGCGGCGCGGCATGACGCCGGGTAGCCGCACCCTGGAGCTCACCTCGACGCTCGCCGGCGCGCGACTCGCCCACCGCCTGGGGGTCTCTCCCGAGGCGCGCCTGTTCAGGGTCAAGCGCCTCCGCCTCGCCGATTCGATGCCGATGGCCATGGAGATCCTCCACGTCCCCGAAGCCCTTGTGCCGGGCCTTACCCGCGCCGACTTCGAAGGCCGCTCGTTTTACGAGCTGCTCCGTGAGCGGTACGGCATCACCGTCGGCTCGGGCACGCAGTCGATCGAGCCCACAGTGACCAGCGAGGAAGAGTCCGAGGTCCTCGGGGTTCCGCTTCACACTCCGGCATTTCTCTTCGAGCGGACGACGGTCTCCGAGTCAGGTCGGATCGTCGAGTTCGTCCGCTCCATCTATCGCGGCGACCGTTATCGCCTGGTCGCCGACCTCGTTCCGCAGCGAAGCCGTAACGGACGCTCGGCCGGCGCCCTGCGCGGCTCATCCGCTGTGGCGAGGAATCGTGGAGGCGACCAACAGCAAGGCGCTCCCGCGCCGCATTCAACCAAAAGGGGGAAATCGCCTAGATGAAATTGCGTAGGGCATCGTTAAGCGTCCTCGGGCTCGCCGTGGCGCTGGTGGCAGCCGCCTGTGGTGGCACCGCCACGTCCAACAATCCGGCGAACCAAACCGGAACTCTCACCGTCTGGCTGATGAACGGCAGCGCGCCACAGAGCGTTGTCGACGGCGTCAACGCCGACTTCAAAGCCAAGTATCCCAACGTCACGGTCAAGGTCGAGATCCAGCAGTGGGGCGAGATCGGGACCAAGCTCGACACCGCCTACGCGGGCAGCACGCCGCCCGACGTGGTGGAGCTCGGCAACACTCTGGTGGCCAAGTACGCCGCGGCCGGGGCGCTCGAGGACATCAGCGGCAAGAAGGGTTCGTTCGACAACTCCGGCACCTGGCTGCAGTCCCTGACAGACTCCTGCACGGTGAGCGGCAAGCTGTACTGCGTCCCGTACTACGCGGGCAGCCGAGCGATCATCTACCGCAAAGACTTCTTCGCGTCGGCCAACGTCCAGGTCCCTGACAGCCTGGATGGGCTTCTCACCGTCGGTCAGAAGCTCATGGCGGCGCACAGCTCCGACCCGAACTTCTCGGCGCTTTACTTCCCCGGCAAGTACTGGTACGCGGCGCTGCCGTTCATCTGGGACTTCGGCGGCGACATCGCCACCCAGTCCGGCGGCAAGTGGCAGGGCTCGCTCAGCACCTCGAGCTCGCAGCAGGGCCTGACCACGCTGACCAACCTCGTCAGCTCGCTCTCACGCGCGGACAAGACGGGCGATGAGGCGAAGCAGGACGCGGCGTTCGCCCAGGGCCACATCGCGATGATCATCGCCAACGGATGGGAAGTCGGTGTCATCACCGACCCGAAGGCAGGCGACCCGAGCCTCAAGGACAAGCTCGGCGCATTCCCGATCCCGAGCCACACCTCCGGCCAGACGGCGCCGGTGTTCCTCGGCGGCTCCGACCTCGGCGTCGCGGCAAAGAGCCAGCACAAGGACCTGGCGAACGAATGGGTGGGCATGCTCACCGGACAGAAGCACATGACTGAGATGGCGACGGTCGGCGGCGTCATCCCCAACAACACGTCGATGCTCAACCTGGGCACCGGCATCAACGCGACGTTCTACGGCGCGGCCAAAAACAGCAAGTTCGTCCCCAACTCACAGAACTGGGCCAGCGTCGAGAACGCGAACGTGCTTCCTGACATGCTGGTCAAGATATTCACCAAGCAGCAGCCAATTCCGGACGCGACCAAGTCCGCAAGTGATCGGATCACGACGCTCCTGAACGGCGGCGGCTAATTCCGTAACCGATAAGGCATAAGGGGGGCTGGTTCGATGGGAGTGGCGATCGCAACGCCTGACCTCGAATCGGCTCCCCGCCGGCCAGGCCGGCTTCGGACAAATCTTCTTCCGTACGCGCTGATCGGCCCGAGCGTGGTGGTGATCGGCGGCATCCTCGCCTTTCCGCTCGGCATGCTCGTGTGGCTCTCGCTCCAGCACTACGGTCTGCGCGAGCTCATTGCGCACCAGGGCGAGTGGGTGGGCGCGGGCAACTACCAGGCGATCCTGGTCGACCCTTTGTTCCGTCAGGTCATCGTTCGCTCCCTGCTGTTCACGCTGGCGTGCGTCGGCCTGACGCTGCTCTTCAGCACCCTCATCGCCCTGCTCCTGCTCAAGGTGCGGCAAGCCGTCCGCGTCATCTTGATGAGCGCGCTCGTCTTCGTCTGGGCGACGCCGGTGATCGTCACCGTTGACATCTGGCAGTGGATGTTCGACTACGAGTTCGGTGTCATCAACTATCTGCTGACGCAGCTGCACGTCGGCAACTTCATCCACCACAACTGGTTCGACAACCCGGTACAGGGGTTAAGTGTGCTGGTCCTGGTGGTGGTGTGGGGCGCGATCCCGTTCGTCACGATCACGGTGTTCGCCGGCCTGCTCCAGGTCCCCGCCGATGTGATGGACGCAGCGCACGTGGATGGCGCCGGCGCATGGCAGCGCTTCTGGTTCGTGACCGCGCCGATTCTCAAACCCATCTTCCTGATCGTGACCTGCCTTTCCACGATCTGGGACTTCGGGGTCTTCATCCAGATCTACGTGATGCTCAACGCGCGCCCGAGCTCCGACTACTTCACGATCGCGATCTATTCGTATCGCGAATCGTTTGGCGTCACCCAGTACGGGCTTGGCGCCGCGATCGCGGTCATCATGGTGCTCATCCTGGTGATCGTCACCTTCTTCTATGTGAGAGAGACGGTCAGGGTGGCGGAGGTCGCAGCATGATTGTGCCCGGAGCCGCACAGGGTGTCCGGGTCGGCCGAGCGCGCGATGAGGCGCATGTCAATCTCGGGATCAATATCGGGCAGCGCACCAAACAGCTCCTTTACGACCTGACCGGCGTCGCCGTGGCTGCGGTGATGCTTTTCCCGATCTACTGGATGGTCGCCACCGCCTTCAAACCGGGCCGCGACATCCTGAGCCTCACGCCCAAATGGATCCCGGCGCCGTTCACGCTGCAGAACTTCCAGGACGCGATCGCGCGTCCGTACTTCCTGGACGACGTCAAGAACAGCGTGATCGTCGTGGGTGTGATGCTCGTGCTCGCGATCGCGATCGCGTTCCTCGCCGCGGTGGGGACGGCTCGCTTCGGATTCAAGGGGCGCACCGCCTTCCTCATCACGATCATCGCGGTCCAGATGGTGCCGCTCAACGCGCTGATCATTCCGCTTTACCTGATGCTCGACCGGGTCGGACAGACCGATTCGCTGGCGGGGCTCATCGCCTGCTACCTGGCGGTGGTCCTTCCCTTCATGGTCTGGACGCTGCGCGGCTTCGTCGCCAACATCCCGGCCGAGCTCGAGGAGTCGGCGATGATCGACGGCTGCACGCGGGTCGGCGCCTTCCTGCGCATCACGTTCCCGCTCGTCGGCCCAGGCCTCGTGGCGACGGCGATCTTTGGGTTCATCCAGGCCTGGAACGAGTACATCGTCGCGTATGTCCTGCTCTCGAGCCCCAACAACCAGACGCTCACGGTCTGGCTGGCCTCCTTCACCACGAATCACGGCCCGGAGTGGGGACCACTCATGGCGGGCGCGACGCTGACGGGTCTTCCCGTCGTCGCGTTTTTCCTTGTCCTCCAGCGCTACCTGGCCGGAGGCCTGACCGCCGGAGCCGTGAAGGGATGACCTCGGTCGAAGCGCTCGCGCTGCGCTGCCTCCTTCCTGGCTTCACCGGCACGCGGGCGCCCGAGTGGGTCCTGCGTCGCGCGGCATTGGGACTGGGCGGCGTCGTCCTCTACGGGCGCAACGTGGAAAGCCACGCGCAGCTGACGGCCCTGAATGCGGCCCTCCACGCTGAGCGTCCGGGCCTTCTGATCGCGATCGACGAGGAGGGTGGCGACGTCACCCGCCTGGAGGCGACGACCGGAAGCTCCTACCCTGGCAACCTCGCCCTCGGCGCAGCGGGCGACACGGCTCTGACCAGCGAGGTTGCGGCTGCGATCGGCGCCGGCCTGGCCGAGGCCGGAATCGACCTCGACCTGGCGCCGGTCGTCGACGTGAACACCAACCCGATGAACCCCATCATCGGCGTCCGCTCCTTCGGCTCCGACGCGGCTGCCGTGGCCGGCCAAACAGCGGCGTGGATATCGGGGCTACAGGAGGCCGGCGTCGCGGCGTGCGCCAAGCACTTTCCAGGCCACGGCGACACATCGGTCGACTCGCACCTCGGGCTGCCCGTGGTGGGAGAGGACCCGCACACGCGCGCCCTCGAGCCGTTCCGCGCGGCGATCGGCGCCGGCGTCCAGGCGATCATGAGCGCGCACATAGTCGCCCCTACCATCGATGACCGGCCCGCGACCATAAGCCCCGCGATGATGACCGGCCTACTGCGCGACGAACTGAGCTTCAGGGGCCTTGCGGTCAGCGACGCGCTCGAGATGCGCGGGTTGAGCGATGGCCGCGGCGTCGTCGAAGGCGCCGTCCTCGCCCTGGTCGCGGGATGCGACGCGCTCTGCATCGGCGGGCATCTGGCGGGCGAAGACATAGTGGACGAGATCGTCGGCGCGATCGTCGCCGCGGTGGAGCGGGGACGCATTGCCGAGGACCGTCTGGTGGAGGCGGCCGCGCGAGTCGACGCGCTCGCAGCGTGGCGCAAGGGGCGCGGCGGTCGCACGCACGTCTCGAACGAGGTCGGCCTGGTCGCCGCCCGCCGCGCGATGCGGAGCGACGGGACGGTGAGCGTCGGCGACGAAGCTGTCGTGATCCGGTTCGACGCGAACGAGTCCATCGCGGCGGGCGATGTGCCGTGGGGTGTGGCAGCAGCGCTCGCCGCAAGGGGGGTGGCCGTCACTGCCGCTCGAAACGCGGATGGGGCACAGGGTAAGAGCCTCGTCCTCGTCGTGCGCGACCTACACCGCTTGCCCGAGCAGCGCCAGGTCATCGAAGCGCTCCTGGCGCGACGGTCTGATGCGATTCTGGTTGAGATGGGACTGCCCGTCTGCAGGCCGTCCGGGGCGCGCAATTACATCGCGACCAGCGGGTCGGCACGCGTGTGCGCCGAAGCGGCCGCGGAGCTCATGACACGGACATGAGCGAGAACCTGCATCCGCGTGCTGACGAGCTTGACGACCTGTCGGCTCTCGAGTTCGTCGCCCTCATGCATGCCGAGGATGTCGCCGCCCTCAGCGCGATCACGCCAAGACTCGAGGACGTCGCCAGGGCGGTCGAGGCCATCACCGAGCGCCTCGGCTCGGGTGGGCGGCTCCACTATTTCGGCGCGGGGACGAGCGGCTTGATCGCGGCGCTCGATGCGGCGGAGTGCCCCGGAACGTTCGGCGTGGACGGCGATCGCGTTCGCGCCCATGCGGTCGAGGACACCCAGGAGGACGATCGCGAGCTTGGGGCTGAGACCGCCGGGCTATCGGCTCTCGGCCCCCACGACGTTGCGGTCGGGATCAGCGCCAGCGGACGGACACCCTTCGTCCTAGCCGCGCTCGAGCGCGCGGCGGTTGACGGGGCGCTGCGGATAGCGGTCACCTGCAAACCCGGCTCGGCCCTCGGGCAGGCGGCGGACATCGCGATCGAGGTCGACAAGGGTCCCGAGGTGATCGCCGGTTCGACGCGCCTGAAGGCGGGCACCGTCCAGAAGGTGATCCTCAACATGCTGAGCACGGCGGTTTTCACGCGCCTGGCGCACACCCATCGCGGCAGGATGGTCGGCGTCGTCGCATCGAACGAGAAGCAGCGTGCCCGGGCCGCCGGCGTGGTCGCCGACCTCGGCGGCGGGTCGCGTGACGAAGCGGTGCGCGCGCTCGAGCTGTCCGGTGGAAACGTGAAGGTCGCCATCGTCATCCTCCGCCGTGGCCTGAACGCCGATGAGGCGCGCGCGCGATTGGAAACCGCCGGCGGCGACCTCAAGGTGCTGCTTGCGGAGGCTCCGCGCCGGTGAGGACCCTGCTCCGCGGTCCACTCCACGGCGCGGGCGATGCCGACTCTGTGCTGGTGGACGGGGACACGATTGCCTGGGTCGGACGAGGGCGGCCGCCACAGCGTCCGGATGAAGAGGTGATGGCTCTCCCCGGCGAGATGATCGCCCCGGGATTCATCGACCTCCAGGTGAACGGGTTCGCCGGCCATGACGCCGCGTCCGGAGCCGGCGCGATAGCTTCGATCTCCGACGCGCTGCCCGCCACCGGTGTCACGGCCTTCCTGCCCACGCTCATCTCGTCGCCGGTCGAAGCGGGGGCGACGTTTGCCGCCGCGGTCGGCGCGGCGGCGGAAGCGCCGGGAGCCCGAGTTCTGGGCGCGCACATCGAGGGACCGTTTCTCAATCCGTCCTTCCGAGGCGCCCACCTGCTGGCCAACCTGGCTGAGCCCACTCCAGAAAACGTCGACGTGATCGAAGCCGCCAGGCCACGGCTGGTCACGCTTGCGCCAGAGCTACCGGGCGCGCTCGCTGCGATCGAGCGATTGAGTCGCGCCGGGATCGTCGTCGCCGCCGGCCACACCGGGGCCGATTTCGAGCAGGGGCGTAAGGCGATCGCGGTGGGCGTCCGTTTCGCCACGCACATCTACAACGCCATGACCCCGGTGCATCACAGGCGGCCGGGCATCGCGGTGGCGTTGCTCCTGGATGGTCGAGTCACCGCGGGCCTGATCGCTGATGGTGAGCATGTCCACCCGTCGATCTGCGAGCAGCTGCTGCGGATCAAAGGCGCGCGTCGCGTCGCGCTCACCACAGACCAAACATCCGCGGCGGGGGAGGCGCCGGGGACGTATATCCTCGGCGGGCGCGAGGTGGTCAGCGACGGCAAGGCTGTGCGACTGGCGGACGGCACGCTGGCTGGAAGCGCGGCCACGATGCCGGACCTGGTGCGAATGATTGCGCGGCGGCACCGCGTGGGGATTGCGCGCGCGATCGCAATGGCCTCCGCCGTCCCGGCGCGCGTGCTCGGCGAAAAAAGGTTGGGTCACATCCGGCAGGGCGCATGCGGGGACCTCGTCGTGCTGGACGCCGAGCTCGGCGTGCGGCTGACCATGATTCGCGGGGTGGTGAAATTCGCGCGACCCTCTTAGGCCTTGACATCGGCGGCTCCTCGAGTCGCGTGCGGCTTCGCGAAAACGGCCATCCGCCGATCGACGCCGAAGGTCCCGGCGCCAACGTCGCCACCCTGGATGCCCAGGTCGTCGATGACCGCGTTTCGTCCCTCCTGGCCAAGCTTGGAGACATCCGGCCCGAGGCATGTTGCGCGGGGGCCGCGGGGGCCGAGGTTCCTGCCGGCCGCGCCCGGCTCGAGAGATTGCTCGGGCGAATGCTTCCAGGCTGCCGGCTCGCGGTGGTGCACGACGCGCGGCTCGTCCTGGCTGCGGCCGGAAGGCATGACGGAATCGCGCTGATCGCGGGAACCGGGTCGGTGGCTTACGGCCGCACGCCGGACGGCCGCGAGGCGCAGCGTGGCGGATGGGGATGGATGATCGGCGACGACGGAGGCGGAGCGTGGGTCACGCGTGAGGCTGCGCGTGAGGTCATGGCCCGGTCCGATGCAGGCAGGTCGATCGGCCGGCTCGGTGAAGCGCTTCTCGACGCGTGTCGCGCAAGCGACACGAGAGAGATGGTCGCCAACCTGCATGCGATGCGCGAGCCGATGGAGTGGGCTGCGGCCGCCTCGGCGGCGTTCAAGTCGGCGGGCACTGACGTGGGTGCGATGGAAGTCATCCGGCGCGCAGGCGCCGCGCTCTCCAACTTGGTCCGAGAGGTTCAGGTCGCTCTCGGGCTCGATGGCCCTGTAGTTCTCGCCGGCGGCCTTCTGCTCAATCAACCGGAGCTCGAAGACTCGGTTCGCGAGCAGCTGAGCGCGCCGTTTATTCGCCTCGCAGAGCCACCCGTCGAGGGCGCCGTCCGCCTCGCGCAGGAGCTGTTGACCGGGTGAGCCGCTTCCGAGCCGAGATCGCAGAGCAGCCGGAGGTTGCTGCCAGGCTGCTTGGCCACGGCTCCGCAGCCGCCGCCGCCATAGCGTCTCGCGTTCAGGAGGCGGCGCCGCGTGGTTTCGTGATCGCAGCGCGCGGCAGCTCGGACCACGCTGCGCTCTACGCGAAGTACCTCTTTGGCGCGCGGAACCAGTACCTCGTCGCGCTGGCCGCGCCATCGCTGTTCACCCACTACGCGCGTCCGCCGCGCCTCGAGAGCCAATGCGTGATCGGCATCTCACAGTCGGGAGAATCCCCGGACGTGGTCGCGGTCATCGAGGAGGCCAGGCGTCAGGGTGCGCTCACGCTGGCGATCACCAATGATCCAGGCTCCAAGCTCGCCGGCGCGGCCGACCTCGTGCTCGCGTTGGAGGCGGGTCAGGAGGTCAGCGTGCCCGCCTCGAAGACCTACACCGCGAGCCTGCTGGCGCTGGCCCTCATCTCGCAGGCGATGAGCCCGGACCCCTCGTTCCAGGCTTCCCTCGAGGACGTGCCCGATGCGCTTGCCCGGACGCTCGACACCGAGAAAGAAATCGAAAAGCTCGTGCCCGCCTTGCTGGGCCCGCGCGCCATCGTACTCGGCCGCGGTTTCAACTTCTCCACCGCGGAGGAGATCGCGTTGAAGCTCAGCGAGACGAGCTATGTGCTCGCGCGTGCGTGGTCTGTGGCGGACTTCGAGCACGGCCCGATCGCCGTGGTCGAGGCAGGCCTGCCCGCGCTCATCGTCGACGGTGGCGGGCTGATGGCTTCCAGTCTCGAAGCCGTAAAGGCGCGCCTGGAAACGAAAGGCTGCCATGTGCTGCACCTGCTTGACGCCTCAGGGCTTCCCGAAGAGCTCACCCCGATCACGCTCGCGGTTTCCGGCCAGCTGCTGGCTCACGATGTGGCGACGGCGAAGGGCTTCGACCCAGACCGTCCGCGAACGATTCAAAAGGTGACACGGACGTGGTAGGCGTCGGGCTAGGCGGCTGTCAGGCGATTCACTTCCTCGCGCAGCAGTGCCAGGTCGACGGGTTTGGTGATGAAGCTGTCGATACCGTTGCTCTCGAGCGCCCGCCGAACGTCGTCTGAAAGGTCGCCGGTGAGCGCGATCACCTTGATCGGCCGCAGCACGTGTCTCTTCCGCAGGAACTGCAGGACCTCGATTCCGTCGTACGTCGGCATGTGCACGTCGAGGATCACGAGCTCGTAGTCGCCGCTCGTCCCAAGCTCGAGCGCCCGGTTGCCATCGTCCACGGTCGACACCTGGAAGCCATGCGACTCGAGGAAGTAGGTGAGCAGTTCCGCGCTCGCGGGGTCGTCGTCGGCGACGAGAATGCGCCCGCTCACTGGACGACCGCTCGACCATCGACCGGAACAGACATGAAGCGCCTTACCTGGTCGCCAAGGGTGTGTGTGTCGATCGGTTTGGAGATGTAGGCGGCGCAGCCGGCGGCAAGCGCGAGCTCACGGTCACCGGTCATCGCGTGGGCGGTCAGCGCAACGACGGGGATGGCCGACATCACCGGGTCTGCCTTGATCAGGCGCGTCACCGTGAGCCCGTCCTGGCCCGGCAGCTGGACGTCCATCAGGATGAGGTTGGGAACGCAATCCCTCAGCACCTCGAAAGCCTCGAGTCCGGAGCTGGCGATTCGCACTTCGAACCCTTCCAGCTCGAGCACCGCGCGCGCGAGCAGCTGGTTGGCCTCGTTGTCTTCGACGAGCAGGACCAGGCCTTGCTTGGTCATTTCCCTCCGTTCCGGTTGGCGACCAGGGCTTTGAGCCGGCCGACGATGTCCGAAGTCGCCACCGAGCTTCGGCTCAGGATCTCCGACACGCGACCGCTGAGCAGGCGCTTGTCAGACTCGGTGAGGTTGGCAGCGGTCAGGACCATGATCGGTGTGTCGCGCGTCCTGTCATCTGCGCGCAGCGCCTCGACCACGGCGAAGCCGTTGACCTCCGGCATAAGGAGGTCGAGAAGGACGAGGTCTGGCCTCTCCGCCTTCGCCATCTCGATCGCCTGCCGACCCCCGGATGCCGGCAGCACCGTGAATCCCGCGGGCTCCAGTGCCTCGGTGAGCAAGGTTCGATTGGCCGCCTCGTCGTCGACCACCAGCACTCGGAACTCGTGTTCACCCGGGGCTCGCGGGAGGTCGATGTGGTTGAGGCGTTCGACCAGCCCTGAGGCGTTGACCGGCTTGACAAAGTAGTCGATCGCTCCCAACGCCATGCCAAGCTCGGGGTTGTCAACGACGCTTACGACCACGATCGGGATGCTGCTGGTCGCCTCATCGCTCTTCAGCCGTGTGATCACCTCCCAGCCATCCAGCTCGGGCATGATGATGTCGAGCGTGATCGCGGCCGGCTTGAGCTGCCGTGCGCGCTCCAGCGCCTCCTGGCCGGACTTCGCCACCTCGGTGCG
>Ga0207646_10007577_pt1 | contig 11001 bp, 8 predicted proteins | sample KBSK5502metaG_FD_184343 | JGI IMG/M metagenome (GOLD analysis project Ga0207646, IMG submission 184343) | Corn, switchgrass and miscanthus rhizosphere microbial communities from Kellogg Biological Station, Michigan, USA - KBS K5-50-2 metaG... | ecosystem: Host-associated > Plants > Roots >...
GTCGTAGATGTACTGGATCACCTGCTCGCGATGCTCGGTCGAGAAATCGATGTCGATGTCGGGCGTGCTCGTCATCTCCTCGTGCAGGAAGCGCTCGAACAAGAGGTTGTGCTCGATGGGATCGACGCGCGTGATGCCGAGCACGTAAGCGACGATCGAGTCGGCGGCAGATCCGCGGCCCTGGCCGGGCACGCCGTGCTCGCGCGCGAAACGCATCAGGTCCCAGTTGATGAGGAAGAACTCGGCGAGCCCTGTCTTCTCGATCACCTCCAGCTCGCGCTGGAGCCGCTGCGTGACCGCGAGCGTGATGGGCCGGTACTGCTCCCGAACGCCCTCGAAGCAGAGCTTGTAGAGAAAAGAGAACGGGGTTTCGCCGGAGGGGACCGGGTAGCCGGGGAAGCGGACCTTGCGGAAATCGAGGTCCAGGTCGCATTCCTTGGCGATGTCCCACGGCGTGGCCAGAGCAGCGGCGTGTCCTTTGAAAAGCGGGCGCATGTCGTCGCCGCCCTTGAGGCAGTGCTCGGAGTTGGGGAAGAGATGAGGCCGCGCTTCCTCCAGGGTGCCGCGATGGCGGATGGCCACCATCACGTCATGCAGCCGGCGCCGCTCGCGGACGTGGTAGTGGACCACGTTGGTGGCCACCGCCGGCGCGCCGCACCTCTTCGCCATCGCCGCCCGGCCTTCGAGCAACCACGAATCCTCCGGCTGCATGTGGTGCTGGAGCTCGCTGAACACGTGATCTTTGCCGAGCGCTTCCTGGAGTCCGCGCAAACGCGTCTCTTCGTCGGTGTCGGTGAGGTAGAAGAGATCGCCAGTGTGTTGGGCGACGGTCGCGAGCGCTGTCCGCGCCTGGCCTTTGGGCTGGTCGGCATGGGCGAGGCTGATGAGCCGGCAGAGGTTGGAGTAGCCGCGCAGGTTGCGGGCGATCAGCAGCAGCTCTTGTCCGTCAACCTCGAGAGCCGAACCGATGAGCGGCTTGACCCCGACCTTGCGGCAGGCCTGCATGAACTTCACGGCCCCATAGACGCCGCCGCTGTCGGTGATCGCGAGCGCCGGCATCTCCAGCTCGGCAGCGCGCACGGCCAGCTCGGCAGGATGTGACCCCCCGTCGAGGAAGGAGAAGTTGGAGTGACAGTGGAGCTCGACGTAAGGCGGCATCTACCAGGTCATGGCTACGCACATCTCCGGGGGCTCAGTCATAGATCCGCTCCACGAACCATTCGTCGCGGTCGAGGTCGTGGTAGAGCTCGCACAGCAGGTTGCTGCCCACCAGCACCTTCCAGTACTCGCGGACGACCAGCCGGTTCCACCACTCGGTCTCGACCTTCCAGCGCGCGATGGGGTCGATGGCGCCGCTCAGCGCGCCGGACATGAAGGCAGGTGAACCGTCGGCGGCCAGGGTGAGCTCGACCGCGGCTGGTGGCGAGAGCAAGCGGGTCACCGGGGTAGGTCCGAGCTGATCATCACGAGACCCAGTCGAAGCGCTGCGAGGGGAGTGGGGAGGAGAGCAGCGCGGGCCGCGGCCTGCGCACGACCGATTCACCATGACGTTCCTGAAGCCGGTCGAACGCGGCGACCACCTCCTCGCTCGTCCCGTCGTTGCCGGCCCACAGTCGCAGCTGCCTGCGCCCCGCCGCCTCGAGGACAGGGAGCTCGATCCACAGCTCGGTGATCGGGGCTCGGGGCTGCCACTCTTTGATCCATCCACCGATGAGCCCGAACAGCTCGGCCGCGCTGGAAAGCGGATGGCGGACGATCGAATAACGCTCGTCGGGCTCCTCCGATTCGTAGACCAACCTCACGCGCACATGTTTCGCCCCGGCTCCGCGCAGGCCGAGCTCAGCGGCCAGGTCCGTGCAGAGCGCGCGGGAGACGAACAGGAGCGCTTCGCGATCCTCGACCGCAGGCTCGAACTGTCGATGTGCGCTCGTGAACAGCGGCGGGCGCCAGGGTGTCAGCGCGTCGGGTTCGGCTCCGCGCGCGAGCAGCGCCGCATGCCTGCCCTCGCGACCGAGCTGGCTTTCCAGCTCGCGCGGGCCGATGGCCGCGACCGCACCCAGCGTGCGGAGCCCGAGCAGGTCGAGTCGTTCAAGCTGCTCGAGCGTGAGTGGAAGCTCTCGCGAGGCGAATGGAGCGAGGAAGGCCCGTGCGTCCTCGACCTGCATGAGACGGCCGGGTCGCGCGCAAGCCGCCGCCACCCGCGCCGAAAAAGGTCCGGGCGCAAGGCCGAGTCGCGGTTCGCGGCCGATCGCGGCGCGGAGCCGGCGCCGCGTCTCTCGGATCGATTCGCTCGGCTGGACGACGCCGGTCACGTCCAGCCACGCGATGCCCTCGACCCGGACCTCGACCAGCGGGGCGAGGTCATAGAGCGCGGAGGCGATGAGCTCGCGCAAGCGCGAGGCCGCATTGGGATCGGGCGCGAGAAAGGTCGCCTGCGGACACAGGTGCTCGGCTTGTCGCAGCGGCATCCCCGGCAGAACGCCGAAAGGCATCGCTTCCTCAGAGACGGCGATGACGTGTTCTTCCCACTCGCCGACGATGACCGGCCCTCGATAGAGGTCGGGGCGGCAAGCGAGCTCGAGATGGTTGGTCAGACCACAGCAGATGCGCATTCCATCTCAGACTTTTCAAGGTGCACTTCGATGACCGGCGTCGCGAAGGGAAGCTGCGGCCCGAGCGGGTAGCGGATCTCGAGCTCGGATTCTCCGAGCGGGGGCGCGACCCGATTCTTGAGACAGCGCGCGATCGCGCGCAGGCCCACGAGCTGACCACGCTCCCACATCCAGTCGACGCGCGAGAAGCCGAGACTCAGGCTGGACGCGTGTGCCAACGCTCGCCCCGGAGCATCGATGACACCGACCATCACCGTCCCCGAGCGGTTGGCGCCTGCCTCCAACGGCCCGAGACACGGCTCTGGGATCTCCCCCATTAAAAGGATGAAGCCCGCTCCTGCCCCGACCAGCGCCGTCGCCGCTTCTCCCGAAGAGTCGGGATCGAGTCGTACCACGGTCAGCGACCTCAGCAGTGGATCGAAGGGAAGGAGAGCCCAGGGATCGAAATTCCCCTGTTTGAATCCGCCGCCGGTGTCGATCACCACCGCGTGCGCGAACTCGCGCGTGGCGGCGGCGAGCAGGTCCAGGGCGAGCGTGAGCTTGCCGCAGGTTCCGCTTCCGACCAGGAGTGTGAGGCGGCCGCGAGGCATGCCTTCGATGCCGCTCAGGCGATCGAGCGGGGTGCCGCTCGGCCAGGGCTGAGGGGGCAGTAGCTCCGCCGCCCTCGTCAGCGCCTGGCTGCCAAAGCGGACCCGAATCGTGCTGATGGCGTGATCGAGCTGTGCTTCCTGCATCGTTCTCCAAAGGGGGCCTCCGGTTGCGACGCAGGTATGGGAAAGGAGGTGGCTACAGGCTAACGAACAGATGTTCGATAGTCAAGCCTCTTCCTATTTATTGCTGGCATGGCATGGGCAACCGGGTTTCACCCGGTTGCGACTTTGTTCCCAACATCACCAGCGTCGCCGGGAGGGAGGGTGAGCATGAGAGGGGACCCGTGGGTCCCCTTTCATAAACGACCCGTGGGTCCCCTTTCATAAACGACCCGTGGGTCCCTTTCATAAAGAAGTGCGCCGGGGCTCCACAGAACCCCGGCGCGAAACGGACTACTTAGAAAACGCTTGAAGAAGTTGTTACTTCTTCTTCTTGGCGGCCTTCTTCTTGGCTGCCGGCTTCTTAGCGGCTTTCTTCTTCGCTGCCATATTCTCTACCTCCTTCGCTTAGTGATACGGACCCGAGGTTCCATGGTTTGGTGATCAGGATTCATTTGTGTGACGTCGTGGACGATTTCTCCTGCACGTACCTCCTCTGCAACCCAACGGGTTTCGCCGCGGACCCTCTTCGATGAGGACTCCGAGACGTTGGCGGTTGTGCGAAATGGTCCGCTTACTCGCGTCGGGTCCGTCGCCTCTGTGGTGGCAACCACGAGCAGCATCGCCATACAAGTTGTGTTGATACATCGATTGCATCCCTCACGTCAATAGATCGTTAAGATTTTTTTTCGTGCGGTGTCCTGTGAAGTGCTTCGAATGCAACACCTTCACGATGTCTCTCGATCTGTCGAAGGACCATCAGCACATCGCGTGTGAGCGATGCGAGAAAGTGTGGTGCGCTGTCTGCATCGGACGCTTCGAGGTGAAGATTTCCGAAGAATGGTTGAAGCGCCGGCGGGTGGCGGAGCTCAACTGACGGACCTCGCGATGTGAATGCGATGCACATAGTCCTCGGCCACGGCGCGTCCGGCAACGCGGCATCGATGAAGCCTTACGTGGTCGGCTTCAAGCGTCGAGGCATCGATGCAAGCGCGGTCGACCTGCCCCGCGGCGGCGCGGAGCGCGCGGTCCCCGTCTTCATCAAGGCCTCGGGTCGGGGCCACGACGTCATCGGTGGCGGGCAGTCATTCGGCGGTCGTGTCGCGAGCATGGCCGCGGTCGAAGCGGACTTCGGCGGCCTGGTCCTCTTCTCCTATCCACTGCACCGTCCCGGCTTCACCGATCAGCTCCGCACCGCGCACTTTCCACAGATCGTCTGCCCGACCCTCTTCATGAGTGGCGATCGCGATCCGTTCGCCCGGCTCGACCTGCTCGAGGAGTACGTGAAGCTGGTGCCCCATGCCAGGCTCGAGGTCTTCAAAGGACAAGGCCATGGCCTGCTCCGGGTGCTGGACCAGGCTCTCGATGTGGCCGCAGCGTTCCTCCAGGAAATCAAATGACGGCGAGCCAGCACATGGTGCAGGCCAACGGCCTTCGGTTCCGGACCATGGTCGACGGCCCGCCCCAGGCCGACATGTTCATCCTCCTCCACGGATTTCCCGAGGGCGCCGAGTCGTGGTCGCGACAGGTCGATGCTCTCGCGAAGGCCGGATACCTCGCGGTGGCGCCCGACCTTCGAGGCTACGGCCTGACCGATGCTCCACAAGGAAAGGAGAGCTACGCGATCGATCACCTGGTCGATGACGTGGCGGGTCTCATCAAGGCCTTCGGCAAGGAATCGGCGCACGTGGCCGGCCACGACTGGGGCGCGATCGTCGCCTGGTTCTTCGCGGCGCGACATCCCGAGATGACGAAGACGCTGACCGTGCTCTCGGTCGGACATCCGGCCGCGGTCGCGGCCGCCAGTCGAGTCGACGAGGACCAGAAGGCTCGCTCGAGCTACGTCCAGCTCTTTTTGCAAGAGGGCAAGGCCGAGCATGTGCTTGCCGACGACGACTACAGCCGCCTGCGTCTCATGTTCTCGCTGGGACCGAACCCTGACGCGGTGCCGCGGTCGGTCGTCGAACACTTCGCGCGGTCGGTTGCCCGTCCTGGCCGTCTGACCGCCGCGCTCAACTACTACCGCGCCAATCTCGGCGCCGGTGGCGGCGCGTGGGCAAAGCTGGCGGACATCGGACCGATCACAAGGCCGACGGTCTTGCTCTGGGGCGATCAGGATCCCGCGCTGGGCCGGACCGGCGCCGAGGGCACCGCCGGCCACGTCGAGGGCGACTACAGTTTCGTCGTCCTCCAGGGCGCCGGGCACTGGCTCCAGTTCGAGCGGGCGGACGAGGTGAGCCGCGCCCTCGCCGGGGCGGCAACTCTATAAGCTGTCAGCCATGCTCCAGCGCGGAGACGACAAGGAGCGGCGGTCCAGCCTTCGCCGGCTCGACGACATCCTGGATGCCCTCGAGCAGCTCAACCTCCACGACCGCACCGAGCTCACCGAGAGCCTCGCCGAGAGCCTGGTGCTGCTCGGGGTCGAGGACCCGTACGGCGTCACCATCCCGCAGCTCATCGAGCGGATATGGGCGATGCAGCAGCCCTACCTCATCACCATCGTGGTCGAGCGCCGCCGTCGCCGCCGCCGCAAGGTGGACCCGAAGTTCACGAGCGGCTCCGGCATTGCCTGACCGCCTGGACCTTCAGACTCCCTGAAGCCCGCCGCCTGGATCGACGTCTTCCTGCGCATCGGCTCGCGCGTGCGCGCCACGGTGCTGCCGCTCGCGGGCACCGAGGCAGGACGGGCGGAGCTTGCGATCGGCGCGGGCGGCGACCGCACCATGGAGCTCGACCGCGCCGCCGAGGCGGACGTTTTCGCGGAGCTCGACGCGCTGGCGGCAGGCGGTGAGCGCTTCTCCGTCCTCTCCGAAGAGGTGGGCCATCGCCGGCTTGGCGCCGACTACCCGCTCGTGCTGGTGGATCCGGTCGACGGCAGCCTCAACGCCAAGCAGGGAGTGCCGTTCTTCGCCGTCATGCTCGCGCTGGTCGATGGGCCGACCGTCGGCGACACGGTCGCGGGGTGCGTGGTCAACCTCATCAACGGCGAGAGCTGGACCGCCATCCGCAAGCAGGGCGCACGGCGCGGCGGCCGGCCGATGAACGTGATCTCGCGATTGGAGCCCGACCGCCTCGAGCTCGTGGCGCTCGAGAGCTCCCCGAGCGCGCTGACGATCGCGCGCGGGCTCGTCGGTCGAGCAAGCAAGATTCGTATCCTCGGCTCGATGGCGCTCGCGATCGCGCATACGGCCGCGGGCAGCTTCGACGCCTTCTGCGCGCCGGTCCCGGTGCGCGTGTTCGACATGGCGGCGAGCCTGCTGATCCTCGGCGAGGCGGGGGGAGTGGCGACGGATCTGAAGGGCAGTCCCCTGGGCGGACTGCGATGCGACCTCGAGAGCCGCTCGTCACTCGTCTGCGCCCCGACCGCTGAGCTCCATGTCATCGCTCTCGACGCCCTGGGAAACAAGTGATGGCCTTCGAGCCGCACAGGACAGTCTTCGTGGTCTTGAGCTTCGAGGGTCCCGACGTCTACAGCCAGGCGGGCGGCCTCGGAGTCCGCGTCAAGGGGCTGTCGCGCACCCTGGCCGAGCTCGGCTATCAGACATACCTCTACTTCTGTGGCGACCCCGACCTGCCGGGTGAGGAGAGCCACGAATCCGGGCGGCTCGTGTACCGCCGCTGGTGCCAGTGGATCTCTGCACACCACCGCGGCGGAGTCTATGACGGCGAGGAGGACAAGATCCGCGACTGGAACTCGAGCCTTCCGACCAGCCTCGTCGACAACGTCATCGCGCCCGCCGTCGAGGCGGGCCGAAACGTCGTCGTGCTGGGAGAGGAGTGGCACACGTCGTGGTCCATGAATCTCGTCTCAGACCTCCTCCGATACGACGGCATTCGCGACCGCGTCGTCATGCTGTGGAACGCCAACAACACCTTCGGCTTCCATCGCATCAACTGGGCGGCGCTGCCGCTGGCGGCCACGATCACAACGGTCAGCCGCTACATGAAGTTCAAGGTGTGGGAGCGAGCCCACAACCCGATCGTGATCCCCAACGGCATTCCTCGCGCGTCCATCCAGGGCGCCGACCCCGAAGCCGTGGCCGACGTCAAAGCGGCTGCGTCCGCCGACCACTTCTGCTTCAAGATCGGTCGTTTCGATCCGGACAAGCGCTGGTTGATGGCGATCACGGCGATGGGCTACATCAAGCGCCATGGCAAACGAGTGAGGCTGCTCATGCGTGGCGGCCGCGAGCCGCACGGCGGCGAGGTCATCAGCCACGCGCAGTACCAGGGCCTGAACGTCGTCAACGTGAACGCTCCCGCGGAGCCCGCGGCGCTGTCCGCCATCCTCCGCCAGCACCCCGATGCGGACGTCGTCAACCTCACGAGCTTCATCAGCGACCCGATGCTGCCTGTGATCTACTCGGCCTCCGACGCGGTGCTCGCCAACTCCGGCCACGAGCCGTTCGGGCTGGTGGGCCTCGAGGTGATGGCGGCGGGCGGCCTCGCCGTCACCGGCGCCACCGGTGAGGACTACGCGGAGGCCTATCGCAACGCGCTGGTGGTCGAGACCGATGACCCGATCGAGCTCGTGGCCGGCTTGAACCTGCTCCGAGAGCGGCCCCGGGTGGCGGCGGCCATCCGCCGCCAGGGCCGCGTGACGGCACGCGCCTACACATGGGAGAAGGTGATCGAGCAGCTCCTTCTTCGGATCGAGCTCGCCGCCGCCCAGCAGGCGGTCAGGATGTTCACGGAGACGCCCGAGGATGCGCGCACCGCGCGTCGCCGCACCGGCAAGGCTCCGCTGGGATGATGGTGTCTCGATGAAGCCGCTTCACGTCGCTTTCGTCTGGCACATGCACCAGCCTTATTACAAGGACGACCTCACCAGCACCTACCTGCTGCCCTGGGTGCGCCTTCGATCGGCGAAGGACTACTACAAGATGCCGGCGCTCCTCGACGCGTATCCGAAGGTCCGCGCCACCTTCAACCTCGTCCCCTCGCTCCTGGCGCAGATCGAGGACTACGGCAAGGAGGACTCGGTCGACCTCTTCCTCAACCTCAGCAAGCGCGATGCCGGGGAGCTGTCATCCGAAGAGCGCGCCTTCATCATCCGCTGGATGCGCGAGTCGCCACGCGCGTTGCGGGTCCAGCAGTCGCCGCGGTATCTCGAGCTCGCCTCGCGCCAGGCCGACGCCCAGTTCACGACCCAGGACATGCTCGACCTCCAGGTCTGGTTCAACCTCGCCTGGTGCGACCCGGCGTGGGCCGAGTCCGATCCGCGGCTGGCCGAGCTGAAGCGGAAGGATCGCGATTTCTCCGAAGCGGACAAGGAGCCTCTCTTCCAGGCGCAGACGGAGATCATGCAGAAGGTCATCCCCAAGTACCGCGAGCTCGCCGACCGCGGCCAGGTCGAGCTGACGTTCTCGCCTTACTACCACCCGATCCTGCCGCTGCTGTGCCACGTCGACTCGGCGCGCACCGCCAACCCCCAGATTCAGCTGCCGGAGCGCCACTTCTCACACCGGGAGGACGCCGAGCGGCAGATCGAGCTGGGACAGGGCCTGTTCGAGCGCATGCTCGCGCGGCGCCCGACCGGCATGTGGCCGTCCGAGATGGCCGTGGGGGAGAGCGTGGTCGGGTTGGCGACGAAGGCGAACCTCGACTGGATGATCAGCGACGAGGAGGTGCTGGCCCGCTCGCTCGACACGCAGTTCCACCGCGATCACGAAGGCCGCGTCAACGCCCCGGACCAGCTCTACCAGCCGTTCCGCGTCGAGCGCGAGGGCAAGTCGCTCGCGATGGTCTTCCGGGACTCGCAGATCTCGAACTCGATCGGCTTCGACTACCAGCGCATGTCCTCCGTCGACGCCGCGCGCAGCCTGGTCGGTCGCCTGCAGGGCATACGCGAGCAGCAGGGTGACAAGGACTACCTCGCGGTCATCGCCCTCGACGGCGAGAACGCATGGGAGTTCTACCCTCGCGACGGCCACGACTTCCTCAACGCCCTGTACACGGAGCTCGAAGCGTCGACGGACATCGTCACGACCACCGTCAGCGATTTCCTCCGCGATCACCCCGCCGAGCAAAACCTCCATCACCTGCACACGGGCAGCTGGATCGGGGCGAGCCTCGACACCTGGATCGGCGACCCGGAGCACAACGTCGCCTGGGAGCTTCTGGCCGAGACCCGCTCATGGCTCGACGATCAGTCTCGCCAGCGGCCTCAACTGGCAGATGCCGCCGCGCTCGGGTGGCGGGAAATCCTGATCACCGAGGGGAGCGACTGGTTCTGGTGGTTCAGCCGCAAGCATGACTCCGGCATGGACACGATCTGGGACAACCAGTTCCGGCTGCACCTGCGCAACGTCTACAAGGTGATGGGGCAGCGCGCCCCGGCCCGCCTTTTCCAGCCGATCATCCAGCGCATGCCGACACCCGAGCGCAAGGTGCCGGCCGAGGCCATCAGCCCGAAGGCGCACAGCGACGCCGCCTGGAGCAAGGCCGGCTACTACGTCGTCGGCTCGGGCTTCGGCGCGCTGCACCGGCCCGCCGGCGTCGTGGAACGCGTGTATTACGGCGGCGATGCGGAGCGCATCTACGTCCGGATCGACAGCCCGCGAGCGCCTGCTGAGCTGGAGGCGCAGAAGATCGAGTTCTGGCTCTACTGCTCGGGCGTGCCCGCCGATGATGTCGGCGGTGAGCTCGAGCTGCCGCTGCCCGTCACCGCCGCCGCCGATTTCGGCTTTGACGCCGCGCACGTGGTCCGGATCACTCCCCACTCGCGCGGAGCTTCCGTGACGGTGGCGCGCGTCGATGCGGAGCAGAAAAGAGCCGAGCCGATGGCTGAATTCGACGAGTCCGATCCGCTCTTCGTTTCGATACCGCTCAAGCTCCTCGACCGGCGCGGCGGCGAGACGATCGAGCTGTCGCTGGTGGTGAGCCGCGAGGGCCGGGACATCGAGCAGGTGCCGCCGTCGGGCTCGCTTGGCCTGCGCATTCCTGGCGACGGTGGGCCCTCGGCGGCGCCCGGCCCGGCGCAGCTCAAGATCCTGGTCGCCACCTCCGAGCTGGCGCCGTTCGCCAAGTCAGGCGGCGTGGCCGATGTCGCCGCCTCCCTCTGCAAGGAGCTGCGCCGCCTCGGTCACGACGTGCGGGTCGTGATGCCACGCTACCGCCAGGTCGACGCCGCCAGGTTCGCACTCAGGCCTGTCGTCCACGACCTGCAGGTGCCGCTCGGGGCGCAGGCGATGCCCGCGACCATCCTGGAGGGCCGCCTCGGCGACCTCGTCGTCTACTTTGTCGACTGCCCGCCTCTGTACGACCGCGACGGCATGTACGGGTTCGGCGACGACGACGCCCGCTCCGTCTACTTCTCGCGGGCCCTGTTGGAGATGCTGCCCGCGCTTCAGTTCACGCCGGACGTCATCCACATCCACGACTGGTACGCGGCCCTCGTGCCCAACCTGGTCGATCGTGTCTACACCGAGGGCCCGTCCGCCGAGGTCGCGACCGTGCTCACCATTCACAACCTCGCCGCCCAGGGCGTGTTCGGGTTTGGTGCGCTGACCCTTGCTGGCCTCGACAGGTGGGGCTTGATCCGCGTCGGCATCCCCGGCCTCGACAACGTGGTCAACGTGCTCGGCCGCGGCATTCACTTCGCTGACGTCGTCAACACAGTCAGCGAGCGCTACGCCGCC
>Ga0207646_10007578_pt1 | contig 10999 bp, 6 predicted proteins | sample KBSK5502metaG_FD_184343 | JGI IMG/M metagenome (GOLD analysis project Ga0207646, IMG submission 184343) | Corn, switchgrass and miscanthus rhizosphere microbial communities from Kellogg Biological Station, Michigan, USA - KBS K5-50-2 metaG... | ecosystem: Host-associated > Plants > Roots >...
ATTGGGCAAGCGTTTGCGGTAAACGAAAAGGCTGCCTGCGGCAAGAGCATAGAAAATCCAGCCGATAAAAACGACGTAAGCCAGGAGCTGCTCGTAAGTTCCGCTCGCAGCGAGCACGGCGGAGCAGATGCCAGCGGCACAAACCGCCAGAGCGGGTGTGTGGAACCTTGGGTGGATCCGGGAGAGCGAAAAAAAGAAAAGCCCGTCTTTCGCCATAGCGTAATAGACCCGAGGAGCGTTGAGAATGATGGCATTGGCTGCGCTAAACATGGATATGAGAATGGCAACGGCTACAAATTTGCCGGCGCCGTGGCTTAAGACCGCGGCCAGAGCCACAGCAGCCACCCGCGTTGAGCCGGCGACTCCGGAAGTTCCGAGCGCTGCAACATAACCGAGATTCGCGAAGAGATAGATTGCGATGAGTGCCGCCGTGCCGATGAAAAAAGCGAGAGGAAAAGTGCGTTGTGGGTCAACCGTTTCACCGGCCGTGTAGGTTACGTACTGCCAGCCCTCATAGGCCCAAAGCACGCTGATCATCGCCAGTCCAAAGCCGACGAATCCCGACGACTGGTGCGCGGACGAACTTATGTCGCCAAGGACGGAGTGCTTTCCATGCCACAGGAGAACTGTACTCACCACTAGAATGGCGGCGACCTTGATTGTTGTCGTCACGTTGAGCAGGTTCGCGCTTTGGCGAGTGCCGACTACATTGACGACCGTGATGACGAAGATCATCGCGATCGCGACGGCTTTCATGTTCCACGGGGAGAGTTGGACGAATTCTCCGAGGTAATTTCCGAAAGCCACCGCGAGCGTTGCAATCGAACCCGAACTAATGACAAAAAACAATGTCCAACCAAAAAGAAACGCAGGGAAGGGGCCAAAGCAGTCGCGAATATAGACATACAGCCCGCCAGCATGGGGCTTCAAGGCGCTCAGTTCTCCGTAAGTGAGGGCGCCGAGAAGCGAAAGAAAGCCGCCAGCCAGCCAGACTGCCAACGCTAATGGCACGGAATTTCCGACAGCGCGCAAAACTGCGCCCGGAACAAGAAATATTCCGGAACCGATCACCGTGCCAATAATCATTAACACCAGATCCCATAAGCCAAGGACTCGTCGCAGTTGAGTCGACGATTCTGGTGCAGCACTCACGACGTCAATCGCTTGCAGATGGCTGGAGATATCGGATCTCCTCTCGAAATCTTGCCAAGCCGCTTCTTATCCTTGTTTCCATCGACTCGCCTTGACTGGGCGGGGCTTTTTTCCGCTCCGCGCCCAAAAGCCGCATAAGGGCCTCATAATGGACGCAGCAACGAGACCAGGCCGCGGAAGGGAAATACAACAGATGTTGCACGCTGTCAAGCCCATTCAATATCCGTTGCACCAGGTCGATTGATTGTTGTGATGCTTCGGATTCGTAGTGCAACACATGTTGCATGTCCGTCAGACCATGTCGGAATGGCTAAAAATAGTGTTGCCATTCCATCAGCGCGTCCCTAGACTCGCGCGAATCATACGCAACTCAGTCGAGCGCAACGTGTGTTGCACCCCGCGTCATCGCCTGACCTCAGGGGATCTTGGCCATGGCGCAGCGAACATGGAGGCTTTATGCGGAGTCAGCAAAGGGTCATCGCGGCACTCTTGACTGCAACGTTCGAAGCTTGGCGCTCTTTGCAAACACAATTGTGTTGCTTGCTCTGCGCGTTGCTTTCGCTCGCATGGTGTTTATCGGCACAAACCAGTTCCACAATCACTGGAACCGTTCGGGACAAGCAAGGATTGGCTGTCGCAGGCGCTGAGATTCGAGTGACCAGCGCCGAACTCGCGATCGAGCGAAGCACCGTGACAGAGCCTGACGGCAGTTATCGACTCGGAGCCCTTCCGCCGGGAATGTATGCGGTCAGGGCCGCAAAGGACGGACTTCAGGCAGAGGTCTTCAAAGACCTCGAAGTTACACTCAATCGAACCTTGGTTTACGACGTTGTTCAGCAAGTAGGCTCTGTTCAGTCAGACGGTCGAAATCTCAGGAATCCTTCGGGCGCAGAGCGGTTTTCATTACAGCAGGGCGCCAGCCGACGGTGGTTCTGATTTCGACGGTGATGGCTTGTTTAACGGGGAGGCGCTAAGCTTTGCCGGTCAATTCCCAGAGTTTGCCCGGAACCGTTACACTACGCCTGCTTTCGTGAACATGAACACTAGGCTGGCGAAGCGATTCAACATTGGAGAGAGGGTGAGGGCACAGGTGCTGTTCGAATTCTTCAATCTCTTCAACAAAGGCAATGTCGCTGCTGTGCAAAGCCTCGATGGTACTTCTCCTGTCTTTGGGAGCACCCTTCAACGTCTGCCTGGCCGCGAGGGCCAGGTTGGAATTCGGTTCGACTTCTAGCCCACTTCTCCAGCTGATTTGTGAAAGAGCGGCGTCTTCTCGAGCCGCTCCTTTTTCGCGTTTTTACGCCTTCGATTTCGGACCTCGGCAATGAGCGCTACCTCGACTCGTGTCCGCTGCGCGGCTCGTGCCCGCCGGAAATGCGCAGCGCGCGGTGAGAAAAGCACTGCCTTGCGCGCCCTGCCATCCATTTGGAATACATTCACAAAATAAATCGCATGCAACAGATATTGAAACGTCTTGACAATATGCAACATTCGTTGTATTGGCTTAGCTATATTAGTCGCGGTTATTCCTTAAACCGGCTTTCTCGCAGGGGATTTGTTTTTGACTCGATCGAATCGAACTCGTCCTGCAAATACGTTGCAGCCTTTGGACAGGCGGCGACAAGGCCAGACTTCGCTTGAAAAGCGTTTTGCGGACGCAGGAGAAAATCTGAACCCTAGGAGGCGAAAACTCCTTCGACTGATCCTGGAAAATCCTGGAGACACCTTTTTTCTGTCGTCGCGGGAATTGGCGAAGCGCTACGAAGTAGACGCCGCAACCATCGTAAGAACGATCCAGGCTCTTGGGTACAAGAAATACGCGGAATTCACAGCAGACTTGCGTGCGCACTTTGTCACGCAGATTACTCCCTACGCGGTCTTGAAGGCAGCCTCAAAGGAGAAACGCACCGTTGCAGACCGGATTCGCCACGGCATGGATATGGATCTGCGAAACATACAGGCCCTGCAGTCGTCGCTTAATCCGGAGAAAATCATCGCCTTATCAAAGCAAGTGAAGCGCGCCCGAAGGATCCTCATTGTAGGAATTGATCTGGCGGCCGGGTTGAGCTGGCACTTGGCCTACGGCCTGATGACCCTGGGATTCGCTGCTGAGGCGCCCATAGGCAGCACCGGAAATGTCCAGAGAAGAGTAAGAGCGCTGACTCGGCAAGACCTGCTCGTCGCGATCAGTTTCGGTCAATGTTTGCGCGATACGGTAGAAGCAGCGCTTCGCGCAAAGAAGCTCGGAGTGCCAACGTTTGGCATTACCGACAGCGAAACGACCCCCATTGCTCGCATTTGCGATGACAGTTGCATCGCGTCCGTGGCCAGCCCCTCGTTCGGTGGGTCATATGTCGCTCCGTTGAGTTTGCTCGGAACGATTCTGATCGCATGCGCGCATACACAGACCGCACGTTCTCTGGAATTGTTGCGCCGTAGCGAGGTGGAAGACCTCGCCGACCACCGCTGGTATCACTCCTGACGAAAACCGGAGGGTCGCTGATGGCGTAAACAGTTTGATTTTTGTGGTTCGGGCCAGGATTGCCGGATTGTGGAGGAACGGTGACCATGTATTTTCGCGCTCGTTTATTTTCTAGCTTACCTTTATCCGCTCTAATTGTAGTGGTTCTTGGTTTTTTTTCCTTTGTTGAAGTTGTTGGTGCACAAACGACTTCGACAATTGAGGGCACGGTGACGGACAAGCAAGGCCTCGCGGTAGCTTCCGCGGATGTTCACGCCGAAGGAGTTTCGATCGCCGCCGACAGGTCAGCCACCACGAACTCCAACGGCGAATACCGCTTAGCTGCGCTGCCTGCTGGAACATACCGCCTCACCGTCGCGCGCGATGGATTTCACACCGGCGTATTTAACAACCTGGAAGTCACTCTGAATCGGACCTTGCGGTACGACGTACAGCTAAACGTCGGCAGCAGCCACGAACAAGTGGAAGTATCGGGCGAGCTGCCGCTATTGGAGACGCAAAGTTCTGCACAGAGCACTACCATCATGCCGCGCGATATCGTCGACATGCCCATCAATGGCCGAAATTACCTCGACCTGCTTCAGCTTGTCCCTGGCGTTGCCGTCAATCGGCAGGCTGACGCCAACAGTGACACTACGACGCCTATCCTCGGGGAGCGCGCCAACAACACTGGTTTTCTCATTGATGGGTTACCCAACCAGAATGAGCTCAATGGTGGCCCCGCCGCGCAATTCAACCAGGACACGATTGCAGAGTTCCAGGTCATCACCACCGGATACAAAGCCGAGTTCGGGCATTCCTCCGGCGGAGTAGTCAACGTCATTACCAAATCCGGCGGCAACGACCTCCATGGACTCGCCTCCGCATACCATCGCAACAGCGTGTTCGATAGTTCCGATATTCCCGGGAAAGACGTGCCCTACCTCTTGCGCTGGGATTATGACCTGGCTGCCGGCGGCGCAATAGTCAAAGACAAAGCGTTCTGGTTTGGTTCGGCTGAGGAAATTCATGAAAACCGCCAGCTGAACTTTGTGACACCCGAGGGTACACCACAATTTCTGATCGACAGAGAAGAGACGTTCAATGAACCGACCACAAATCGCGAGACGCGCCTTTTTGCCAAATTCGATCAGGTCTTGGGCAATCACCATTTAACTGAACAGGTGAACTACACCAATCTGCACGTGAACAGCACGAATCCGCTTTCCGCTTCAACGAACCTACCGTCAACTCGAACGAATCTCGGGGACCGCAATCTACTCCTTGGATTCAGCGATACCGCAACCTTGGGGAATTCGGCTAGCCCGTTCATTCTGAGTCTTCACGGGCAATATCGCCGCGAACCTACGTTGACCAGCGCTGCACATCCTGAGGCTGGTCCCGCCACTGTTTTCAATATTTTTAGCGGTTTCAATACCGGCGGCATTTTTGGAGACGTGGGAACACCCAGTTATGGCGCTACCTTTACGCCTTCCAATCTAGATCAAAAGTACGCCACCTTTGGAGCCAGTCTGGCCAAAACTGTGGGACGTCACACCGTCAAATTCGGTTGGGATTTCGAGCGAACGCAGGTGGACGGCGTCGAAGCCAGCGGCCAGCTGAATCAACTCTTTGCCACGCAGGCCGACTACGAGCAGTTTGGGCCGGTTGACGCCGGTTTCTTTCTCCTTCTTACCATCGGCGGACTTACTCCCGAAGCCGACCACATTAAACTTCGCAACAATTACAATGGCCTCTGGATTCAAGACGATTGGAGGGTCACGCGCACTCTCACGGTGAATGGCGGACTTCGCTGGGACTACGATTCCGCATTTCAAAAAACGGACAACATCTCTCCGCGAATCGGCTTCGCCTGGTCCGTTTCCCCGAAAACAGTCGTCCGCGGTAGCTTCGGCCTGTTCTATGACCACTTCCGCCTCGGTCTCGTTCGCGACATCCCTGGTTTCGGCGGCGCGGATATTCGTGAGGATCAACCGCTGTCATTTCCCCGTTTGTTTTCAGGAATACCCACCATCGCACCGGCCCTGTTTGGCTTGTGCCTTTCGCAGACCGAAACCGACGCGCAGTTGCTCACGCAACCTGACTTTTGCATACCGCCCAATGCCCTTGGCCCGGGGTCACCCGGCGTGCCCGCACAGTTTGGGATCGACCATCTCAATAAGGTCGTCGCTTCGGGGCACGCGGAAATCCCAATCAACTCGGTCGTCAATATCGGCAACGTGCAGCAACTCTCCGGTCTAAATCCCGATGACTACTTGACCGCTGCGGACGCGGCAATCGGCGCGCCTCCAGGTTTCTGGCTCTGGGGACCGTTCGGCGCGCTATCATTTGCAGTTTTCCAACCCGGCAATTTTCCAGTAACAATTGATCCCAGCTTTGCGACCCCTTACACTCGCAGCTACACTCTTGGTGTGCAGCGCCAGCTCGGCAATGAGTGGGTGATCTCCGCGGACTTCTACCATAAAGCAATCCAGAACATCCTCGGCGTTCGAGAAACCAATCTTCCTTTTGAAGCACGCATAGACAATAGCGGTGGAAGCCTCACGCAAGTGAATGGCTTCGGTCCTTGGTATTCCGGCGTGTATGACGCTGGCATCCTCTCCTTCGAAAAGCGCATGAGCCGGCGTTTCACTCTGGGGGGCAGCTATGCTTACGTCTCTGAAAATGATGATGCCTTCAACTCGAATCTCGGAACCGGTGCCATTGGTGGCAGTAACGGCTTTCCAACGGACAGCTTCCGCGGAGTGCCGCCGGTCGTGACCGATCCGGGGACTGGCACCTGCCCCGGTGGAACCAATGCTACTGCCGCGTTTACGGCATGCAATGGCAATTACGTGCCGAAGGCAGGGGTTTTTTACGATGGCGCCAAGCTCGACAGCGGGCCTTCCGATTTCGCGTTGCGTCACACCTTCGAACTCCACGGACTCGTGGAATTGCCGTGGAAAATTCAGTTCAGCAGCTTGTTCCGAGCGCAGAGTGGATTCCGCTATACCAACAGCGCTTTGCAACCAATCGATCAGGATGGTAATGGAAACTTCGGCATTCGCGATTTGAAAACTGGTCGCAACGCCTTCACGGCTCCTCCTTTCGTCAATATGGACTTGCGCATCGCGAAAACCTGGGTTATTCGCGAGAGATTCAGAGTGCAGGGGCTTTTCGAGTTCTTCAACCTGTTCAATAACGCCAACCCGGCGGCCATTCAAATCCAGGAGAGTCAGGCGTCCACGCTTGGCACGGTTTCGCAAAGATTACCGGGTCGCGAAGGCCAAATCGGGTTGCGTCTCACGTTCTAGCTTCGCCGAGAGCGGCAACTTCACAACTTGTAGTGCAATTTTATTGATTTGCCGAAACATAGACAGCCGCTTTACATGTCGGGAATGATGCGTGCTCAGGAGGAGTGATGAAGAATGCAATCCGAGTGATAAGTCTGTGCGCCTGTGCCTTGGCCGGACTTGCGTCGGCTCACAGGTCGCCCGCGCAAACGACGAAGGAAACGACACCGCCCAAGTCGCCTAAGGAGACGACCTCAGTACAAACCCAACTCGCTCCTGCACCGGCCTCGACGACGCACGAATTGTCGGGTCCCGATCTCGAGGCATTTCTCGACGGCATGATGCCATCTCAACTTCAGCGCGAAAACATCGCCGGAGCTGCGATCGCCGTCGTAAAAGATGGCAAATTAATTTTCGCAAAGGGCTACGGATTCTCCGACGCAGAGAAGCGCACGCCTGTCACCGCGGACAATACGCTCTTTCGTCCCGGCTCCATTTCCAAGCTGTTTACATGGACTTCGGTCATGCAACTGGCTGAGCAAGGCAAGTTGGATCTCGATAAGGACGTGAACGAATATCTGGACTTCAAAATCCCGCCAGCTTACGGGAAACCTATCACGCTGAAAAACATCATGACCCACACCGCGGGATTCGAGGAATTGGGCCGCGACCTTTTCGTTTCGGATGCGCAGCACATGCACAGCCTCGAACAGTTTCTGAAGCACCACGTTCCCGACCGCATTTTCCCGCCGGGAGTCGTGCCCGCATATTCAAACTACGCTACAGCGCTTGCCGGCTATATCGTGCAACGGGTCTCAGGAAAATCCTTTGACCAATACGCGCAGGAGAACATCTTTTCACCGCTCGCCATGCAGAAGACTACCTTTGTCCAGCCGCTCCCGGAAAATCTCAAGCCGATCATGTCCAATGGTTATAAGAAGGCGTCAGAAAAAGTGCAGCCTTTCGAATTTGTGGAAGCCTACCCGGCGGGCAGCGTTTCCACCACTGCCAAGGACATGAGTAATTTCATGGTCGCGCACCTGCAGAACGGCAGTTTTGGAGACAAACGAATTCTCAAGCCGGAAACAGCCAAGCAGATGCATTCGCGGCTGTACGGAACCGATGACCGTTTAAACGCCATGGCCTACGGTTTCTACGAGGAGTCTCGAAATGGCAAGAGGATCATCGGACATGGAGGCGACACCGTTTTCTTCCACAGCGATCTGCATCTTATCCTCGACGAGAACGTGGGATTTTTCGTCTCTTACAACAGCGCCGGCCAGGGAGAGACGAGCCCGCGTACTATCTTGTTCGAAGCATTCCTGGACCGGTATTTTCCGTTCACGCCTCCCGCAGGAGAAAAAGCAGCACATGCGATGGCCGACGCGAAAGAAATTGCGGGATTTTACAAAGGCAGCCGTAGATTCGATTCCTCTTTCCTCAGCCTGACTACTCCTCTAGGCGAGCTTCGCGTGATTGCGAACAGCGATGCAACGATCAGCGTCGATCCGCTGAAAGGAGCGAACGGCGAATTGAAAAAGTTTGAAGAGATTGCTCCATTTCTTTTCCGCGAAGTTCACGGTCAGGACCACATCGGCTTCAAAAAAGATGCCGCGGGGCACTGGCAGCTCCAGTTGGATTATCCTTTCTTTATTTTTCAGAAAGTTGGTTTGCTCGAAAATAAGTTCTTCAATATCGGTTTGTTGATTTTTGGACTTGGTGTTCTGGGGCTGACCGTTTTGCTGTGGCCCGTGGCGGCCATTGTCAGAAAGCACTACGGCAAACAGCTTGACTATACTCCGTCGGACAGCCGGTTGCGGCTTCTGGCCCGCATGGTCTCTATTCTCTTCCTCGTGTTCTACGTCGGATGGATTTCCATACTTTCGCTGTCTGACGATCCAAAAGGGATCAATGGGTTGCCTCCCTGGATTGTCGCGTTTGGAGTCCTGGGCGTGATCTGCACCATCGGTACCGCTCTCGTCTGGCTAAACGCGGTCCGCAGCCTGCGCAATCCGACTCGCTGGATCTGGACGAAGCTGCACGACCTTGTTCTGGCGCTCGCTTGCTTGGCACTGGTTTGGTTGGCTTTCACCTGGAACTTGATGAACTTCAATATCCATTACTGATCGCCGGGCTTATTGGCCTGATCGAATGCTATCGCCCGTTCCGTGAATCGCGATGATTCTCGGATCACTTAGTTTCTCGCCCTAGGTGTGTTTGATCGAAAGTGCAGCGGAGTGCGGAGTCCAGCCTTTACGTCCGTGGAAAAGGATTCATCCAAACGGCGATATGGTGGAGAATCGTCGGTGAGGAGACGTGTCGTCGCGGCCGCCCTGCTCGGCGCCGATGTTGAAAGTGAGGCTTCTCCATGAAAGCGTGTGTGCTCCCGCGTCCCGCGCCAGTTGAAACGCGGCCGCTCGAATATATCGAAGTGCCACTGCGTGAGCCGGGCATTGATGAGGTCCTCGTGCGCGTGCTTTATTGTGGTGTTTGCCGGACCGATCTGCATGTCGTCGAAGGTGAGCTGTCGCCTAGAAAATCTCCCGTTATTCCTGGCCACCAAGTGGTGGGAATAGTGGACCACGTGGGAAAACAGGCATCGCGTTTTTCGGTGGGGTCTCGCGTAGGAATCGCATGGCTACACAGCACGGACGGAACGTGCTCGTACTGCCGCTCCGGATCCGAGAATCTCTGTGACCAGCCTGAGTTCACCGGCTACACAGTGGATGGTGGATACGCGGAGTACATCGTCGCGCCGGAGCAGTTCATCTACGCAATCCCGGAAAGATTTGCAGACGAACAAGCCGCGCCGTTGTTGTGTGCGGGAATTATAGGATTTCGATGTCTGCGGTTGTCGGGAATTCAACTCGGAGGAAAGCTGGGCTTTTACGGATTTGGCGCAGCGGCTCACGTGGCGATACAGGTCGCCCGTCACTGGGGAATTGATGTATACGCGGCGACGCGCGACGTCCGTCACCAGCGGTTGGCTTTGGATCTCGGCGCAAAATGGGCAGGCGAAACCTTCGCCGAGCCTCCGGCAAAATTGGATGCTGCGATCGTCTTTGCTCCGGCAGGCGAAATCGTGCCGTCAGCCCTTAAGTTTTTGCGAAAGGGTGGCACGCTGGTCTTGGGCGGAATACATATGAGTCCAATTCCGTCTTTTGATTACGATCTGCTCTATCAGGAGCGGATCGTGCGCAGCGTCGCAAATAACACGCGGAAGGACGGTGAAGACTTTTTGAAAGTTGCCGCGGAGATTCCGATCGAAACGCGTGTCCAGCGATTTGCGTTGTCCGAAGCAAATCAAGCCCTCAATGCGTTGAAGAATGACGCGATCCCGGGCGCGGCTGTGCTCCAAGTCGCATCATGACGATCGTCTATTGAAACTAGTGGGCCGCTGTCGACGAACCTCGTGCAGGCGGTTACTCACATCGCAGTGCGTCCATAGGATCAGTGGCGGCGGCGCGACGGGCTGGCACTAAGCACGCCAGCGTGGCGGCGACGACAAGCAGCAGGGTTACCGCCACAAGAACCACCGGGTCGCGGGAGCTTTCGGTCACCCATTTTGTGGCGAGTTTGTCGAAGGCTACGCTTAATAGGATGCCGGCGGCCAGCCCGCTTCCAACGTTCACTGCCGTTGACGACAGCACAATGCGGAAGACGTCCGAGGCTCTCGCTCCGAGGGCCATTCGAATACCGAATTCGTTCGTGCGCGTCGCGACTCCATACGAGACAACGCTGTACAAGCCAACCGAGGCAAGAGCCAGCGCCAAAATCGAGAAAATTCCAAACAGCGTAGCCACAAGCCGTTGCTGGGCATACTCTTGCTGGTTGGTGATCCATGTTTCGAGATCACGCACCCGCATCGTCTGTTGTTCCGGATCAATCTTCACCAGCTGCGTTCGGATCTCGTGCAATAGGGCCAGCGGCGCGCTGCGCGTCCGGACAAGGATTTGCGTGAACATCCACATCTGAGTCGTATAGGGGACATAAACTTGAGGCTTGATAGGATTTCGCAGCCCATCGTCTCGCGCGTCGGCAACGATGCCGATGATTTGCAACCAGCCGTCGCATCCGGCAGCAGCACGCGTAT
>Ga0207646_10007579_pt1 | contig 10999 bp, 12 predicted proteins | sample KBSK5502metaG_FD_184343 | JGI IMG/M metagenome (GOLD analysis project Ga0207646, IMG submission 184343) | Corn, switchgrass and miscanthus rhizosphere microbial communities from Kellogg Biological Station, Michigan, USA - KBS K5-50-2 metaG... | ecosystem: Host-associated > Plants > Roots >...
CCGCCCTCACGGCATTTGCACGTGCAACGAACATCCATGGAGGGTGATAACTACGCGCAATTTTCTGGAAAATAAAAAGCCATTGGAATACGAACGGTGCGAAAGGGTGCAAATATGAAAATGCTTTTCTTACAGCGAGCGCAGAAGTTGCTGATTGTTTGCCCCGTGGCCGTGTTCTTTCTCTTTTGCGCTGCGACGGCGCGCTCGCAAACCAACGATTACGAATTTAACGATCGCCACTTTCATTTGACCAACAATGTTCAGGAAGGTCCCAGCGTTCGCGACTTCTTGAACATGATGGGAAACAGAGTTGGCCGGGCGACGTTATTCGGCGTACCTCTGCAGCAAGAGTGGTTATACGGGGTCGACGGAGACCGAACGATACCAGCCCTCGCTTCGGCTGATTTGGCAACGACAGTTTCTGACTTTCAGATTGAAGAATGGCCCAGGAATCTGCGGACCGATTTGAAGCGGTCCTCGATTAGGGTCGTCCTCCCGGAAAACGCGCCGGACCGGCCGTGGAATGACGCTCTCATGGCGAAATTTCGCGAACTCACCGGTATTGAAGTGCAGACGATCCGACCTGGCAATGACACGAGCGCCGTCTTGTCGAGCTATCTGCGCGAGTTCGAAACCGGCTCCCCGCGCGCGGACGTGTACGCAATCGACATCGTGTGGCCTGGGATCCTGTCGGACTACGCTGAGGACCTGCGTCCGGCATTCGATGATATGAGTGACATGGTGCCCGGTCTTGTTGAGAACAACACTGTGCACGGTAAGCTGGTAGCTGTTCCATATTTCGTCGAGATCAGTCTGCTTTACTATCGCCGCGACCTGCTGGAAAAATATCATTTCGTCCAACCACCGCGTACCTGGAACGAGTTGGAGCAGCAGGCTAAAGTGATCGCCAAAGGGGAACGCGCAAGTGGCAGAGGCATGTTTTGGGGATTTCTGTGGCAAGGAGCTGCATCTGAAGCTCTGACTTGCAACGCCCTCGAATGGCAGATTTCCCAAAGTGGCGGTTCGCTGCTAAAACCCGATGGGCGGGTCAGCCTTGAGCGCGCTCCGATGGTGCAAGCCTTGGAACGTGCCCGGCGATGTCGGGACGATTTCGCCGCCAGACGTTACTGGCCAGCTTGAAGATGATTCTCTTCGGATCTGGAAGAACGGTGACGCAGCATTCATGCGCAATTGGCCCTATGCCTATGTTGAGAGCATGCGGCCTGACTCAAGCGTTAGAAATCGGGTTGGAGTTACCCTGCTGCCCAAGGGAGACCATCCCGGCGCACGCCACGCTGACGTTCTCGGTGGTTTCCAGCTTATGGTGAGCAAAAAATCAGCCAACAAAGACGCCGCCATTGAGCTCGTCAAGTTTCTAACCAGTCCCGAAATTCAGCGCGTGAATGCAGTGACGCGAGGATATGCTCCGACTCGGCCAGATCTTTACGACTCGCCTGCATTAAAGGCAAATTCGTTTTTCGCGACTTTACGGAACGTGCTTTTGAACGGAGCAGTAACACGACCATCCACGACCGCCGGCCCACAATACAACCGTGTATCCGCTGCTTACTTCACGGCGGTGCGTCAAACTTTAATTGGACAAAAGAGCGCAGCCGCCGCGGTCACTGAACTCGAAAACGAACTTTGCCGCCTTAGCGCAAAATAGGAGTAGCGTTTCTTTCTCTAGGCGCAGTGGCAGAAATAGAGTACGGCCTTGGTCTCGATGAGCGGAAACGGTGGCGGGTGCTTCGAAAGGCTGATATGAATCATATTCTCGTTATCGGAGGGACCGGCACCGTCGGCCGCCAGGTTGTCTCTGGATTGGCGGCCACAGGCGCACGAGTCCGCGCGATGGCGCGCAACCCAGCCGCAGCTCGTTTGCCGCCACAGGCCGAGGCGGTGCGAGGAGACCTTACTCTCCCCGAAGCACTTGATTCATGCCTCGATGGCATCGATACGGTGTTCCTGGTGTGGACCGCCCCCGCGGCCGCTGTTGCTCCTGCTTTGGAGCAGATCGCGAAGCACGCACGGCGCATCGTATTCCTCTCGGCTCCGCTCAAAACGGCACACCCGCTTTTCCAACAGCCCAATCCGCTCCGAGCGATAGGCGAGCAAATCGAGCGCTTGATTGAAACTTCAGGACTCGAGTGGACGTTTCTGCGGCCCGGAATGTTCGCCGCAAATGCTCTGAGCTGGTGGGCGCCGCAGATTCGTGCCGGCAATGTCGTCCGCTGGCCGCATCTCGCCAGTCCCACAGCCCCGATCGATGAGCGTGACATTGCCGCAGTCGCAGTCCGTGCGTTGCGTGAGGACGGACACGCCGGAGCGGAATACGTTCTGACCGGACCTCAATCGCTGAGCCAATTCGAGCAGGTGTCCACCATTGGCGGCGTGATTGGTCGCTCGCTGCGCATCGAAGAAATCTCGCCAGACGAGGCGCGGCGTGAGTTGCTCACGATCGGGCCTCTGCCCGCAGTGAATATGCTGCTCCAGGCCTGGGCTGCCGCCATAGGCCAACCTGCGCACGTCACGTCCACCGTCGCAGAGATCACTGGAGCATCTCCACATACGTTCCTCGACTGGGCAACCGATAACGCGGCAGAGTTTCGAGTGTGCTGAAGAACGCTCTGGACTGGCTGGTAAGGAGCGGAGAGTTATACGCCTCCTGGCTAAGCATCTGACCGTAACACATAAGAGTTGTCGTGCAGCGCTGTGCTCACCGGACCTCCCGCTGTCTGGTTTGGAAATTCCGCGCGGGTACAGTCCATCCGGACGCTATCCACTCGAACGTATTACGGGCATATCGGAATGAGATTGCCATTTTTCGGGTTGCCGATTTTAGAAGCAATCACCAGGCCATGACTCCTCCACCACCTTCTCGCTTGGCCCTCTGGTAAGCGAGATTGGCAGCGACCATATCCTCCATGGCGACACCCATAGCCTTATATACGGTGATCTCGCCATCGCTCAGTCGGCCTGCCTTCCGACCGAGAGCCACTGCACCGAGAGTTGTTCCCACGGAGGAATCCAAGCCCACGAGTTCGCCGCAACCAACCGGAGTCGGCTGAAAAGCATCCAGCGTCTCGACAAACAGTCGGGGATAATAGCCTACAGAAGACACATGGGTACCGCGCTTTACCCACTCTGGCCTGATGACGGGCGTAGGTGAGTGAGCTGCCAGGCACACGACGTCCGATTCACGCACAGCGGCTTCCACCTCAGTCGTTGCACGTGCGATTTCGCTCCCAGCAGCAAGCTTCTGAGCGTCTTCAAAGCGTAGCGAGCAAACATTGATGGGTTCGAAATCCCGAATCAATGGGAGCAATCGGACGCGTTCACGGCCTTGGACGCCCGCCCCAATCACGGTGGCAATCCGGGATCCGGTCCGGCTCAGCATTCGGGCTGAAAGAACCGCGGACGCGGCGGTTCGGATGCCCGTAATGTACGTGCCATCCATGACGCAGGAAGTAGCGCCGGTTTCGGAATCGAACAGGTTAATTAGGGCTAGGTGGTTAGGTAGATCGATTTCCAGATTGCCGTCGAAGACGTTGACGATTTTGACTGTGATCTGCATGCCAGGACGCCAGGCTGGCATCGCAAGGGAGAAACCCTTGCCGGCAACTGACACTTGAGTCCGAGGCGGAGACTGAACTTCTCCCAACTCCAGCCCGCGAAAGCCGTCTTCGAGTCCATCTAAGAGTTCTTGCGGGTCGAGATACTTTTCCACATCGGTCTCACTGAGAGTCATCACCTGCAAAGGGCCCTTTTTGATCTCGAAAGCGGCCCTGCTTGGCTGCTTTTCCACTGCGCTCATTGAAGATTCCTCTGGGCATCCGTTTGGGTGCGAAGGACCCAACATGCGCTCTTCCAGCAACCGATCGGATACGCGATCGAGGGAATGCCTTTATCAATTCTAGTCAGTATTGTGCAGAAATGGTCTTTGCTCTGCCGTGGAACGGTCGGCATATTCAACGACCTGGCGACTACGCATGATGTAGAATTCGCTGACTTGGGAGGATCTGCACAGCTATGAAGAGAGACCGTCGCAAGTTTCTGCAAACTATCGGCGCTACCGGGATCGCGACGGTGTTCGTAAACGCCGGGAACGCCACCTGATGTAGTCGCTAATCTGCAAAGGGACCGTCAGATTCGAGCGTCTTATCAACCAGATGAGGTTCAGTTTCACGACCGTTGCGCTGTGTGTACCGCGGCGTTGGCAGTCTACCTCGGGCACCCTTTTTTACCCTTTCTTGCCAACGAACTGGAGCGCGTCAAGAAAGAAGCAATCTACCAAAGCCGAGTCTTCTTCATTCGCAATCTTGGCTTCATCACGCCTACCGAAGCGCGGCGAATCAGCTTTGACGAAACGGTGCGTTTTGAGAAAATTCACGAAGAGACTTACCGAGACTTCGGCTTCGAACTGGTCTCAGTCGAGCCAAGAAGTCTGGTGGAACGGGTCAGCATAATCAAAGCGGCAATTCGTTAGTCGAAGCGGACAATTCGTATCCATGCTACCGCGGTCGTTCGATCACAACATCCGATGCTCTGGCCGTTGATCGGGGGCTTGCGGCCCGCCGCGCCAGCGTTGTCAGTTTTGGAGGGTCACGTTGAGCGGTTTAGCGGGGCCTCCGATGGCCACCGGCAGCCGCGTAGAGCCGAAGGTGGCGCTACTCAAGCCAATCTCTTCGGCAATCTCGATCGGCTCGGGCGGACCGTTTGGCGCGGAAGGCCCGATCATAATGACCGGCGGCGCGTTTGGATCCATGATCGCGCAACTGTTCCATCTGACCAGTGCAGAGCGCAAAACACTGTTGGTGGCGGGCGCTGCCGCTGGGATGTCGGCGACCTTCGCTGCTCCCGTGGCATCGGTCCTTCTTGCGGTTGAACTGCTCCTATTCGAATGGAAGCCGCGGAGTTTGATTCCGGTGGCACTGGCCAGTGCGATGGCGGCGGTGCTGAGACGCTATCTTCTGGGAGTCGGGCCGTTGTTCCCGGTGCCGGTACACCCGCTTTTCATAGGGCCGAAAGGACTGCTGGGATGCGTTGTGGTGGGCCTGCTGGCTGGCGCCTTATCGGCGATGTTGACTATGTCGGTGTACGCGGCAGAAGACGCGTTTCAGCATCTGCGCATCCATTGGATGTGGTGGCCCGCGATTGGCGGCCTGGCCATCGGCTTGGGAGGTCTGATTTTTCCTCAGGCGCTGGGCGTCGGTTACGACACTATCGGTGGACTGCTGCAAGGCAGCGTTAGCACCCGAGTAATTCTCGGCGTGTTACTCGTGAAGTGGTTCATCTGGGCGGTATCTCTGGGTTCAGGAACATCGGGCGGCGTTCTGGCACCGTTGTTGATGATGGGTGGCGCCCTCGGCGGCCTCGAAGCCATGTTTCTCCCCAACGAAGGTGCGGGATTTTGGCCACTCATCAGCATGGGCGCAGTTTTGGGCGGCACCATGCGATCACCGTTCACAAGCATCGTGTTTGCTTTTGAATTGACGCACGACGGAAATGTGTTCCTGCCACTGCTCGTCGGCAGCGTGATCGCTCACGCATTTACGGTACTCACCTTAAAACGGTCAATTTTGACGGAGAAAGTCGCACGTCGAGGCTATCATTTGTGTCGTGAATATGCGGTCGACCCTCTGGAGATTCTCTTTGTGCGCGAAGTGATGCGCACGAAAGTTGCGGTGCTGTCCGCGACGAGCACCCTGGGAGAAATGCAGCAGTCGCTTCGAACCGATCACCGGCAAAGCCAACGGCTGCTGCCCGTGGTTAACGAAGAGGGCCGATTTGTGGGCGTGTTGACGCGCGGAGATTTGCGCGAGCGAATGGAGGTCGAGGGTGACGCAGTACTGCGACGCAACCTCGGTGACCTGGTGCGGCTGGATGCCGTCGAAGCATATCCCGACGAATCCCTGCGGGTGGTGGTGTATCGGATGGCAGAGAAAGGCCTCACGAGGATGCCTGTGCTGGAACGCGGTACGGAGAAATTTTTGGGGCTCGTTGCGCTGGATGATTTGCTCAAGGCGCGTGGGCGCAATCTCGAAGAGGAGCGCACACGCGAGCGGCCGCTGAAGCTGCGATTTCTTTCTCCGGGCGGCAGGGCCTCTAGCGATTCCGAGAAGTCCGTGAACTAAATCTCGTGTGCACCCGGGTCTTTTCCTCCGTGGTCCGCAAGATTGTGTTCGTCGCCTGGACTGGTCAGTCAGAGAAGGGTAATCGTCGTGAGAAGGGCCAAAATCAAGGAGCCCGCGGTCTTGACGATTGGACATTCGAATCGGGCATGGAAGGACTTTCTCAATCTTCTTCGGGCGCACCGCGTCAAGCGCGTCATAGACGTACGCAGTATTCCCAGATCGAGACACAACCCTCACTTCAACCGGGAGACCCTGTCTAGAAAGCTGCGAGCCGCGAAGATTGGCTACGTCCATTTGCGAAAGCTCGGAGGCTTGCGCCATGCGCGACGCGATTCGCTAAACATGGGCTGGCGCAACATCTCATTTCGCGGGTTTGCTGACCATATGCAGGCCTCGGAATTCTAAGCAGGGCTACACCGATTGATCAAACTGGCGGCGCAGAAGCGGAGCGCAATCATGTGTGCGGAAGCAGTACCATGGCGTTGCCACCGTTCGCTCATCGCCGATGCCTTGACTGTGCGTGGGATTCGGGTTGATGACATTATGAGCATGAAACGCTCCCAGGTTCATTCGGTCACTCCTTTTGCACGCATCCAAGGCCATCACATCACATATCCTGTGGAAAATCGCGGAGGTGGGCGAGTCCTTGCACTTAGTCTTCGAGAGAGATCACGAAAGAACCGAACGAGTAAGGTTTAAGAATCTCATGAGTGACACCTCTTGATTATGCATTGCGGCTGCGGCCGGCTCGCTTCTTCGATTTTTTCCTTGTCGCTTTTCGGACTTCTGGCCCGCAATAACTTCCGGTTAGCTCGTGACTCGAGAGCAACGCGGTAGTGTTGAGCTTGTACGAAGCTCAAATGAGTGCATTGGCGATTTTGAGTCAACCGAGGAAGCGTTCTGTTGTCCAGATTTCAGAGCCACGACCGGGGCACTTTGCGTCGATCCGCCGTTTGCCAAATTGATTCGGGGTACCTGGTTTGCTAACGTCGTCGTCATGTCCGAACGTTCCACCGAGCAGATACGCGAATTGCTCGACTCCCTTTATCGCGTGGATTCGAGACGAATCCTGGCAACTCTGATCCGCTTGCTCGGTGATTTTGATCTTGCCGAGGAGGCGATGCACGAAGCCTTTGCGGCTGCGCTGAGCCTGTGGTCGGGGAGTGGAGTACCGGATAACCCGCGACCATGGTTGATTTCGACGGCCCGATTCAAGGCCATCGATACTCTGCGTCGACGGGCAAGATTTGATGCGTCGCAAGACGAGCTCGTGCGATATCTCGAAGCGCAATCGAGTTCGGCGGAAAGGTCCAATGAAGAGGACAACGTTGAGGATGATCGGCTGCGCCTGATTTTTACCTGCTGTCATCCGTCTCTACCGCCGGAAGCGCGCGTTGCGCTCACCTTGCGTGAGGTGTGCGGGCTGACAACCGAGGAGATAGCAAAGGCCTTCCTGATCACTCCGCGTACGCTGGCGCAGCGCATTGTGCGCGCCAAGACAAAGATTCGAGACACACCGATTCGGTACGAGGTGCCGGCGCCGCAGGAATTGCCGGAGCGATTGGGCGCGGTGCTTCAGGTCATCTATCTGGTCTTTAACGAAGGTTACTCGGCTGCGGCGGGAGCGGAGGTAACGCGGGCCGAGCTAACCGGCGAGGCGATTCGACTGGGCCGGTTGCTGACCGACCTTCAGCCAGAGCCGGAGGTAATTGGGCTGCTCTCCCTGATGTTGCTGCAAGAATCCCGTCATGCCGCGAGAACATCGCCGACCGGAGAGCTGATTTTGCTGGAGAATCAAAACCGCTCGCTCTGGAACCGAAGACAGATCGCAGAGGGAGTGGCATTGCTGGAGAAAGCCCTGAACTCCCGCCGCTTCGGCTCCTACACACTGCAGGCTGCCATTGCGGCCGTTCATGCGGAGGCGGAATCGGTCGCTGCCACCGACTGGCGGCAGATTGTTGCGCTTTACAACCAGTTGGTACGAATTCAGCCTTCGCCAGTTGTACGTCTAAATCGTGCCGTGGCAATTGCCATGCGCGATGGTCCAGAGGTCGGTCTGGCGGATATCGACGCGGTGCTGGAACATGGCGAATTGGCAAATTACTACCTGGCGCATTCAGCTCGTGCCGATATGTGCCGCAGGCTGGGCAGGACCACTGAGGCCCGGTCCTCTTATGAGAAAGCTCTGGCCCTGACCCAACAGGAACCAGAGCGGCAATTCCTGCAGGAGCGGATTCGGCAGCTGAAATAAAAATTGGAAGAGCTGTCGATTTTCCGTCTCCTCAACGACTATAGGACAAGAGAACGATGAGCTACGGCTCCTGAGTGAACAGGAAACGAGTCATCGGGAACAAACCACAGAAACCAAGGAGAAAGTCATGCCACAATATCTGGTTGCTAATTACCTCCCCGACGACTTCGACCCGTCCACCGTAACCGAAGCGATGATCGAAGAGATCCACGCGCTCAACCGCGAACTGATTGCTGCCGGCGTGAGGAAGTTCGCCTGCGGCATTTCCCCGGCTGGCAGCGCGAAGACGCTGCGGGGGCAGCCCGATGGTACAGTGCTCGTCACCGACGGACCGTACACCGAGACCAAGGAGCACATGGGCGGATTTTGGATATTGGAATGCGCCGATATGGACGAGGCACTCGCGTGGGCGCGCAAGGGTGCCATCTGCTGCGATGCGGTGGGCGAGGTGCGCGAGCTTCTTTTCTTCCCGGCTCCGGAACAAGAACCCGGCGGAAGCAAGTAAACACCCTGGCTACGGCGGCCTCGGAACATGCGCCCTAGTGACGAGATGAACGAGCCGGCGCAACGCTCTGCTGTCGGTTCGTTCAATCCGCTATGAGGAGAAGAACAATGAAATACGTCTGTTTTGGCTACTACGACAAAGACAAATAGGACTCGAAAGGAACTCAGCCATGAGAAAAGTCATGTGCTTGAATTTGTCTCCCTTGATGGAGTCATACAAGCCCCGGACGGGCCAGAGGAAGATACCAGTGACGGCTTCGCGTATGGCGGGTGGATAAGTCCACATTCCGACCCAGTTAGTGCAGCGGCCGTAAAAAAGCAGATGAACATGCCGTTTAACTTGTTGATCGGGCGCAGAACCTTTGACAATTCTGCATCATTCTGGCCGCAACATAGCGACATTTGGCCGGAGGTCAACACTGCGACCAAGTAGGTCGCCTCGAATACCGTGACTTCTCACGAATGGCAGCCGTCCGTCTTTCTAAACGGAGATATTGCGAAAAAATCACCAAAATCAAGCAACAGGAAGGCCCGGATTTGCACGTTTATGGAAGCTCAAATCTCGTTCAGACGCTCCTCAAGCATGATTTGGTCGATGCCTTCTGGCTGAAGATATTTCCGATAACGTTGGGCCGTGGAAAACGATTGTTTGCCGATGGCACAATCCCGGCAGCTTTCAAGGTGACGGAAAGCACATGACCTCGAAAGGCGTCATTATCGTGAATTACGAGCGTGCAGGGGCAGTCCCAACCGGAAGTCTATAAACATTCGCGCCGTGTTGGGCGCACGCTCCCCGGGGGTTGAAACAATAATAGTTCGTCTCTGCTGTCGATTTCTTCTGTGCCCGGCGACTATAAGATGAACGATCCAGTGCGCAAGGCTGCGCTGCTGGCACCCACCCAGTGGAGAAGAACGAGGAGAAGAACAATGAAATACCTCTGTTTGGGATACCTCGAGCCGGGAAAATTCGAAGGGATGGCCGAGGACGAGCGAAACGCAGTGTTCGACGAATGCTTTGAGCACAATGACCATCTGCGCGCCAACGGACACCTTGTTGCCGACTGGGCAACTGATAACGCCGCAGAGTTTCGGGCGTGATTGCGAATTCCGAATACATGCGAAACCCGCGAGCCGATCCGGTGCTCGAACAATATAGCGCAGTACATCGAAAGCCTTCGCGACACACCGCGTCACCAAAATTGGACCGAAATCGTCGGTGGTTGTGGTGGATACGCCAACAGCTCGCAAGCAAACCGGGGCACTGCCACAATCAGGGTCACCGCTCAATCTGGCACTATTTCTCACACCACAACCGTCAGCGTCACAGTGCAGTAGCAGGAAGGAACGACCATGATCGAATCATTTCTTGGATTGGCGGCCAAGCCCTTTACTGGCTCTTCTTGAGGCGTCAGACACATGCGCGCGGGACCCTGTATTGGGAGGCTTTCCAGCTCCGGCTCGGCGGGAAACCTGTTGAGGAGGAATAATGCAAATTCTTGCCATTTCCGGAAGCCTTCGCGCTGCTTCCACCAATACAACTCTTCTCAATGCCGCTGCCGCCTTGGCGCCAGAGGATGTCAAGCTCAATCTCTACGACGGGCTCGGCGACCTCCCGCACTTCAATCCCGACCTCGACAAGGATCCTCCACACGCCGCCGTGGCCGAGTTTCGTTTTCAACTGGGCAAGTCTGCCGGCGTAATTTTCTCTAGCCCGGAATATGCTCATGGTGTTCCGGGAGTACTGAAGAACGCGCTCGACTGGATCGTTGCCAGTGGAGAGCTATATGAGAAACCTGTTGCGCTTTTCAGTGCCTCGCCGCGTGCAGGCTATGCCCAGGCATCCCTTGTTGAAACACTCACCGTGATGTCCGCGAGAGTCGTTCCAGAGGCTTGCATTGTAGTGCCACTCCTGGGGAAGAACCTCCACGAGTCCGAAATCGTCGCGGAGCCGGATCTTTCTCGTACGGTCCGTTCCGCCCTCACAGCATTTGCACGTGCAACGAACATCCATGGAGGGTGATAACTACGCGCAATTTTCTGGAAAATAAAAAGCCATTGGAATACGAACGGTGCGAAAGGGTGCAAATATGAAAATGCTTTTCTTACAGCG
>Ga0207646_10007581_pt1 | contig 10997 bp, 11 predicted proteins | sample KBSK5502metaG_FD_184343 | JGI IMG/M metagenome (GOLD analysis project Ga0207646, IMG submission 184343) | Corn, switchgrass and miscanthus rhizosphere microbial communities from Kellogg Biological Station, Michigan, USA - KBS K5-50-2 metaG... | ecosystem: Host-associated > Plants > Roots >...
GAGGAGGAAGGCAGAAAAGGGAACCAGTCAAGACGCCAAAGCAGCGCCAGAGAGAGGAGGACGAGGCAGACCACGAGCAGGAATAAGAAGACATGAAAGGCCATACTACACCTCGCTGCTTGATATGGGGCGAATGGTCAGATCCTTGCTTCTCAAGGATAAGGAGAGTCTCCAGTGCTGTCAAGCGAGTGGGAGAGAAGTCTGAATTCTCCACCACTGAGTGGGGCAGTACCCGGCTACGTGTCTTCTGTCTCTCCTATGAGAGGGAACCCAAGGAGGTGTGCTGCCACCTGTGCCCGCTCGCTGTCTGCAGGAGGTGGAAGCAAGCCAAGTCCACCGGTGGGTAAGAAGGATAAACGACCAGCTACTCGAAAGCCAGCTTTGTGTATCCCTCGTTGGGAAGACGTATTCTCTAGCAGATGCATGATCCAGAAGTGCTCCTGCTCCTCTGTCCGCAGGATGGCTTGCAGCAAGTGTGGGTAAATGCCGCGACCGCGCCAGTCGGGGTGGGTCACAAACCCGTACAAGTACCGGTTGTTTGGTGGGACGTGCAACGTGACACGTCCTCCCAACAAAGCCACCTCTCCCGTCGCTGACCAGCCGACAGCCACAGGCAGCGTTCCCAGACGAGCCAGGTAGGCACGATGTCCAAGCCAGAGCTGTTCTCTCAGAGCTGCCTCAGGAAATCCCATCAGATTTGAGAGCAGTTCAACGTGCTTTGACTCTTCAACCGTCAAGCCTGACACACCTGAGCAGACTGGCAGGGCATCACCTCTGCACCAACTCCACAAGAGCCACATGGGCTTGCCGAAGGCAAGTGGTTCTGCTTGCTCTTGCATGGCCTTGTCTCTCCTTCGCTCGATCTGGAGTCGAGGGAATCTTGCCAGGTTCCTCTGGTCCTTTGTATCACACGTGCTGCTGGTGCGTCTACCCCTGGCACGGCTTCCGAGGGGTCCGTTCACAGCTTACAAAACCTCTCGGCAAGCCAGTGCTGAACTGGTTTGCTACCAGGCATGGAGCACACGCTGACGCAGGAGAGGAAAGGCCCACGGGCTTCACCGTGAGTGTGTAAGAACCAAGTTTGACCCAATTTACTAGATACAGAGAGAGCAGCCAGAGGGAACGACCGGCGACAAAAAATCTATCCACCAGAGAGACGAAGCGTGTGCAACTACGCAATCGCCGCTGATACCATGCGCGGGAAGCCTGCGCTTGTCCCTATTGCTGCCAAGCTTCACCCCAGCATGGGAAAGCCCTGGTGGAGCATGCCGGAGGACAAGCGAGCACGCCTACCCGAGATGATTGACCGTCATCCGACCCCGTGCCATGACCAGCTTGAGCCGGCGCTGCGGATCGGTGAGCACGCCAATATCTTGCAGGGGATCTCCATCAACCACGAGCAGATCGGCAGACGCTCCCGGAGTCACGACGCCCACCCGCCCCTCCATGCGCAACAAGCGTGCTGCTATCGTCGTCGCCGAGCGCAAGATATCGGCAGGCGGCTGCACCTGGCGGCGGAGCGTGAATTCGTTGAGTTGTTCCTCGTGCATGCCGCCCAGCAGATCGGTCCCATACACGATCGGAAGATGCGCCCGGTGCGCCAGCTCCAGGGCATGCAGGCCCGCATCCAGCACCTCGAACACTTTGCGATGGCTGTGTTCGGGCAACCCAAATTCGCGCCCGCGAGCGGACAGGGCCGAATAGGTCGCCAGGGTCGGCACATAAAAGGCGCCGCGCTCTTTGAAGAGCGGCAGGCTGCTGTCGTCCATGAGATTGCCGTGCTCGATACTGCGCACGCCGCACTCCAGCCCCCGATTGATGGCCCGGGAGGTATAGGCGTGTCCCACGACGTAGAGGTTGGCCGCCTCGGCTTCCTCGACGGCGGCCCGGATCTCCTCGCGCGAGAACTGGGTGGAATCAATGCGGTCGGTGGGAGAAGCGACTCCGCCACTCAGCATGAGCTTGAGATGGAATGCACCGCGTCGGATCTCCTCGCGGGCTGCCCGGCGCATTTCATCCACGCCATCGCAGATGACGGTCCGAGCCAGGCCGCAGTGACAGAGATCGTGAGCCTGCCTGCCCGGGCTGCGGAAATCGCCATGCCCTCCCGTCTGCGAGAGCGCCGAGCCGGCAAAGAGGAGGCGTGGCCCCTCCAGGTAGCCCTCTTCAATGGCCTGCGCCAGGCCATAATCCGCTCCGCCTACATCGCGCACCGTCGTGAAGCCGCGCCGCAGCATGCCCTCCAGTACGCGGGCCGCGCGCGCCGTGACATAGGCCGGGGACCACTCGGCCAGCCCCGCCAGGTCTGCGGTGACGGCGGTCACATGCACATGGGCATCGATCAAGCCGGGCAGCAAGGTCATGCCCGCCAGGTCAAAGCTCTGCGCATCGCTGGCGTGTACGTCGGCCCCGCCGACCTCCAGGATGCGGTCTCCCTCGACGAGGACCGAGCTGTCAGCCAGATAGTCGCCGCCCTCGGCATCCAGGATCTGTGCGTTCCGAAATAAATAGTGTGCCATCGGTCCTTGTTGCGTCCTCCGTTCTTGGAACATCTGGAATTCTTCACCGATACCCTGCTGAAATCTCAAACAAAGAGGAGCTTCCTTTCTATTCTGCTTTGTTTCCCTCGTCTTTGTCAACCCTCCAGCAGTCTCTGTGAGAATCGCGGGATCTGGCCCCATTTCCTTTCCACATGGACACACGAGTGATTGAAGTTCCTTCTTCCGCCGATCGTCGAGGTGATTCGTTGAGGAAAGGCAGTTCCTGGGGGAAATCGATGCCCTGGCTAGCCCCCCGCTGGTTCCCACCTTTCCAGGAGCAAGCGATAGTGGGCGATCATCGCCCGGTGATACGCTGCTTCGCTCGGACCCAGCTGCTGGCTTTGCCCTTCATGCTGCGCCAGGGCTTTCCGCGCGCCCTCCAGCGCCTTTAGCGAGACGGCGGCCACCTTGACCGCCTCTGCTGGAAGAGGCTGCCATGTTGGAGAGTTGCGCCAGTTTATATAGGGGCAGTTGCGGCACTGGTTGGCGCAACAGAAGCCCCGCCGCACCAGGAAGGAGCGGGTGGCCACGTACAAGCCGTTCGAGTCGATCTCCCAATCCATTGAATCTATCATTGCGCCTCTCATCCAGGTGGTTGATGCTCCACAAGACGTAGAGCGAGGTCTATGTGTTGTTCCCTATAACGCTGACTGGAAAGATTGAGTCTTCCTGGTGCTTCTCACGGTCTTGGAACAAGTTTTGCGTATGACGCCAGCCGCAACCGGATCGCGCGAGGACGCCGTCCAGCGCTCGCGGCTGCACGATGCGGACCCACGTCGTGCGTGACCGAATGGCGTTCGGGAACCCGGGCCACCCGGACGGCACAAGCAGTGATCGTTAGCCGGTCGGCAGCCCGAGCAGGCGCACAGCGTTCCCAGCGTAGACCGCAGCCAGGTCCTCGCTGGACAGACCGGCCGCGTCGATGTCGGCGATCGTCGCCTCGACCGAGTTGGAGGGCCCCAGCGGCATGTCGGTGCCGAAGAGCACGTGTCGCGGGCCGAAGAACTCGAGGACGCAGCGCACCGCGTGTGGTGCGCCGAAGAGCGCTGTGTCGACGTAGAACCGGCGGAAGTAGTCCAGCGGCGGCAGCTTTAGTCTGTCCTTGACCTGCCGATAACCGGGACCCATCGCGAGTCGGGCGGCGAAGTGCGGCACCAGGCCGCCACCGTGGTGGGCGATCACGAGCTGGCGCGGGTGCCGCTCCATGTGCCCGGAATAGACGAGGCGTGCCAGGGCGGCGGCGGTCTCGTAGGGCCAGCCGAGGGACCACCACAGACCAAAGTCGGACCGGCTCTCGGCCGGATAGTCGGCCCACGCCGCGCTGCGCGTCGGGTGCAGCCACACGGCGCAGCCGGCCTCCTCGAGCCTGCCCAACAGCGGCTCGAAGCGCGCATCGTCGAGCGCGGTGCCCAGGACGTTGCTGTAGAGCTGGGCGCCCAGTGCGCCGAGCTGCGTCAGGGCGCGGTCGAGCTCGCGCAAGGCAAGCTCGACATCCGAGAGCGGCAGCGCGGCCGCGAAGCCGGCGAAGCGGTCCCCAAACCGTTGGACCAGTTCCGCCAGCTCGTCATTGGCGATGCGGGCCAACTCCGCCGCGACTGGCGGCGGCCCGACTTCTTCCAGCGGCGGCACGGCCAGCACCAGGACCTGGGCGTAATCGCCGTATGGCTCGATCTTGCGCCACCTCGCGTCCAGGTCGGTCAGCACCGGATCGAAGGAGAAGACGCCCTGGCGGTAGTAGTCGAGCTGGCTGGGAGCCATGGTTTTCTCCAGTTGCCGCTCCAGCCGAGAGTGGTACGCACGAGGCAGGATGTGCGCGAACGCATCGATCTTGCGCATGGGTGACTCCTTCGCCGAACTCAGCTCGGCTGGTTGGATGTTGCGAGCGCAGCGGAGGTCGCCACTTGCAGCCGCGGATGAGCACCTCACACGCCGAGCACAGCATGTAGGGACACGCGCGTCCCCTGGCGCTGGCGCGGGATGTGCGCGCCCACAACGGCTGTGACCGCCCGCGCGACCGGCGGACCGCACACGTGTGCCGGCCGCGAGCGTTCCGCGGTGCCATCTGGCTGCTGCCTCTGCCTGCGGCGCTGCTTGGTGGGCCGCTGGGATGAGGATCCCTGTGGTGTTTGCAGCGTCGGGCGCGCTCAGAGCACGTCCAGTTGCTCCCCTGGGAGACGGAATGATAGGTCCGCATGATGCGTCATGTACAATGTCCGCAGAGGTATTGTGCCACACTCCGCCGGGACCAGCAAGGGGGGCATGGACTTATCGAGAAGGTCCGTGATGGGCTCAAGCGCTCCTCTCGTCTGATCCCGAGTGGCTGCTTTCTATGACCTCCTCCCCGCATGTCAGGCTTGCCGGTGAGAATGCCGGTTGGTATTGCGCACTTCCGGTGGAAAACCTCAAGAGAACTCAGAGGAAATGAGAAAAAGACGAAAGCGCAACCGTTTCACCCACTTTTTCCGTTTTTGATCACTGTTGCTCCGTTCAATGTACGCAAGACCCGATCTTTGAGCCTGTGTGGGATTGCAAAGGCGGCTCGATCAGTAGCCCACTCGTGCCTCTGCAAACTCAGTTGCCAGGTTCATCCTTCGCTCGCGGGACCCAGTCGAGCGCCTCGTCCGGGATACCGTGCTGTCCGAGAAAGAGGCTCAGTTGGGCCGCATGTTCCTGGACGTGGCGCAGGGTGTACAACTGGAGCTCGAAAAAGCTCATCGGCTTCCACCACCTCCAGGTAAAAGCCACCTGGCGCTGCGCTTGCTCGTCTGACAACGAGAGCAGCGTGGTCTGGCACTTCTGGCGCAGCTGCACCAGATAGGCATGGAGTTCCTCCTTGGGGTAGGGCTGTTCGGGAAGGACCCGTGCTGGTCCAAACTCATCCTGGGTGAAGGGTGTGGGGGGAGCGAATTCTTCCAGGGAGCCGGTGAGATAGAAGTCGAGCCAGAAGAGGGTGTGATGGGTGATCGACCAGAATGTTGGGTAGGCTGGGGCTTCCGGGTCACTCCAGAGGAGTGCATTCCACTGCGTGCTGGGGCAGGCGAGCAGGGCATGTTCCAGCATGTCGATGGCCGCGCCGAACTGCCGCCACAGAGCAGTGCGCAACGTCGTCTCCATCGGGTGTTCAGCCATAAGTTTCCTCCTTTGTTCTTCTTTGCTCACAGACGACCACTTAGAAGTCTGCGGCCGTTGAAAGCACGGGCTTGATATCGACGACCGGGGTGCCATCAATCGCTTCGATTGGCCCCACTTTGAGGCTCGTGCCGGCGATTTCCCGAACCGTCACGCGATGCAGGCCCAGGGGATTGGGCCGATCGGGAGACCGGGTCGCGAAGACGCCAGTCAGAGGCCTGGTCTGGTCATTGCGCGGGTGCGTTTTCAAGATGTCGCGCTCAGCCTGGTGCAACCAGGTAATCATGATCAGTTCAGCGCCCACCTCGATCCCCTCCAGCCCCTCTGCCACCGCCGCGTCTACCTCGAGCCAGGCGTCGGGCGCGCCTTCGCGGCCCTGGTTGGGGGCTGCTCCACGATCTTTGAGAGGCGAGCGGAGGAATCCAATGGGAGCAAGTGAATAGTGACTTTCGTGCATGACGTTTTCTCCAAAATCTAGCGCAACCGAATCAGAGCAGACCTACCCAGCCCACAGCATAACAGAGCAAGCAAGATCTGACAACACTGATGGGCTCGCTGGAGATTACTTCTCGAACATCCTCTCCAATGTGCAGGGCAACCGATACGTGGCCTGCTGAGCAGGGGAAGGGAAGTACCGGTCCACAGTCTGCTGCGCCTGTGCCCGGTTCTGGATCGCAAGCACCTGGCGCAGGACGACAATATCGGCACCATCTTTCTCGGGTCTGCCTAGCATGAGCTTGCAGGCCAGGAGATAGCTGAGGTCCCTCGGGGCGTAGAGATGTAGCTTGCGGTAGGCTGTGAGCAGGCGCATTGGTGGAAGCTTCTGCTCGCTGAGTTCCAGTAAAAAGGGCGCAGAATCATCATTGATGAACTGCTGGCGCTCGCCTTTGAGTCCGTGACGTCTTCCGATCTCTCTGATGATGCGGCGAATCTTGTCGGCGACCGGGGAGTGGAAAACGAGGGTGCGTTCCTGGCTGCCCAGCATTTCAAAAATAATGACGTCTACAGAGTCGGTGGGCTGAGCCGTGATCCCTTGCAAGAGTAAGCAGGCCCCTCCGACCAGCAGCACGCTCATCGGTTCTGGACCAGGGAAGGCTTGCACCAGGGCCTCGTCGAATTCCCTCAGGAACGCCTCTCCTTCCGTTTTCGTCATAATCCGACCGCTTGCGGAGACCCTCAAGCCTTCAGGCTGAAGGAGGAAGCGAGCGCTCCTTTCTTGGCGAAGGGGCAGAGACGGGCACGAGCCGTGTTCTCCACCGTAACAACTTAATAATTCGGCAATCGATCACCTTTGCCGTTTGCGTTATCCGTTTGCCGGTGATGGGGTCGTGCAGACTGAGTCTGCCTTCGAGTGTGCCACCGACATAGGCTTTGCCCCACTTTGGATGCTGGATGAGCGTCCCACGCTTGATCCCTTGCGAGAGTGTCCCTCCATAGGACTTGCGCTTGTTTCCTCGCTCCGGCTGCAAGCGATGGAGTTGACGACGGTGCCACAAGAGCGGGACAATACAGACGAGCCTCGTGTTATCAGGTGTCATGCTGCCACCGACGAGGCTGTGAGCTAACACCCATGCATCGACACAATGAGCATGCCACACTTCTGCTAACTTCCGGTTCGTCTTCTTGAGTCCCAGCTGTTCGCGATGGGCTTGTGTCTCCCATCCCTGCCGGATCGTCACAGGAACGAGCCTATGGAGGGCACTGTAGAACCAAGCCTTGCCCGCTTGCAGCGGTGAGAACGTGCGGTTCCACCTGCCTCCTCGACCGGGGCGTGTGCTGGCTTTGATATCCTCGACAATGAAGTTCGTTACTGGAAAAAGGCGGCACAACCATATCGCGAGCCGCAGTTTCCACTGCCAGCGGGCGCGTGTCGAGGGCGGCAACTTCTTGCGTGCCTGGTGCCGGTTGGAACGCGGTTGACGGTATGGCGTTTTCCGATACCGACGTGCGCGGCGCATGCGAGTACTCTGCTGCTCTGCTTCCTGCACGTTCGTGCGGGCCTCGGCTTGGAGGTTCAGGTAGGTATGGGCCGATGAGATGACACTGTAACCTTCCCGTTTTGAGCCGGGATCAATGCCCACCGCCACGGGTTGTGTGTGACGAGCAGAGGGCTCGGCGTTGAGTCGCACGCTGAAGATACCGCCGCTCCAGAAGGCGGTAGCCTTGCCGCACTTTAGCCAGCGCCGTGCTCTTGCAGGTGTCGTCGGCATGAGTGGCTTCTGATTACTATCGACCACTGGTACAAACATAGGGGTGCTGTAAGCCTCCTTGCGGAGTGAGTATACTCCCTTCGCCCCTGACCCTCGGAGAGGAAACGGATTAGGGAGGTGTCCGTCTCGTCCTGTGAGGTGCCACCCTCAGAGCGTTCAGGTCTCTTCAATCGCCCATTGCGGAGCTAGATCAGGCTAGTCTCGTGTTTAGTCTCGCATCCTCCTGCTGGCGAGGCAGTCGGTTTGCAAGCCCGTCCCGTAGAACGGGACGGGTACTTGACATGATCGATTGTTTCTTTTACCCGCTATCCCTCGCGCGATGATGCCCCCTCCTGAGTCAGCTTCAAGCCAACATGTTGCTTATTCTTTTTCTCTCCAGGCGAATCGGCAATGGCTCTCATAGTTGCTCAGGATCTGGGGTAGGTATGAAAGCAGGCGTTCCTGGTTCAGAGCGCGGGGCTGCCATCACGGTCTCGTAAAACAGCAGCTCGAACTCGTGGCTCAGGCGCACAGATCGCGTAATGCGTTGACGATCTTCCGCTGTATCGTAGCGGGCCAGCAAAAGCGCATCGATGGGCGTGATCTGCTCCCCGATCTGCTCGTGCGCCGTAAAGAAGGCGACCTGCTCGGCGCTCATTGCGTAGTTGCGCATGAGGGCGGGTCCGACGCGGGCGCAAATCTGGATGAAGATGTCCTCGCTGGCACTCACCGCAGCGATTTTCTCCGGCACTGAGCCGTAGGCCAGCATCCAGTAGAAGAAGATGGTGAGCGCCATGCAGCCTGCGAGCGGCTCCACCGCGTCAAAATCGGCTCGCGAGAGACCCAGCGCTTCCCCAAAGCGCAGCAGGAGGCGGTAGCCGCCGATCTTGGGCGTGAGCTTGGCGAGCAAGAGCTCTTGCAGGTCCAGGTCGGGCATTCCGGCGATGGCCAGCGCGTCGAGGCGATACGCTTCGCGTACCAGCCACCAGTCCTGCCGCGCAAAGACGCGCAGCGTCTCGCGTGGCAGCGTGCCCTGCTCGATGCCCGTCCAGAGCGGGTGGAAGAGCAGGCGCTGGCGCAGTGGCTCCAGGTCCTCGGTCAGGATACTCTCGCCAAAACTCATCGGTTCTTCCTCATTTCTCGCGCGGTGGGCGCTCAACCATCCGGGACAGACAGGACGATCTCATCTCCTTACACTGCTTGCCTCTCGGTTCATCAGGCGTCCCTCCTACACACACTCCCATCGCACATGCAGTGTAGGTGGAGAGCGGAATTCATGCCCCCTTGGATGGCTGGGCCGTGCTGGATCCAAGCGCAATCCCGGCAAGCGCTCCAGCAGGAGACGCAGTCCGATCTCCCCCTCCAGCCGGGCGAGCGCGGCCCCCAGGCAGAAGTGTTTACCCATGGCGAAGGAGAGGTGATCCCTGGCGTTGGCGCGCCCCAGGTCGAAGAGGTCCGGGTCCGTGAAGTGCTCCGGGTCCCGGTTGGCTGCCCCCACCATGCACTGCACCATTTCGCCCGGGGAGAGGGCCACGCCTTGCACGACGACCGGACGGGTGACAAAGCGCGTGCAGCTTTGCACCGGTGGCTCCCAGCGCAACGCTTCTTCGATGGCCTGGGGCAGCAGGGACGGGTTGGCCCGCACTGTCGCTAGCTGGGCCGGGTGACTGAGCAGAGCCCACAGGGTGTTGGTCAGCATAGCCGAGGTCGTCTCCAGGCCGCCGAAGACGATGACGCGCGCCGCCGAGAGCATCTCCTCGTCCGAGAGCGCTCGCGAGGAGGCGACCGCCGCCAGGACGGAGCTGTCTGGCTCTCGTCTCAGTTGCGCAAGGCGCGCGGCGGCGTACTCGCCTAAGGCGGAGGCGGCAGCCTGCCCGCGCACGCGCACTTCGGGGTCGCGGGTGAAGTTGCCTAGCGCGTAAGCGATATCGGTGAACCAGCCGCGCACGGTGGAGAAGTCATGGATGGGCAGCCCGAGTACCGTCATCACCGTCCAGAGCGAGAGCCTGTCCGCAAAGACTGTTTTGAGGTCTGCCTGCCCCCTTGCGATGAACGTCTCGATCAGGTGGGAGACGTAGGCCGCGAGAGGAGCAGCCAGGTGAGCCTGCACCTCCTTCGGGGCGAACGGCCCATTGAAGGGCTGCCGCAACTGCCGCTGCCTGGTGCCGTCGGTGCTGAGCATGGTCTGGCCCAGCGTGTCCTCAAGCAGGGAGGCAGGCGAGGCGACGCTGAAGGTTGTGCTGTCCAGCAGGATAGTCAGGCAGTCGGCGCGCCGGGTGACGAACCAGGCCTGCACATCTCCGACCCAGGAGACCGGCTCCCGCTCCTGCAGCGCTTTAAACAGCGGGTAGGGGTCACTGGACAACGCCTGCAGGCGCACCTGGCTGCCCAGGGGAAAGCGGGTGCGGCGTTCTTCGCTCATCTGGCTGCTCCTCCGTTGGTGAGAAATCATCGCTGTTTCCAGCAGTATAGCATGGAACGGCGAGCCGATGGAAACGGCAGGCCGGAGAGTCGCGAGCCATGTTGCATGTAAAGGGAGGTCACGAGACGACCAGCCAGGTAACACACAATTCGAAGAGATGCCTTACCCTGATGAGTTTCGTCCTCTTGCCGATACAGAAGAGCAGAGGGAGCATGACGCCCTCTGCTTCGTTTCCGTTGTCCTCTCCTCGTCTGTCCCTGTAGTGGCTACTTGGGATATCCGTTCACTGAATCGGCCGTTTGCGCCAGCACGATATCTCGCTTCTATCACTTTCCTTGGTGAATAGATGGAAAATTGCCGAGAAAATCGAGAACAGGCATTCCCATGCTCAGTACACGTTCATGAAGATGCCTCAGCGATGAAGCGGAATGTCCACGAAATCGCCAACAAGAAAGCGATAGGCCGAAATGGCTTGTGAAGCCGATTCACACAACATCGCCTTCTTGCAACAATCTCGTTGCGCATCTGGTGGGCTCTCTTTCCCTTTTTTGCCAGCAGCTTCCTACTTAGTAGCTCGTTGCGCATCCCGTGGGAATTGGGGCATCAGCTGGAACCGGCGCCCCTGCGCACGACCGAATTTGCTCCTGCCCTCTCGCCGCAAAGCGAGCCAGCTGCCTGCCGTCCGCCCTCATCCCCTCCCGCCGCCGGGTATGGCCC